>Ga0334892_1000072_pt1 | contig 159255 bp, 144 predicted proteins | sample GraSluR3_MG_4_FD_207213 | JGI IMG/M metagenome (GOLD analysis project Ga0334892, IMG submission 207213) | Sludge microbial communities from methane-producing bioreactor in Wageningen University, Netherlands - Granular Sludge_15_04-R3 | ecosystem: Engineered > Bioreactor > Anaerobic >... | reverse complement strand
ACAGCTGTCCGCCTCCTTAATGATAGACCGCGAAAGTGTCTTGGCTGGAAAACTCCTCTGGAAGCTTTTTCAGACATACTTCACCGGGATGGCCAAGAGCGTTGCACTTGATTTGACAAATCAAGAAGGAGGGAGTACCGATGAAAATAACCGCCATCCAAATGTCTCTGGCCCTGGGGAATCCGGAAGAAAATTTTCGAACCGCAAAAAAATGGCTTTCCCGGGCTTCGGAAGAATCTCCGGACGTGGTGATCCTGCCGGAGATGTGGAATACCGGATACGCTCTGCGTGCCATTCGAGAGATCGGGGATCCCGGAGGAGCAAGGGTTCGAAAGGAAATCGCTCCCCTGGCGAAGGAGTACCGCATGAATCTCGTGGCGGGATCCGTGGCGAACCCCGAGGATTCCGGGGTGTACAACTCCATGTACGTTTTTGACCGGCAGGCCCGGGAGATCGCCCGGTACGATAAAATACACCTCTTTCAGCTTATGGAGGAGCATCGCTATCTTACGGGGGGCAGGAGGCTGGACACCTTTGCCCTGGACGGGCATCTCTGCGGAGGGGTGATCTGCTACGATATCCGGTTTCCCGAACTGATCCGAACTCTTGCCCTCAAGGGAATTGCGGTACTTTTCGTGGTCGCCGAATGGCCCTATCCCCGGCTGGCTCACTGGAGAAATCTGCTCATAGCCCGGGCCATCGAAAACCAGATTTTCGTGGTGGCTTGCAACCGGGTGGGCACCGAGGGGGAAACCACGTTCTTCGGGCACTCCATGGTTATCGATCCCTGGGGAGAAATCCTGGGAGAGCTGGAGGAGGAGGAGGGGCTTCTCTCGGTGACCATAGATCCCTCCCGGGTAGAGGCCATACGCAGGCAAATTCCGGTCTTCCACGATCGCCGGCCGGAATTTTACGACTGCGGCAGTTCACGGCTTTGACGGCATACAAGCGATCTCCCGGCAAGCCCTTGGGCTTGCCGGGAGATCGCTTGTAATGTCTTCGGGGTGCCAGGGGAGGATGCACATCTTCCCCTGGCACCGTTTCACGTATTCGGTCTTTAGAGGGAGTAGGGCTCCAGATGAGCCAGGAAGTGCTTGATTCCCTTTACGGGGGGTACGTAGGTTTCCTTGAGGCCGTACCGGATGGATTCCCGCCGCTTGTAGACATCGATAATGCTCTGGGCTATGAACTCCATGTGGCTGTTGGTATAGGTCCGGCGGTTGATGGCCAGTCGGTAGAGTTCCAGCTTGGGATAGATGATTTTGCCGGTCTTTTCGTCCTCCGTGGCGAAGGCCAGGGCTCCCAGGCCGATACCCCGGATGGCTCCCTCCCGGTAGATCTCGATGCCCAAAACATCTGCAGGATAGGCACTCTGGGGAATGTGGGGCAGAAAGGCCGCGGCGTCGAGAAAGATGGCGTGTCCTCCCGCAGGGGTCACGTAGGGAACGCCCCCTTCTCCGAGAAGATCCCCGAGATATTTAACCTGGGCGATGCGGTGAGCCATATACTGCTCGTCTACCATCTCGCGGAGTCCCAGGGCCAGGGCTTCCAGGTCGCGTCCCGCCAGGCCTCCGTAGGTGGCGAAGCCCTCAAAAAGAATCACCCGGGGAAGAAGGGTCATGTAGGTCTCTTCGGTGCGGCAGCAGATCATGCCGCCGATGTTTACCAGGGGATCCTTTTTGCAGGAAACGGTGATGCCGTCGGCGGTGTTCATGCACTCCTTCAGGATTTCCGCTACGCTCATCTTGGCGCAGGCGGGCTCCCGCATTTTGATGAAATAAGCGTTTTCCGCCATGCGGGCGCAGTCGAGATAGAAGGGGATGCCGTGTTTCTTGCAAACCTTCGAGGTTTCCCGAAGGTTTTCCAGGCTCACGGGCTGTCCTCCTCCGGAGTTGTTGGTGATGGTGGTCATCACGAGAGGAATCCGGTCTTTGCCGTAGGTTTCGATGGCCTTTTCGAGTTTTTTAATATCCATGTTGCCCTTGAAGGGGTGTGCCACCTCGGGAGCAAAGGCCTCGTCGATGACGCAGTCCACGGGTTCTCCGCCGTTATTGAAGATGTGGGCCCGGGTGGTGTCGAAGGGCATGTTGAAGGGAATCACGTCTCCCTTTTTGACGAGGGTGCCGAATATCACGTTCTCCGCCGCCCGTCCCTGGTGGGCGGGAATGACGTAATCGAAGCCGAGAATTTCCTTTACCGAGGTTTTGAGGTTGAAGAAACTGTCCGCTCCCGCATAGGCTTCGTCTCCCATCATAAGGGCCGCCCATTGATACTTGCTCATGGCGCCGGTGCCGGAATCGGTGAGAAGATCGATGTAGATGTCCTTGGAGCGCAGGCCGAACATGTTGTAATGTCCCCGTTTGAGGGCCTCTTCCCGCTGTTCCTTGTCGGGAACGCTTACGGGCTCCACCATTTTGATACGGAAAGGTTCGGGCATGATACGATCAACCATTTTCAAAACTCCCATTCTTCTGATCTTCAGCTCTTCTGGAAGCTTATCTCGTACAGCCTGGCTAAACTACCTTCTCGAATCATAGCACTTGCGGCAAGGGGTGGCAAATCGCAAGAGGGGGAATGTCGAAAAGTCGGAGAAGAGGGTTAGGAGGGGACGAACTTTCCCAAAAGCGAGGGACTCTCCGGAAAATGGGGAGGTTTCGGTTCCTTTTCCGGAGAGAGGGGTGAGGCATAGCAATAAAGGCAGCCGTGGGGGCAGCTTCGGTACATGCCGATATCCCGGGAGGAAGCGCAGAGGCAGAGAGGGCGCTGATGAGGATCTTTTTTCGTTTTGAGAAGTTTTCCCAGGCCCTGGGAGATCCAGGCGGGGTCGATGCAGGCTCCGGGGTATATTCCCCAGGATGCGAGATTTTGGTTTTCCGCACAGCTTTGAAGAGGTATATCGAGATTTCCGGCGATTTTCCCAAGAGGAGGAAAAAGTTCTTCCATTCCCCGGAAAAGTCGCTCTTCCCGCCAGGGTTGGAAGGCCGGGGGGAGGGATCGAAAACGCCGTTCCAGAGAGGGATAGAGGTCGAGAAGCGAAAGAATGCAGCGGCATGCCGAAGAGCGGAGAGAGGAGGCCAGAAACGAAAAATTTTCGAGATGCCAGGAGGGAGAGGTTTTGTCGCTCAGGATAATGGGGTCGTATCGCCAGGCGATTCGGGAGGCCCCGAGGATTTCAGCGAGTTTTTTCATGGAGTTCAGAACCTTTTCGGGTTCGGGAACCCGGGGTTCGTACATTCCGGAATATCCCGTAAGAGTGACCAGGAAAAAGCATTCCAGCCCCCGATGTTCGATCTCTTCGAGAAAGGGGAGAAGAGGAGCGGGATTTTTGGTCCAGAAAACGAGGGCGTCCACGTCTTCCGGGGCGAGGGAGACCCGGCTAACCTGTTTCGTGTTGCAGGGGTTCGGTACAGTACAATAGCCCTGGCGAAGACGATTCATGAGCCAGGAAGTATAGAAGGCGGGAATGTCCGTCCGCCGGCTGGCGCTGATGATCATTCGGGTTCTTTCCTTCCGGAGATCCTTATTCCAGGGTGCTTCGGTTGCGCCCTTCCTCCTTGCTTCGGTACATGAGCTTGTCCGCCCGGCGCACCGTTTCTTGGGGAGTCTCATTTGAGGCTGCCACGGTTCCCCCGATGGAAACGGTAACACTGATATGCACCGCCTCCAGATCGGTCCAGGAATGGGCTATCAGGAGCCGGAAGCGTTCCGCGGTTTCCCGAAGGGATTCCAGCGTGACGTTGGGAAAAATCCCCGCAAACTCCTCTCCTCCCCAGCGGGCGATGGTATCGAAGTGCCCCGTCGAAAGGGAGAGCGTTTTGCCTACCATGGAGAGTACCTTGTCCCCCACGTCGTGACCGTAGGTGTCGTTTACTCGTTTGAACCGGTCGATGTCGAAAAAGAGCACCCCCCAGGGAATGCCGCTTGCCAGGGACTCCCGGTGCATTCCTTCCATGCGGCTTTCGAGATACCGCCGGTTGGGAAGCCCCGTCAAAGGATCCAGCATGGCGAGCTGGCGAAGCTGCTCCACCTGGAATTCCAAACTCTCCCGGGCACTCAAGTCCGTGAAGAGTTCGATTCCTCCCACCACGTCTCCCCGGGAATTCCGCCGGGGCAGAACGCGTACCATTACCGGAACCCGGTGTCCCTCCTTGTGGTGCAGGTAGACCTTGGCTTCCCGGGGATGTTCGTTCTCCATGGTATATGCCAGGGGGCACTTTCCCAGACAGAGGGAATTTCCCGTTTCATCCACGTGTACGAGCAGGTTGTCCTTGCAGGAGGTTCCCAGAACCTCTTCGGAAGCATAGCCCGTGATCCGCTCCGCCGCTTTGTTCCAGCGGGTAATGACCCGAGAGCGGTCCGTAAAGTAGACCCCTTCTTCCATGCTTTCGAGAATTTCTCCGAAATTATGAGGATCATGTGTCCGGTCTTCCATGAGTGTTTTTCCTCCTCCTGTGGGTAGGGTTATATGTGTTGGTTCATTATAGAATATTTTTGCCGGAGGTTTTCAGAAGAAAAAAGAAAAATACATCGTTTTGGCACTGTAACACCTTATTTGATGGCAAAGCGGAGCTAACAAGAGTATGATTCTCTTCAAGGATCCTTCGGCAGGGATCGATAGAAAACGTCGAACCTAGAGCTTTTCATTCCCATAATTGTAAGGAGGAGTGCACATGTCCGTAGAGAGCGCCAAGAAATTCCTGGAAATGGTTAAGGGTGACGAAGATTTTCGAAAAAAACTTGAAAATGCTTCCTCTGACGATGCCCGCAAACGGATCGTGGAGGACAAGGGATTTGATTTCACCAAGGTGGAGCTGAAAGAGGCCGCAGGTATCAGCGGAGGCCCCCAGAAGATCGGTGAGGAGGATCTTCAGGCGGTGGCGGGCGGTGGAGCCTCCGACTGGGTGAGCGCTACGGGTACCGCCGCGGGAGCGGCGATTGGTGCGGCGGCGGCGGCCATCTGATTTATTCTCGTCTTTTCCCTGCCGAAGGATCCTTTCTTGTGCTTTCGTTTCTTCCTTGAAGTCGGAAATCAATTTTCCCTGTAAAGGAGGATTTTTTTATGGCGCCTTCCACGGATGCCGTTTTTTTTCGAGGTCTTCCCTGTTATTCCGATAAAAAGGCCCTTCCCGGAGCGGGACGGGGTTCTTCCCTTGAGGAGACGTACCGGCGCATCGATCCTCTGATGCCCCGTATCGGGGTAACTCGGGTGGCGGACATTACCGGGGCGGATCGTCTCGGCATCCCCGTGACGGGGGTGGTTCGCCCTCTTTCGCCCATTCAGGTCTATTCCTGGGGAAAGGGAGCGACCCTCCTGCAGGCTAAAATTTCGGGCATGATGGAAGCCATAGAGCGGCACTGCGGGGAGAGCTGTGAGCTTCCTTCGGTACGGACTTCCTGGAAAAACCTGGAGGGGCCTAAAATTCCCCTGCATCTTTTGGCATTGAAGAAGAACCATCTTTTTTCTCCCGAACGGCCGGAACGCTGGGTTTTGGGATGGGATCTCATGGAACAGGAGGAGGTCTTCGCCCCCCTTCATCTGGTACGTCTCTCCTTTCAACGGGATCTTCCGGGAGAAACCGAATCCTTTCAATGTACCTCCAACGGCCTTTCCGCAGGAAACAGCTTCGTGGAGGCCCTCTGTTCGGGGCTTTACGAGTGCATCGAGCGGGATGCGGTGACCTGCTGGGAACTCTACAACCGATCCCGGGGCATTTCTCTTCCCGGATGCCGGGTGCCCCGTAAACTTTTGACCCACCCTCTTCTGGAGGAACTTCTGGAGACGTGCCATCGAGAAGGAGTGGAGGTGCTTCTGCTGGATTGTACCGTGGATACCCGGGTGCCCACCTATGCGTGTTATCTTCGGGACGAACGGTATCCCGAATACGGGGTTTATCACGGCAGGGGAACTCATCTGAATCCGGAGATAGCCATAGCCAGGGCTCTTACCGAAGCCGCCCAGGGACGTTGCGTTTACCTTTTCGGAGGGCACGACGGAGCCTCTCTCGAAACTCAGTACGGGGTGGCCTTCGGAGCCCGGGAAAGCCTGCATTCCCGGGGAGCGAGGCTTCAGGAGGTGTCGGAGTTGCCCTCCTGTGACGAAGCTCTCACCTTTCAGGAAGATGTGCATCTGCTTTTGGAGCGGCTTCGAGAGGCGGGACTTTTCCGGGTGCTCTTGTGGGATCTCACGGATCCCGCTTTGGGGGTTCCGGTGCTTCGCATTCTCGTGCCCGGCCTGGAAGGATGGCGGATGCATCATTACGCTCCGGGAGAGCGGGGGCTCCGCTTTGCCCGGAAAGGAGGGGAATCATGAGAACCGCCGTTTTTCTGGGCCCCAGCCTGCCTCATTTCCTGGCAAAAGAGATTTTGCCGGGAGATTACTATCCCCCCGCCCGACAGGGGGATCTCCTCTGGGCGGTTCGGGAAGGCTACGACACACTGGTTCTTATCGACGGAGAGGATTACGCTTCGGGCCCCCTGGTGTGGCATAAGGAGATCCTTCATGCCCTTCGCCGAGGCCTTCGGGTGGTGGGAAGCTCTGGTATAGGAGCCATCCGGGCGGCGGAATTGTGCCCTTTCGGCATGGAAGGGGTGGGGGAAATCTTCCGGCTTTACCGGGAGGGAATTCTCGAAAGGGACGACGCTGTGGCGGCCCCTTTTCGCTTCTGCCGGGATCAGGGAGAGTGGATACGCCTTGGAGAGCCTCTGGTGAACGTGCAGAGTACTCTGGAAAAATGCGAATTCCGGGGGGAATTGTCGAAGGAGGAAAAGAATGCCCTTCACGAGATCGCCCGAAGTCTCCATTACAAGGAACGTTCTTTCGAAAGCCTATTGTCGAAGGGGGAGGAGCGAGGGCTCTTCGGCGAACCCCGAAGAGCGGAACTGGAAAAGGCTTTTACACGCAACCGGGTGGATCTCCTACGAGAAGACGCTCTGGTGCTTCTGAAATACCTGGAAAAAGAGAAAGCTCCGGAGAGGACCGGAGGAATTTTCCGTAATTCCTGGGAGACATCCCATATCTTCCGGCGTATTCTCGAAGAGGAGTGCCCCCGCTCTGTGAAGGACGAGAAAGTTACTTCGGGAGAGATTGCCGCATGGGGGGTACTGGAGATGTCCGAGGGCTTTTCTTTGGCCCGACACGGCCTCAACCGCCGGTTGGGATTGGAGTTCGCCCGACATCTGGAACTTGAGGTCTCTTCCGAGGAAGTGGAACGGGAAGCCCTCCGATTCCGGCGCAGGCGAAGTATTACCACTCCCGAGAGCCTGGAGGAATGGCTGCGGCGAAATCATCTCGACGAGGCGGAGTTCCGGCGGCTCATGAAGGAGGAAGCTCTTCTCGGCCGATTGCGGCACTGGTTCGTTACGGTGGAACACTTTGGCACTCCCGTACAATCTCTGCTGGATGTTCTGCGTCTCGAGGGGCTTTACGAGACCTGCGCCCAGGGGGCGGGGGAGCAGAAAACGATGCTTCGGCTTCTGAAGGAGGATCTTCGCGGGGAGGCTACGGTTCCGGGAAGGGCCGAGGAGTATCTCACCTCCTTTATGAAGGAGGGAACGCCTTCGTCCCTGGATCGAAACTTTACGGCCTGGTGCGAGGAGATGGGGCTCGGTACGGGGAGCGTGCTGCGGCAGATCTTCGCTCGGGAAAGGTTGCGGCGACGTTTGGGAGGGATCTTCTCGGACGATCCCCGCAAGGCGTGAGGCCTCTTTTTCATGCCTGGGAAAAGGAAGGTCGCTCTCGAAATTCTTCGGATTTTCTGGAAGAATAACGCCCTTACCGCCCGAATTTTTGAGGAAAATTTCCGGAAAGCCTTCGAAAAGGGAGATCCTTCGGTGCGTTCCATGGAACAGCCCCCATGCTGGAAGGATTTCTTTTCTCAACCCTTCGCAGAGGGAGCCTTCTTTTCTCCCAACTACGAACTCCAGCCTCTGATTCCCTGGCTTCTTTCCCTGCGCAATGCCGCCGGAAGCCCCCTGAAGCTTCTCTTTATAGCTCATGCTCCGGGAGGAATGCCCTGGATCTGGAGGCTTCTTCCGTCCCTTCTGCGTCCGGGGGATCGTATGGTGGCTCCCAGCGAGCATGCGGCTCGGATCATCCGCTGGTTTATGCCCGAACTCGCTCCGGCGATCCGGGTAATTCCTCATCCCATACCTCTTCCGGAACATCTTTCGAATTCCCCCTCCTGGGGAAAGAAAAAAGAGCATTTTCTGGTGCTCGGGCGTCTTCGGCGGGAAAAATGCCTGCACCAACTTATTCAGGGATACGCTCTGTTCCGGGAGGGTTCTCGAAAGGAAAGTCCACCTCTGGTGATCGCGGGGCCTCTGGTGGAGGAGGAGCGGGGAACTACCCTTTCCTACTACCTGGCCCTTCGGCAGCGGGTTCGACGCCTTGGATTGGAAGGGAAAGTGCTCTTTCCGGGGACTGTTACGGGAAGTGCCAAGGAGGAGCTCTTCCGCAACGCCCGGGGGGTATGCAACCTCTCCCTCTCTCTGGAGGAATCCTTCGGAAAGACCCCTGCGGAGGCCCTGGTCCGGGGCATTCCTCTTCTCGCCACCCGGTGGAGCGCCTTTCCCGAAGTGGTGGGAACCCGGGGAATTCTGCTCTCTCCCCGATGGGAGGGGGCCGAAGAAATTCCCTCTTTGGATTCCTGGAAAATCGCGGAAGCCCTCGAAGTGCTCGGGGACTTTCCCCGAAAGATTTTTCCCGAAGGTGAGGATTTTCCCTGGAATTCCGAAAAAGTGCGGCTTCGGTACCGGAAAATGCTTGAAGAAGCTCTGGAAGAGAAAGTTTCTCCCTTGGCAGAGAGTCTTCGAAACCGGGGGATTCTGGAATGTACCGCTCCGCTGAACGTTCTTTCCGAGGAGAAGCTTTTCGAATATCACCGCCGGGACTGCTCCCGCCGGCTCCGGCGCATGGCGGGAGAAAGCACTCCCGGCTATTCCGAGGCCGAGGAGATTCAGGGCATTCTGGAAGTGGGTCTGCGAAAAAGCCTGGGGCGCCTTTTCGCCCACCAGCCGGTGGAGGACATGGGGCCCCGCGCTTTTACGGAATCGGAATCTCCCCTGGAAAAAGATCTTTTTCCAGGGGAGCACCCCTATCTTTGGGGAGGTTTGCAAGAGGACGCTCTTCGCTCTTCCCGCATCGCTTGTGCCCTGGTTCTGGGAGAGCGGGGAAATGCCGTGGAGGCCCGGAAAATCCTGGACTCTCTCGGAGAGGTACAATCCCTCTCCTCTCTGGAAGGGTATGTCCGCTGTGTGGTGGGGCTTCTGGAGAAGGATTTTGAAAGCGTTTGGAATATCTGGAAGGAGCGGAAAGATTCCTGGCAAGAACGGGAGGAGGGGGCGGGATGGCTCTCTTTGGGGTTTCGCATGGCCCCTTGGATGGAAGGGGAGATTATGCGGGAAATTTTGCGGATCGGAGAACAATGGCTTCGCACCTTTCCGGATGCTCCGGAGAGCGCAAGAGTGGCTCTCCAGGGAGCACAAGCGGCTCTGGAAGGAGGAAGTGCCTTTCGTGAGGAGGCCCGGAAATATATCGAACACGCCCGTCTTCTGACGGAAAATTCTTCTCTGGTGGAGCGCTTGGAACTCGACCTTCTGGGGTATCTCTCATGAGCCTCTATCTCTGTTATCCTCCCTTCGGACCTCCTACTTCTCCTTATCTCAGCCTTCCCGTGTTGGGGGGATATCTCCGTTCCAAAGGACACCGGGTGTGGTGCGAGGACGGAAACAACCGGTTTATCCGTTTTGCGGGAACTCCGGAGAAAATCCGGAAAGGTTTGGAAAAACTGGAATTTCTGGAAAAATCCGGAACAGCCCCGTTGTGGGCGGAACGCACCCGGAAACTCGTTGATCTTCTGGGGCCTCGGCTTCTCCATTTGAACACCCCCGAGAAGATCGACTCTCCCGGCGAGAGAAATGCTCTTTTCGAAGCGACGCTCTCCCTGATCTCCCTCGGCAGAATCGATCGGGTGGTGCTGGATTCTGCCAGCAACTCCCTGGGCTATCTCTCCCCCTGGTCTCCCTATTCTCTCGGGGAATCCCTGGAGGCGGCGTATGCGGCAAATACCGTGCTGGAGGGTTTTTTCGAAGAGCATCTTCTTCCGGATCTGGAGAGATCCCAGGCGCCCCTTCTGGGGCTTTCCGTGGCCTTCGCGGAACAGTTCCACCCCGCCCTCCGGCTGGCCCGACTGACAAAGGAGACTTTCCGGAAGATACGAATCTATCTCGGAGGCCCCTTTGCGACCTATCATCTGCACTCTCTGCAAGGGGGGGAGCTTTTCGATCTTCTGGACGGCGTTATTCTGGAAGAGGGAGAGGAACCTCTGGATCGACTTCTCCGGTATGAGAGTGAAGGGATTTCGGCTCATCCGAAAATTTCCGGACTTCTCTGGCGGGAAGGGGAGCATCTCCGGCGCAATTCCCCGGAAAAGCCCAAAAAAATCGAGAGTTTGCCGGATCCGGATTTTCAGGGTTTTTCCGAAAGGAAATACTTTTTCGCTCCCCGGAAGGGCATTCTTCCTCTGCGTTTCTCCCGGGGGTGCTGGTGGAACCGATGTGCCTTCTGTCGGGGCTATGCCTCCGCCTACGATGCGCCTCCTCCGGAATTTCTTCGCTCCCAGGTGCTTCGGTTGCGGGAAAAGACGGACTTTTCCGGTTTCGTCCTTGCGGATGCCTGCATTCTTCCGGAGGTGCTCTTCGGCTTTGCGGAGGAGTTGCTTCGTTCGAAGGTGGAGCTTCTCTGGAACGCCCATTTTCGTTTCTCCCCTTCCCTCACTCTGGACAAAATCCTTCTTCTCCGGGAAGCGGGATGCACCCGGCTTTTCCTGGGGCTGGAATCCTACAACGACCGTATTCTCGAGCTCATGGACAAGGGTATAACGGAAAAACTCATCGATAAGAATCTTATGGATCTCGCCTGGGGAGGCATGGATACCTTTCTTTACGTGATCCTGGGTTTCCCCTCGGAGACCGAGGAAGAGGCGCGGGAAGGCTTCCGGCGTCTTCGAAAACATCGGGAGAAGGGGCTTTCCGCCACCTGTCAGTTCAACCCCTTTATTCTCTTTCCGGATTCCCCGGTAGGGCGGAATCCGGAAAAGTACGGCATTACCCGGGTAATCTACAGCCCCCGGGAAGATCTATACGCCCCTGCGGTGGCCTGGGAAGGGGCCGGCATGGGAATGCGGCGGGCTCGGGAACTGGCGGAGGAGTTTTCCAAAGGCATGCAGGAAATCACCATATCGAAGGAGGCGTCCCTATGACAGTTTCCCCAGGAAGCTTACGAGGTATGACCCTCATCATCCCCCCTGTAAGCTCTCCCACGCGACCCTATCCCAGCGTTCCCCAGCTTGCGGGGTTTCTTCGCAAAAAGGGAATTCCCGTGACTGCCCTGGATGCGAACATTGCCTTTTGCCATGCCGCCTTCACCGGATCCCGGCTTCGGGAGGGTGAGGCCTATGCGCTGCACCGTCTGAGAGAGCTGGACGGGCACTCCAGGCTTGCCTTTCCGGAGATGGTGGAGTATCTCTCTCTGGCCCGGGCGGGATCGATTTTGGAACACTTCGGCAGGGATCTTCTTACGGAGTATCTGGAACGGAAAAAACCCATGCCCAAGGAACTTCAGGGAAAGATTCTCGATGCGGTTTCCCGGCTGATCTTCGCCCCCTCTTTCCCCGAGAACATACGCCATAACGACGAAGATATGCAGTACGCTCCCCGGGGAAATCCCTACGCCAGTGCAGATCTTCTCGAAACGGCGGAGGAGGATGGCCTTTTCGGTTCCTTTTTCGAGGAATATCTCAGGCCCTATTTCAGTACAAACCCTCCCAGGGTGGCGGGGCTTTCGGTGATCTTTCCGGGGCATATCGTGCCGGCGTTGCGGATAGCCCGGGTGATCCGCCGGTTTTCTCCCAAAACCCATATCGTCTTCGGAGGGCCCTTCGTGATGTTTCACCTCTCCCGGGTACCGCACAATGCCCTGTTCCGCTACATGGACACCATGATCGTGGGAGACGGAGAGATCCCTCTCCAGAGGCTCTACGAAGCTTTGGAGGAGGAAAAGCCCGACTTTGCGGGAGTTCCCGGCCTGATCTACCTCGAAGGGGGGGTGCGTCGGTGCAATCCCGAATCGCCGCACCTTCCCCTGGAAGAAGTTTATCCGGAATATGGGGACTTTCCTCCCGAAGGCTATTATCGAAAAAAAGGCGATGCTTTCGTTTTCTTCCGACTTTCCCGGGGGTGCTCCTGGGCGAAGTGTGCCTTCTGCCGTACCAAATCCTCCCTCATTTCGGCCTATCAGGAGGGGAATCCGGATCGCTTTTTCGAACAGGTGCGCCGCTACGCCCGAGAGACCGGGGCGGTGTTCTTTCCCTTTACCGACGACGAGGCATCCCCGGAGCTGGTGGAACACTTTGCCCGGCGGGTTCTGGAGGAAAAACTCCCCGTGGAATGGTCTATCAACATGCGGATGGACAAAAAGCTCACCCTGGATCGGTGCACTCTTTTCCGTGAGGCGGGATGCATCAATCTCATTCTGGGACTCGAAAGCTTCCATGATCGTATTCTCAAGCTCATCAAAAAGGGAATTACCGTGCCCCTTATCGAACAGGTTCTTTCCAACGTTTCATGGGCAGGACTTCGAGCGGGGATTTATATGATTGCGGGCCTTCCCACGGAGACTCTGGAGGAGGCGGAATATTCCTTTTCCAGAATTGCCCGCTATTGCGGCGAGGGAGACGTGAGCTACGTCTTCTACTCTCCTTACCAGGTGCTCACGGATTCCTGCATAGGCCAAAACCCCCGGGAATATGGAATCACGAATCTCAAGCTCCCTCGGGGGCTCGATCTGGATCCTCCCAACGTCTGGTTCGAGGGGGAGGGCATGACCCGGCGGGAATCTTTCGCTCTCATGCAGAAATTCAGCTGGGCCATATGGAAAATTCTGGGAAAACGCATGCCTCTTCCGCTGCGAGAGGTCTCTCTTGGAGGCGAAATCGTTCCTCTCCGGTACGATCTTATGGAAATCGGGAGCCGTATCGGCGGCAATACGGAACCCCACGTATCTTTCGGGGGATTTTTGGAAGGAGGATCTCGGATGATACCTCCTCTTGCGCGAAAAGACGTATCATGAAAAAAGATCTGCTTCTTCTCCTTCCTCCCTGCGATGCTCCCCATCGACCCGGAGCGGCGCTTCCGCAGCTGGCGGGCTACTTGAAGAGCCGGGGTATTCCCCTGATTTGTCTGGATGGAAACCTCGCCTTTTTTCGACACTTCTTCCGGGAGGAACGTCTTTTTTCGGGTTTTCCGGAGGGAGCGGACCGCATCGAAGAACTGGGTTCCCAAAAATCTCTCGCCTTTCCGGAGATGATGGAATATCTTTCTCTCGCCAAGGCCCGGATCGTGTTGGACATGGCGGGGGAGGAGGCGGTACGGCGCTCCCTGGACCCTCGGGAAGCCATGGAGGGACACGTGAGGAGCACTCTTTTTGAAAGTATGGCCAAGTTTCTCTGGATTTCCCGTTTTCCCGAAAGCCTCTGGAACGTGGGGGAGGGGATTTTCTATGAAGCCCCCGGAAGCTGTTACAGCAGCGAGGAGATTGTGGAGTGTGCCGAAGGAGATGGGATCTTCGAGGATTTCTTTGCCTGCTGGTTTTCTCGTCGTCTCGAGGGGTATGCTCCTCCGGTGATCGGTATCTCCGTTACCTACGGAGGCCAGGCGATTCCTGCCTTTCGCATGGCCCGGGAGCTCAAGAAGCGATTCCCCCGGGCTTTTATCGTCCTGGGAGGAGCCTTTGTGACCCTGCATCTTGCAACGACGCGAAAGGCCGGCCTTTTTCGATGGATTGACGGTATGATAACGGGAGATGGAGAAGTTCCTTTGGAACGCCTCTACGAGATTTGCCGGTTCGCCCGGGGAAATCTTGCCTCGGTTCCGGGCCTTCTTTGGCTGGAAGAGGGGCAGCTTCGGCGTAATCCTCCGGCTGCTCCCGTTGCTCTGGAGACAATTTCTCCGGAATACCGTTTCTTTCCGAAGGAGGAGTATTATCAAGACGCCTCGGGGGAATTCGCGGGATTCCGGCTCTCCCGGGGATGTTCCTGGGGGCGTTGCGCCTTCTGCCGCACCGAAGACGAGTTCATCCGGCACGTCGATTCGGGAGGAGACGAGCTTTTCGAAAAACTTCGTTTCCTCGTGCGGAATCGGGGACAGCAATCCTTCGCCTTCGGGGACGACGAGGCGGATCCGGAGATGCTGGAGCGTTTCGCCGCCTGGGTATGCCGGGAAAAATTGGACATAGGCTGGAGCGTCAACGTTCGGGCGGATGCCCGGTTGACTTTGGAGCGGTGCATGCTCTTTCGCCAAGCGGGATGCCGCCGTCTGGTGATGGGAGTGGAAAGCTCCAATAATCGACTTCTGGGGCATATGTGCAAGGGAATTACCTGGGAGCTGGTGGAGCGGGTGCTTTCCAACGCCTCCTGGGCGGGCATTCCCGTGGGGGCCTATATGATGGTGGGATTTCCCTCGGAGACTGAAGAGGAGGCCCGAAGATCCTTCGAGACCATCCGGGAGTGTCTCCATCGGGGAGGGGTGCAGTCCGTATTTTATTCCGCCTTTCAGGTTGCTCCGGGGTCTTCGGTGATGCGACATCCCGAAAGGTTCGGCATCTCCGCCATGACCTTTCCCGAGGGAGCCGATTTGGCCCCGCCGGTGGTGGATTTCGAGGCTCCCGGCATGTCCCGGCAGACCGCCTTTCGATTGACCCAGGAGTTTTCCTCCCGCCTTCGGGAGGAACGCCTCACCTCCCCTCCTCATCCTCCGGAGGAGCTTCGTTTCGGCACGAAAAGAATTCCCCTGACCTTTCCCCTGAGGGACGTGGCGGAGGCTCTGCGGCATGCCACGCCTCCCCATGTGGACTTTATCGGCTATCTTCGGGAAGGCCGGGGAAGTATCAACCGCAAACATTAAACATTGCCTGTAAGAAAGGAGAAAAGCGCCGTGGGAAATCCGGGAAATCTCTTTAGGAAAAAAGCTCTGGAAAAGCTTTCCTCTCCGGAACAGCTGGACCAGATGATGTGTTACGTGGGCCCCAAGCAGTGGATATTTCTTCTCGCCTGCCTGGTGCTTCTCCTTTCACTGCTTCTCTGGGGTTTTTTCGGCTCCGTGCCTACCAAGATTTCCGGTATGGGAATTCTTTTGGGAACCGGCAACATTGTGGAGTTGGGGCCCAAGGGAGGAGGAAGAATCTCCCGGATTGCGGTATATATCAACGACTATGTGGAAAAAGGCCAACCCCTGGCCTGGATAGAACAGATCGATACGGAGCAGAAGCTGGAGGAGGCGGAGAAAAAGCTCGAAAATCTCCGAAAGCAGCTTGCCCAGGCCGAGGCTACCGAGACCTCCCGTAAGGGGTACGAAGATACCTATACGGAAAAACAGCGGCAGACCCTGAAGGCTTCCATAGCCGCCGCGGAGGAGCGTATGAAGCGCCTCCGGGATATGGAGCGAAAGTATGCCGCCCTTTTTGAAAAACAGTTGGTTACGGAAAAACAATATATGGACGTGCGAGACGACTACGACCGGGTTCTGGAAGATATCCTTACCTACCGGCAAAACCTGGCGAAGCTTCCGGTTTCCACGGTGGAATCTCAATCCCAGTGGGAAAAGGAACGCCGGGATCTGGAGTACCAGATTCTGCAGCAACAGGAACAGGTACGGCAACTCGAAACCACGTTTCAGGAAAATCGGGTGCTCCTGAGTACAGTCTCGGGGTATATCACGGGAATATACAAGAATCCCGGAGAGATCGTGGGGGATGGAGAGGCGATTTTTGTGGTGGAGGAGGAACTCCGAGAGGAGAACGCCATCCTCTACGCGCAAACGTACGTTTCCGCCGGGGAGGGTAAAAAAATTCGCAAAGAAATGGAAGCCCTGGTCTCTCTGATCATGATCAAGGAGGAGGAGTACGGCTCCATTCGGGGGAGGGTCTGGGACTTTTCCGATGCTCCGGTCTCCAAGAAAACCATGCTCCGTATGCTGGGAGACGAGAACCTGGTGGATCAGATCGCCCAGAGAGGGGCCGCCATGCTGGTGGCGGTGGATCTCCTTTCCTCGGACAGTACCGTGAGCGGCTATGCGTGGACCTCCGGCAAGGGGCCTCCCATGAAAATCGAGAGAAACACTCTTTGCAGCGTGGAAATCGTCACTCGTCGGCAGAAGCCCATAACCCTGGTACTTCCCTTTATCAAAAAGTACCTTCTCGGGGTGGGAGAGACCGAATGAAGCGATTCGCCAAAAACCCCGCTCCCCTGCAATGGAACTCCGGAGAGGGGCGGATCAAGACCCCCACACTCCTGCAGATGGAAGCCACCGAGTGCGGTGCCGCAAGCCTGGGCATCGTGCTGGGGTACTATGGTCGTTTCGTTCCCCTGGAAACCTTGCGGGAGGATTGCGGCATCACCCGGGACGGCAGTAAGGCGGGGAATATCCTGAACGCCGCCAGAACCTACGGTCTTCAGGCAGAGGGATACCGGGTGGAGATCGAGGATCTCCGGAAACTCCCCCTTCCCCTGATTCTCTTCTGGAACTTCAATCATTTTCTGGTACTTGAGGGAATTCGGGGAGCGAAAATCTATCTCAACGATCCCGCATCGGGGCCCCGGGTGGTAACCGCGGAAACTTTCGACAAGAGCTTTACCGGAGTGGCTCTCTCTCTCGTGCCGGGGGAGAATTTCGTTCCCGGAGGAGCTCCCAAGCGCCCCTGGAAGGCCCTGAAGCAACGCCTCGGGCCCGTGAAGACCATGCTTCTCTTTGCGATTCTTGCGGGGCTGGGGCTTGTTTTGCCCGGGCTTTTGGTGCCTGGGCTCTCCCAGATTTTTCTCGATCACGTGCTTATAAGCTTTCAGCCGGGATACTTCAAGCCCCTGCTTCTCTTTCTCGGTATCCTCGGACTGCTCCAGGGAGCTCTCACCCTGCTCCAGCAGAACATGCTGCTTCGGCAGGAAATGTCTCTCGCCACCTGTCACTCCTCCCGGTTCTTTCTGCACGTACTTCGGCTTCCCTACTCCTTCTTCATTCAGCGTTTCTGCGGCGAGGTGGGCAACCGGGTGGCCCTGAACGACCAGGTGGCCACCACCCTTTCCCGGCAGCTTGCCACCACCCTGCTCAGCTGTTCCACCCTGATCTTTTACCTTTTCGTCATGTTCGGCTACTCCCCTCTGCTCTCCCTCATCGGAGTGGGAGCCGCTTTGGTGAACGTTCTCCTGCTCTGGGGAATGCAGCGGAAACGATCGGATTTGAACGAGCGGATTCTTTCGGATCGGGGCAAGTTTTCGGGAATCGCCATGAGCGGGCTCCAGCTCATCGAAACCATCAAATCCACCGGAGGAGAGGACGACCAGTTTTCTCGAATAGCGGGATACCTTACCAAGACAAAAAACGCCCAGGTGAAAATGGAGTTTTTCAATACCCTTATCGAGCCGGTACCCACCCTGCTCGCTTCCGTGGTGGCGGCCTGCGTGCTCTGCTTCGGGGGACTCCAGGTGATGGAGGGAATTCTTTCTCTGGGAATGCTTCTGGCCATGCAGACCCTGATGAACAACTTTCTCGCTCCCGTAGGACAGCTGGTGGATCTGAGCAGCAGTTTCCAAACCATCCAAGGCACTCTGAACCGACTGGAGGACGTGCTCCGATATCCCGGAAATTCCTCCTGGAACCCCGGAGAAGAGGAACCTCTCCGTTCCTCCCTTCCGGAAATTCGTCCCTTTCGCCTTTCGGGAAGTCTGGAGGTTCGGGGACTTACCTTCGGCTACTCCCGACTGGAGCCTCCTCTCATCGAAAACTTCTCCCTGCACCTCTCTCCTGGGGCTCGTGTGGCCCTGGTGGGGGGATCGGGATCGGGAAAGTCCACGGTGGCCAAGCTCATTTGCGGACTCTATGATCCCTGGGAGGGAGAGGTGCTTTACGACGGCTATCTCCGGCGGAATATTTCCCGGGATTGCCTGGCTCGTTCTTTTGCCTTCGTGGATCAGGATATCGTGCTCTACGAAGGGAGCATTCGGGAGAATCTCGTTCTGTGGCGGGAGGGAATTCCCGAGGAGTGGATCATCCAGGCCTGCAAGGATGTGGACATTCATGAGGATATCGTTGCCCGTCCTCAGGGATATGACTCCCCGGTGGAGGAAAACGGCAGGAATTTCAGCGGAGGTCAGAGACAGCGTCTGGAAATCGCCCGGGCCTTGGTGATGCGCCCCTCCCTTTTGGTGATGGACGAGGCCACCAGCGCCCTGGATCCTCCCACGGAGCAGATGGTGGACCAGAATCTCCGCCGCCGGGGATGTACCTGCCTTATAGTGGCTCATCGGCTTTCCACCATCCGGGACAGCGACGAGATTATCGTGCTCCATCGGGGAAAGGTGGCGGAGCGGGGGCGTCACGAGGATCTGGTGGCTCTCCGGGGACGGTACTATGATCTCATTCAGGGGTAGCCGGGCATAAAGGGGGAGAATCCCGAAGCTTCGGACGAAAGGTTCCCGCACGAGGGAAGAAAAGGCTTTCTTCGGAAAGAGGATGCATGGGAAGGGTAGAGAACCATGGAGGCATTCCTGAATACGATTCGGCTCTTGGGCACTGAGCGGCACAGCACGTCGAGTCTTCCCCAAGAGGGAGGGCGAACGCGGCGGGTTCTCTTCGTGCTGGAGGGTATCCTGGATGTTCACGGGGTTCCCCTTTTGGGAGAGAATGTCCGGGGAGCCCGGGAATATCTGTTCTCGCTTTCTTTGGGAGAGGCTTTTTTCGATCTTCCCCGGAACGAAGAGATTCCCTATTTACTGGAACTGACTCCCCGGGGAGAGTCCCGGATTCTGGAAGTGTCCTGGGAGATTCTGGAGGAACAGCAGGATCCGGATCTTCAAAACTGGCTTGCCTCCAGGGGGGAGAAGCTGTTGGCCTCTTTCGGAGAGGTGCTTGTAAAGGATGTTCCCTTTCCGCAGGGTAACCTGGATCGACTCTCCCGGGAAGAGCTGGAACGTCTTCCCGCGGACCGATATGCGGGGCCTTCCGACAAGGAGGGATTCTGGCTCGATCTCCGGGATGGGAGTGCCCTTATTCTGGGGGAAGAGGAGATGGAGCCAGGAAAATTCTATTATACCGGGGAACATCTCTGGATGCGCAGCCTCCAGGACTGTTCCTTCGAAAGCTCGAAGGGGGAGGATCTCCGCGCCCGAGGGCTTTTCTGGAACGCTCTGGAGCAGAACCTGAAACTGGATCTGAAACTCCTCAATCTCCACTCCCGGCTTTCCCTGGGAGATCAATGGAATCTCGGGGAGACCATGAAAAATCTCCGAAAGGAACGCTTTCAGGAAGCCTTCGTCTCTCTGGGAGGCGTACTCTTCCGAAAAAAAGAGGAGGCGGCGGTGCCCCTTTCGCCCCTTTTCCGCCTGGCTGCCCGAATGGGGGAGGAGATGAACTTCCGGCTCCCCAAGATCATCCACCATCCCGAAAGGATACGCACCCTGGAAGACCTGGCAAGGGCCTTCAATCTGCGGATACGGCGAATTACCCTCGAAAAGGGATGGGAGCGTCGGGACTCCCTGCCCTTCGTGGGCCTCTTGGAAGAGGAAAAAAAGGAAGTTCTCCTTCTTCCCCGGGGAGGAAGGTGTTTCATCTACTTTCCCGAAGAGGATCGAGAGGAGATCCTCCGCCCCGAAGACGCGGCAAAGATAGCTCTTCAGGCCTGGGGAATGTACCGCCCCTTTCCCTCGGGAAGTATGACCCGGAAGGATCTCTTCGCCTTCGGCCTCTTCCGCTCCTGGAAGGAACTCTTGTATGCCCTGGGAGTGGCCTTCGGCATGGGGTCTCTGGGGCTTTTCGTTCCCATGATCAACGGCAAGATCTTTCAGGATATCATTCCCAGCGCCGAACGGGGACAGATATGGCAGTTCTTTTTTCTTCTCGTATCCCTGGGAATAACCACCGCCCTGCTCCGTCTCTCCCAGCAGATCGCCCTCTTCCGCACCGAAAGCCGCATGGATCATGACGTGGAAATGGCCCTCTGGGACCGAATCCTGCGCCTTCGGGTGACCTTCTTTCGGCGATTTTCCTCGGGAGATCTTGCGGGAAAGGCTCTGGGGCTTTACAACATCCGCACCTTTCTGGGGCAGTCCGTACGTTCTCTGGTGCCCAACGCGGCCTTTTCCCTGCTCTATCTCGGGCAGATGTTCTACTACGACTGGAAAATCGCCCTGGCGGCCCTGGGATGCCTGCTTCTTCTGGGGCTTGCCATGGGTATTTCCGCCTACGTGCAGATACGCTTTCAGCGGCGCATGGTGGCGGTGCAGAATCGGCTGAGCGGGGTGGTGTTCCAGATTCTCACGGGGCTCAACAAGATTCGGGTGGCCGCGGCGGAGGAGGAGGTTTTTGCCAAATGGGCCTCTCTCTTCTCCTGGCAACGCATACTCAGCTATCGGGCCCGGTGGGCGGCGAATCTGCTGAGCGCCTTTTCCGCCCTCTTTCCCGCCTTTGGAGCCATAGCCATCTTTCTGGTGATCATGTACTTCCGCATGGGATATCCCGACGATATGGGAAACCATGAGTACCAGGTGGGACATTTCGTCAGCTTCTGGTCCGCCTATGGAGCCATGCAGGGCGCCTTTATGGGGCTCATCTCCAGCGTTACCGTCTTTTTGGGAGTGCTTCCCCTCTACGAATCTCTGGATCCCATCCTCCGGGAGGAGCCCGAGGCAAGCGAAGCCCGGGGAGATCCCGGAGAACTCCGGGGAAACATCGATATTTCCGCAGTTACCTTTCGCTATCACCGGGATGCTCCCGCCATCTTCCAGAATTTTTCCCTTACCGTGCGGGGAGGAGAATTTCTTGCCATCGTGGGAGCCTCGGGTTCCGGGAAATCCACCCTCATCCGGCTTCTTCTGGGATTCGAATTTCCCGAGCGGGGAGAGATCTTTTTCGACAACAAGCCCCTCAAGGACATGGACCTCCGAAAGATGCGCGCCCAGATCGGAACGGTGCTCCAGCAAGGAGGAATCGTGGCGGGGGATATATACTCCAACATCGTCTGCTCCCGGTCCCTTACCCTGGACCAGGCATGGGAGGCCGCCCGGATTGCGGGGCTCGAAGAGGATATCAAGGCCATGCCCATGGGAATGCATACCATGATTACCGAGGGAGCCAATACTCTTTCGGGGGGGCAGAAACAGCGCCTTGTCATTGCCAGGGCGGTGGCGAACAAGCCCCGGATTCTCTTTTTCGACGAGGCTACCTCCGCTCTGGACAACCGTACCCAGGAGGCCGTGGCCCGGAGCCTGGAAAATCTCGATGCCACCCGTATCGTGGTGGCTCACCGACTCTCCACCATTCGAAATGCGGATCGCATCGTGGTGATCCACAAAGGGCACATCGGAGAGGAAGGAACCTTCGAAGAGCTTATGGAAAAACAAGGCTTCTTCTACGAACTCAGCCGAAGGCAGATGGTATGACATGCGAGACCGGAGAGGGAGGAGTGTTCTCTTGAACGTGCGCAGAATCGCGATATTTCTATGCCTGGGAGGAATAGTGCTTCCGGGGTTTTGGATTTTTCCCCTTCCGGGGGAGTCCCGGGAACGAGTTCTGGATCTGGAAAGCTACCTTGCGGAGGTGCTGGAACGAAATCCCTCCATCCGGGCAGATCGCTCCAAAGCGCTGGCTCAGTGGGAGGACGTGCGGATCACCGTGGCGGATCAGCGGCTCCAGATAACCCTCTCTCCTTCGGTGGAGCGGTGGACCTACTATCCCAACGAGCGAAGCGATCAGACCCTTTCGCTTATTTTTCAGCAGGATCTGGATCTTTCAGGGCTGAACCGGGCGAAGGAGCGGAAGGCTCTCTACGCCTACCGAAAAGCCCTGCATGACTACGGAAGCACCCTGAACAGTCTCCTGGGTTCCGCCGAACAGGTCTACTGGCAATGTGTCTTTGCAGAGCGAAAAATCGCCCTGCTGGAGAAAATCCTCAAGCAGCGCCAGGAGATGCTGGATCTTCTCGAGCTGGAGCTGCGGGAAAAGCTCATTACCCGGCTGGATGTCACCAAGGGGCGGATCAACGTGGGAGAAGTGGAATCCTCTCTGGCCACGGCTCGGGGAGATCATGCGGGATTTCTTGCGGAGCTTGCAGGCTATGTTTCCGGAGAGAGAATTCTTCCCGGGCACATCGAAAATCTTCCCGAAGGGCTTCTCTCATCGAAGGATCTGGAGGAAAGCTTTGAAGGGAATCCGGATATACGTTCTGCCAGGAGCAATCTCGATTATACCCGAATGCTCTGTGCCATTGCCCGGAAGGAGGATTCTCTCAAGGTCCAGCTTCAGGGAACCTACCGAATCTGGACGGACTACACCTATCATTTTTCGGATGTGGAAGAGGGAGAGTGGGATCTTCTTCTCTACGTGGAGGTTCCCCTGGCGGATGGCGGCAAGAAGAGGGCCAATATTCGAAAGAGCATCCATCTTCTGGAGGAGGCGGAAAAACGCCTGGAGGCGGCCGAGGAGGAGGTCCGGAAGAATTACCACGAGGCCCGGAGTGATTGGGAGAGTGCGGTAAAGAACGTGGCGGTGCTGCAGCAGCAGCAGAACTATGCCCGGGAAAACCTTGACGATACCTGGATACTTTACCAGGAACGACTTGAGGATGTGCTTGCTCTCATGGATGCCCTGGAGAAGGATGAACAGGCCCAAACGCAGCTTCTGGATGCCCGGTTGCGCATGTTCATCGCCCGAGCAAAGGCACGGGAGCAGAAGGGGGCGTACCTTGCCCGGGTTTCCGAGAGGGAGGAAGAGGATTTCCGGGAGTTTTCGGAGGAAGAGTATGCTGGAGTACGAGAGTAAGCCCCGCTTCAAGAGGAGCCTTATGGGGGTGGGGATACCCGGGGATCGGTTACTGTGTCCCTTCGTTCCTCCCGGAGGAGTGATCCTGGACCCCTTGAAGGTTTGGCAGAGGGAGCTTTTTCAGCTTTTTGACGGAATCCGAACGGTGCGGGAGCTCGGAGTTCTCCTCGGTCTTCTGGGGCACCCCTGTTCTCCCGAAACGGTGCTGTATTTCTGTCGGGAGCTGGACGAAAAACTTCTTCTGGAGGATATGCGGGAAGAAACGACCTTTCCCCGGGAGGATGAACGTTACGAGCGCCAGCGGCTCTTCTTCGGAGCCTGGACTCCCCGGGGGCTTCCCCGGGGAAGGGAGATGCAGCGTCGACTCGAAGCGAGCCGGGTGATTCTCTTCGGGGTGGGAGGAGGAGGATGTCAGGTACTGCAAAACCTGGTGGCTCTCGGAGTGGGGCACCTTACCCTGGTGGAATTCGACCGGGTGGAGCCGAGCAACCTGAACCGGCAGATTTTCTACACCGAAGAGGATTTGGGGTGTTCGAAAATGGAAGTTCTCCGGCGGGAGCTTCCCCGAAAAAACTCCCGCTGCAGCTATACCTTTCAGGAGGAAAAAATGGAATCCTCCGAGGATTTCGCCCGGCTTCTGAAGGGGCAGGATCTCGGGATACTCACCGCAGACAGCCCCCGGCAGACTATTTTCACATGGTTTCATCAGGGCATCTACGAAAGCCGTACTCCGGGACTCTACACCGCCGGAGTTACGTCCACCTCTATCGGCGCAGGGCCTCTGGTGATTCCCGGAGAGACTCCCTGCTATCTCTGCTCTCTCCCCCCGTGGACTCCGGACTTTTCCCGTCCCGAGGGAGAGGCCATGAGCCGGGAGTACCGACACGGGGTCATCCTCCCCTATCTGGGGATTCTGGGGGGACTTCTCGCCCTGGAGGCGGTAAAGTTTCTCACGGGATTTCAGCCCCCTCTCACGAAGGGCGCCCGAATGGATCTGAATCTTTCCACGGGGGAGAGCCGCCGGATTCTTCTGGGATCCCGAAAGGACTGTCCCTGGTGTGGGGAGATCCGAGGTTTTCCCTAAGAAGGAAAGGAGGAGAGACGGTGTTCCTGAAACTGAAATCGGCGGGGGAGCCGCGCCTCTGGTACGAGTGCTCCCGAGGAGAGAGGGAGCTTCTTTTTCTGGGAGGTCTTGGCATGTCCTCCCTGGCATGGCGGGGAGTGTGGAGTTCCCTCACCAAGCCCTGGGGAATTCTCTCTCTCGATTTTCCCGGTTCCGGCAAGAGCGACCTGCCTTCGGAGGATCTCTCCATATCCTCTCTGGCGGATACGGTGGTGGAGCTTCTGGATTATTGCGGCATCTCCCGGATTACTCCGGTGGGTATCTCCATGGGGGGATTCGTGGCTCTGGAAATGGGATGGCGTTTTCCCGAAAGGGTGGAAAAACTGGTGCTCATCAACACCGCTTCCCGCCTTACGGGGCGTGGCCGAGAGCAGCTTCTCCTCTGGGAAGATCTGCGTCGGCAAGGATGTTCTCCGGAACTTCTGCTTCGGCAGCAGCTCCTCAGTACCCTTTCGGAGAAATTTTTCTCCTTTCCCCGGCGGATGGAGCAGAGTCTCGCCTTTTTCCGAGAGTACCGGGAGGATCTCTGGCAGAAGGATCCGGGCTTTTTCGCCCAGGCCCGGGCATGCAGGGAGTTCGATCCCGGGGAGAGAGTCCGGGAAATCGGGGCTCCCGTTCTTCTTCTCAGCGGAGAAGAAGATGCCATCATCTCTTCCGCCTCCATGGAAAGCCTTGGGGAAAGCCTTTCCGAAAGTACTTTTCGGAGTATCCCCGGAGGAGCCCACGCGCTCCATGCGGAACAGGCTCCGGAAATTGCCCGACACCTGGAAGAATTCGTGTAAATCCGGAGAGTGCCCTTCGAGAATGTACTATCCCTCGGTATCTTGAGATTTCAGGAGCATGGTGCATGCGGAAAGCTCTCGAAAAGAACTGCCTAAAAAACGACATGAAGCTCTCCGGAATTGGCATTGACGAGATGTTCAGAAATTGGAAAACCCCGGAGCTTTCAACGCTCCGGGGCTTTCAAGGGAGAATGACGAGATGTTTGTCATGTTGGGTGTTGCGGAGATGCTTGAAGAGTTTGTACATTTTTGTGGGGAACCCCTCTCCCTCGTTCCTATGCGAAAAAGGTTCCCCGCACCCGGGTACAACCGGATGGACCCCGTATTTTTAGGGCGTTACAGCTCCAGAAGCTCCTTGGAGGAGAGTGTGAGAATTTCCGGCTCTCCTTCGGTGACCACCAGAGTATCTTCGATGCGAACGCCTCCCCATGCGGGAACGTAAATTCCCGGCTCCACGGTGACCACGTTGTTTCTTTCCAGAAAGACCTCGGAGGTGGCGTTCATAAAGGGAGCCTCGTGAATTTCAAGCCCCACTCCGTGTCCCACTCCGTAGGTAAAGCAGGCGTCTTTATAGCCCTTTTGAAGAATCACTTCGGTGGCCGCAAGATGGGGAACCTTGGAAGAGACTCCCTCCCGCACCGCCCGCAGCCCCGCCTCCTGGGATTGCCGTACCGTTTCGTAGAGTCTCTTCTGTTCTTCCGAAGCCTTGCCCACTACCACGGTACGGGTCATGTCCGAAGGATAGAGATTGTGGCGTCCGCCGAAATCCATGACGATAAAGTCTCCCTTCCGAATCTTCCGTTCCGAGGGAACCGCATGAGGCATGGCGGCGTGGTGCCCCGAGGCGATGATGGTGGCAAAGCCCGTCCCCTGGGATCCCGCCTTGCCCAGGGCGTATTCGAGCTCCCGGGCGATCTCCCGCTCGGTAACGCCGGGGCGGATGAAGTTGAGAACCTCCTGAAAGGCCTTATCCGCAAAAGATGCGGCTTTACGGATATTTTCGATCTCTTCGGGCCCCTTGACGAAGCGCAGGGGCTCCACCACCTCCGAAAGAGGGAGCAGCTCCACCTGGGGGAGGCGGCTTTCCAGCTCCTTGAAAAGCCGATAGCTGATCCGGTGAGCCTCCACGGCCAGAGTGCGGATGTTCTTGTTTTCAAGAAGCTCCCCGATAACCTCCGTAAGAGGAGGATAGGGGGTGCGCCACCGGGCGATTTTCATTCCCGGGCATTCTTCGGCGATGGCGTCCACCAATCGGTTGTCCGCCACCATGAAGGGGCGTTGCCCCACCATGAGCAGGTAGGCCTCTTCTCCGGTAAAGCCGCTGACATAGCGTATGTTCGAAGTCTCCGCAGAAAGAAATGCGGGAAGGCTCAGCTCTTCCATGCGCTTGGCGAGTTGCATGGCTCGGGACAGGGGAATCATCTCCTTTTTATAAATAAAAGGTTGTTTTTATCGTCAAAAATACTTCGAATATTTTCTGTGCGAAGGTAAAAAATTTTCAATGTCCGCCGAAAAGCTCGCACATAGACGCACAAAAGAACCTGAGCCGGAAGATTTGGGGCAATTGAAGAGAATACTCCTGAAATATCATAAATGCATTTTAAACGCATCAAAATGCCGTGTCAAGGTACTTTATTAAAGAGGAAATGGCCTACATGGCTTCGCATGGGAAAACTTTCTCCGGCGGAATTTCGCTAAAAACTGCTTTGAATATCTGAAAAAAGCGACATGGCGAAGGAGAGCGTTGTTTTTCTTCCGCTGTTTGTATTGATACGCAAGCTTTTTGCGAGAAAGACTCCTGAGAGGATTGCAGATATTTCAATGATGGCGGGGAAGGGGGAAGGGATTTCGGAGGAGAGAATGCTTTCGGGCCTCCCTTGGAGAAGAGAGGCCCGGAAGAATCTTTTCGGTGATTACTCGTAGGTACCCTTTTTGAGGATCTCTCCGTTAAGCATCATGACCTCGCCTTTGGCGATAACGTGACGGAGGGCGAGGGTTTTCTCATCGATGACGATCATATCCGCATCCATGCCCTCTTTCAGATGTCCCTTTCTCTTGAGGCAGAGATGTTCCGCCACGTTGGTGGATCCCAGGCGCACCGCCGTTTCCAGATCGAAGCCGTAATGCTGCACCAGGTGCACCAGATTATGATATATCCCGGAGATGGAGCTTACGCCGATGGAGGTCATCTTGCCGAATGCGTCGAAGAGAGGAAGACTGCCGTTGCCGTCGCTGCTCAGAGTGACCCGCTCCATGGGCATGCCTCGTTGGCGCAGTTCCGATACGGCTTCCAGGCTTTCCTGGAGATCTTCCTTGAAATCCAGAGATCCTGCGGTGATGTCCAGATAGCCCCCCCGTTTGCCGAATTCCAGAGATTCCTCCAGAAGCTCCGGAGTTCGGGAGAGGTGGGTGGGAACGAACTGAGAGATGGGGATCTCCGTATTTTCCGCAATATCCATAAGATCCCGAAGGCCCCTTTTGCCGCTTCCCATGTGTACCGTGACAATTCCCGCCTTCCCCGCGAGAAGCCCTCCGATCTTGGCTTCCGAGGCGATTTGGGCGAGCTGGTGGAAGGTGGGGTAGCATGCCCGGTGGTCCGAAAGAGCTATTTTCAGGCCGATCACCTTGTCGATAAGGAGAAGATCCTTGGCGATGCTTCCGGTGAAGGTGGGGGAGGGAATCTGATACGCCCCCGTGAGAATCCAGGTGCTGATGCCCTCTTCCTCCAGGGCCTGGGCTTTCAGAAGCAGTTCCTCCAGAGAACGGGTGATGCCGTCGGTGCCGAGAAGTCCCACCACGGAGGTTACCCCCGCCCGGATGCATGCTCCCAGCTCCAGAGGAGGTGTGCGGTATCGGGGGCCTCCCTCGCCGCCGCCCCCGTTGATATGAACGTGCTGATCGATGAAGCCGGGAAGGACGAAGCATCCTCCGGCATCCAATACCGTGACGGCGGGGAGAATTTTCTGAATCTCCCGAGGATCCATGCCCTCCGCCACTACGCCGATACGGGAATGCAGGGAGAGCAGATCCTTGTGCCCCTCGGGCTCGGGGCCGAAGATCCGGCCTCCCTTTACGAGAACCCCTGTCATGGTGTCACCCCTTAATTCCGTTAAAGGTGAGTTGCCTGTGCGTGTTTTGAACAGAGAAACAGTATTTCGGATCCCAGAGAGTAGATGCGGTTTTTCTGCGTCCGGAGGTAACGAGATCCGTAAAGATTTTCCCAGTTTCCCGGGGTGCCTTCCAGGGAAAGGGCTCCCATGGAAAGGCCGGGAATGTACGCTTCCGGTATGGCGTAATCCTGAAGGTACGGGGGCTTCTCCGCATAGTATATCTGATTCAGTTTGCGAAGCACCTGTTTTTGAAGGTCCGGGGAAATTTTTTTTGTTTTTTCCCGAGCCAGGTATTCTTTCCGGGAACGTTCCAGTATCGTTTCAAGGGACCGGAGGCTGCAAAAGTCTCCGAGGCTTCGAAGTCTTTCGAGAATTCCGTCGAAAAGTCTTTCGGGCCGGTAGATTCCTTCTTCCGGCAGGGTGAGAAATCGGAAAGCTCCGAGAAGATAGAGGGAGAGATCCTTTGTGAGAACCTCCGGGTCGCAGTATTCCGGAAGATCCTTTTCCGTATGCCACCAGCGGCTCATAAAGGTTCCCCCGGTGCTGTCCGGATGCCCCGGAGGGAGGGCGGAGGCCCAGATGAAATAGGGGGATATGCCTAGATTCTGAAAGGATTGATCCCATCCCCGCACGAGAGGGGCGGGTTTTCCCTCCCGTCCCGTGATGTCCCGGAGGACATTCTTTCCGAGGTCGAAAAGATCCGGCCCTGCGGTAAGGAGGGAATAGTCCAGAGCTCCCCGGAGTCCGGGCATGTCTACGTTCATGTAGGCCATGCAGTGTTCCAGAAGGTTTTCGTAATTGCTTTCCGCATAGGCCGAAGAGCCTGCATAGCGTCCGTTGGAGTGTCCGGACCACCAGGCTATTTTTACTCCCCGTTGCAGATGAGGCTGCATCTCCTTGAGTTTTCGGGCCAGCTCCAGGCAGAGGGCGTTTCCCGTGGCATTGTCGCAGGCCCCGTAGTGCCAGGAATCCAGGTGGTTTCCCAGAAGGAGAAAATCCGGATTTTTCGAGGGGGCGGGAATGGAAGCCTCCAGAAGGGGGATGGGGGCGACGAGATTTTCGAGTTCCACCTCGATTTCCGCTTCCAGAATGCCCTCCATGGCGAGGCTGATAAGCTCTTCTCCCCGAGGGCGATTTACCGCCGCGAAGGGGAGATCGAGAAAGAACGAAAGGTCTTCCGGCAGGGGAGTTCCCCACACCATGTTGACGTTTCCCTCATGAATTTCCTCTTCATTCCCTTGGTTCCAGCAGAAGATGTATCCCACCGCTCCCCGGTCCTGAAGGGAGAGAAGATGAAAGGGATTGCTGCTCCTTCCCATGGCGATGAGCCCCTCCAGATCCCTCGGGCTGTTTCCCCGCTCCAGAAGATAATCCAGAAAGGTGCGGGGGAGCTCTTCCGGGGGAATAAACCGCACTCTTCCCCGGCTTCGTAGGCTCTCTCTTTTTTGGGTAAAGCTCCAGGCCTTGGCGGGAACATCGAAGAAGGTGCCGCCTCCGGAAGCGCAGGAGAGACGGATTTTCCGAGGATTGCTCAGCCGCACCGGAAAGCTGCGAAGCTCCACGGCGATGTTCTCTTCCTCCAGGCGTGAGGCGATATATTCCACCGCCCGGCGTTCTCCGGGAGATCCCGAAAGACGGTTATGGGAGGCGATACGCTCAAAATCCTTCCAGAGCCGGAATGAATCCGTTTTTTCCAGAAGAGACCGTTCCTTCGAAGAAAGCATGATGAAGAACGAAGCTCTCTATTCCCGGCCCAAGGGGAGGGACGTGAATTCCGTTACAAAGGCATCCATGTACTCCGTAAGGGTGTCCAGAATGGCCTTGCCCGTTTCGGCGGAGGCATCTTCCGCAGCATCTTCGCCGCCGTAGGCTCCGTTGGAGGTTACCTCCCGAACATCCCGGACAATGCGTACCGATCCCTTGCGGTAGCGCACCGTATTGATGTGGGTATTGCGCAGGGCCTCCGAAAGGTGCCCGATCTCCGCGGGAAAACAGTTTTCCTTATGTACCGAAGAGGGATCCACTGCCATCATCACCGAGGTTTCCTGCCCCGCTCCATGTCCTCCCACCCATTCGGAGTTGATCTGTCCAGCCAGAACCCACCAGTCCACGATGGCCACGAGTCCTCCCGCCTGATAAACCTCCAGAGCAGCCTTGTCCAGGGCGGGGCCGTTGCCTCCGTGGCCATTGAGAAAAACGAACTTTTTCATGCGGTGCTGCAAAAGGGAGCGCGTAATTCCTTTGACCACGGCGTAGAGCGCCTCGTCTCCGATGTTGAGGGTTCCAGGAAATCCCAGATGATAGGGGCATACTCCGTAAGGTATCGCGGGCAGCAGAATCCGATCTCGGGGATTTTTATCCTCCAGTCTCCGGGCGAACTCTTGAGGAATCTCGTAGTCCGTTCCCAGAGGTCCGATGGGGCCGTGCTGTTCCACGCTTCCGATGGGGAGCAGTATCACTTTGGAATCCCCGAAGGATTGTCCCGCCTCTTTCCAGGTCATTTTTGACAGAATCATGAGTGTATGTGCCTCCTCGAAAAAGCCGGGGGCCGTTCAAGCCGAACGGGCCCCCGGACGAAGATTGCGGAAAGCTAGGATCGAAGATCCTCGAAATGCCGCTTCAGAGTGCCCTGAGAGGGGGCGGCGGTGATTTTGCTGATAACCACCATGAGGATCATGGTGATTGCCCAGGAGACCATGAGAGGATTGAAGCCCAGGGCCCAGGATGTGTATTTGAGGGTCATGAGGACGAAGAGAATTTCCCCGAGAATGACCGAGAGAATGGCCCCCATCTTGGTGGCTCCCTTCCAGTACATGCCCAGTATTACCGGGGCCACCCAGATGCCCAGACCTCCGAAGGCGAAGAGGATGAGCTTGAATATGGTGGCGGGGCGGGAAATGCCGAAGAGAATGGCCACGATGCCGATGATCACCGTTACGATCCGGGAGAGCTTGAACACGTCCTGATCGGTGGCGTCCTTTTTGAGGATATTCTGGTAGATATCCCGGGTAATACCTCCGGTGGACACGATGAGAAGGCTGTCGATGGTGGACATGCCCGCCGCCATGATTCCCGAGATGAGCAGGGCGGATATCACGGGGCCGAGTCCCTGCTGGAGAATGAGAGGCACCACGAAATCGATCTGTTTCCCCGTGAGGCCGGGAATGGAGACCAGGGCGTTGACTCCTGACCACTCGATGAGGGTAGCGGCGATCCACATGCCCACGGTGCCGAGGATGACCGCCTTGAACATGACCCGGTAGTTCTTCATGGCGAAGAACTTGGTGAAGAGAGTGGGCTGGCCGATGGTGAAGAAGCTCCAGAGGACGATCATGGAGACGTAGTTCCCCCACCCGTAGGATCCTCCCATACCGGGATGGCTGAGCAGATCCGGGCTCATTTCGAGAAGTTTTGTATTGATGGCCTCGAAACCGCCCCCGATTTTCACGGAAATCACGAAGGTCACCACGGCGGTAACCAGCATGAGTCCTCCCTGAAGCACGTCGGTGAGCATGGCTCCCCGGATGCCTCCGGCCATACAGTAGAGGATCACGATAACCCCCATGGCCACGATGCCCACCCACTCGGGAGCTCCCGTAAAGGTGCGGAGGATGATGCCCGCTCCGATGGTCTGGGCTCCCATCATGGGAACCAGAAAGATCACCATCATCAGGGCGTGAAGCGAGCGGATTCCGTTGGATTCGTACCGGTCTCCGAGATAATCCGCCATGGTGAGAAATCCGTAGTTATGCCCCAGCTTGATGAGCTTCCTTCCCACCAGCAGAGCCGGGATAATCATGCTGAAAACCAGGCCGGGGACCGAGATGGTGAGGCCCGCAAAGCCCACCTTGTAGCAGGTGGCAGGGCACCCCATGAAGGTGCTCATGCTGTACTGGGTGGAGAAGTAGGCCAGGCCGCTGACGATGGCCCCGGCCTTGCCGCTCATGACGAAAAAGTCTTTGAGATTCTTGGTGGCCTTGGTGGCGTAATAGCCGATGGCTCCCAGAATTACGAAATAAACTGCGAGAACCGTGTAAAAGGGAACCGGGGCGGGACTGATGAGCTGCGATACGGTATCCATGATAACAATCTCCCTTTCTTCCAGAATTACCGGTCGTCAAACTCGCGGTACTCTTCCCGCTGCAGTGCCTGCCAGGCGAAGACGAGAATGAGTGCGAGGGTAATGACCGTATGTACCGTCCATCCCACCACGAAAAGCGGAATTCCCCAGAGCGAGGGAATGTAGGTGGTGGAGAAGAAGAAGGGGAAGGGTACCATGATGATGACGTACAGAAACATGAAAATACAGAACCATTTTTTTTCAAAAGCGTTGCTGAGAACATCCATCGGATAAACCTCCTTCGAACATGGAGTCCATGCGTTTTCCTTCGAGTGTTTGGATAACCCTGCGCTACTTGAATCGCCGTTGATGCGTGGAGCGTATGTGCTCGATCATGACTTCCCGCGCTTCCTCGGCATTCCCCCTTTCAATGGCGTTGATAAGGTTCGTGTGTTCCTGATGGCTTATGTATTTGTTGCTTTCCCGGGCGTCTCCGTTCTGGGCGTAGAACTCCCCGAGATAAAAAGTGTAGAGCTGGGACCGCCAGTAGGTTTGGGTGACGTAACGTTCGATGTAGGGATTGCGGCTCATCTGGGCGATGAGCAGATGGATGCTTTCGTTTATGCCCGCGTACTCTCCCTTGTCGTCCGTCCGGTAGAGCTCTTTCTCCCGGGCGTTCAGAATTTTAAGCTCTTCGATGCTCTCCTTGTCCCCGTATTTGGCGGCGAGGTATGCGGACTTTCCCTCCAGGGTTTCCCGGGCGGTGAAGACCTGTTCCATATCCTCCGGAGTGAGCAGGGGAACCACGTATCCCCTCTCCCGATCCTTTTTTCCCAACATTCCCTCGGACACCAGCTTTGCCAGGGCGTGCCGTATGGGAGTACGGCTCATCTGCAGTTCTTCCACCATGTCGGGTTCGTAGATTTTGTCCCCCGGCCGCAGTTTGTGGGAGAGTATACGATTGACTACGTAACGAAAGGCTCTTTTTTCGGCGTTCAGGCTTTTTCCCATGGGCTTCTCCTTCGACTCGTCTCTTTCGTATTTGCGTTTGTATTTCTTTATGTATCCATAGTTTGCGCTTCTAGCATACACCCGAGGGAAGAAAGTGGCAAGAGGGAATCCTGGCATTTTTCCTTGCGGGGGAGTTCTTTTCGTCACAGGCGTACATTTTTCGATTGACCCGGAGAAAAAAGTGCTCTATAATCCACCCCAATATTTCAAAAGGAGATATTCCCATGCGCGATGTTTTCGCACTTTTAACCATACAAAACTGGTGGTGGCGGGCTTTCTAAGTCTGCCGCCGAGATCCGGGGCATCCTAGGGATGCCTTGAAAGTACGTAATGACCGGGCCTTGGAGGTGGATTCCCTAAGAGGAATTCAGTTCAAGGCCCTTTTTTGTACGGTTATATCGGTATCCGAAACGAGAGGGGCTCGAAAAAGAGTTCCTCTCGTTTCGTTTTTGTATCTTTGGTACCTGAAGAAAATTACGAGTCGAGACGAGAGGATATGCGAGATTTTTGAAGGAGGAAGCGGTATGGATAGCGGAGCCGAGGTACGAGAAGAGCGAAGGGACGAAGAGTTTTCCTTTATGGAAGAGTCCCGTTATGCGGCGTTGCGGCGGCATAGTTTCCGGGTTCCCCTCTTCGATTCCCTGAAGATGGAGGAAAAGGATCTTGTGGCGCTTTTCCGGAAGCTTGGGGAGGGAAAACCCTACTCCCTGCTTTGGGAGGGATGTTCCCCCCGGGGGGATTTGGAATACGCCCTGCTGGTACCCGAGCCGGCTGCGGTGCTTCGGGAATTTGTCTCGGGGGTGGATATTCGCTCGGGAAGCGGGAAAGATGCTGATTTTCGCAAGGGGAGTTCTCTGGAAGCCTTCGTGGCGGAGCGTTTTGGAGCCTCCGGAATGCCCGGATACGAGGAGATTCCGGAACTTCCCCTCTTTCGGGGAGGATATGCAGGGTATTTCGGGCACGGCATGGCGGAGAAGTGGGAGACTCTTTTCGCCCGGGAGCCCGGACGGCGTCTGAAGCAAGGAGAGTATCCCCTGGGAGTGCTCCTGGAGGTGGCATCCTTCTACTTCTTCGATGCCTCGAAAAAACGCCTCTACTGCGTGCACTCTTCGGAAGATTCCTACCATGAGGGGTTCGAAAAGGTGGGGCTTCTCAAGGAACGGGCTCTCTTCGCTCTTCGGGGAATCGAGAAACGGGAGGTTTTTCGGGAAAATCCTTCCTTCGCTCTCGGGGATCCCCGGGCGAACATGAGCAGGCGGGCCTTTCTGGAGATGGTGGATCGGGGCAAGGAAGCCATCCGGCAGGGGGAGTTCTCCCAGGTGGTGCTCTCCCAGAAGTTTTGTTTTTCCGGGGCCACGGATCCCCTGGATGTTTATGAGGCCCTGCGGCGGAACAATCCCTCCCCCTATCACGTCTATCTCGGGTGCGGCAGTTTTTCTCTGGTGGCGTCCTCGCCGGAGATGCATCTCTCCCGCCGGGGAAGCCGAGTCTATACCCGGCCTCTTGCGGGCACCCGGCCCCGGGGAAAGAGCGAGGAAGAGGATCGCCGCCTGGAAAAGGAGCTCCGGGAAGACCCCAAAGAGTGTGCGGAACATTTGATGTTAGTTGATCTCGCGCGCAACGATCTGGGGCGTTTCTGCCTGCCCCGATCCGTGGAGGTGTCTCTTTTCCAGGATGTGGACCGTTACGCCCGGGTGATGCACCTGGTCTCCCAGGTGGAGGGAGAGGCGGCGCCGGGAATTTCTTCTCTGGAGATGCTGGGAAAAACCTTTCCCGCGGGAACCCTTTCGGGGGCTCCCAAGGTGCGGGCCCTGGAGTATATCGACACTCTGGAGCCCGAGGCCCGGGGGCCCTACGGAGGAGTGCTGGCATGGCTGGATCCTTCGGGGGATTTCGAAAGCTGCATCACCATCCGCACGGTGGTGCATGAAAAGGAGCGGTTGTACCTTCAGGCTGGGGCGGGAATCGTTTTCGACTCCTCTCCGGAGAAGGAGTATCGGGAAACGTTGCAGAAAGCGGAGGCTCTCGCCCGGGCCCTGGGATGCAGTTTCGAAAACATGGAGGAGGTGCAGGTATGATTCTTCTGGTGGATAACTACGATTCCTTTGCGTATAACCTGGTGCAGTATTGCAGCGATTTCGACGAGGTGCTGCCCCGGCGGAACGACGCGGTGACCCTGGAGGAGATTCGTCGTCTCAATCCCCGGAGGATCGTGCTCTCCCCTGGCCCGGGAGGCCCGGAAGATGCGGGGATCTGCCCGGAGATTATCCGGACCTTCGGAGGAACAATTCCCATTCTGGGGGTCTGCCTGGGACATCAGGTGATCGGCTCCGTCTTCGGGGCTTCCGTGGAGAAGGGAGCCGAGCCGATACACGGCAAGATTTCCCGGATATTTCATTCCCGAGAGGGGCTTTTCGAGGGCGTTCCCTCTCCCTTCCGGGGAGTTCGGTATCACTCCCTGGTGGTGCGGCATCTTCCGGAAAACTTTCCCCTTCGGGTAACCGCCCGGGGAGAGGATGGGGAGATCATGGCCCTGGAATCTCCGGAGCTTGGAGTCTACGGCGTGCAGTTTCATCCGGAATCGGTGGGAACCGAATTCGGCAAGCGGCTGCTGGAAAATTTTGCGGGCCCCCGGGGGCTGGAAAGGAGCGCATGATGTTTCGTACCTATCTCGAACAGGTCGCCGCAGGAGAGAGGCTTTCCTCCCGGGCTATGGAGGGAGCCATGGAAGCCATTCTGAAGGGAGAGGTGACGGATATTCATATCGCCGCCTTTCTTATGGGGCTCCGCCTTCGGGGGGAGACCATCGACGAAATCACCGCCGCCGCTCGGGTGCTGCGGCAGAACGCCCTCAAGGTGGAGATAGCCCAAAAACCCCTTCTCGACGTGGTGGGCACCGGAGGAGACGGAGGGGGAACCTTCAACATCTCCACCGCCGCGGCTCTGGTGGCGGCCTCCGCGGGGCTCCCCGTGGCGAAGCACGGCAACCGCTCGGTCTCCAGCCGCTGCGGCAGTGCGGACGTGGTGGAGGCCCTGGGCATTCCTCTTTTCGATAATCCTTCCCATGCGGCGGATTCCCTGGGGCGTACGAATTTTACCTTTCTCTACGCTCCCTACTTTCACAAGGCCATGAAGCACGTGAAAAACGCCCGGTCCTCCCTTGGGCTGCGCACGCTTTTCAACGTGCTCGGGCCTCTCATCAATCCCGCCGGAGCCACCCGTTATCTTATGGGGGTCTACAGCCCGGAGCTGCTGCGCCCTCTGGCGGAGGTGCTCCGCAATCTCGGAGCGGATAGGGCTCTGGTGGTGCACGGGGCGGGGGGAATCGACGAGATCAGCCTCTCGGGCTCCACCCGGTTCTGTTTCCTCCGGGAGGGGGTTCTGGAGGAAGGCATACTTGAGCCCGGAGACTTCGGCCTTTCCCGGCATGCTCTCTCCTCCTTTGCGGGAGGTAAGGCGGAGAAAAATGCGGCCATTCTCCGGGATATTTTCGAAGGCCGTCTTAGAGGAGCTCCTCTGGACATGGTGCTCTGCAATGCCGCAGGGGCTCTCGTGGCGGGGGGCCTTACGGAAGATTTCCGGGAAGGGGTGGCCCTTGCCCGGGAGTGCATCGAAAGCGGCGGGGTAATGCGGAAGATTGAAGAGCTTCGTTCTCTGACCCCTTCCAAAGATGCGGATCCCCTGGGGGTGGCCCTGTGATTCTCGAAAAGATCGTGGCTTCCCGGAAGGAGAAGGTGGCGGCTCTCGAAGCCCCCCGGCGGAGCCTGGGAAAAGCTCTCGAAAAGGGCGGAATTTCCCTTATCGGAGAGATCAAGCGGGCCTCCCCGAGCCAGGGAACTCTGGCCTCCTCCTGGAATCCCGAGGGGCTTCTGAAAAGCTACGTAAAGGGGGGTATCCGGGCCCTTTCGGTGGTGACGGAACCCAACTTTTTTTCGGGAGATCCCGCATTGCTCGGGCATCTGAAAAAACGCTGTTCCTGCCCGGTATTGCGCAAGGATTTTCTGCTCCATCCCCTGGAAATGTACGAAAGCTATCTTCTCGGGGCGGATGCGGTGCTCCTCATCGCGGCCATTCTGGAGGATCGGGTTTTACGGGAGATGTTGCAGGCGGCGGAGGATCTCGGTTTGGAGTGCCTGGTGGAGGTACATTCTTCGGAAGAGTTGGCCCGGGTGCTGGATACCCCGGCGCGGATTGTCGGCATCAACAACCGGGATCTTCGGGATTTCTCGGTTTCTTTGAAGACCACGGAAAAACTTCTGGAAGAACTTCATCGCCGGGAGCCCGGAAGCACCCGGAAGGTAATTTCCGAAAGCGGCATAACCTGCCGGGAGGATGCCCTCTACCTGGAAAGTCTGGGCGTGCAGGGCATGCTGGTGGGCACCGCCCTGGTGCGATCCGGAGATCCCGAAGCTCTGGTGCGGGAGCTCACCGGAGAAGCCGGAGAGAGGGCCTCATGACCCGCATCAAGATCTGCGGCCTTACCCGCCGGGAGGATGCCCTCGCCGCGGCGGAGCTGGGGGTGGATGCCCTTGGAGTGATTCTGGTTCCCGAAAGCCCCCGGTACGTTTCCCTGGAGAAGGCCCGGGAAATTCTGAAGGGGCTCCCGCCGGAGATCTGTACCGTGGGGGTACTGCGCAATCCCTCCCGGGAATTTCTGAAAAAGGTTGTGGAGGCAAGGCTTTTTTCCGCATTGCAGTTTCATGGAGAAGAACCCCCGGAAATGCTCCGGGAAGTACCCTGCATAACCCTGAAAGCCCTGGGAATCGCCGGAGCGGAGGATCTCGAAAAGGCCCGGATCTATGAAAATGCGGCGGATCTGCTGCTTCTGGACAGCCGAAGGGGCTCCCGATCCGGAGGCACCGGAGAATCCTTCGACTGGGATCTTTTGGGGGAAACCTCTCTTTCCCGCCCCTTTTTTCTGGCGGGGGGGCTTAAAAAAGAGAATCTAAGGGAGGCCCTGGAGCGGGTACAGCCTTGGGGAGTGGACCTGAACAGCGGTGCCGAAAGCGCTCCGGGAATCAAGAATAGAGAGAAGATGCGGGATCTGGTGAAGATGGTGCGGGAATACCATGCCCGAGAAGAATGAATTTGTGCAGGCTTCTTGCCGGAGGATGAGATGGTCTTTCCGGAAGGCTCCGTTTTTGATTCCCTTCGCTCGGGTGTCGTCGAACCGCTCCCTCGTTTCGCTGCTGAGGTCCGTCGCCTCAGGCGTGCCGTCCCTGGCACGGCTGAGGCTTGTCGGCACGTCCTGTGCCGACAACGGCCCTCCGCTACGCGAATCTTCACTCGCCGATGACAATTCGCTCGGGGAACAAAAACCTCCCCTTCCGGGTACGAGGTTTTCATACATTTCAACAAGAACGAATCACTATTGAGAAGAGCCGAGGAGGTTATTTGAAAATGAGACGAGGATATTACGGAAACTACGGAGGGCGCTACGTACCGGAAACCCTGATACCCGCCCTGGACGAACTGGAAGAGGCCTTCGAAAAAGCCTGGCAGGATGCGGATTTTCGGGGGGAGCTGCGAAAGCTCCATAATCACTATACCGGTCGCCCCTCCCCTCTCTACTGTGCGGAAAATCTGAGCCGCCATCTGGGAGGAGCCACCATCTACCTCAAGCGGGAGGATTGCAACCACACCGGGGCGCACAAGATCAACAACGCCCTGGCCCAGGTGCTTCTCGCCAAATCCATGGGAAAGAAGCGCATCATCGCGGAAACCGGAGCGGGACAGCACGGAGTTGCCACCGCCACCGCCGCGGCCCGGTTCGGCCTGGAATGCGTGGTCTACATGGGAGAAAAGGACACGGTGCGCCAGAGACTGAACGTGGAGAGAATGGAACTTCTCGGGGCCAGGGTATACCCGGTTACCGCGGGGAGCCGTACTCTCAAGGACGCCACCAGCGAGGCCATCCGGGATTGGACAACCAACGTGGAGCACTCCGCCTACGTCATCGGCTCCGTGGTGGGGCCTCATCCCTATCCCAAAATGGTGCGGGAGTTCCAGCGCATCATCGGGGAGGAGCTCCGGGAGCAGATTCTCGAAAGAGAGGGGCGCCTGCCGGAGGTTCTCGTGGCCTGCGTGGGAGGAGGCAGTAACGCCGCAGGGTTTTTCGTTCCCTTCGTGGAGGAACCTTCCATCCGTATGGTGGGAGTGGAGGCGGCGGGCAAAGGAGTGGATACGCCTTTTCATGCGGCCACTCTTACCGGGGGAACTCCCGGGGTACTTCACGGAGCCCTGAGTTACCTGCTGCAGGACGAGGAAGGGCAAATTCAGGAGGCTCACTCCATCTCCGCAGGGCTGGATTACCCCGGAGTAGGGCCGGAACACAGCTATTTCAAAGATTCCGGTCGAATAGAGTATTGCAGCATTCCCGACGACGAGGCTCTGGAGGCCTTCGATCTCCTCAGCCGTACCGAGGGAATCATCCCCGCCCTGGAAAGCGCCCACGCCGTGGCCCGGGCGAAGGATCTGGCGAAGGAATACACCAAGGAAACCCTGCTGGTGATCAACCTCTCCGGCCGGGGAGACAAGGATATGGAAACCGTGCGCGAATACCGAAACGCCGGGAAAGGAGATGCCGCATGAAACGATTGACCCAGGCATTTGCAAATAAAACCGCCTTTATTCCCTATATCATGGGGGGAGATCCCTCTCTCCACATCACCGGAGAAATGTTGCTCCGCCTGGATAGGGCGGGGGCGGACGTGCTGGAGCTGGGGATGCCCTTCTCGGATCCCCAGGCGGACGGACCGGTGATTCAGGCGGCGGGACAGAGGGCCCTGGAGGGGGGAACCACTCTGGACTCTCTCTTCGCCCTGCTGGAATCGCTGAAGGGAAAACTAAAAGCTCCGGTGGTACTCATGGGGTACTGCAACCCCGTCTATCGTTACGGCAAGAAGCGTTTTGCCCAGCGGGCCGCCTCGGTGGGAGTGGCGGGCATTCTCGTGCCGGACCTTCCCCTGGACGAAGATCCCGAATGGTGCCCCCTGCTGGAATCCACAGGAATCGCTCCCATCGGCATGGTAAGCCCCAACATGGGGGGAGAACGCCTGCGTACCGTCACGGCCAAGAGCCGGGGATTTGTTTACGGGGTCTCCCTCCTCGGAGTGACCGGAGATTCCCGAGGCCCCCGAAGCGGCGTGGAGGGCTACCTCCGCCGGGTAAAGGAAGCCACGGACCTTCCCGTGGCCCTGGGGTTCGGCATCGACTCCCCCGAAAAGGCTGCGGAGGCGGCGAAATACGCCGAGGGAGTGGTGGTGGGAAGCGCGTTGGTGAAACTGGTTGAACGGTACGGAGGGAATCGGGAGGAGCTTTTGCAGGAGGTTGGGATGTTTGCGGGTGGGCTGAAGGAAGCTATAGAGCTGTAGATTCCGGAGAAGTTTTCAGGAAGAATATAAGGAAGAATTCGAGATAGAGCAAAGACTCCAGCCCCCGGTGGCCGAAAAGGCCGCCGGGGGCTGGAGTCTTCTAAAGAAATCCAATGTTTGCTCAAAAAAAGATAAATTTTCTTGGATGTTCGGTACTCCAGGGAGGAATGGAGCCTCTCGGTGTTGTAGAACCGAAGATATTTCTAGAGATCCTGAGAAAGACCTCAAACGTGTTCATATTTCAGCGCTGATAGGGCCTCCTTGCTTTTAAACAGGATTGAATGTCTCTATCTTTTGGCTGCCATATTGCCTTTTTTCTCGAGACCCATGATACAGCCAAGCTTCGACTTTAACTTAGCAGGTGGTCCAGTTTTTGGGATCCACTATATGCGTTATTGGGGGCGTTATTTTATGGGAAGAGGATATTTTTGTGTAACTTTGAGAGAGCTAACAAAATAAATCTTGATTTGTCAAATCAAGTAACAAGGAGGAAAAGGAGGAGGGTATGATCTTGATACAGGGAGACATGGAGAAATTTCACGAGCAGCTTGAGCAGGGGGCTGTGCCACGAGCGTACAGAGCGTTACTTTTTTACATGAAGGAATTACGGAATCATTTTAAGGAAATGTATCCGAATTACTCCGTATCCTCCTTGTATCAAGGCTACATGGATATGACCTATTTTGCCATATTTTCGCAAGCCCTCAAAAAGCGTGACTTGAAAATCGCAATTGTTTTCAATTACGGAGAATTTCGTTTTGAAGCCTGGCTTGCGGGGCGAAATCGAGAAATTAACCATCGCTATTGGGAGTTGTTTATGAGTCGAAAATGGCCGGAATACCGTGTTGTCGAACCTGCTAAAGGAGTAGATTCGATAGTGGAATATGATCTCGCTCAAGGTTTTGCCCTTGGGGATGCAAATACTTTAACAGCTACCATCGAGGCCAGGACCATATCTTTCATTGCAAGCATGGAAGATTTTCTCCAAAACTGTTAAATTTTTCTGGCGATTTTTTTGATTTTCAAAGATAGAATAAGAGCATAAACTCTTGGCATGGTCCAGATGCTTCCGTGTCGGAAGTGCGGATCGGAGTCGTGGGCATAGAATTTGATGACTTTATAAACAATGTGGAAAGTAGGATAAGAATGCCCCTAGAATTGTCACTGGAAGAAGCCCGAACCTTTCTGATCCGCTGCCACATGCTGGATCATTACCGTCATAAGGCAAATGAAGAGGGAATACTCTCCGTTTTCCAGCGGTTGGGCTGTGTTCAATACGATCCGTTGAATGTGGTGGGCCGGAATCCCTGTCTCGTTATGCAGTCGCGAATCGGCGGTTTTACCGAGGAGCTGCTGGACAAATGCCTGTATGAAGACCGGCTGTTGCTGGACGGCTGGGATAAGGAGATGTCTGTTTATCGGACGGCGGATTGGCCGTATTGCGCGCGGATACGCCATTGTCACCAGTCAAGCGTGATCGGGAGGCTGCAATACCGGGGGCAGTCGGAAGCTCTTTCGTATACCGACGCCGTTATGGACGAAATCCGGAAGCGGGGATCTCTCGGCGCGAAACAGATCGATCTGGGAAGCTGCCAGGCATCACGGTGGGGGCATCGAAAGATATCCGGAGCGGTTATGGATTATCTGTTTGCCAAGGGGCAGTTGGGCGTGAAGAAGAAAAGGAACGCTCAGAAAACCTACGCGCTTATTGAAGACCTGATTCCACCGGATATTCTGTGCGCCGGGGATCCGTTTCAAAGCGACGAGGAATTTTATGAGTGGTATTTCTTACGAAGGATCGCGGGGCTTGGCGTCTGCTGGCCGCGAAATGGCGGCGGATGGAACGGATATTATCTGAGCGACCGGAGCTTGCGCAAAAACGTGTTTGCCCTATTGGAAGAAAAGGGATGCATTACGCGGGTAAAGGTGTCGGAAATCGACGAAACCCTCTATATGTGTACCAGCGACCTTCCCTTACTGGATAACGGCGAAGGGCAGGATGGTTGTATCCGTTTTCTGGCACCGCTCGATAACTTCTTGTGGGATCGCGGCCTTATCAAGAAACTCTTCGATTTTCAGTACAGTTGGGAAGTCTATTTGCCGGCGGCGAAGCGAAAATTCGGATATTATGTTCTTCCGGTTCTTTATCGAAACCGCCTGATCGCACGGATGGAACCGGGCAAGCAGAAGACAAACCATCCGTTTACGGTCAAAAACTGGTGGTGGGAAGAGGGGGTCTCCGTGGATGACGACATGAGAGAGGCCGTCATCTCCTCGATGGAACGATTTGCCGAATACTTGCATGCAGACGGATACGCAAAAGAGAATGAAAAGATTATATTCATTTAGGAACTGTTTCTAAAAAACGTGAAGTCCTTTCTTCAAGATGCTGCGTCGCGCCAACCATACGACGACATGCTCTTGCGGACAAGCGTCGGAAAACCCCAGGGTTTTTATTAAAAATGCTCGGATTTCCCCCGAACAATGTAATCCATATGCCACGAAAAACCGTTTGCATTCACAAGGAAAACCCTCTGTGATATAGTTCTTCTGCCCCGTTTTGAACGGGGAAAATCCGACGGAAAGGACGTGTCTTTATGTCTATCCCCTTGGGGGCCGTGAGGCGTGTGGGTATGGTCGCAGTCGAAGCGGCCTCTGCGTAGCCGATACGGAAAAATCATGTGTCGCAGTGCTGCCGTTTCGATTGCGCCGAAAAGGATGCCTCTATTCTCTTTGGCTTGTTTTTCAGTGATCGAAAAGGAGCATTATCGTAATGGATCGATACGTACTTAAAAGAGCGGAACTTCAGAAGGATGCCCCCAGGCTTCGGGTTTTTTTTAATGCCGTTTTTGCCCCCGAAGATGTGGGAACCCTGGCGGAAAATCTGTCTCGCCACTTTCCCGGAATGGAAGGGCGATACTGGTTTATCGCCGAGGATCGCGAAAGCGGCGATATCGCCGCAGCCTGTGCGTTGCTGCCGTGGAAATGGCGCATGGAAGACATTCCCCTCAAGGTAGCGGAAATGGGAATCGTGGGAACCGGAGAAGAACATCGCGGCCAGGGGCTGATGCGCCGCCTCCATGGAGAACTCATGAAAACCGTGGAGGAAGAACACTTCGATCTCGTGGTCATTCAGGGTATTCCCGGTTTTTACGATCGTCTGGGGTTTCGTTATGCCCTGCCTCTCTGTTCCCATGTGGAACTGCCTCTCCACGCAGTGTCTCTAGAGGTGTCCGAAACTCTCCGCATCCGTTCCGCCGGGATCGAGGATATCCCCTTCCTGATGGAGGAGGACAAGATTTTTGCTGCCGCCAACAGCATTTCCGCTCCCAGAGACCGAGAACATTGGCAGTACCTTCTCACCCAGGGACAGGAAACCGAATACGGTTCCGACTTTTTGATTTTGCAGCATGCCGCAAAGGAAACAAGCTATGTCCGCATTTCCAGACATGGCTTTGGCCGGGGATTGATCATAAGCGAAGCCAGCGAGGGAATCTCCCGTAAAATGGGTTTGGAACTATTGAGCCATTGCGGCCGTCTGGCGGTGGAACGCCAAAAACCCTATCTTCGCCTCGATCTTCACCCGGAAGCTCCTTTATCCCAGATTGCCCTCGCTTCGGGAGCTACGGCGGAAGAACCCTACGCCTGGCAAGTGACTATACCGGATGCGCGAAAGCTCCTGCTCCTCATGGCTCCTCTTTTGGAGAAACGGCTGGAGAGGGGCATGTTCCGCCGCTACTCCGGAAAGGTCCGTCTGGACTTTTTCCACCGTAGTCTCGACTTGATATGGCGTGAGGGAAGGCTTTGCGACATTTCTCCGGGGAACGATCTGCCCTGCCAGGTTCATTTTTGCGTCCACCAGGAGCTTTTTCCGGCCCTCTGCCTGGGGCACCGCTCCTGGAGGGAACTGCGCAGGAACCGACCCGATATTTTCCCCGCCCTCTCCCATGTAGGTTCCCGAACGGAGCGGGTGGCGGACATCACCGGCATGATAATCGACGAGCTTTTTCCCGCAAAACGTTCCTGGATTTACGAACAGTATTAACCTTCAAAGCCGGAAAGCCCCTTTGCTAGACTTTAGGGGCTTTCCGGCTTTTTACGTTGTTTTTAAATATTTTTCTGAAAGAGGTATCATTATACTTGGGCCATCGGGGGAGCCAACGTTATCATCTATCTCGGAGGGGAAGCCAAGAATCCCACCCGGGACATTTCCTTCTTCATTTTCACCATAGGAAACACGGCGGTGATTCTGGACAACGTGCTCTTCGCAATAATCTATTTCTCCGCTATCCGTATGCGTACGGTCATTCCGGATATTTGGGCGAAATCGTAATTTCACGTATCAGACAAAATCCTTATCTTTTTCTGCTAGGGAATTTCTGGAGCTTTTTGATGATTATCTCTGTGTAAGCATGGAGCGTACCCTGGTGCCTTTTCCCGATACCCAGGATGTGGTGGGATATCTGCCGGACCTTGTCTTTAAGACGTACATGACTTATGGATCCTCAGTTCAAGGATTTCGAGGAGTATTGCGGAAAAAGCGAAGCCCTTGTGGAGAAGATCCTTTCGGAACATCCGGAGTTGCTCGCCCCGAGAAATCTTTTTTCCGAATCCCCGGAAGAGGAGTAGGGGACTCGGTCGCTCTGAACGCAATGCCCGCAGCGGAAGAGGTATTTCCGGAAGGGAAAATACGATACAATCGTGGCCGGGCCTTTTCCCAGGCGCTCCAATCGGTGTCACGAGACTATACTTCGAGGTGAAAAATAAAAAATGAGTAAGATTGAAAAAGCATCCTCAACATTCAAGGAAGGTTTTTCCTGCTCTCAAGCCGTTTTTTCTACCTTCGCAAAAGAGTTGGAAGCAGACGAAAATGCTATGTTGAAACTTTCGGATGCTTTCGGTGGCGGTATGCGCATGGCCCTTACCTGCGGTGCCGTTACGGGGGCTTTCATGGTTATTGGCCTGAAATACGGAAGAGCATCTGCGGATGACTTGGAGGCAAAACAAAAAACCTCTGACCTCGTCAAGGAATTTGTCAAAAAATTTGAGGAACGCCACAAGAGTATTGCCTGCAAGGAATTGTTGGGTTGTGATATCAGTACGGAAGAAGGGTTGCAATATGCCAAGGAGTCCAATCTGACGGGCACTATTTGCCCTAAACTTGTCGCCGATGCCGTTGAAATTCTCGAAGAGATTTTGCAGTAAGAAGCCCATGCATGAATCCGTCGGGCTGGGAACGATACTTTCGTTGTCGTTTCCAGCCCCATGATTATGGCCTTCGATGTCTTTATTCCTCGCGAATGTTAACCGTCAGATACCGAGTATGGGTTCGAAGTTCCCGAAGCGGGATCATTCCTCCACGGGATACGACCCCAACAATCGGAACCCCGAGGCCAGAGAGCGCACTCCTTCCAGGGCCTCATACACCGCAGGATCCTCCAGATGGCCCTCCACGTCCACGAAGAAGGAGTATTCGAAGGGGTTGTGGAGCAGGGGGCGGGATTCGATGAAGGTGAGGTTCAGGGGCTCCTTCACCAGAGGTTCCAGGGCCGCAAAAAGCGATCCCGGCGTGTGGGGCACGGTGAACCGGAAGGAGGTCTTGTTCTTCTCCCCCCGCCGGGGTTTCTCTTTGCCGATGGTCCAGAACCGGGTGAGATTGTGAGGAGAGTCCTGGATGTTTTTGGCGATAATCGTAAGCCCCCGGTTTTCCGCGGCCATGGCGGTGCATATGGCGGCGCATTCCGGAGCGGTTCGGGCATATTCCGCCGCGGCGCTGGTGCTGGAGAGAGGGAGAATCTTTCTTCCCGGAAGGTTTGCGGCGATCCAGCGGCGGCACTGGGAAAGGGCCTGGGGATGGGAGCAGACCATGCTGACTTCCTCCAGTGACGAGATGCTGGCGAGCATGTGCTTTACCGGCACTCGGCGTTCGCAGAGCACCGTGCACTCTTTCGGGGCGGAGGAGAGGGCGTCCAGGGCGGGGCATACCGCTCCCTCCACGGTGTTTTCCACGGGAAGCACCGCCATATCCGCCTCGTCCCGGTAGAGAAGGGAGAGCACTTCATCGAAATCTCCGCAGAAGAGCACCTCTCCCTGGGAGCCGAACTGTTCCTGCACCGCCTGGTGCGAGAAAGAGCCCTCCGGGCCGAGACAGGCGATTGCAAGGGGGTGCTGCAGGGAGCGGCAGAGGGAGATGATCTCTCTCTGGATGGTTTTCAGGGCTCCCGGAGGAATGCCGGGATGGTTTTGTATCAGCCGTTCCAGCACCGCCTCCTCCCGAAGAGGATCGTACACCGGGGCGGAGCCCTTGGCGGCGCCGATGGCTTTGGCAATTTCACTGCGCTGTGCGATACGTTCGGCTATTTGATCGTCCAGGGCATCGATCTGATCCCGCAATTTCTGAAGAGCCTCCGACACGGTTCCTACCTCCTCTTAGGCCGCTGCGGCGATCTGTTCGAGCCGGGCGATCCGAGATTCCAGGGAGGGGTGGGTGCTGAAGAGGCTGTCCCGGCCCTGTTTTGTGAAAGGATTGACGATGTAGAGATGCTGGGTTCCCCGGCTGGCTCCCCGGAGTTTTTCCGGATCCCCCGAGAGCTTCTGGAGGGCGTGAATGAGCCCCTTGGGATTCCGGGTAAGCTCCACCGCCGAGGCATCCGCCAGGTATTCCCTCTGCCGGCTTACCGCAAGCTGAATGATGGCGGCGAAGAGCGGGGCCAGAATAGAGAGAACCAGCGCGGCGATAGCCAGAATCACTTGTCCCTTGCCTCCTCCGGAACTGCTGTTTCGGCGGCGTCCCATGCTTCCGAAAAAGAGGCTCCGCCGGAGGATGTCGCAGATGAGAACGATGGACCCCACCATTACCGCCATGAGCATGGCGAAACGGATGTCGTAGTTCCGCACGTGGGACATTTCGTGGGCCATCACGCCCTGAAGCTCCTCCCGGTTCAGCTTTTCCATCAATCCCCGGGTGATGGCCACGCTGGCGTGCTGGGGATCCCGTCCCGTGGCGAAGGCGTTCATGGCCTGATCTTCGATGAGAAAAACTTTGGGCATGGGAAGCCCTCCGGCGATGGCGAGTTCTTCCACCACGTTCCAGAGTTGGGGAGCGTCCTCGTGCCGGATTTCCCGGGCGTGGTTCATGGAGAGGATCATGGAACCCCCGAAGAACCAGGAGATGGAGAAGTAGATTGCCCCCACGGCGAGAGCCACGGGAATTCCGGTATACCAGTCCCCCCCCCAGAGAACTCCCACCGCAGCCCCGAGGAAGCCCAGAAGCAGCATGAGAAGTAGAAAGAGCAGCACGCTGAGGCGCTTGTTGTGGTCCATAAGTTTTTCAAAGCTTGCCATGGCTGTCAGCTCCAGGAGATATGCAGGGGTTTTCCCTCGGAGGAATCCTCGAGGGTCCACATGGGGCGGGGTTCGTAGCCCAGCCTTCGGGAGAGAAGGTTGTTGGGAAAGACGTGGATGGCGATGTTGTACTCTTTCACCGTGTCGTTGTAGTACTGCCGGGCGAAGGCGATCTTGTTTTCCGTGGAGGCCAGCTCCTCCTGGAGGGCGAGAAAGTTTTCGTTCGCCTTGAGATCCGGGTAGTTTTCCGAAACCATCAGGAGGGAGCGCAGGGCTCCGGAAAGCTGGTTTTCCAAGGGGAGGGCCTCCTCCGGGGAGGCCGCGGCGTGAGCGGCGCTCCGCAGGGCGGCGATGTTCTGAAAAAGCTCCCGTTCGTGAGCGGCGTAGGCCTTTACCGTCTCCACCAGGTTGGGGATCAGGTCGTAGCGCCGTTTGAGCTGTACGTCGATCTGGCTCCAGCCGTTTTCCACCCGGGCTTTTTTCCGGACCAGAGAGTTATAGATATAGATTCCGTAAGCTCCCAGGACTAACAGGAACCCTCCAAAAAGATACAAACCCTTTTCCATGTCGTGAAGCCCCCTTTCTCGATTCTTCTTTGTAAAAGATGGTTTTTCCCCGGCGGTTCCGATTTTCGTTCCCTGAAAATGTCGCCGTCAAGGCGAATATGAAGGAGAAATTCGCATGAGCATAGGGGAAAAACCCCTTTTGTGCAAGATCCCGTAACCGCTCCGGAAGGAGAATCCCCCCAAAGAAGGAGGCCGGGAGAGGCACGAAAAAGAGAGTGCCCGAAAAGAACATGATGAGTAGTACGGAAATGCGTTTTTGTGATAAAGTGTTCAGGTTTACATACTTTTTCTTTTGGCATATGCTCGTAACGATCTGCGCCATGAAAAGAAAGAGAGAGCGAGGAGGTGAAAGCTTTCCGAGGATTTGGAAGAATCGGCGCTTACGGCTGGTGGAGAAGAAATTTTGCTTTCTGGAAGGGAGTTCTGTCGTATGAAAAACAAAACACTTTTGCCCGTTTCGGTGCTCGTCCTTATCAGCGGAGCCATGTTCTCCTCTCATTTCGGCGTGGGAGATCTCATCTTTCCTCCCATTCTCGGAAGGGATACGGGAGCCTCCTGGTTTACCGCCTCTCTGGGATACATGATCATCAACAGCCTCGGGGTCTGGCTGGCCTATCTCGCCTGTGCCCATCAGAACCAGTCTCTGGGGGCTCTCGCCCGGAGAACCCTGGGAGGTTTTTTCGGCAGCATCTATGCGGCGGTTCCCGTGCTTATCACGGTGTTCTTCATCCTTCCCCGGGTGGCCTCCGCCACCCACGAGATGGCGGTGCTCCCTCTCTTTCCCTCGGTGCCTCTCTGGGCTACCCTGGGGGTGTTCTTTCTCCTGAGTTTCTACATCGCCTTTACCCGGGCCACGGTGATCGATAAGCTGGGCAAGCTTCTCGCCCCCGCCCTGATTCTTTTCGTGGTGCTTCTGGTGGGCAAGGGAATATTGAGCCCTCTTGGATCCCCCGTGGATCCCGGCTCCGCCACAGCCCTCAAGGAGGGAATGCTCAACGCCTACAACACCATGAACGCCATCGCGGCGCTTCTCTTCGGAGGATGGGTGCTTCACGAGCTGAAAATGCGAAACATAACCACCCGGGAGGGGCAGAATGCAAACCTCAACGCCATCGGCCTGGGCACCGCCATCCTGTTGGGAATCACCTCCACCGTGCTGGTCTATCTCGGGGCCACCTCGGGCTCGGCCTTTCCCGAGGCTTCCATCGGGGTGCTCTCCACGGAGATCGCCCAGGGGCTTCTCGGGAGTGCGGGACTTATCAGCTTTGCCATCATCATGGCCTTGAGCTGCCTCAGCACCTCCGCGGCCATCACTTCCATGGCGGGGGACATGTTCCAGGAGATGAGCGGCGAGAAACTCCAGTACCGGGTGGTAGTTACCGCCAGCACCCTCATCGGCTTCGTTCTCGGCCTGGTGGGGCTGAGCCGGATCGTGAAATACACCGTGCCCTGGCTGGTGCTTATCTACCCCTCCATTATTCTGTTGATTCTCTGTGCCCTCTATTACCGTTTCGATACCATCCGCAAGGCGGTTACGGTGGGCATGGTGGCGGCCCTGGTCTTCGGCCTGGGGGACATGCTCTCCTTCTACGGCATTACCGGGAACCCCATTTCCACTTTCGCCGCTTCCCTTCCCCTGGGATCTCAGGGACTGGGATGGATTCTTCCCACCCTGGGATGCATGGTGATCGCCCAGATGCTTTTCGCCTTTTCCGGAAATAAGGATAAGGGGAGAGCCGCATGAGAATGAAGGAGAAGGTTCACGACTTCGTGGCCTCCCGGGTAGAGAAGGGAAATTATCCGGGATGCCAGGTGATCGTAGCCCGGGGAGAGGAAATCCTCGCGGAACAGTATCTGGGAAGCATGGTAAAGGGCTCGGATCGTTCGGAAGATCGGGTAACCGAAAACACCCTGTTCAATCTGGAGTCCATCACCAAGGTTATGGTCACCCTTCCTCTGGCTTTCAAGCTTCTGGAAGAGGGAAGGCTCTGCCTGGAGGACCGGCTGGCGGAGTATCTCCCGGAGTTCGCCACTTCCGAGGAAAAAAAGAGGGTCACCTTTCGGGACATGCTGAACTTTACCGGGGGCATTTCTCTTCTGGATCCTCCGGGATCCGAAGCCGCCGCCGCGGCGGGGGATATGCAAAAATGCTGGCAATGTCACTACGAGCAGCCTCTGGAAACCTCTCCGGGAAGCCGGGTCTTCTACAGCGATGTTTCCTGCCGCCTTCTGGGAAAGGCCCTGGAACGCATTTCAGGAATGGATCTTCAGGAGGGAGCCCGAAAATATTTCTTCGAACCCCTTGGAATGAACCGAACCTTCTATTGCCCTCCGAACAGGGAAGAATGCGCGGATACCGGCATTTCCGAAAGCCGCCGGCCTCTGCGGGGCCAGCTCTGCCAGGATCTGGAGCATAATATGGGAGAAATTCTGGGCTCCGACGGCATCTTTTCCACTGCCCGGGACATGCTGCGCTTTTCCCGGATGATCTTGCAGGAAGGAACTCTGGAGGGGATGCGGGTTCTGGGCCCCCTCGCCGCAGAGCGGATGACCGGAGAAATCACCAATCCCAATCTTTGCGAGGAGCCGGTTTCGTATCTGCACTACATTCTGAGCGGCCCCAAGGTCTGGTTCTGGGAGTATGCCCAATCTCCCTTCTCCTTCTTCGGAGATCTCTGCTCTTCCCGGGGAATCGGCAAAATGGGCGGGGCGGGAACCTTTCTCTACCTGGATCCCGAGTACGATCTGGCGGTAATCTACCTCACCAACTACGGACAGCCCGAGAACACCCTGGAGGGGGATGCGGCCTGGAATCTTTTCCAGAAAAATATCAACGTCATGGGGTTGTGCAATCTCGTGCTGGGGGAGCTGCGGCTCTGATTACGTGAGTTTTCGTTAAGTGGAGTGGCAAATCTAAGGGTACTCTAGGGTGCGCAAAGGCATGGAAGTGCGTAAGGGAAACATGAACACAAAAGCAAACATAAAAACAGAAGCGAAGGCACCGCACATGCTCCGAAAAGATGGCGGTGCCTTCGCTTCTTGTGTTTTCGGTTCCTAAAGGTTCATCCGCCAGAGAACGAAGTTCAGTGCCCCCGCAAAGCATCCCCAGAGCAGATAGGGGACCAGCATGAGCCCCGCGGGAAGATCCCGGCTCAGAAAAACCGCCATATTCCAGAGGAGCACTCCCAGAAGCAGCAGCAAATCCCCCAGGGCCCAGCCGGGCTGGTGAAAGTAGAAGAAGATCCAGGACCAGGCGAAGTTCAGCCCCAGCTGTATCCAGAAGGGGAGAAAGATTCGGGAGGCGGGAGATACCCCGGTCTTCCAGATTCGGTAGGCGGACCAGGCCATGAGAATGTAAAGGATTGTCCACACGGGGCCGAAGAGCCAGCCCGGAGGTGTCCAGGAGGGTTTTACCAGGGTGGCGTACCAGGTGTTCACCGAAGATGCGGTGGCGTAAGAGCCGATAAAGCCCGCTCCCAGGCAGAGGGCGAGAAAGAGAAGGAACACCGGAAGGCTTGAGCGCTGCACGACCATCACCTCCAAAGAGAATGTCTTTTCACCAAGCGTTCCGCATGGGCCGAAACTTTCGAAAAACCGCCCATTAGGGGGTTTTTCACCGCTCCTCCCGAAGGAGGGAGAAGATCCACTGATCCTGAAATTTTCCCCGGGCCCATTCGTACTGCCGCAAGGTTCCTTCCAGGGTAAAGCCTTTCTTTTCGAGAATTCCCCGGGATCCTTGGTTCCCCAGGGTGACCAGGGCTTCCACCCGGTTGCACTCCATTTCGGTAAATCCGTATTCCAGCGCCGCCTCCAGGGCTTCGCTCATGAACCCTTGCCGCCAGGCCTGGGAGGCGAGCTCATATCCCATTTCCGCCCGATGATGTTCCCTGCTCCACTTGTGAAATCCGCATGTTCCGAGGATTTTCCCGTCGGGTTTATGGATAAGAACCCAGCGAATACCCTGGGAGGCGGCGAAAAGCCCCTGAAGGAGTGCAATCATCTCTTTGGTTTGGGTCAGTTCCGTAAAGGGATCCAGCACGAGATATTCGAGTACCCGGGAATCCGTCCAGATGGCATGCAGGGCTTCGGCATGCGATTCTTCAAGCTCTCCCAGAATGAGCCGGGGAGTTTGGAGTACGGGAAAGACCGGTTTCGGCTGTTGCATGGAAACGCCTCCTTGTCACGATTCGTCATGTTTTTATTGGCAAGCAATTCTTACGCAAGCTTTATTTTACTCTATGCTGTCACGATTTTTGTGAAACGGAGTTTTTTCGTACCACCTTGGGATTATGGGCGAACCAGGAGAAAATGCAGAGAAGCGCTCCCGGGGTTACCGCAGAACGTTAGGGCCCACCGCAGGAGCCCCAGAGAGCTCTCTCCCGCCATCAGAAGGTGGTGTTCTATGAACAGAGGCTTGGCTCCTGATTTTTTACAGGAAAAGTTTCGGAGTGGACGCGAAGAGTTTGAATAGTGTAAAATTCAAAAAGATCCCCGAAAGCAATCCGAGGCAGAGAAAAGCGATTCTAAAGAGAGAGGAGAATGAGATATGAGAAGATTTTTACTTGCGGGAATGCTCGTTTTGTTTGTGCTGGTATGCGGTTCGGCATATGCCGAAGGTTTGGTTTTTGAAGAGGGTATTTACAAGGTGACCTTTCCGGGAGGAAAGGTTGCCACCAGGTTCATCGAAAACGTTCCTCTCCTGGACAACGGGTGGAACAACTTTGCGAATGGTTTTATCATTCACAAGGATGCGGATCTGCAGTCGGCCTATCGATCGCATGGCTACATAGACGAGAAAAACGAGAGATTGGTGTACGCGAATTATGATGACCACATGATCAACATAGCCATATATCACATCGGCGAAAACGGCAAAATCGTAGGTTTTGACGTTCGGGGAATCGATTACAAGGCGAAGGATAAAACCCTTTACGTGGATCTGGAGAAGGATTATACGAAATACGAGATTCTGAAATAAGCGCTGTCGGATTTTCGGATAGCTTCGTGCCCCGCCGAGGAAAAAGGAGGATCTTCCGGAAAGATCGGAAGATCCTCCTTCATGTTTTTCCGCCATGTTTCAGGAAAGTTTTTTCGCTGTCCCTTCCGGCGAAAATCCGGGAGTTCCGAGAGAGGCCTTTTCCCTATCCCGTATAGGGGTGACATTATTCCTGTCCCGTCACAAAAGCGAAACTTTTCCTTGACAAGATCCGGAATCCCTATATAATGGCCCGAAATCGTAGCATCACGGTAAAGAAGAGTTCAGATCAGGAAGAAAAAGGGAAAGGAGGAAGATCGGATGTTCGGAAATAGCCACCAGCGGAACGCAAGCTTTTATTATTACTTTAGCAACGGTCAGTGGCAAGCGTATTATTATGCCAGTGACCTCTCCGCACGTGGAAATCCGAACAAGGCTGGTACCGTTCTTTCACCGCCCATACCGTTACCTCGGCTCTAGGATTTTCGGGAGCTGGAGGATAGCATAAGGGATATAAGCCGGATTCGGGTTTCTACAACCCGAATCCGGCTTTTTTTGTCGGTTTTGTTCTTCATAGGGAAGAAAGAGCTTAGCGGAGGTGAGCAACCATGTTGGTGGTACGAATGGAAGAGCGGAGTTTGAGTCTTGATATGGCGAGAGTGTGCGAGGCTTTGGAAGAGCAGGGCTGCCGGGGACGTTTGGTGCCCCATGTCGAGGGAATGTGCATCGTGGCGGATGAGCCCAAGGAGGGTGTCGGCGGTATAGCGACTCTTCCGGGGGTGCATCAGGTGGTTTGCACGGGAAATTCCTTTCCTCTGGGAAGCCGGGTTATGGCTCCTCGGGGAGCATCCATGGATTTGACGCCCCAACTGCGCATCGGCGGGGGCAATCTGGTGGTCATGGCGGGGCCCTGCGCCGTGGAGGGTCGGGAACAGATGCTGGAAGCCGCCCGGGGCGTCAAGGCCGCCGGGGCCTCCATGCTTCGGGGAGGAGCCTTCAAGCCCCGCACCAATCCCTACTCCTTCCAGGGGCTGGGGCATGAGGGAGTTGCCCTTATGGAAGAGGCCCGTGCCGTGACGGGGCTTCCCATCATCACCGAGGTGATGGGAGTGGAGGATATCGAGGGTATGCTCCCTCACGTGGATATGTTCCAGGTGGGAGCCCGGAACATGCAGAACTTCAGCCTTCTCAAAGCCCTGGGGCGCTGCCGGACTCCGGTGCTTCTCAAGCGGGGCATGACCGCCACGGTGGACGAGTGGCTTCAGGCGGCGGAGTACATTCTTGCGGGGGGAAACCATCGGGTGGTGCTCTGTGAGCGGGGCATCCGGAGCTTCGAGAAGCGCACCAGAAATACATTGGATCTGAGCGTGGTGCCTTTGGTGAAATCCCTTTCCCATCTTCCCATCATCGTGGATCCCAGCCACGGTACGGGAGTACGGGATCTGGTGCTCCCCATGAGCCTCGCCGCCTTGAGTTGCGGCGCCGACGGACTCATGATAGAGGTACATCCCCGGCCTGCCGAGGCTCTTTCGGACGGAGCCCAGTCCTTGGATATTCCGGGGTTCGAGGATCTTATGCAGAAGGTGAACCAGCTCGCTCCGGCTCTCGGAGCCTTGACGGAAGAAAAGACATGCCCCTTGAAGATTGCCATGTAGGCATTCTCGGGCTGGGGCTCATAGGAGGCTCCCTGGGGGGAGCCCTGATTCGTCAAAACCTTCCGGGAGTTCGGATTCTCGGGGCGGATCTGGACGAAAAAGCCTGTGAGGGAGCTCTCGAAAAGGCCTGTATTCACGAGGCGGTTTCTTCCGAGATCCTGGCGGCCTCTTCGGATATTCTGATTCTCGCGGTCCCTCCCCGGCATATGGAGTCTGTGAGCCGCATGATGCGGCCCCTGGTTTCCCGGAAGCTCAAAGCGGTTTTCGATCTGGGGAGCGTGAAGGGAGAGCCCGGAGAGAAACTGGAGGAGATTTGGGGGAGCCCCTACGTGGGGCTGCACCCCATGGCGGGCAAGGAAGTGGGAGGCATCGCCCAGGCGGAACCCGAACTTTTCCGGAACTGTCTCTGCTTTCTCGTTCCCCGGAACGATTCGGACCCTCTGGCAGTGGAGCTTGGGAGGGAGATTATCCGGGGCCTCGGGGCGGTCTGCTCCGAGATATCTCCGGAGGAACACGATCTCCTGGTGGCCTACGGAAGTCACCTTCCCATGGTTACCGCCGCGGCCCTGAGCCTGGCAGCGGGGCGGAAGAGCCGGAATCTTCCGGGAATCTCCCGGGCCGTGGCGGGGGGATTTCGGGATGCCACCCGCACCGCTTCGGGAATGCCCTGGCTCGGGGCGGATGTGCTCCGGTATAACCGGAAGGCCCTGACGGAAGCGGTGCGAGAGTGCATAACCTTCATGGAGGAATTTCTTGCGGCCTCTCCGGAAGAGGGAGAAGCCCTCTTTCAGGAGGCCGCAGGCTGGAGACGAGAAATTTTAGAGGAAATACAGACGAGGTGGAAAAGATGAGAAGAGTGAACCCTCTGAAGGGAATGCGGGGAAGCTGTACGGTGCCGGGGGATAAGTCCATTTCCCATCGGGCGGCGTTGCTGGGAGCCCTTTCTCGGGAAGGTATGGATATTTCCGGATACGCTCCGGGAGAGGATTGCGGGCGTACCCTGGCATGTCTGGAACAGCTGGGATGCCGGGTACTCCGGGAAGGTTCCCGGGTGCATGTGAGCCGGGGAGAGGGTATCCGGGAATCCCGGGAAGTGCTCTATGCGGGGAATTCCGGAACCTCCGCCCGGCTTCTCTGCGGTCTTCTGGCGGGAGTGCCGGGCTTTTTCGGCATTATTGCGGGGGATGCGAGCCTCTCCACCCGGCCCATGGACAGAGTGGTGGCTCCCCTCCGTTCCGCCGGGGCCCGTATCGATGGCCGAGAGGGGGGAAATCGCCTTCCCCTGAGCATCCGGGGAGCCTCCCTGGTGGGGGGAACCTTCACCCTTCCCGTGGCGAGCGCCCAGGTGAAGACCGCGCTTCTGCTGGCGGGGCTTTCCTCCCAGGGGAGCGTTACCGTGACGGAACCCTCTCCTTCCCGGGATCATACGGAGCGCATGCTCGGCTTTCTGGGAGTGCCCCTGGTGCGGGAGGAGAACAAAATCACCCTCTTTCCCTATCCGGAACTTCCCGGAGCGAAGTGGGAAATTCCCGGAGACTTTTCCTCCGCCGCCTTCTGGATCGTAGGGGCCGCTTTGGTGCGGGATTCCGAGGTGCTTCTGGAAAACGTGGGGCTGAACCCCACCAGAACGGGGCTTCTGGACGTGCTGGAGCGTATGGGGCTCTCCCTGCAGGTGGAGAACCTTCGGGAGTCCGGCGGTGAGCCTCTGGGAAATTTGCGGATACGAAGCGCTTTTCTGGAGGGAACCCGGGTGGAGGCCTCGGAGGTGCCTCGGATGGTGGATGAATTACCGGTGCTCGCGGTGGCGGCTACCCAGGCCAAGGGAAAGACCGAGATCCGGGGAGCCCGGGAGCTGCGCTACAAGGAATGTGACCGCATCCGGGGTATGGCGGAGGGGCTTGCCGCCCTGGGGGCGGATATTGAAGAGCGTGAGGACGGCTGGATCATTGCAGGCCCCACTCCGCTGCACGGCGGGAGCGTGAAGACCCTGGGGGATCATCGTATCGCCATGGCTCTGAGCATCGCCGCAGCCATCGCCAGGGGCCCCGTGGAGCTGGACGATCCGGCGTGCGTGAACATCTCCTATCCTTCCTTTTTCGATTCCCTGGAAGACTTTCGAAAGGGAGCTTCCGAAGCATGAAGAGCCCTTCTCCCCGGCTGGTGGGCATTCTGGGAAATCCCCTGGAACACAGCCTTTCGCCGTCCATGCAGAACGCCTGGTTCCAGGCCCTGGAACTTCCCTTCATCTACCTTCCCTTCTGCGTGCCCCCGGAAGATTTTTATGGAGCCCTGGAGGGACTTCTGGTGTTGGGGGCCCGGGGAGTGAACATAACCCTTCCGTACAAACAGGATGCCTGGCGGGTGGCGGACGAGCTGAGCCCCGAAGCCGAGAGGGCCGGGGCGGTGAATACCCTTCTCTTTCACCATGACGCCCTTTGGGGCTACAATACGGATGTGCTGGCCCTGCAAGAGGGGCTTTCCCGGCTGAACCTTCCTCAAGCAGGAGGGCGCTGCGTTCTTCTCGGCTCCGGAGGCGCCGCGGCGGGAGCCTTGGCTGCCCTGGGTTCCCGATGCTGGAACGAGGTGCTTCTCTGCTGCCGGAACATGGACAAGGGAGAGAATCTGGTGGAGAGACATAAAGGAACGCTTCCTCTGAAAGTGCTCCCCTGGAAGGCCCTGGAAAAGGATCTGGGCTCCCCGGATCTCTGGATAAACGCCACCTCCCTGGGGCTTCCCTCCTCCCCATGGCCTGAAGGGGCTTTGGAGAAGGTGCTGGAACGAAATGCCCCCCGAAACCTGGTGGATTTCGTCTACTCTCCGGGCAAGAAAACACCCCCGATAGCCTGGGCGAAGGAGCACGGAGTTCCCTGCGTAACCGGGGAAGAGCTTTTGGTGGATCAAGGAGCCGAGGCCTTTCGGCTCTTTACGGGCCGGGAGGTTCCTCCGGAGCTGCGGCATCTTCCGGCGTACGGTATTCCAAGGGAGGCGGATCGATGACCCTGCGTTTTCTTACCAGCGGCGAATCCCACGGGCGGGGATTGCTTCTCATTCTCGAAGGACTTCCTTCGGGGCTCTCTCTTCCTCGGGCATCCTTCGAGGAGGAGCTGCGCCGCCGCCGCCGGGGATTCGGCCGGGGCCCCCGGATGGGGCTGGAGAGAGACCGCCTCTCTTTCTGGGGAGGTTTGCGAAACGGCGTTACCACCGGAGCCCCCTTCGGATGTGTTCTTGAAAACACCGAGGGGGAGGCCTGGAGTGCCGCCATGGATCCCGAGCGTACGGATCCCGAGGCGGAGGCGAAGGTGCGCCCCGAATGTCCTCGACCGGGACATGCGGATCTTCCGGGAGCGCTCAAGTACGGCACCCCGGATGTGCGAAACGTGCTGGAGCGGGCCAGTGCCCGGAGCACCGCCGCCTGGACTCTGGCAGGGGTTGCGGCGAAGCTGCTCTTGGAAGAGCTTGGAATAACCCTCTGGGGAGCGGTCATTTCCATCGGCACCGCTTCGGCGGCACTTCCGGGCTCCCCTGAAGAGTGGCAGGAAGCCCGAAGTTCCGATATGGGATGTCCGCTTTCGGAGGAGCCCATGCTTCGCAAGCCCGTTGAACGAGCCCTGGAAGAAGGAGAAACCCTGGGAGGCACCTTCTGTATCCGGGTGACGGGAATGCCCCCTGGGATAGGATCCTACGTGGAGTGGGATCGAAGGCTCGACGGTCTCTGTGCGGGAGCCCTCATGGCACTTCCGGGGATCAAGGCGGTGGGAGTGGGGGATGGAGAGGAACTCGGAAAATGTCCGGGAAGCGAGGCCCACGACCCCATACTTCCTCTTCCCGAGGGAGGATACCGCCGGAGCCGGAACCGGGCGGGGGGAATCGAGGGGGGCGTTACCAACGGGGAGGATCTTCTTTTCCGGGCCACCATGAAGCCCATTCCCACCCTTAAAAAACCCCTGGCATCGGTGAATCTCCGCACCCATCAACCCCAGGAGGCTCACGTGGAGCGGGGGGATGCCTGTGCGGTCCCCTCGGCCTGCGTGGTGGGGGAGACCCTTATCGCCTGGGTACTCGCCCGAACGATCATGGAACAGTTCGGAGGAGACCGCATGGAAGATCTGAAGAGCCGTTTTTCCGAACATCGGGCCAGAATGGAGAGAGGACTTGGGCATGCCTGAAAATATCTATCTCGGGGGATTCATGGGCACCGGCAAAAGCACGGTGGGGAAGATTCTCGCCTCCCGGCTGCACCGGCCCTTTCTCGATACGGATGCTCTGGTGGAAGAGCGGGAAGGGCGGAGCATCGCCGCCATCTTCGAGCAATTCGGAGAGAGCGCCTTTCGGGAATCCGAGGCCCGGAGGGTACGGGAACTTCTTTCCCTTCAGGGATGCGTGGTGGCTTTGGGAGGAGGGGTGCTGGAAGATCTTTCCCTTCGGGAAGAGCTTGCCGCATCGGGACGGCTGGTGGTGCTGGAAGCCTCGGGCGAGGAGATTCTCCGGCGTCTGGGAGAGGCGGAACAAAAGGCCCGTCCCCTTCTGGATCCCCGGAAGGTGGAACAACTTCTCCGAAAACGGGCTTCCGGATATGGAGCGGGAAATTTTCATATCTCCACGGAGAGCAAAGATCCCGGAGAGGTGGCCGAGGAGGTGCTTCGAATTTTGGAAGAGCACTCTCCTTCCTCTTTCGAATCTTCCTCTCGTCGGGTGCTCCAGGCCCGGGGAGAGGGGTACGACTATTCGGTGATGGTGGGTCCGGGAATCCTGGAAGACGAGACCTGCTGGAAATCCCTGGAATTTCTTCCCTCCCTGGTGGTGGGAGACGAGCTTACCCTACCTCTTTTCGCCAAAAAACTTCCCTTCGAAAAACCCCTGCATGAGCTTTCCCGGGGAGAATCTGCCAAGACCCGGGATTCTCTTTTTCAAATCTATGAAACTCTTCTTCGGGAGAAAGTGCACCGGGGAGATCTTCTCGCCGCCCTGGGAGGCGGCACCGTGGGTGATGCGGCGGGATTTGCCGCCGCCACCTGGATGCGGGGCATGGACTACGTACAGTGTCCCACCACGCTGCTCGCCCAGATCGACAGCGCTTTGGGCGGCAAGACGGGCATCAATCTCCCCGAAGGGAAAAACCTGGTGGGGGCCTTTCACCATCCCCGGCTGGTGCTGGCGGATGTGCTGACCCTCCAGACCTTGAGCGGCGATGCGTATCGCCAGGGCCTCGGAGAAGCGGTGAAATACGGCCTGGGAGAAGATCCCCGCCTCTTCTCCTGGCTTTGGGAGCACCGGGAAAAAATCCTGGCACGAGATCCCGAAGTTCTTACGGAGCTCGTGGCCTGGTGCGCTGCCTGCAAGCTCAAGGTGGTGGGGGAGGACGCCCGGGAATCCCATGCCCGGATGCGCCTCAATTTGGGGCATACCCTGGGGCATGCCCTGGAAAGCGCTTCCGCCTATCAAGGCTGGCAGCACGGGGATGCGGTGGGAGTGGGAATGCGCGTGGTTACCCGGCTCTCCCGAAAAATGGGATACTGTACCGCCGAGGACGAGGAAAACCTGGAAAAACTGCTCCGAGCCTTCGGTATCCCCCTCCGGCCGAATCGTCCCTGGAAAGAGATTGCCCCCTATCTCGAACGGGACAAGAAAATCCGTCGGGGAACCTTGTCCCTGGTGATTCCCCGGCACGGGGATATCTCCATGATTACCGCAGAAGCTCCTCCGGAGCTGGTGCGGGAAAGTTACGAGGAGCTTCTGGAGTGCCGGGATTTCTGACCGTGTTCGGGCTCGAAAGAAAAGGGCGAAGAAGAGAACGAAAGGCAGTGATTACGTGAAGGGAAAAACCTATGGAGTTCTTAACGGCCCCAATCTTAACCTTCTGGGAACTCGGGAGCCTCACATTTATGGAACCCGAACCCTGGAAGATCTGGAAGAGGCCTGCCAACTCTGGAGCGAGGAGCGGGAAATCCGCCTTCTCTGGATGCAAAGCAACCAGGAAGGGGTTCTGCTGGATTTTTTGCATAAGCATCGGTTGGTTCTTTCCGGGGCGGTGATCAATGCCGGAGCCTACAGCCACACGAGCTACGCCCTTCGGGACTGTATTGCCGCCATGCCCTTTCCCGTGATCGAGCTGCATCTTTCCAACACCGCTTCCCGGGAGGAATTCCGCCATGCCAGCTGCATCGCTCCGGTGGTGCGGGGGCGTATCGAGGGTTTTGGAGGAGCGGGGTATTTTCTTGCGCTGGAGGCGTTGGAGCGAATTTTAGAAGTGAACTGACATGTAGATTCGATGGCGAAAAGGCCCCTTTCGGAAAAGGCCGCAAGGCTTCTCCAGAAGGGGCCTTTTTGAACTTTCCCGCAGGAGAATCTCCCGGATGCGGAGAGGGCAGCCATGCCGGAAATGTGGAAGAATCTCCGTTTTTTGGGGAAAGTACCGGGGATTCTCTGGCGAAGGCTGATTTCTCTCCGGGCTTTGCTATACTATGCGGTGTATACTCTCTATTCTCATTGTTTTTCCCGAAAGGAGTCTTTTGCATTGAAAGCCATAGACCTCACCCAGACGATCTGTCCTTCCATGCCCGTTTATCCGGGAACCGAACCGCCTCGCATCCAGGAGGCCACCACCATTGCAAAAGAAGGCTTTGCGGAAAAACTGCTTACCTTCTACAGCCACACGGGAACCCATATGGATGCTCCGGCGCACCTCCTGCCCACCCGGGCCACCCTGGACACCTTCGAGGTCTCCCATTTTATCGGCCCCGCCACGGTGGGGGATTTTCGAAACGTCTCCTCTGCCACCATAGGCCTCAAGGATCTGCGTTCTCTGGAGAAAGACCTCGAAAAGGGAGGTTTTCTGGTGCTCCATACGGGATGGTCACGTTTCTGGGGAGAAGAGAACTATTTCGGAAGCTATCCGGTGCTTACCCAGGAGGCGTGTCAGTGGCTTACCCGTTTTCCTCTTCAGGGCATCGCGGTGGATATGATTTCCGTGGACTCCATGGATTCTTTCGAGCTGGAGAATCACCGGATTCTTCTCGGTGCAGGAATGGTGATCGTGGAGAACCTCACCAACCTGGAAGCTCTGCCGGAGAAGAATGTTCTTCTCTGCTGCCTTCCCCTGAAGATAGAGAAAAGCGACGGCGCTCCGGTTCGGGCGGTGGGGCTGTATTGACGTGACAACCCGAGGGGTGAAAAAAGCCGTGGAAAGAGATCTGGGCTTCTCTTTCCACGGCTCCAGAGGTTATCGTTTCATGTACGTAGGGAAGGGTTTGAAAAACTCCTCTTCCTCCGTTTCCCCGTTTTTTCGGATTTCGCCTAGAGCCTTTTTCCCGCGTGGATGGCCTTCGGCAGATTTCCCGAAGTGTCTTCCAGAACGAAGGTTCCAATGCGCTCCTGGAGATCTGCACTGATCTTGGCGAGATCCTCGCCTCCCAGGGCCACGCGCTCCGCCGCCGCCGCCACTTCCGCCATCTGGCTCCGGAGGGCATCCGCCACTCCCGAGGAGTCGTTGACCTTCCCCGCCATGTCCTGTACCGCCGCGGCGATTTCTTCGCTGGAGGCGGCTTGTTCCTGCCCTACCGCGGCAAGATCCTGGGCGGAACCCGCGATTTTCTCCAGAGCTTCCATGATGAGGGAGATTTTTTCCGAGACGTCCCGAACGTTTTGATCCACGTTCCGGGTGCCTTCCATGTTCCGCTCCGCTCCCTGTTTGACCGAGAGGAGGTCCGAGGCGATGGAGGCCGCCAGATCCGCGATGCCTCCCGCGGCGTTGTTGGATTCTTCCGCGAGTTTGCGCACTTCTTCCGCCACCACCGCGAAGCCTCGTCCCGCTTCTCCCGCCCGGGCGGCTTCGATGGCGGCATTGAGGGCGAGGAGGTTGGTCTGGTCCGCTATGCCCGTGATGGTGACCACGATTTTCTGGATCTGGGCGGCTTTTTCTCCGAGTTCCACCGTGGCTTTGGCGGATTCTTCCACCCGGAGGATTTGCTCTTTCATGTCCTTTACGGTTTTCTGCACCGCTTCCATGCCCGCTTCTCCTGCTTGCCGGGCGGATTCCACTTCTTCCGCCACTTCGCTGCTCCGCGTGGCTACGGTGGTGGCTCCCGAGGCTACTTCTTCCACGCTGGCGTTGAGTTCCTGCCCGATGGCGGCGATGTTTTCCATGGAGTTACCCACGGTTTCCGCTCCGCTCCGGGCCTCTTCAACACTGGCGTTGGTTTCTTCCGCCACGGCGGAGAAGTCTTCCGCGTTCCGTCCGAGGGTTTCCGCCACCCCCGCTATGGAGACGATGGTTTCTTTCAGGGCGGTTTCCATTTTGGCAAGTCCCTGGACCATGCCGGCAACTTCTTTAAGTTTCACCTTCAGAAGCCAGGCATCCCCGGGGTCCGCCCGGAGGTCCAGGTTGCCCCGCTTGCCCAGAATGGCCGTCACGGCTCCCACGGGTTTGGCGATGCTCCGGGCGAAGAAGAAGGAGATTCCCACGATGATGAGGGCAAGTACCAGAGAGGCCATGAGAATGACGTTCCGCAGCGCCCGCACCGGGGCGAGAAACTGCTCCCGGGGTGCGGTGACTGCCACGGCCCAACCTGTAATGGGGGCGGAGGCGTAACAGTTGAACTGATGTCTTCCGTTAAAGAAATATTCTGCGCGCCCCGAATTTCCCCTCAAGGCGTCCTGCATGGCAAGAGCGTTTTCTTTGCTCACCTTATCGCTCTCCACGGCGCCGTTTATTTTTCCAATCACTTCTTGTACCGGATGGGCCGTGATGAGCCCCTGGCTGTCGAGAATATATGCGTAGCCCTTCTCCCCCCATTTCACCGAGGCAATTTCCTGGGAGAGCGTCTCCAGGGTGATCGTCGCCGCAAGAACTCCCACGACCTTGTTTTCTAGAATAATGGGATGGGCCATGACAAAAATCATCTGTCCCGTGGAACGGGAAACCAGAGGATTCGTGATGGTGGCTTTTTTCTCCCGCACTGCCCGGAGGAAATAATCCCGGTCTGCATAGCCTCCCTCTTTGTCTCGGCTGACGAAACGTCCTTTTCCATCGAGATCGATGACGAAGATGTCGAAAAAGTCGTATTCGTCGTAAAGAGGTGCCAGGGAAGGCTCGATTTCCTCCCAGTTCATGCCTCGAACCACGTGCCGCTCCGCCTGCATCCGGATTACCATGGCCCGTTCATGAAGGTAGGAGTTTACACGGTTTGCCAGATCCGCCACAAGGGCGTCCCCCTCGTTCCAGGTGGCGTCTATGATGGCTCTTTCCGATCGATTCATGGCAAAAAAACCGATGATTCCCATGGCCGAAAGGGCCACCACAAGAAACAGCGCGATGAGTCTTCCGCGAAGCGTATTCACCGAATTCCTCCTTAGTTTGTGATTTCTTATGATGTCATTGCCAGAGCTTTCGAGTTGCTTCTTCAGTCTTGCGATATGCGTGAGATGTTCCGTCTTTTTGCGTGTTCGAGAATTTTTACCCCCTTTGCTTTTTTCGGAAAATCTGCCCCTTCTTACCGAAAATGTTCTTCCCAAGATTGGGAGAGGCTTTTGTTGTTACGTGGGAAATGTGAAAAATACGGCTTTTTCCGGCGCAGCATGTTTTTGTGGAGCTCCTTTAGGGTACACTGTACTTGAAAAGGAAAAAGAGCGCCTGCACGTCTTTACCCCGGGGGCGGTTTCCCGGCGAAAGCTGCAGCCCCCAAAATTTTCTCGTCTTTTGCCATGTTGCTATCGAAGAGGGGTGGAACCCGCTGATGTTCTGAAAAGCCTGGCGACATGGCATACAACTATATTAGCCTCTTAAGCGAGGGTAATTTTGGTGTTGTTCCCCATAATTTCCCTGGGTTTTTGTGTTCGACCCACAAAAAGCGTACGCCATCTCTTTATGCGTTGGGAGTGAAGGTGAATGGAGGACCGTTCTTTTTTTGAGGCGAACTTTCATGTGGTGATACAAAAAATTATGGAACGGGAAAACATACAAAACCCCGATGCCTGTTGTTTTGTGGATGAAGAGGGGTTTTTCATCAAGTTTTACGAACATAATTCCCAGAATATGCCCGAGCTGGCGAAGCATTTTGAAGGGCGTGACGTGCACTCCCTGTTTCCCCCCCATCTTTCTTCGAGCATCCTTTTCCATATCCGCATGGCCGGTAGGGAGGATAAGCTCGTATCCACCGTTTACGAACACAGAAGTCCATGGAAAGCGGAATCGGAAGCTCTTTTTCATGTGGCGGCGAGCTTCCTGCGTACCCCCTTTTTCTGGAACTCCAAACGCGTACTGGCAGGTTTTTTTTCGGTTCTCAGCGTAGAAACCGCGTCAAGAACACGAAACGACCTTCCCGCAATGCCTCTCATGCCGCAAGAAAAATATTTTCATTTTCATCGCGCCAAGCTCGTGCGTGAAATTCTGAGCGATACTTTCTCTCTTCATCCGAAGGCTCGTGAGGCCCTTTATTCTTTCGGCATCACCGAGACGGCTCCCCTTTTCGTCTCCTTTATCTGCGAGCCTTTGCATGAAAATCCCTGCATATGGGCCGAAAAGTATTCGGAAGAGCATTTGCTTTCTTTCTACTCCTGGCAAAGCAACGCCGTGCGGTATTTGAACGAAGAGGCGGAAATCTTTTCCTGGTGCTGTTCCGAGGGAATAGGGCTTCTTTTTCCTTTGACCGGAGAACAGTTCACCTATGCGGATTCGAAAGGCGAAAGTATCCAGATGGGCGAAGCCATTCTTAACGCTCTGCACTATATTCTTCCACGAAAAAGACTGGCCATGGGCATTGGAGGAAAACCCTGCTTTTTATCGGAAATCCGCACCTCCCTCCGGCAGGCACGCAAGGCAGCCTCGGGGGGACTTTTCGGTCTTCACGGAGGGGTGTTCCATTATCAGGATCTGGGGTACGGGCTTCTGCTGCATCAAAAACCTTGCGAAGAAGACGCATATATGGAAAACATACTCCAGCCGCTGCTTCCTCAAGAACGCGAGAAGCCGGAACTGCTTTTAACCCTGGAGGCCCTGCTCGAAAAAAACTCTCTTACCGAAGCGGCCCAGCAGATGCACGTACACATCAATACCATGGGGTATCGTAAAAAGCAGATCGAAACACTCCTGATGGTGGATTTGAACGATAGCCGAACCAAGGCGAACCTCCTCTTCGCCGTCAAATCCTGGAAAATTCATTACATCCATAAATTTCATGAAGACGCATTGCTCTTCTGTCAGTCTTATGGCGAGATTACATGCCGGGATGGGCTGGAGTAAATTCCAAGTTATGAAGCGCCGGCATGAAAAAACATGACCATGAAAGCCTCTTTCCGTATGCGGGAGAGGCTTTTTTATTTTTGTCGCAGCAGCCTCATGGAAACGATTCGGGTGCGCTGCGGAATTGCCTCTTTTTCGGTATACTGAAAGGAGTATTGTGGTGGAGGTGGAGTAAATTTTTGCTGTTCCCCGGGGAAAGGACGGAAAAATGTCGCAAATTCTGGAAGCCATTGCCCAGCGGCAAAGCGTGCGAACCTTTAAGGATAAGCCCGTGGGGGAGGATATGGTACAGGTGCTTCTGCGGGCGGCCCAGTGTGCTCCTTCGGGAGGAGACGGAAGGCCGTGGCATTTCGTGGTTCTCGAGGATACGAAAATCATCACCCGGATACCGGAATTTCATCCCCATAGCTCGGCGCTTCTGAAATGCCCTTTGGCCATCGCCCTTTTCGGAGAGCCCGAAAGGGAAGGTTCTCCCGGGAGCTGGCCCCTGGACTGTGCCGCAGCCATGCAGAATATGCTCCTTCAGGCTCAGGATCTTCGCCTCGGGGCGGTATGGCTGGGATTTTATCCCGAAAAACGGCGTATGCAATGCCTGGAGGAGCTTCTGGGCGTTCCCCCCTCGGTGAGGGCTTTCGGGGTGGCGGCGCTGGGACACCCCGCGGAGAAGATCCTTCCCCGGGAAGAGCGGTTCGATTCATCCCGGGTGCACTATCACCGATGGGGGGGCGCGCCTGAGAAAAAGTCCGCATACGGTTCGGAAGAGCCTGGCCGGGGGGCCCCCGATTTCTTCGAAGGGAGAGCTGAGGATGCCTGAGTACGGAGGAACGCCCCTGGTTTCCATGAAAGGAATTACCAAGAGCTTCTACGGAGTTCCCGCAAATAAGAAGGTCGATTTCGATGTTTTTGCCGGGGAGATACACACCCTTTTAGGCGAGAACGGAGCGGGAAAGAGCACTCTCATGAATGTTTTGAGCGGTCTCTACCGCCCCGAAGAGGGCATCATTCGGGTGGAGGGGACGATTCGGGAGTTTCGCTCTCCCCGGGATGCCATTGCGGGGGGAATCGGCATGGTGCACCAGCACTTCATGCTCGTGCCGGTGCAGACCGTGTGGGAGAACATGATTCTCGGCATGTCCGGCATTCCCCTGAAACTTCCCAAAAAAAAGGTGGTCAGAGAAATTGCGGAGCTTTCCCAGCGGTACGGCCTGGAGGTGGATCCCGAGGCCAAGATCTGGCAGCTTTCCATAGGAGAGCAGCAGCGGGTGGAGATTCTCCGGGCTCTCTATCGGGGAGCCCGGCTTTTGGTGCTGGACGAGCCTACGGCGGTACTCACTCCCCAGGAAGCCAAGAGCCTTTTCGGCATTTTGCGGCGCATGGCCCGGGAGGGACATGGGCTGGTCTTCATCTCTCACAAGCTGGACGAAGTGATGGAAATTTCCGACAGGGTCACCATCCTCCGAAAGGGAGAGAAGGTGGGGGTTTTCGATACCGCCCGCATGACCCGGGAATCTCTGGCGGAGAAAATGGTGGGGCGCAAGGTGGTGCCTGCGGTAAACGAGGGAGTGCGGAAGCCCGGAGAGGCGGCCTATGCCTTCCGAAACCTTCGGGTTATGGGGGATCGGGGAATGGAAAAGGTTCGGGGAGTCTCTCTGGAGCTTCGCCAGGGTGAAATCTTCGGCCTGGCGGGGATCTCCGGCAACGGCCAGACGGAGCTTTGCGAGGCCCTGGCGGGAATGCGTCCTCTTCTTTCGGGAGAGCTGGAGATAGGAGGAAAAACCCTCCGCAAACCCTCTCCCCGGCAAATTCTCAAGGCTGGAGTGGCCTTTATTCCCGCAGATCGCCGAGGAGTGGGTCTGGTGCCCTCCATGAACCTTCGGGAGAACGTGGCGCTTCGCAAATACTGGCGGGAGGAATATGAAAAATGGTGGGGCTGCCTGGATTGGGAGGGCATCGCGGGAAAAACCGGAGAGATTGTAGGGGGATACAACGTGCAGATTCCCCGGCTGGGCATTCCCGTACGCTCCCTTTCGGGGGGAAACCTTCAGAAGCTCATGCTGGGGCGTGAGATGATCGACAAACCCCAGGTGATTATCGCCTTTCAGCCCACCTGGGGCCTTGACGTGGGGGCCACCCAGTACGTGCGGCGGCAGCTCGTGGAAGCTCGGGAGCGAGGAGCGGCGGTCTTTCTCGTCTCGGAAGACCTGGATGAGATTATCGCTCTCAGCGATCGAATCGGCATTATCTTCGGAGGGGAGATCATGGGCATTCTTTCCGGAGGGCGGCAGGTGGAGGAAGAACGCCTGGGGCTTCTCATGGCGGGATCCCGGCTGGAGGATCTTGAAAGGGGGAAGAGCTAGTCATGTGGGTTCTTCGTTGCGAAAAACGGGTGGATGTTCCCCGATGGCTGGATCTGGCCATACCCCTGGTGGCGGTGGCGGGAGCTCTCGCTTTTTCGGGAATTCTCCTGGCCTTTCTCGGGGTCTCTCCTCTGGAGGCATACGCTGCCATGCTCCGGGGAGCTCTGGGAGACTGGTACGGTGTGAGCGAAACTCTGGTAAAGGCGATTCCCCTGGCTCTCTGCGGTTTGGGAGTGACTCTGGCCTTTCGGATGAAGGTCTGGAACATCGGGGCGGAGGGGCAGTTCTATCTGGGCTGTATCGCCACCGCTGCGGCGGTGCGTTATTTCCCTGCGGAAAACGGTATGATCATGTTTTTTCTCATGTTCGGCTTCGCCATTTTTGCAGGAGGCTTCTGGGGGGCGGTACCGGGATTTCTCAAGGCCCGATGGAACGTAAACGAAATTATCACCACCCTCATGCTCAACTACGTGGCCCTGCACCTGGCGGATTACTTCGTCTATGGCCCCTGGCGGGATCCTGCAGCTTTGGGCTTTCCCATGACCGCACCCTTTCATGAGGCCGCCCGGCTCTCTCAGTATTTCGACAGCCGCCTTCATTCGGGGCTTTTCATTGCCCTTTGTGCGGCGCTGCTCCTGCGTTTTATCTTCAAGTGGACCCGGTGGGGTTTCGAAATCCGTGTGGTAGGCCAGAACCCCCGGGGGGCCCACTATGCGGGCATTCCCTATCTTCGAAACCTGGTGCTGGTGATGTTTCTTTCCGGAGCCCTGGCAGGGCTTGCGGGGATGTGCGAGATTGCGGGGCTTCAGGGGCGGCTGCAGCACGGCTTTTCCTCGGGGTACGGCTATACCGCCATCATCGTGGCCTGGCTGGCCCGGCTCAACTCCCTGGCGGTGCTTTTGGTGGCCTTTCTCATGGGGGTAATTCTCGTGGGAGGAGATACGCTCCAGATCGTTATGGGGCTTCCCCTGGCAAGCACCCAGATCATTCAGGGATGCATTCTCTTCTTCGTTCTAGGAGGAGAATTCTTCCGATACTATACGATTTCTCTCCATAAAAAGGAGGCGGAGTAGCCATGGAGATTTTACTTCCCATTCTCGCCGCGGCGGTTCGGAGCGGCACCCCCATTCTCTACGCCACCCTGGGGGAAATTATCACCGAAAAGGCGGGAATCATGAACCTGGGGCTCGAAGGAATCATGCTCATGGGAGCCCTGGGAGGCTTCTGGATCAATCATATGGGCTACTCCCCCTGGCTGGGAATTCTCTTTGCCTTTGGGGTAGGGGCTCTCATGGGGCTGGTACACGCCTTTCTCTGCGTATCCCTCCGGACGAACCAGGTGGTAAGCGGCCTCGCTCTCACCATGTTCGGCACCGGAGCGAGCTCTCTTCTGGGAAGGGCCTTCATCGGGGAAACCATTCCGGGAATCCGGGCCTGGCCGGTGCCGGGGCTTTCGGAAATTCCCTGGGTCGGCCCCATCTTCTTCAATCACGATCCCCTTGTTTACATGGCCTATTTCCTGGTGGGATTTCTCTGCTGGTTTCTCTTCCGCACCCGTCCGGGACTGCATCTCCGGGCGGTGGGGGAATCTCCCCAGGTGGTGGACGCCTCGGGAATATCCGCTATCCGGCTTCGGTATCTCTACACCATCCTGGGGGCGGGGATCGTGGGTATCGGAGGAGCCTACATGTCCGTGGTGTATAACAAGCTCTGGGGAGATATGATGACCGCCGGCCGGGGATGGATCGCCGTGGCTCTGGTTATCTTTGCCATCTGGAATCCCCTTCGGGCGGCCTTCGGAGCCTATCTTTTCGGAGGCGTGGAGGCCATGCAGCTTCGCATTCAGGCAGGCGGAACGGGCATCTCCGCCCCCCTGCTGCTCATGCTTCCCTATCTCTTTACCATTGGAGTGCTTCTCTTTATCTCCATCCGGAAAGGACGGGGAATTCTGCTCGGAGCTCCCGCCGCATTGGGAGATCCCTACTATCGAGAGGAACGGGAGTGATTCGAGACGAAGCTCTCTATCCTCGGAACAGAAAGGACTAGCCGGGAAACTATGAAAGGAAATTTGCTTATTCGCAATACCACGGTTCACACCATGGGAAGCCGGGGTGTGCTGGAACATGCGGATATTCTTATTCGAGAGGGACGCATTGCGGTGGTGGGGGGAGCGGAAATTCCTCCGGAACCTCTGGAGATTCTGGACGGACGCGCTCTTATTGCCACTCCGGGGCTGATAGACGTACACACCCACATGGGAGCCTGTGAAGAGGGCTATCCCGAACGGGAAGCCAGCGATAACGAAATGACCGACCCCGCCATACCTCAGCTCCGCATTCTCGATGCCATCAACCCCCGGGACCGGGCTTTTTCGGATGCCCGGGAGAGCGGCGTTACAACGGTTCAGGTGCTTCCGGGAAGCGGCAATGTCATCGGAGGAGAGTGTGCCATTCTTGCCACGGCGGGAGACGACGTGGAAGAGATGCTTCTTCGGGCTCCCTCGGGAATGAAGGTGGCCTTCGGGGAAAATCCCAAGGGAGTGTACGGAAGCAAGGACAAATATCCCTCCACCCGCATGGGCGTGGCCGCCTGCCTCCGGGAGCATCTCGTGGGGGCTCAGAACTACGGGCTTCTTCTGGAGCACCAGAAGGAAGAAGAGGAACCGGTGGAACGGGATCTCGGCAAGGAGGCCCTGCTTCGGGTGCTCTCCCGGGAGGTGCCCCTGCGGATTCACGCCCACCGGGGAGACGACATCTCCACCGCTCTGCGCATCGCCCGGGAGTTCGGCTGTGCCTGCACCCTGGAGCACGGCACCGAGGGGCACCTTCTGGGGGATGCCCTGGTGCGGTACAAGGTTCCCGTGGCCTTCGGCCCCTTTATGTGCTCCAAATCCAAGCTGGAGCTTGCCCAAATGGAGCCCCGGCACCTGGTGGAACTCTACCGCAAGGGGGTGCCTCTCAGCCTCATGACGGATCATCCGGTGCTTCCCATAGGATATATGCTGGCCCAGGGAGGAAGGCTGATCCGGGAGGGCCTCGCTCCGGAGGAAGTCCTCGGGTTGCTCACTCTTTCTCCGGCGGCCCATCTGGGGCTCTCCTCGGAGATGGGCTCCCTGGAGGAGGGCAAGCGGGGAGATCTGGTGCTCTGGGACGGAGATCCCTTTGCCTACACTTCCGGCGTGGTGGCCACGGTCATCGAAGGAACCGTGGTGTACCGGAAGAAGTAGTTTTTCCCGAGGAGGAGAAAAGGGGCGAAGAATGAAAAATCCCGATCGAAAGAGTGTGTCGAACCTCGAAGATCTTCCCAACGTGGGAAAGGCCACGGCGGAAGATTTACGGCTGCTGGATATTCATGTTCCCCAAGATCTCTGTGGCAAAGATCCTTTCGCTCTTTACGAAAAACTCTGTGAGCGCACCGGCCTGCGCCAGGATCCCTGTGTGCTGGATGTTTTTATGGCGGTGATTTCCTTTATGGAAGGCGGGAAAGCCCTGCCCTGGTGGCATTTTACGGAGGAGCGGAAAAGGCGGATGAGGGATGCCTGACCCAAGAGCTTCCCTTCAACGGTAAAATTTGATTCTCGCGCTGGGAAAAATTTTCCGGCCTCTATTCGCGGAGTCGTGTGATTTCGAGGAGATGCGATGAAAAACATAGGATTTGTGGCCTACGAAAAAGGAGATGAGCCGGGGATATTGACAGCCCGGTGGGAACATTCCGATTACGGTACGGGTACGGGGATCGCCGAAGGATCGCCTTCGGAAGGTTTCGAGGGAGAATATGTGATTCGATATTTCGACACTCTGGGGGCTTTGCAGGCGGAGAGAAATCTTTCCATCGAAAAACGGGGAGAGTCTTATCGCCTCTCCTGGTTCCATGACGGCAGAAAGACGGCGGAGGGCATAGGACGGATAATCTCCCGTTCCCTGTGTGTCGGCTATCATGATGTATAATGCCTCGTTTTACCGGAGGGGGGGCTTTTTTAGAGCGGTTCCTGTTGACATGTGATATTGCATGAACTGTAGAGCCGGAGTTTATGCGTTTCCGACAGCGACATAGTGGTCAACGAGTGCAGCTTTGCGTTGCAGAGGCCCGGCGGCGGCCTATCTGGGGCTTTCCTCGGAAAAGGGCTCCCTGGAAGAGGGCAAGCGGGGAGATCTGGTGCTCTGGGACGGAGATCCCTTTGCCTACACTTCCGGCGTGCTGGCTACGGTGATCGAAGGAACCGTGGTGTACCGGAAGAAGTAGTTTTTGCAATGCGGTATTGCTAAAGAGGATGGAAAAAATCTCTCTTCTGCGTGAATAGGGTGAAAACGGAGCCCTCTCTGCCTTTTATCCACAACGAATTTCCCGAAGGGATTTTTCCTTCTCGAAGAAAGAAAAAAGGCTTTTTCCCTTTCCTTTCCCTATGGAAGCGGAAGAGAGAAAGGGAGATACTTATCCGAGGAGCCGGGGAGTGGCGGTATATGACGGGAAAACACGTGCAGCTCGATGCGACGGACTGGGAAATTCTCGAAAAGCTGCGGGAAAACGCACGGGCTACCTTCAAGGAGATCGGAGAGGCCGTGAAAATGAGCAGACCCGCCGTTCGGGAGAGAGTTCTGCGCATGGAGGAGGCGGGAATCATCTCCGGATATCATGCTGCGGTGGATCCCGAGGCCCTTGGAAAGATTCTGCACGTCATGATCAGCTTCAAGTTCAACAGCGATTTTTCCTATCCTGAAAAGCCGGACGACGTACTCCTTCGTTTTCTTCACGCCTCTCCGGAGGTACTCCATTATTGGAAAACCTACGGGGATCTGGATTTTCTCGTGGAAGCCGCTTTTTTCTCGAAGGAGTCCATGGAAACATTTCTCGTGGATATGCGGGAGTACGGTTTTGTGCGATCCCACTTGATTGCGGCGTCCGTGGAGAGGCATGATTCGGCGGTACGGAGGCGGAAAGCGGAGTGAGCGGGCCAAGCCGTATTTCTTCGTATGGAGGGTGTTCCCGTTTCGCTACGTGAGATTTTTTCGGCAGCGAACATGAAAGAGGGGGCGTTGACATGATGCGGATAAAAAAGATTTTTTCCGATGAGGAAAATCGAAAGGTTATGGAGATCAACCTTCTTCCTTCCAAATGCTGTAATTTTAACTGCATCTTCTGTCCTATCGAACAGAAGGGAACCCAAACCGACAGGGCCTGTGATTTTGAAGAGACCCGGGAGTTTATGGAAACCCTGGGTCGTCAGATGGATGAAGAAAAACCCCAGGTGCTTTTTATCAATTCCATGGGAGAGGCTCTTTTCAACGATCAGATCGAAAAGGTTATCTCTCTTGCACAATCCAGGAATATCGAAGTAAGCCTTTACACCAACGGCTATGCTTTGGGAAATTCCGAGTATGCACGTATCGCCGGAACCTGCGAAGAGGTTTCCGGGGAGATCAAGGCCGCAAGAGAAGAGACCTTCCAAAAATTCCAGCGCCCCCTCAAAGGCTACTCTCTCGAAGCCTACTGGAAGGGAATGGCCGATTTCAGAAGAAACTATACGGGGCGCTTCGTGGCCTACGTAACCCTGTTCAAAGGGGTGAATGACGATCCCGAATCCCTTGGGTGCATACGAGGACTTCTCGGGAATTTGCGGCCCTCCGCCATAAAGGTGGATACTCCGGAGGACGAGCGTTTCGGCAAGGTCTTCGGGCTTTCTCCGGAAGAGTTCGAGAGGGCCAGAAAAAGCATAATGCCCCGATAGATGCCGGGTCGGGGAAGTCGAGAAAAAGGGCGGTTTCTTTCTATCCTGAAACGATCCCGAGAGAACTTCCATAAGGAAGATAGGCCGGATGAGAGAGGTGGTTTGTAAAGGGTGCTTCCCCCCGAAGATGTGGGATTGTGGCGCCGAAGCTTCTCAGAGAACGACATCTCTATACCCTTAAGGAAAAGGGATTGGCGGAAAATTTTGGCGGGAGTGAAATGCTGGCAGGACGCTTATCTGAAAGGCTGGATGGAGAGAGCCCGTAATAGGCTCTCTTTTCTTGTATTCTCATGTTGGCGGATCTGTAGGGAAATTTCTCTCAGCTTGCCGTATTCTGCGGTGTAGCTTCCGGGCCTTGCGGGGAGCATTTCCCCCAGGGCCCCGGTGAAGAGCACCTGCCCGGAAAGAATGGTCCGTCCCTGGGTACGTCGTTTACCAGCCAGAGGGCAGCTTCCCGTTGATCGCCGAGGGCATCGGAGCCTTTGCCCCGGAGATCTCCTTGATGGGAGTAGGGACGGGGTGTTGATAAAGAGGGCGGTTCTCACGTTTTCCGCAAAGAGATCCGTGTCCTTCTGGGATGTGCGGTCGGTGAAGGCCAGCTCCGGGATCTCCATGGCAGGTGTCACCATATCGATATGTTTCTGGAGTTTGGTTGCTGAAGGCACCGGTTTTTCGATCTTTTTGGAGACGTAGAGGCCGATTTCACATCCCGGCATGGGTTTGGTAAACCGGGAGACCAGAACCACGGGGCGGCCTCATGAGGATTTCTTCCAATCCCGGCGAACCATATCCAAAAGTTCTGTCCCTCTTCCCGGGAGCACCTGAATCTCTTCCCAGAGGGGTTCACTCTTTACCCGCTGGAGAAGCATACCATCCCCTGAAGTAAACCAATGAGGGAGAAATCCCCCCAGAGAAAAACCCTTCGTTCGGGCGAATTCCACAGCCTGGGCGATTCCCCTCCGGAGTGGAAGTTGAAGCATGAGGGCCTCATGGTTCTTATGTTCTTTCAGAAGAAGATTCAGCTGTTGGTCAAAATCCTCCCCCAGCTGAGAGGTGGAAAGATAGACCGCACTGGCGGCGGGAAAGGGAAAAGCCTGGAGGGAGCTCTCTGCCTCCAGAGAAGAGTTGTCTTCCTGAAAGGTGCGGGGCAAAAGGTTCTCCGCAAGCTTTTGAAGCTGGGGGGCGTATTGGGGAGGGAGTACGGTGCGTTCCGGGGGAGAACCCGCCTCTCCGAAGCTTAGAATGCAGCTTCCCCGGGAGGAGGAATGGAGGCGGGGGTCGTGCAGAAAAAGCTCCGAGGGGAGAAGATTCAGAGCCAGAGCGGTGTGGGTGTTCCCGAGGAGGATGTCCCCCTTCTGGGAGATCACGTGGGCGGTGACGCTTTCGCTATACCGGGCTTTCCAGGAAAGGGAGGGAAAGATCTCCTTCCGCAGCGCACGAGCCAGGGGGCGTACCACGTTCTTGTCCCGGGCTTCCGGGGCTATCATAAATCCTGCAACTTCGAAGAGTTCCGGGTTCCAGGGTGCGGGAGTCAGAATGACCTGTCCCAAAAGTTCCTCTTCTTGAAAGGCCAGGAGATGCGTTTTTTTGTATTTTCGGGTATTTTCCAGAAGGAGAACAGGGTCGTAGACCTCCGGGAAGGGAAAGGCCTCCTGGTAGATTTTTCGGTAGAGTTCGCACACCTTAGGGGCATTGGTTTCATCCAGAGTGTGGATCACTGTTTTTATCGAAGCGGACATGGGGCAGGGCCTCCTTTTTTATGAAGAAAGGGTGGAGAGAATCTCTTCGAGAGCCATGACAAAACCCTGCATCACCTCGGGCATATGAAAGGAGATTCGAATGTGTCCGGGCATGCGAAACCCCGTGAGACTCCGGATCATGTAACCTCTTTTCATGAGATTGCGATAGAGCCATGTGTCGCTGCAGGGTAGTTTGAGAATCCCAAAATTCCCCTCCCCCAGAGAGCAGGGGAGATTCAGCCGGGAGGCGGCGGAGCCAAGGATTTCTCTGGCGGTGGCGCAGATTTCTCGGGTAGCTCGTATATGTTCCGTATCCTTGAGAGCCGCCTCTGCGGCGAGCTGTGCCGGAGCGTTGACGGAGTAGACCACCGAAGCCCGGCGGATCATATCCACCACTCCGGGATCCCCCGCAAGGTAGCCGATGCGGAGTCCCGCCAAACCGTACATTTTGGAGAAGGTTCGAAATACCACGAGATTGGGGTACCGGGGAAGGAGTTCGAGAGCGTCGGGGAAATCCTCCCGTTCCACGAATTCGCCGTAGGATTCGTCCACCACCAGGATCTGGCGGCCTCCCAGGGTTTCCAGAAAGGATATCAGTTTGGACTGGTTCCAGTAGGTTCCCGTGGGGTTGTTGGGGTTGCAGAGAAACAGTACCTTGGTTCTCTCGTCGATGCCCCGGAGCATGGCCTGGTCATCGAAGGTTTCCTCCAGGAGAGGAAGAACCTTGGCTTGAAATCCCGAAAAGGAGGCTACCCATTCGTAGACCGCAAAGGTCCGATCCGCGGTGATAATATTGTCTCCCTTCTCGCAGAAGGCGGAGATGACGAAGGAGATCACTTCATTGGCCCCATTTCCCACGATGAAACACTCCGGGGGGAGGGAAAAGTGCTTCCCCAGGGCATGGCGGAGATACCAGGCATCTCCGCTGGGGTAGATCGAGGCGGAGGCGGGATCGAAGTTCTCCAGGGCCCTTCGGGCTCCCTCCGGAGGCCCCAGAGGATTTTCGTTGTTGTTCATCCGGAAGATTTGGGAACAGCCGTAAAGTTTGCAGAGCTCGCCATCCGGCTTGCTGGGGATGTAGGGTTCGAATTGCCGGATGTGAGGAGGCACAAGTTTTTCCAGAGGGGGATAGAACAACATAATTCCTACGCCTCCGGAGCAGTCCAGAGGAGGAGATCCCCCTTCCCCGCCCAGGGAAAAAGAAGCCGGGGAAGGAATCCCGCCTCCATCAGAAATTTCCCCATGGGGAGATCCTCGAACTGCCCAAGATCCAGGAGAAAGAAGATCTCTTCCATCTCCTGACTTCGAAGAATCTTCAGATGAGAGAGCAGGTTCTCCCTTCCATCCCTTCCCGGAGCGAGGCAAAAGAGATACGCCTCCTTTCGAGGAAGATCCATGCGTACCCCCAGGGCGGAGGCCTCGGGAATCCGGTGTAGAGGGGGTTCCGAAGAGCGTACCTCCCGGGGAAGCGAGAGGCGTTCCGTCATCTCCCGCAGGGGCCCCTCCAGGGAAGCGTGCAGATAGAGAGGCCCCCCGGTGTCTTCCCGAAGAGAACAGTAGAGAACCTCCCGGAGCATTCCTCCTTTGCGGGGAAGATCCCCGAGAATTTCGAAACGGTGCCGGGGGGTTTCCCGGGGGGGATCCAGGAGAATAACTCCTTCAAAATGCTGAGCATAGAGCTCCCCCAGAGCGACATTCAAAAGCTCCTCTCCCAGGGTGGGGGAGGAGGAGAAGTTCCAGGGGCCATGAAGAAAGGCCATCTTGCCCCGGCGTTCCCAGAAAAGCCCTGCTCCTACACGATTCTGGGAATCCAGGGCTACCTGGGCTCCCCAGAAGGGAGATCGCAGAAGATCCGCCGCCATACCTTGGCGGAGCACGAAGGAAGGGCGTTCCTCCGGGGGACGTGCGGCTGTTCGGTCTGCCAGCTGCTGGGCTTCGGGAGCTTCGGGGGTGCACATCCTCCAAGGCCCCGAAGAGGGTACCTCCTCCGATATGGTCTTGCCGAGGGGGTAGCTGCGGTTTTCACAAAGGGAAATTTCCAAATTCTGTTCTTTCTGTTCTACCCGGAGAAAGGAGACCATCCGAGCCGCAAGAAAAAGCCCCTGGGCATGTCCCGGCATGGCACGTTCTCCGGGGACAAGGTTAAAGGCCTCCAGAGGGAGAATCCCCCGGGGAAGAAGAAAGCGAAGCTCCACCCATGCTCCTTCATCGGAGATGGTGACTTCTATCTTCGGAAACTCCTGAGTTTTCCCTTGGGTAAGAAGGAAGGCGTACATCTCTTCCGCTCCCAGGGTGAGTCGAAGGGCTCCCTTTCCATCCAGGCTCCAGGCCAGAGATGCCTCCTCCACAGTGCGTTGCAGGAAGGAAAGGAGTTTACCCATTAAAGGTAGTGTCAGGGTGATACTCGATAGATTTTGCATGTATGTCCTCTCGGGCTCTCCGGAGATGTTTCCGCGATCGTTACTATCCTTACTGCTGATGTTGCTCTTCCCGGGGTTCGTACTGGGTGGGGCCTTCGAACCATCCTGCGGCCTTGCGCCACTCTTCGGGATAGCCTACTTCCTGGGCCAGATGTCCCGGAGCGTTGATGAATCCGTCGCTGTATTTGGCGATGAGCTCCTCCGAGAAATCCCACCACCGCTGTACCACTTGGTCCGCATTGGTAAGGCAGAACTCCGTGAGATAGGCCCGGGCCTCTTCGGGGTTTTCTTCATAGAGTTTTATGGCTTCGGCTTCCACCGCTTCCAGGGCTTTGGCCTGTTCCTGCTCCAGGGCCTGCTGCATTCCCTGGATATCCTTGATCATGTAGCTGTACTTGAGGGCTGCCCAGTTGGCGACGAAGTTGAAGGCCCACCAGGCGCTCTCGCGGCTGAAATCTCCGGGGTTCATCACTTCGAAGCTCTTGGGAAGCGCGGTAACTCCTGCGTAGAAGGGAATGAAGCAGGTTTCCGAAGGTTTATCCAGCCCCATCCACATAACGCCTCCCATGTGGTCCGGAAGCCAGCCCCGGGCCTGGTTCACGAAAACGTAGCCGCAGTAGGATACCGAGATGGCCCGTTCCCAGGCTCCTTCGGGCTTTTTATCCGGATCTCCCACGTCTCCCTTAGCTTCGTAGGGGCCGTAGTAGCGGTTGGGATAACCGTAGGGCCCCGCAGCGATGCCTTTTGTCATATCGAAGGGGGTTCCCTCGTAATGATCCCGATGAAGGGCCATCACGTCGTGCACCGAGAGTTTTTTATCGGGCTTTACCGAGAAGGGATAGGCTTCGGTATAGCCGTCTTCCACCCAGGGGCTCAAATTCAGGGAGGGGGCCATGCGGGACTGAATGCGCCATACCCGCCGCAGAGAGTAGTAGGGGTGGTTGTACTCTCCCTTGCTTACCGCTCGCAGCCAATCCAGTTTGCCCTCTTCAGGATTCCACCATCCCGCTTCCCGGGCCTCGTCGTGAAGGTTCTTGGAATACATCAGGTCCGGATCCTCCGGGTCGATTTCCCGAATGCGGAACTCGTTGGCTCCCACGAAAACCTCTCCGTCGGGCACCTTCTTTGCCACCCAGAGCCCGCCTTTCCCGGTGGGGGAGGGAGCCATCTCGATGATCCATCCTTCTTCGGTGTCTCCCACGGGGAGGGTCTCCCCGGTGCCGTAGTAGCCGTAGGTTTCGATAAGCTCCCCTATGAGGGCAATGGCCTCCCGGGCGGTGGTGCAGCGTTCCAGCGCCACCCGGGCGAGGTCGGCGCTGTAGAAAATGCGTTTTCCCGGCTCCGGAGGAAGCTGTTTCTTGATACCGTCGGTGCACTCCCCGAACATGAGCTGATGCTCGTTCATAATGCCGTAGTTGCCGTCGAAATAGGCGTAGGTGTGAGGTACCTGGGGGATGAAACCGATGGGCTTGGTCTGAGGAAGAGCGGGATTTTCATATCCCGGTCCCCGGCTGGTTCCCACATACCGGGGATAGAGAAAGCTGTTGTACTCGGGGAATTCTCCCATGGCACAGGCATCCACGTACACCGGCCGGGTGCTTCCCGGAGCGTGATCCGCCGCGGGAACGTAGATAATCCGCTGGTCCATCATATCGTTGTCGTCGGAGTGGGAGACGATCACCGAACCGTCCTCGGTGGCTCCCTTGGTGATCAGCATAGTGGTGCATGCGTACAGGGGGCTCTGAAAGATCCACGCCATGCAGAATAGGGCACTCCAGAAACGCAGCCTTTTGTTTTTCATACGAACATCCCTCCTCAAACTTTAGTTTAATATTTTATGCCGAAAGAAAAAGGAGCCTTCAGGCTCCTCGTCTTCACCTCTCGGGTCAGGCTTTTTCCACTTCCGCCCCCACGCTCCACGCCTTGGCGATGAAGTTCCCCATGCGCCAGTAATGATTATCCGGCATGGTAAGCACCAGGGGGTCTATGGCTTCGGGATCGGGCTTTCCCTCGTAGAAACAGGTTTCGTCCAGATAGGAATTTACCACCTCTCCCAGAAAAAGGGTGTCTCCCGGAAGGTCGCAGGTCTGGATTACCCGGCAGGCGATGCAGAGGGGGCATTCCTCGATAAGGGGAGCCGTATCCGGTTCGCCGAAGAAGGTGGTGAAAAGTCTGGATTTGTCCGTATTCTTTCCGGAGCGCATACCGCAGTAATCCACCTTTTCCACCAGTCCCGCTCCGGGAAGATTGATGCTGAAGGTGCCGCATTCCACGATGCCTCGGTGGGTGTGTTTCGTTTTTCCCACCGCCACCGCCATGATGGGGGGATTCAGATTCACCCGGCTGGCCCAGGCCACGGTCATGTAGTTCGGTTTTCCCTCCACCAGGGCTCCCACAAGCGTTACCGGCATGGGGTAGAGGCAGACGTTGGTGCCCAGAGAAACTTTTTTTGCCATATCACGAACCTCCCTTGGATGCAGGATTTCAAATCGTGTTTTTTCAATCGTTAAGGAGAGGGGTTTGTTCAGGAACCTTCGGTTCGGCTCTCCACGATGGGAAGGACGAAATGTACCTTGGTCTCCGCATCCCAGGGAAAGAGAATCCAGGTGTCCTGGCTTACTTCGGTAATAAAGGAGTCCACCAGAGGACGACCGTCGGGTTTTGCATAAACCGTGGCGAAATACGCTCCGGGAAACATTCTGCGCACCAGGGATGCGGTCTTTCCCGTATCCACCAGATCATCGATAAGAAGAATTTCCTCGGCCTCATTGTCCTCGAAAGAGCCCGCTTGTTTCAGAATCTGGAGCTCTCCCTGCTCCCGAAGGTTGTAGCTGGAGACGCACACCGTATCCATGTAGCGCACATTCAGCTCCCGGGCGATGATGGCCGCAGGGATGAGCCCTCCCCGGGCGATGGCGATAATCTTTCCCCAGGGCCGGATATCCGCCAGGCGCCAGGCCAGGGCGCGGCAGTCCCGGTGAAGCTGTTCCCAGGTGATGGGAAAGGTTTTCTGGTATTTCTCGTTGGAGCCCATAACGACATCCTCTCCTTAGCAATAGGAAAATTGTGCTCCTGAGTATAGCATTTCTCCCGCTACCAGGGCCAGGAGGTGGAAAAATAAAGAAAATCCAAAAGCTGGGGGCCTATCACCAGGGTGAGAATGCTCCCCAGAGCCAGAAAGGGGCCCAGGGGAATGGCATCCTTTCGTTGTACTTTTTTGAGAAGAAAGAGGGGAACGATGACGATGCCTCCCAGCATAAAGCCGAGATAGAGGGCCAGGGAGACGAATTTCCACCCGAGTACCGCCCCGGCTCCCGCCATGAGGTGGGCATCCCCCCATCCCATTCCCTCCTGTTTCATGAGAACCTTGGTGAGCAGAATAATGCCCGCGATAACGCCGTATCCCAGGGCGGCGCCTCCCAGGCCGTCGAGAAATCCCGGCAGACCTCCGAAAAGGCGCAGTGCCAGACCCAGAACTCCCGGAGCCAGGGCGAAATAGTCGTAAATGTAGCCTTCGTACAGGTCCGTAAAGGAGTTGAGAAGCATGAAGGCTCCCAGTACCAGGGCCAGAAGGGTTTGCACTCCGAAAGGCACTCCCCAGCGCCAGAGAAAAATTGCCGTCACCGTTCCCGTGGCGATCTCCGCGGCGAGGTAGAGAAAGGGAATGGCGGAGCCGCAGGTGCGGCATTTTCCCCGAAGAAGAAACCAGGAGAGCAGGGGGATAAGATCCCGGGGCTCCAGGGTGGCTCCGCACTCGGGGCACCGGGAGCGTTCCTTGCCCCACCAGGATGTGCCCGTAACGGTGCGGAGGGCCACCACGTTGAGAAACGATCCCAGGGCGCTCCCGAAAAGAAATCCGAAAAGAACAAGCATCAACGTCATGGCAGGGTACGGCTCCTCTCTAGGTGTACAAAATATAACCATATCATAGCACTCTCTTCCGTCCTTCCGAAGAAATTTCAGGAAGAATCCCGCGGGGGATGGTGAAAAAAGGCGATGAGAGCTGTGTGCTATTCTTGCCATGGATATGGTATTTGTCGCAAAATGGAAATGATCGAAGGGAAGGGGGATTCTCGTGCATCCGGTACGTGTGGAAGTTCATGATCGCATGCAACAAGGTTACGTATACTACCTGACGGAGCCCATGGGGGAGAACTTCTTTACGGGATTTCACCCCGAACTGACTCCCCGGGAAATGCTTGCCCTGGGGGTCTTCGGAGGCAAATACATGACGGACTGCACCGCGGAATTTCCTCCGGACTGGTTTTTCCATGCCCGGCTCTCTCCTCGGGGGCATGACTCCGCCTTGAATTGTTTTGGAGTGAGCGCCTCTCAACCCCTCTCCTACTGGCAGGAGAAAGGGTGGATTTACCCCAAAGATCCCCGGGGGTGGTTTCAATGGTATTGCCGCTACTACCTGGGGCGGCGCTGTCTCGACGATGAACGGCAGATCAGGCGTTGGCGGGCCTTTCGGCGGCACGTGGGACAGATAACAAAATACTGTTCGCCGGGAGATCTCCACTGCCGCCCCCGACAGCGCCAGGCCCTCCTGCAGTGGGGGTATGACTCCAGGAACATGTAAAAGGTATGCAGAATAAGAGAGCTCCCCGAACAGGGAAAAATTCGCATTGCGGAAGAACGAGTTACGGCGGAAGGATCTTGAAAAGAGGTGCATCCCGTGATAGCCGTTTTTTTGCCTGATCGGGCATCATAACGCCTTGGGGAGTGGGAATGATAATGCAATACCATATGGATTTGACCAAATTTGGTATGGAGGAGTTCAAGCGTGTCCTGCAGACGACACGGTTACTCCCGAGCGAAGGTCTTTTACGCGATAATCTCGACGAACGTTTCTCCGTACTTACGGCACTTGGCATCGGGAATGTGTCTGATTTGCTTTATGCGTTGCGTACGAAAAAGCAACTGGCCCAATGTGCCTGCCAATCGGGAATTCCTTCGGAGTATCTTGTGGTTCTGCGGCGTCATGCGGGAATGTATACTCCAAAGCCAATCCGCCTCGAAAAATTTCCTGGAATTGCTGAAGAACATATCGAGCGACTGGCATTTATCGGAATCAGGGATACGAAGCAGCTCCTCGAACATGCTTTGACCCCGGAGGCCCGAACTGCGCTATCCGCTGCAGCGAAGGTGCCCTTTGGAATTCTTCTCGAATTGGTAAAACTTTCGGATTTGGTACGTGCTCCATATGTGGGAGCCGTCTGGGCCCGGCTGTTTTATGAGGCGGGAGCCGATACCCTTGAAAGACTTGCCCGAAGCGATCCGGATGTCTTGTGTGAGCGGGTTCGACTTGTAAATGAACGGCACAATATAACAAAAGGCGGCATGCTGACATCAACCGATATGGCCTCGTCCTTGGCGATTTATCGCATGATCCCCGCTATTGTTCAATATGCCTAAGGGAGCCGCTCCATGGGAGCTGCAACTGCGGTGGGGTTAGGGGTTTCTGAATCGAATAAGAAAGGAACAGTCCGCGGCAAGGAATTTCCGTTTTTCTCGGGCTCCGGAGATTCGTAAATTCTTGTTGGAGCGTATATCTTCCACATCTCCAGGGTTTCCCTCGGGCTCCAATAACGCCAATTGCGTTCAGGTTTGCCCCGCGGGAACTCTTTGTAAAAAACTTTTCCGCCACGCATGAGGTGCTCTTGAGAGGGGTTTCATCCTTTTCATAGCCGTGAAGCCCCCGGAGCACGCCGTCTCCGGGGCGGATGCCGTGACATCGGGGAAATGCGATCTCAGACCTCGCCGTAATAACGTGCCGCAATGTCTCTTGAAGTCCGAAGGCAAGCCTTCGGCCCGGCAGGCCTCCGGCTATTCCGGGAAGGCGTCCGTGGGAGGAAGGCTTTCTTTGGTGGTTTTCGAAAGTATCACCGCCGTGGCGGTGGTGCCGTACTGGAACAATTTTTCGATAATATCTTCCAGGTGTTCCTTGTTCGTGGCGATAACCTCCAGCAAAAAATCATGATCCCCCGCTACGATCCAAAAATTCCGTACCTCGAACATGGAGGCTATTTTTTTAGGCACTCCCACCTCGTTCGTTTTTCTGCGCATGCGTATAAAAGCGTGCAAATGAAACCCCATCTTTTCGTAGTCGATTTCCGCTTTGTACCCCTTGATGATTCCCTTGTCTTCGAGTTTGTGGATTCGTTCCACTGCGGCGGAGGGCGAAAGGTTTACTTTTTTTGCCAGTTGCCTGAAGGAAATTCGTCCTTCGTTCTGCAGGATGGTGATTATTTTTTTTGTCGTGTCATCAAGCACCGAAAATGCCTCCCTTTTCTTTGGGTGACCATGTAGAAATCCTGAAACGCCAAGAGTTCAAAAAAACGGTTTTTACGCAAAAAGCCAGAACATATGGTGTGTCCAGCGTCTTGGGTTCTCTCTATTATACAGAAGATGCCTGTTTTTACTCCGTTTCGCATAATGTTGCCAGCTGGGCATGATGTCTTGGGGCATAAAAAATAAGGGGTTTTTGAAAAGGTGAAAAGCCTTGAGGCATGGGATTTTCGCTTTTCGGCCTTTGGAGGAGTGACATTTTTTGAAATCCAGGGATCGTATTTTTGTAAACGGGAAAATTTATCAAACGCCTTTTGTTTCGCCGGTCGATGCGATTCGTATCCGGAAGGGCAAAATTCTCTGTTTGGGATCTTTTTCCGATGTTTTGTGTGGTCCCGGAAATTCGGAAATAGTTAATCTGGAAGGCGCCACCGTGTTGCCGGGCTTTATCGATTCTCACAATCACATGATGACCTATGGTCTTATGAAAAAACAGTTTAATTGCAGAGCTCTGGAAGATCGCAATTCTCGGCTCTTGAAGAGAAAACTTCGGGAATATGCCTTTTCGTGCGAAGGAAGCTCCTGGGTTTTGGGGTATAATTTTAATGAATCTCATGTGGACGAATTTCCGGATAAATCGTTCCTGGATTCGATCATTCCGGACAGGCCCGTTCTGCTCGTAAGGAGCTGTACCCATAGCGCGCTTCTTAACAGCAGGGCTCTGGAAATCCTTTTTCCGAATGCACTTTTCGAGAATCCCAAAAACGGCAGAATGGGGCGTCGGAGCAGCGGAGAGCCCGATGGCTGGCTTTATGAAGAGGCTCTGGAAGAAGCTCTCGTCCGGATTCACTCCATGGATTCCGCCGGTGTTTTTCGCGCCCTGAAATCTGCCCAAGAGGACTATCTTGCGTTGGGTTTAACGGGGGTTCACGATCCCGGAACGGATATGATCTCGAAAAAAGGCTACGTGGGATATTATCTCGATTTCGAGAAGAGGGGCCTTCTGAAGATACGCACCTATCTGATGTCTCGAATTTCTTCCTCCGCACCCATAACCACGTGGCTTTACGAAGTAAAACGCCTGGAAGATGAAAAAACGGAACGGGGTTCTCTGCTTCGGTTGGGAGGGGTCAAGCTTTTTGCCGATGGCAGTATCGGTTCCCGTACCGCCGCACTCTCTGCCCCCTATGAAGGCTCTGCGGAAAATCGAGGGCTCTTGAAAAATATGGATGAACTAAAGGGGCAGATGGAAAAAATTCATAAGGCCCGGATGCAAATCGTTGTTCACGCCATCGGAGATCTTGCGGTTTCCGAGATTACTCGATGTTTCGGAGAGATTCTCGAGGCATATCCCTTTCGGGATCATCGGCATCGCATAGAACATGCGGAAATGTGCGATGTTCAGGTGATTCGGGAAATGAAACGACTGGGGTTGCTCGTGACGGTGCAGCCTTCCTTTATCCATGATTTTGGGGATGATTACCGTAAGGGGCTTGGTCCAGAACGTGCGGCCCGCTTGATAAGGTGCAGGGATTTTCTTGAAGAATGCCTTTCTTTTTCCATAGGAACGGATGCCCCGATTAGCTCTCCTTCTCCATGGGAAAATATCTGGGCCGCCATGGTCAGAAAGACAAAAGGTGGCATTCCCCTCGGATTGAATCAAAGCATTTCTCTTGCTCATGCGCTGGATGCCTACACGGCACAAGCCGCCTTTGCCGGGTTCCACGAAAATGAGTGCGGCTCCCTCTCTCCGGGTAAGGAGGCGGATATGGCGATTTTCGAAGAAAATCCTTTTCTGCTTTCTCCGGAGGAACTGCCGGGGCTGAAGGTGAAATATACCGTGCTTTCCGGAAACGTCGTATATGCGAAAGATTCGTAACGCGTTTTCGGTACATATAGAGGGCTTTCCAAAGCCGCAGAGCACGCATTCTCTTCTTCAAGGGAAGCGGAACGTTTGAGAAAAACAGAGCTTCCTGAAAAACCCCCTTTCCGTTTCTTCGGCCCATGAATCTCCTCCGGAGAAACGGAAAGGGGGTTTTTGCATGATCCTTCTTGCTTGATTGTTACGAAGGATGCGATATAATGAAAATAGGGAATAAATCAAAAAGGGGGTTTTCTTATGAAACTTGTGAGTAGAATCGCGGTATTGGTTGGAGTATTGTGCCTTCTGGCAACCGGTGCCTTTGCCGGATCCATCGAGGAAATTTCTTTTATGACCGAGGAATATCCTCCCTTTAACATGACCGGCAGCGATGGCGTGGCCACGGGTATCGCGGTGGATGTCCTCGTGGGAATGTTTGAAAAGCTTGGGGTTGCCAAGACCGCCAAGGATATCGAGGTGCTTCCCTGGGCCAGAGCCTATAAGGATGTCCAGGAAAAACCGAATACCGCTCTTTTCTGCATGACCCACAACGAGGAACGGGATCCCCTCTTTGCTTGGGTAGGCCCCGTGGCTCCCACGCGCATTTCCGCCTTCGCCTTGAAGAGCCGGGGGCTGAAAATCGCCTCCGAAGAAGAGCTGAAAGGTCTTTCTGCTGCGGTTATTCGGGATGATATCGGGGATCAGCTCGCCCAGAGCGCGGGAGTCGAGAACATCGACCGGGCGGCCACGAACGACCAGAATATCAAAAAGCTCAACGCCGGCCGGGTGGATGTCTGGATCTACGAAGAAAGTGTGGCCCAGTGGCAGATCAAGGATTTCGGCTTCAATCCCGAGGATTACGAAGTGGTCTACGTGCTCAGCAGCGGAGAGCTGGACTACGCCTTCCACAAGGATACGGATTCCGCCATTATCGAACAGCTTCAGAAGGCCCTGGATGACATGAAGGCCGATGGATCGTACCAGGCCATTCTGGACAAATATCTCCGGTAATTAGTCGAAAAAAGTGGGAAAACGGTATTTCCCCCAAGATGCAGTCGAAAGCTCCGGGAATTTTCCCGGAGCTTTTTCTCGTCTTCATTCCAGGTTTTTGGCGGGCTTGAATACCATTGCGAAGAGGCGTTCACAGATATGCCTCAACGGATGCTATCGTTCCGATCAGGCGGAGTCGGGAGTGGATTTCGCGAAAGAAGTCGAGTTCCAGCAACTCCGCGTAGATGGAGGCTATTCGTCCGGGATAGACATTTAAATTGTAATGAATTCCACCATGCCTGAACCCTGTGATCAATTCGGGCAGTTCGTTGACAAGATATTGATTGAGCATGGCGATTTGCTCTTCGTCAAGTCGATTCAGAATTGTCCCCAGGTTTCGTTTGGTTATTGAGAGAAGTGCCTCCCTGAAGACTGCGTTGTGAGCGTACGCTTCCTTTACGATTGCCAGGTTGTGCTGGAAATAGTCGTCATACACGATCTCCGTCCAGTCCAGAATAATCAATTTCTCTCGTTTTTCATCGGAGAGTTTCGACTGTGCCTGCTCGCAGATGCTGCGTATTGCGTCGGCTTTTCTGAATGCTTTTTCAATCGCTGAGATAGGTTTGCTTCGGTCAAAAACCTGATTATTGATATGCTGAATAGTGTCAACAATAAGGATGGCGGCGCGTTCCTTTGCCCGTTCGGTAGCCCAATCCATATAGGCAAACAGGTACTCGACCGTAAAAACCTTGTTGTTGATGCTGATCCCAAGATAGGGATTCCAGCGTTTGCCATCAATCTCGCTCTGTGTCGTGTTAAAAAACGACGTCACTCTCATCGCTTTCCTCCTCAATGGTGGGTAGAGAATTGTTATAACGCTGAGATGCTCCTGCCCTTACCACCCTGTCCATAACCATCGCTTTTTTCGCTTCCTGGATGCGCAAGAAAATATCTCTCCTCATTCCACTATTCTGACATGGGGGATGACATTTTCCCTGTCCCGTCACAAAAGTGCTTGACAAAAAGGGATGAGCGTACTATCATGCCTCCCAATATCCACAAAAAACTTTTGGTATGCAAAAGGAGGGGAGAGACCGTGATAATGTTTAAAGCGAGTGTAGCAGCTCTCATTATTATTGTAAGCCTTATTACGTGTGGGTTCCCTCCCGGAGCGGCCGTCACGTAAGTGGCGTATACCCGCAAAACCGGGCCGGAACCCAGAAAGGGTTCCGGCCCTTTTTTATATTTTTGCACGAAAAGGCGGTGATTCGTCAACCGAAGATTGCAGTATCAGTTTGTTGCGGCGAAAGGCGATCCATGCATATTCCTGAAGGGGGGAACCCCGGGATATGAAGAGGGGTACGGCAGAGAAAGGACGAGATTGCTATGACGAGAGAGAGACGATTTGTGGCGGGATATCCTGCGGGGAAAAGCGTTAGTTCTACGGAGAAGGAGGCTCTTTCCTTTGATTTTTACGGAGCTGCTCCGGAACAGAAAGAGAAGGAAGTTCTGGACATGTCCTGGAGGGGTCCCTTCGAGGGATACCGGTAAGGTGGAACCCCCTCTGATTCTATGGTGTGATATATGGTGTGGCAAAATTCCGGCGCGTTCTTTCTTCAAAGGAGAGAACCGCCGGTTTTTTGTATGGTCTTCGGAGTTTGCATAATAAAGAATTTTTAGGTATACATGGAGTATCTTGGTGCCTTTTCATCGCCTGTGGCTCCATCAAAAAGCGCACTTTCGGGGAATTCGAAAGGAGGAGGAACTTTGCGAAAAATGTTGTTTCTCGTTGTTTTCGGAACCCTGCTTTTCTGGGGAAGCTCGGCCTGCCCGGGGGATTCGGGGGAGAGCGCTCGATCCTACGAGTGGCCTTGGAGAGGCTCTCTTCAGGGAGTGCGGGTGAATCTTCGAGATGCTCCTTCGGCGGCGTCGAAAATATTGGGGCAGTTCGCTTCGGAAGTTCATGCGGGGGAGCTGGTGGTTATTGCCGAAAGCCATGAAGGAGATGCCTATCCTTGGTATAGGGTGGTTTCCGCTCCCTTCGGAGAGGGCTGGATTTATGGAAAATATGTGGTGCTGGACGAAAGTAGAAGCCCCGTACACCGATACGCCATGAAAATACGCGAAGATTACGGTATTTCTCCTGCTTTGGCCCGAGAGCGCTACGGTTCTCCCAGTGCCTTCCGGGAAGAGGAGCGCTTTATTCCGGATTTCAATACCCATGTGGCTGTGGAATTCCTTGCCTTTCATGGTCACCAGGCGGTTTACTGGAACGGGGTATTGCAATCCCTCACCATTTCCGGAGGCTTTATGGGGTTTGGCGATATATTTTTGGGTATGCATCCCCGGGACGTGGTTGCGCGTCTCGGAGAGCCCTGGGAGCGGGACGGAGAGCTTTGGCGTTTTGCGGATGAGGGAGATTCCATAGAGGTGGAGTGGGAAAAGGGGCCTCGGGGAGAGGAAGACGTGATCGTGAAACTTACGTACCGCAGGGCGGTTTACGAGTAGCCCCGAAAGGACCGCATCCCCTTGGAGCCGGTGTGAGCAAGAAGGGCATTTGTTGAAATTGTTCTTAAACTTGTTTCTTCGAAAAGAGGAATAGATTGGCCTTTTTTTGTGGAATAAGGGGTTTTTGATAGGTTGCTTTTCTTTAGGTAGGAGTTTAATTTTCGAAGTTGCTTTAATTTATCCTACCGGGTATCATGTGTTCTACGTTCCCCCGGGGTAGCGTGAAGGTGCACAACCCCCTTTTGAAAGTAATGGTTTTCTGGGTTTTTGGATAAAACGGAAGAACCGAAGTTCCGGATGATCCATATCCACATGAGGAGGTGAGGAAAGTTTCGAGAATCCCGGGTTCCGTACGGACGGGAGGTTTTGAGGAATTTCTGTGCAAAGCCTGATGCCGGACGGGATATTTTGCGAGGGTATGGGAGAAGGATTGTTTTGCCTCTTCCCGTAAGCGAGAGTATCTGAGAACGGAGGGAATGCGAATGGAAACGAAGATGCAAGATCGGGGATGGAATCCCTATATTGCCGGAGCCTTGCTCGGGTTCCTGGCCATCGCTTCGGTATATGCCACCTCCCTGTGGCTGGGAAAAACCAACTACCTTGGGGCTTCCACCACCTTTGTCCGGGCGGCGGGATATATTGAACAGATGGTCTCTCCCGAAAAGGTGGGAGCGAACGAGTATTTCACCAAAACCAAGATCAAGGTGGATTGGCAATTCATGCTGGTGGTGGGAGTTCTTATCGGGGCTTTTGCAGCTTCCATGACGGATAAAAGCTTCAAGAGCGAGACCGTGCCTCCCATCTGGAAGGAGCGCTTCGGTCCCTCGGGGTTGAAGCGTGCTCTGGGAGCCTTTGCCGGCGGCGTGGTGGCCATGGTGGGGGCCCGCATGGCTGACGGATGCCCCAGCGGGCACGGTTTGAGCGGCATGATGCAGCTTTCGGTAAGCGCTTTTATTGCTCTCCCCATGTTCTTCCTGGTGGGGATGATCGTGGCTTCGCTGGTTTACGGAAGGAGGTCGTAGATCATGACTACCGAACAGATTCTCGGACTCGTAACGGGCATACTCTTCGGCTTTCTTCTGCAGAAGGGACGAGCTCTTCGCTTCGAAAAACAGGTGGGAGCACTTCTTTTCAAGGACATGACCATTATCAAGCTCATGTTTTCCGCCATTTTCGTGGGCATGGTGGGAATAGCTCTTCTCTCCGATGGGGGAATCATTTCACTGAGTCATAAATCGGCGAACCTCGGGGCTCTTCTTGTGGGAGGGACTCTTTTCGGGGCTGGCTGGGCTCTTCTGGGGTTCTGTCCCGGCACCTCTTTAGGCGCTCTTGGAGAGGGGCGATGGCATGCCCTCTTCGCCATAGCGGGAATGATCGCAGGAGCTGCCCTTTATGCGGAACTTTACCCCTTTTTCAAGTCCACCGTGCTTGCCTGGAAGGATCTGGGAAAGATAGGATTGCCGGAGATGCTGGGCGTTTCCCCCTGGATGGTTATCGGAGCCTTCGGTCTCTTCGCTCTAGGGCTCTGCGGCTGGTTCGAGAAGAAGGGCATCTGATACTCTCGAAAGCCGGAAAATTTTTTTCTTGCGCTGTGTCCTCCTTTGTGATACAGTACCCGCCAGCAAAAAACCTTTAAATCGGGTCCGGTGAGGCTCGGAAGGAGGACGCATCATGAAGGCTTCTGTGCTGTGCTTTCAAGAATATGAAAAACGAGAAGATCTGCCCTGTACGAGCACGAGGCTGTTCTCTGCGGGATATTCGAAACGTTATATGGATACGGGTTCTGTTCTCCCTTCGGGGAGCAGAGCCCGTTTTTTTATGCTCTCTTCCGCCCTGACGAGGGTGGAAGCATGAAGGAGGCGGCGCAGATGGTATGGAAACACAAGACCAAGGTTCTGAACCAGGAGGATATGGAACGGGCTCTCAAGCGCATGTCCCACGAGATCGCGGAGCGGAACAAGGGGATCGATAAGGTGATTCTCGTGGGGATCCACCGCCGGGGAGTGCCCCTGGCGGAGCGCATGGCGGATTTTCTGGAGCAGTTCGAGGGGCAGCGTCCCGCCTTGGGAAAGCTGGATATTACCCTTTACCGGGACGATCTTTCCCTACGGTATCCCCAGCCTCTGGTGCGGGGTACCGACGTACCCTGGGATCTCGAAGGGCGCCGTATCGTACTGGTGGATGACGTGCTCTATACGGGACGCACCGTTCGTGCCGCCCTGGATGCTCTTATGGATATCGGCCGCCCCGACCAGGTACAGCTGGCGGTGCTGGTGGATCGGGGACACCGGGAGCTTCCCATTCATCCGGATTACGTGGGAAAGAACCTGCCGACCTCCAGCTCCGAACTGGTGGAGGTTTCGGTGACCCCCATAGACGAGTGCGACGAAGTGTGGATTTGCGAAAGGACGGATAGCTAAGATGGTCTGGAAACACCGCAATCTTCTCGATGTGGACGTGCTTTCCCGGGAGGATCTGGAGCTTCTCCTGGATCAGTCGGTCCATATGGAGGATCTTCTGAACCGCCCCATAAAGAAAGTTCCCGCCCTTCGGGGGCGCATGATCGTGAATCTTTTCTTCGAAGCATCTACCCGTACCAGGGTTTCTTTCGAGCTGGCGGAGAAGTTTCTCGGGGCGGACGTGGTGAACTGGTCCGTATCGGGATCCAGCATCAGCAAGGGAGAGACCTTGCGGGACACCGCCTGGACCCTGGAAGCCATGGGGGCCGATGCAGTGGTGGTCCGGCATCCCATGCCGGGCACTCCCTGGTATCTCAAGGAGAAGCTCAAACGAGCCTCGGTATTCAACGCCGGAGACGGTGCCCATGCCCATCCCACTCAGGCTCTGCTGGACGTGTACACCGCCTGGAAACATTTCGACCGCTCCCTGGACGGTCGGAAGATCGCCATCGTGGGAGATATCCTGCATAGCCGGGTGGTGCGCAGCGATATCACCGCCTTTGCCACCCTGGGGGCCAAGGTGACTCTTTCGGCCCCCGGAAGCCTTATGCCCCGGGGCCATGCCCATCTTAACGCCACCTATCAGGCGGATCCCCGGGAGGCGGTAAAGGATGCGGATATGGTCTACCTGCTCCGCATCCAGCGGGAACGGCAGCAGGACGGCCTCTTTCCCTCCTTCGAAGAGTATCACTGGCGGTACGGGGCAAACGAAGAGCTGATGCGGTATGCCAAACCGGGAGCTCTGGTGATGCATCCGGGGCCTATCAATCGGGGGGTGGAGATCGCCTCGGAACTCGCGGACGGTCCGGACAGCGTAATTCTGGAACAGGTACGCAGCGGAGTGGCCACCCGCATGGGACTGCTCTATCTTTGCATGGGAGGAGCTGAAGCATGAACAACATTCTTTTTCGAAATGTCCGGGTCTTTGACGGAAAAAACATACAAGAGGGCACTCTGGACGTTCTCATGAGCCAGGGGAAGGTGGAGCGCATGGCTCCTTCTCTGGATGCATGCGAAGATGTCCGGATTGTCGAGGGGGAGGGAAGGCTTCTCGCTCCCGCCTTCATCGACCTGCATACGCATCTGCGGGATCCCGGTCAGGTGCACCGGGAGGACATTTTTTCCGGAAGCCGGGCCGCGGCGGCGGGAGGTTTCGGGGTGGTGGTGGCCATGCCGAACACGGCTCCTCCGGTGGATACCGAGGCCGCAGTGGCCTATGTGCTCCAGAAAGGGGCCTCCGCAGGAGGTGCCCGGGTGCTTCCCGCAGGATGTGTCAGCAAGGAGCGCAAGGGAGAGGAGATGGCGGAACTGGGAGGCATGGCCAAGGCGGGAGCGGTCTTCTTTACCGATGACGGTTCTCCCGTGAAGGGAGTGCGGCTCCTGATGAACGCTCTCCTCTATGCCAGGGATCTCGGAGTGCGGGTTATGGAGCATCCCCAGGATACGGATCTGAGCAGAGATTTCCAGGTGCACGAAGGGCGTTGTTCCGCCCTGAGCGGTATGCGGGGCTATCCCGCGGCGGCGGAGGTTATCGGCATTACCCGGGGCATCGCCCTGGTTCGCGAAACCGGATGTCCTCTGCACCTTACTCATGTGAGCACTGCCCAGGGGCTTGCCGAAATCCGGCTTGCCAAGGCGGAGGGCCTTCCCGTGAGCTGCGACGTTACGCCGCACCACCTGGTGTTCTCCGAGGAGGATGTTCTCGCCAGCCATCTGACGGCATCCTTCAAGGTAAGTCCCCCCCTTCGTTCCACCGAGGATGTGGATGCTCTCTGGAAAGGCCTTTTCGACGGCACCGTGGATGCCATCGCCACGGATCACGCTCCCTGGCATCTGGACGACAAGGATCTGCCCTTCATGGAGGCATCCTTTGGTATAGCCTCCCTGGAGTGCGCCTTCGGAGCGGTGTTTTCCGCCTGGCACTCCCGAGGATGTCCGGGATCCCTGGAATCTCTTCTTGCCCTCTGGACCTCCGGTCCCGGAAGCCTTCTTCCTTCTTCCGAGGAGTATCGGGGAATGCTCCGGGAAGGCTCTCCGGCTTATTGCACCCTTATCGACGAAAACCGGGAAAACACCGTGGATATCGCTGCCTGGAAGAGCAAAGCCGGGGTGACTCCCTACCAGGGAAGGGCCTTCAGAGGTTGGCCGGTCTGCACCGTGGTAGGAGGAACCCTTGTCCATGACGCTCTTTAAAGGTCATGCTCATGGATAGCTCGAAAATCTGGGAAGGCCAGGGAATTCTCCGGGAGTTTCGTCCTCTCATGGATAACGTACTGCTTCTGGAGGTGGAGGCCCCTTCCGTGGCAGCCCGGGCACATCCGGGAGAGTTCGTGCTTCTTTCGGTCTCTCCCTCCTGGGATCCCTTTCTCCATCGTCCTCTCGGAATAGCCGGGGTCTCCGGGGATCGCGTGGTGCTTCTCGTGCAGGTGGTGGGCCGGGGAACTGCCCTGCTTCAAACTCTTCCCTCCGGAACCGCTCTTACTCTCCGGGGGCCTTTGGGGCAGGGATTTCCGTCTCCCCGAGAGGGCAGGCGGTATCTTCTCGCCGCGGGGGGGCTCGGGGTGGTGCCGTTGCTTTTCGCCTACCGTCAATGGGGAGAGCTTTTTTCCATGGAGGTTCTTCTCGGGGTTCCCGATGCCTCCTGGGCTCCCCTGGGTTCCTATCTGCGGCAGTTCGTTCCGGACATTCGGATGGTTTCGGATGACGGAACTCTGGGAGAGCGGGGAAATCCTTGCACCTGCCTGGAGGGGTGCTGGGACGAAGTATGGGCCTGCGGCCCCCTTCCCCTGCTACGGGGACTCTGGGAATGCCTTCCTCCGGATGTTTCCTACTACCCCAGCCTGGAGGCCCGCATGGGATGCGGCTACGGCGGATGCCTGGGGTGCGTGGTTCCCACGAAGGAGGGCAATCTCCGGGCCTGCGTGGAGGGGCCGGTGATGGATGGAAGAAAGGTGCTGTGGCATGAGCTCTGTAAATAGCCCCCTCGAAATTTCTCTGGGAAAGACCCTCTTCGCCACCCCCGTCATGGCGGCCTCCGGAGTATGGCCCCTGGAGCGGAGACTGTGGCCTGTCCAGGCTCTGGAGGGACTCGGAGGCATCTGCTCCAAGGGCATAACCCTGCTTCCTCGGGAGGGAAATCCGGGAACCCGCCTGGCGGAAACGCCCGCGGGACTTCTCAACAGCATCGGCCTCCAAAACCCGGGCATGAAAGTTTTCGAGGCCACCTATCTTCCCGAATTGCTCCGGGGAAATCTTCCTCTGGCGGTCAACGTGGCTCCCCAATCCGAGGAGGAGTTCCAGGAGCTTTTCGAACCCCTGGAGCCCTGGGCTTCCCGTATTGCCGCAGTGGAGCTGAATCTCTCCTGCCCCAACGTAAAGGCGGGGGGCATGAGCTGGGGAAAGGATCCCGACGGGGTGGCTCTGGCTACCCGGCTTGCCCGATCCTGCTGGAAGGGGGATCTCTGGATAAAGCTCACTCCCCAGGCTCCGGATCTTCCCGCCGTGGCCCGGGCGGCGGAATATTCCGGTGCGGACGCCCTGGTGGTGGGAAACACCTGGCTCGGCATGGCCATGGATCTTCAGAAGAAACGCCCCGTCTTCGAGCGGGTGGTGGCGGGGCTTTCGGGGCCCGCTATCTTTCCCCTGGCGCTCCAGACGGTCTGGAGTGTGGCGGGCACCGTGGATATTCCCGTTATCGGCTGCGGAGGCGTGCAGAGCTGGGAGCATGCGGCGGCCATGATCCTTGCGGGAGCCCGGGCGGTGCAGGTGGGAAGCGGATTTTTGCGGAACCTCTCTCTTCCGAAAGAGATCACTGAAGGGCTCCTGGCGTACATGCTCCGGGAGAAATTCGGATCCCTGGGAGAGATGGTGGGGGCGGGAAGAAAATAGCCCGATTTTTTAAGAAAACGGCATTCGAAGCCTTTCGGGGAGATCGCACGCTTCCTGAAAAGGATGTGTTCCGCTTCAAAAGGAGGCACGGAATGACACGGAAAAGCGCCAAGAAACCGCGGATTATTCTCGCCCTGGATACCCCTACCGTGGAGGAGGGGCTCGCCCTTCTGGATCGGGGAGGGGACGCTCTGGAATACGTCAAGATCGGTCCCCGGCATTTCTTTTTGGGAGGCTGGGCTCTGGTGGAGGAGCTGCAGAAGCGGGGAAAGAAAGTTTTTCTGGATCTCAAGCTGCACGACATTCCCAATACCGTAGCTCTCGGAGTGGATGTTCTCGCCCGAAAGGGGCTCTGGGCGCTCTCTCTTCATGCGGGAGGAGGCAGAGAAATGCTCTCCCGGGCGCTTCAGGCTCGGAACGAGGCGAAGTCCTCTCTGCTTCTTCTCGGCATTTCGGTGCTCACCAGCATGGATCAAAGGCTTTGGAGCGAAGTGGTTCCCTCGGGAGGAGAGATTCGGGAGGCGGTGTGCGCCAGGGCGGAACTCTGCGCCTCTCTGAAAATGGATGGCCTGGTATGCTCTCCCAAAGAGGTGGAGGATGTGCGTGCCCGAACCGGCGAAGCCTTGAAGCTCGTCATCCCCGGCATTCGCCCCGCCACGGGAGGGGACGACCAGCGGCGTACCGCCACCCCCGCCCAGGCAGTGCGGTGGGGGGCGGACTATCTTGTGGTGGGACGACCCATCTATGGTGCGGCGAATCCCGAAGCTGCCTTTCGGGCCATGGCCGAAGAGATCGAGGAGGCTCTGGACGAATGAGTTATACCCAAGGACCGGAATGGCTTCACGAGGCCATGATTGAAACGGGAGCCCTTCTGGAGGGGCATTTTCTTCTCACCTCGGGGCTTCATAGCGGCAGTTACATGCAGTGTGCCCTGCTCCTGCGGATGCCCCGGTATGCCGCCAAGACGGGAGAGGCCCTGGCGGCAATGCTGCGCCCTTTGAAGCCGGATTTCGTGGTGGCCCCCGCCCTGGGAGGGCTTATTATCGGCCACGAGGTGGCCCGGGCCCTGGACGTGCCCTTTCTCTTCTGTGAGCGCCAGGAGGGAGTCATGACATTGCGTCGGTTTCCCCATCCCGGGAAAAAGCGTTTCGTGGCGGTGGAGGACGTGGTAACCACCGGGGGATCCGTGCGGGAGGTGGGAGAAGCCGTGGCCGCAGGAGGCGCCGAATGGGTAGGCACCGGCTGTATCGTGGATCGGAGCGCCGGCAAGGCCTCTTTTCCCCATTCTCTGGCGAGCCTCATGGCCACCACCTTCCCGGTGTACTCCTCCGAGGAGTGCCCTCTCTGCAAACAGGGGCTTCCACTGGTGAAGCCCGGAAGCAGGAAAATTTAGCTCTCTTCTTTGGTGTAGTCTTTCTTGGCCGTCATGTCCCCGGGAAACCTTCTCCGGGGGCATGACGGTTTCGTGTTCTCCTGGGTTATCCAGGAATGAGAAAACGGTACGGGGCTTCTCGTTTTTTATCTCATGCCATGTTCCGCAAAGCCTTCCGGATTCCCGCAGCTCCCTTTTCCAGAAGGCTTCGGGGGCATGCCAGGTTCATTCTCTGGAACCCTTCACCGGAAGTTCCGAACTCGCATCCGTCAAGCAGGGCTATCTTCCCCTTGTGGATCAGGCGCTGCCGTAGCTCTTCGGGGGAAAGCCCCAGGGGACGCATGTCCATCCAGGCGAAGTACGTTCCCTGGGGAGACGCCAGGAGAATCGAGGGAAACTCCTTTTTGAGGAAATCCTGAAGAAAAAGGAAGTTTTCCCGGATGTAGCGCATGAAGGCTTCGAGCCAGGGGGCCCCGGTTTCGTAGGCTTTCTGGGTTGCCACGGCGCCGAAAATATTATCCAGCCTGGTTTGGGCCGCCAGAAGAGCTCGGGAGAGGTTGCGGCGAATTGCCGCATTTCCCGTTATTACCGTGGCTCCCTGAAGCCCTCCCAGATTGAAGCTCTTGGTGGCGGAGAAGATGGTAATTCCATGGTTGAGGGCGTACTCCGAAAGAGAGCCCAGGGGAATGTGACGTTCTCCCGGATAGACGAGGTCTGCGTGGATTTCATCGGAAAGAATCGTGATGCCGTATCGGGAACAGAGTTTTTCCAGTCTGAGCAGTTCCTCCCGGCTCCAGACTCTTCCCGTGGGATTGTGGGGGCTGCAAAAGAGCATGAACCGGAGGGAGTTTTCCCGAATCTTCTTCTCCATGTCTTCAAAATCCATATAGAACCGGGAATCGTTCCTGCAATATGTCAGGGGGCTTGTAACGGCTTTTCGACCGTTGAGAGTGACCACATCCAGCAGAGGGGTATATCCCGGGGTGTGTACGAGGATGGGATCTCCCGGCTTCGTGAGTTGCCGGAGAAGAAGATCCACGGCGTAGATCACTCCCGGAGGCGTGAAGGTGAGCTGTTCCTCCGGAACCCCCCACCCGTAGGAGTTCGACGACATGGAGGAGATCATTCAGTATTGGGAGCTTACGGGGGATCAGGATTTTCTGCTCCACGTGGCGGCGAGGGACACGGTACATCTGGACAAGATGTTGAGCCGCCTGGGAAAGCACGGCCGTTCCACCACATCCCTCATTCTTTCGGTGAAGAAAAAATCCTATCAGTAACGCTTATACCGGTTTTTTCAGTCTCTCCGCGATGGCGTTTGCCACCAGAGCGGTGAGGTCTTCGCTGCTCTGTCCTTCCGGAGAAATGGGGGGCAGAAAATCAACGTGGATGGGCTGCCGGAACCGGGGTATTTTTCGCCCCCTCGGCATGGCCTCGTAGGCTCCCCGGATGGCGGCGGGAACCACGGGAATGCCGAGTTCTCCGCTGAGGATGGCAAAGGTCTTTTTGAACTCTCCCATGGCGCCGTCCCGGGTTCGGGCTCCCTCGGGGAAAATCACCAGAGAGCTTTTTCCGGCGAGTACCTGGGCCATTTTCTGGAGAGAGAGCTTGAGCTGCCGGTTGATATCCACCAGGATGATATTGTTCCCTCCGGCGAAGCGCTTCTGCCAGGATTTCCTGAAATGCCGTTCCGTGGCGTAGAAATAGAGCTTTCGTACTGCGGAAAGATCGAAGCAGCTCGCGAGTATCAGCCCGTCCAGATAGCTCTGATGGTTCGCCACCAGGAGGAAGGGGGATCGGGCAAGGTGTTCCGTTCCCCGGGTATGAATGCGGAAATAGTGGCGGAGGAACGTCTTTATGAGCCATACCAGAGGAGGATGAAGGGAAGAACTTCGGGGAAGCTCCAGAGAAGTCTCTTCTCGAAGAATGTTCCCCCAACGGATTTCTTCGTCCTGGATCACGGTTTTTCGCTCCCGAACGTAGGCTGCGATTTCTCCCAGGGTGGGGTGCAAAAGCATTTCCCGATCTCCCATGGGCACCCCGAACGTTCCCTCGATATAGGCCGCCAGGCTTACCTTGTCCAGGGAATCCAGATGAAGGTCGATCTCCAGATGCGCCTCGGGAAAGAGGGGTCTTGTGGTGTGGGGGGCCAGAAAATTCCGGATTCTCTGATACTCTTCATACTCCGGCTCCGGCGTTTCCCCCCTGGGGGATCCGGGATTTTTGATCCTCTCCTCCAGCTCGAAGCGTTTGATCTTCTGAAGTCGGGTCTTGGGAAGTTCTTCCCTGAGGATGGTGAAGTTCAGGATTCTCTTGTAGGGAGAGGTTTTCTGGTTATACGGTTCGATGACGTCGGAGCGGAAGAAGCTCTCCACCGAGTGAATTCCCCTTTCGGAAAGCTTCTGGAAATCCGGATAGATCAAGGCATGGAGAACTCCCTGATAGAGACAGACCGCAGCTTCTTTCACCGTGTCAAACCTTTGGAGCAGGGTGTTTTCGATCTCCTCGGGATTGATGTTCTTGCCGTTGGAAAGAACCATGGTGTGCTTTTTCCGGCCCGTAACGAAAAGAAACCCTTCTTCGTCGAGATGTCCCAGATCTCCCGTATGAAGCCATCCTTCCTTGAGAACTTCCGCCGTTTCCTCGGGGCGTCCGTAGTAGCCCTGCATGATGTTCCTTCCCCGGGCGAGGATCTCCCCATGGAGAATGCACACCTCGTTGGAGGGAGAGACCTGTCCCGTGGAGCCGACTTTCAGAGTTCCCGGCCGGGTGAAGGAGATCAGGGGAGCCGCCTCGGTCATGCCGTACCCCAGGAGCAGATCGAATCCCAGAGTATTGAAGGCTTGGGCCACCTCGTCTTCCAGAGCCGCCCCGCCGCAGATCATGAAACGGATATGTCCTCCGAAGCGCTGATGCACCTTCTTGAAAATTCTGCGGGAGAGGGTGGGGCTGTGGAGTTTTCGGGCCAGGGCAAAAAGGATCCTTCCGGGGAGGCTTTTCTGAAGGGCCTTTCGGATTCCCTCGTAGAAAAGCGCGTATAGCCGGGGAACTCCGAGAATCATGGTAACGCGCTGTTCCTGAAGGGTTTTCAGAATGTCTTCGGAAGCCATGGAGGGACTGAAGACCACGGTTCCTCCCACCCAGAGGGGAATGATGAGAGTTCCCATAAGAGGGAGCACGTGATGCAGGGGAAGCAGGGCCAGCACCCGGCATTCCGGGGTGTAGATGGAAACTTCGGTACTCACCGCGGCAACGTTTACCTGGAGGTTTTCGAAGGAGAGCATGGCTCCCTTGGGGCTTCCCGTGGTTCCCGAAGTGTAGATGATCAGTGCGGTATGATCCTTTTTTGCCTCGCGGAAAAGCTCCGGAGGATCCTCTTCGGCAATCGAAGGGCCTTCCGCCATATCTTCGAAAACCAGAACCCGGGGAGAGAAGGAGAGATTCTCCAGGATTTTTCGGAGATCCTCGGATTTCCCCCGGGAGGTAAAAAGAACCTCCGGTCGGGAATCTTCAAGCACGTAGGCTATCTCGTCCGGGGAGGCCATGACATCCACGGGTATGACGGTGGCGCCTCTTTTCCAGGCCCCATAGAGGGCATAGGCCCATTCCGGGCGGTTCTCCGCAAAAAGGGCCACCCTGGGGCAGGGAATTCCTTCGAGAATCCTTGCATAAGCGGCGCTGGACCGAAGAAGCTCGTCGTAGCATATCCGTCGATTTTCAGAGATAAGAGCAGGATCGTTGCCGGAACGTATGTACCTCATGGTATCCCCCGAGATGTAAAAATATCGTATCCATGGAATGAACTCGGCCAGAGCCTGGAAATCAGGGAATATTTTACACGATTCGGAGGCTCCTGACATCCCGGGAGTTTTGAAATTGCCGTGCCGGCTTTGGCCTTTCCCGGAATGATGAAGCCCGGCTGATGCGGCGATAAACATGGCCCTTCCCTGAGAGACGAGGTAAAGTGGTAATTCCTCCAGAGAGTGTGATAGAATGAAACATGGTGGGATATATTCCTTGAGTTTTTACGGAAACAAATTCTGCTTTCGAAAGGAGAAGGGGCATGAGAATTTCCTCGGGAAATGTCGGACAATCCGTTCCGGGAGCTTTTTCGAAAAGCAACGTTTCGGCTGCTTTCTCCTCGGAGGATGCCGCTTTTCTCGCCCGGGAAGAGGCCCGAGTTCTTCGGGATGTGCAGAACCAAACCCGCAAGGCCGATGCAGACTCTTTGCAGGTTCGGTACGATTATGCCCTCGGTCCTGACGGTAAGCGCTATATCACCGGGGCTCACGTCACCTACAAAGAAGAAGAATCTCCCGCCTCGACAGAGCGGAAGAAATCCATATCCGAAACCGAAAAGTCCCAAGACACTTCCCGGAAGGCCTCATCTTCCACCACCTACGGAGAGGATCCCGAGGTTCGGGCGGCGGTACAGGAGCTTCAGAGCGTCGATCGGGAAGTGCGGGCCCACGAGGCGGCTCACATGGCCGTGGGAGGGCAGTATGCGGGGAGTGCCTCCTATACGTATACTCTCGGCCCGGACGGCAAGCGGTATGCCGTGGGAGGAGAGGTGCCCATTTCCGCCCCCAAGGGGAGCACTCCCGAAGAGACCATCCGCATTATGCGGCAGGTTCAGGCTGCCGCTCTCGCTCCCGGAAACCCTTCGGGGCAGGATCGCCAGGTGGCGGCCGCCGCGGCGAGTGCTCAGGCGGAAGCCCGGAGAGAGCTCTATGCAGAGGAAACCCGGGAAGGGCATGATCCTGAAAAGCTTCAGGAGCTCTCGGAAGAGACAAACGCCGCCTTCGGCGAGGAGCGTGTTCTGAATTTTTCCGGAAGAGAAGAGATTTCGGATCTTTCGCCTCTCCGCTGGCAGGATATTTCCCGGGCATATCAAGGGCCCTGGGTGACAGGAGCCTCCCAAAACTTTGATGAATTCTCCTGGAGCATGGCCATGTAAATTTCGGGGAAGATCCTTTACGTTTCGCCTCGTATGGACGATACTGAAATCAAGGAGGTGACGACGACGATGATGGAGCTTGTGAGCGACGCTGTGCAATCTCAGCAGGCAGCCCTAGGTGTTCAGATCAACACTGCGGTGGCTTCCAAAACCATGGATCTTATGGAAGTACAGGGGCAAATGCTCCTGCAACTTATGGAAAGCGCCGCGAGCATGGGAATTGGCGGTAACATGAACATCGTCGGCTAACCCTTGAAAACCTCCGGCTCCCTAAGGATCCGGAGGTTTTTTAGTGTCTTCGAAAAATCTGAAAGCCTCTCTCGGAGCGGCTATTTTTGCCGGATGGATCGGATAGAAAGGAAGTTCAATCATATGGAAAGCATTCGTCTTGGAAAAACAGGACTTTACGTAACCCGCACCAGTTTCGGTGCCCTGCCTATACAGAGAGTGGATTTTGAGACGGCCCGTACCATTCTCCGCAAGGCTTACGAAAAAGGGATCAACTACGTGGATACTGCCCGGATGTACACGGATAGCGAAGAGAAGATCGGATATGCCTTGGCAGACGTTCGGGAAAAGATGGTTCTTTCCACGAAATCTCACGCCAAGGATGCCAAGGTTCTGGAGGAACACCTCGAAATAAGTCTCCGGAGCATGAAAACCGATTACATCGATATTCATCAGCTCCACTTGGCGAACAAGGTCCATGCTCCCGGAGAGCCCGATGGCCTTTATGATGCCATGGTCAAGGCCAAGGAACAGGGAAAAATCCGCTGTATCGGCATTACCACGCACAGCGTGGACGTGGCCCTGGAGGCCGCGGCTTCGGGACTCTATGACACGGTGCAGTTTCCCTTGAATCACCTCTCCTCCGAAAAGGATCTTTCCCTCATCGAAGTGGCCCGAAAGCATGATGTGGGGGTTATCGCCATGAAAGGCATGTCCGGAGGAATTATCACCAATCCGGCACTTCCCTTCGCCTTTCTCCGGCAGTACTCCAACGTGGTGCCCATCTGGGGAATTCAGCACGAGTGGGAGCTGGACGAATTCCTTGCCCTGGAGGCCTCGCCTCCCGTGCTGGATGAGGCCCTCATGCGGGAGATCCACAAAGACCGTCAGGAGCTGGGGGGCAACTTCTGCCGCGCCTGCGGGTACTGCCTTCCCTGTCCCGCGGAGATCGATATTCCCCAGGCGGCTCGGATGATCTACCTTCTGCGGCGCATGCCCTGGCAGACCTACGTAACTCCCGAGTGGAAGGCCAAGATGGAAAAAATCCGTAACTGCATTCACTGCGATGCCTGTAAGAGCCGATGCCCCTACGGGTTGGACACTCCGGCACTTCTTGAAAAAAATCTTGAGGAGTACGAAAAATTTTACGCCGAGCATGTTCCCGGAAAATAGGGATGGCAAATAATTAAAAATCGGAACGTATATGCCCCGGAGAGTTGAGGATACTCCTCAATGCCTTTCCGGGGTTTTTCGTAACCCTACGAGGTTCTTTAGGGTTGATCCAATCCTTGAGGCTCTTCTTTGGAGGAGCGGTATGCGAGTACCTGGATTTTTTCTATGGTTACCAGACCTCCCTCCATGAGCGATTCGAGAAGAAGAACGGGGATTCTTTCAGGGAAAAAACAAAAAAATCTTTCTTCCCTCCGGGAAGGATGATAGGGTGTACCTGAAAAGCATGCCGCAATTGGAGCGTACGACGCCGATTTTTTCCAATAGAGAAGGAGATCATGCCATGCGTATCGCCTGTGTGCAGATGGAGGCTCGGAGCACGGAAGAAGAATCCTTCGCCCTCGAAGATGCCCTGGAAAGGGTGGATGAGGCCGCTTCGGAGGGAGCGGATCTGGTGCTTCTTCCCGAAGCGGTGTGGCCGGGGTATGTCCTCGGTCCATGGCTTCGGGAGCGATCCCCCGAAGAGGTGGCTGCCCGTTCTCGGGGGGTTTGGGAGGTCTTTTCTCGAAAATCCCGGGAACGGCACATTGGCCTTGCCGCGGGAATGCTTACGGTGCGTTCCGAAAGATATTACAACTCCCTGGTTCTTTTCGGCCCCCGGGGGGAAGAACTCGGCCGGGGGGACAAGCGCTTCCTCTGGCACTTCGACAGGCTCTGGTTTACTCCGGGAGAGACCGTGCAAGCTCTGGACACCCCCTGGGGCAAGGTGGGGCTTCTCGTCTGTGCGGATGCCCGGATACCCGAAATCACCCGTACTCTGGTTCGTCAGGGAGCCTGGCTGATTCTGGACGGGGCAAACCTCGTCTCTGCGGGGGGAGATCTGGCCGCGGCCACGAACCAGCAGGTGGAGTTCATTCTTTCCAGCCGGGCCCGGGAAAACGGGGTCTATCTCGCCATGGCGAATAAGGTGGGTTTGGAGCGGGATGCGGTGCTCTACTGCGGGAGAAGCTCTCTTTGGAATCCCCGGGGAGAGCTTCTGTGCCAGGCCAGGAATCCTCAAGAGCAGATACTGTATGGCGAGGTGGATCCCTCTTCGGCCCGGCAAGCCCGGAGAGAGATCTCCTTTCCCCGTAAGATCTGGCATTTTCTGGGGGAAGTCCGGGATGGCACCATCCTCGAATCTCCCCGCAAGGCCGAAAATGCCCTCGTTCTGGTGGGAATGGTGCAGAAAGACTGGAGTTCCCCGGATAGCCCGGAATGGCTGGAAAGGGCCCTTTGGGATCTCCATGCCCAAGGGGCTTCCCTCGTGCTTCTTCCCCCCTTTACGGAAAAGCGAAGTTCCTCCGAAGCTCCGAATGTCGTCGAAAAAAGACTACGGAAACTTTCGGGATTCTATCCGAATCTTATCCTGGCATGCCGCTTCGAAAAAGGGGAGGAGGAATGCTCCCTGGTTCTCGTGGGAGGAGAGGAGCTCGCGCCTCTTCCGGAGGTTCCCGGAGTGGAGCTTTTTTCATGCTCCTGGGGGCGTTTTGCCCTGCTTTGGGGAAATCGGGGAGAGGTGCCCGAGTACCCCCGGGCCGCGGCTCTCGAAGGAGCGGATATTCTTCTTTGGGGAGGCGGAACCGCCGATAAAGATGCGCTTTTCCGTTGTGCCCGCACCCGGGCTGCGGAAAATCGCATCTTCGTGGCTCTCGCAGGTGAGAAGAGCGGAGCCGTTTTTTTCGGTCCCGGAGGGGAGCAGCTTGCCCGGGGACTCGAAAAAAGGGATCAGGCGGTTTTGGGGTCAGCCTTTGTTTCCCTGGCGCGGCTCAAGGAGTTTGTTCCCGGTACCGACGCCATCCGGCATCGAAATCCCGGACAATATGCCGCATGTTTTGAAGAGGAGGTTCCAGCGTGCGAAACGAAAGACCCGAGACGGTAGCGCAGATCGATACTCCGGCGCTCTTGGTGGATTTGGACAGGATGGAAGAAAATCTGCGGTCCATGCAGGCCCGGGCAGATGTCTGGGGCGTGAAACTTCGGCCTCATACGAAAACCCACCGCACTCCGGAGCTTGCGAAGCTTCAGGTGCGTTTCGGAGCCCGAGGCATTACCGTGGCCAAGCTGGGAGAGGCGGAAGTCATGGCCGCCGAAGGGCTTGAGGACATCTTTATCGCCAACGAAATCGTGGGGCCCCTGAAGCTGCGGCGTCTCAAGGCTCTGCATTCCGGAATTTCCCGTCTGGCGGTGGGAGTGGATCATCCGGAGCATGTCCGCATGCTGGGAGAATTTTTCCAAGATCCTTCAAACCCCCTTGATGTCATGATCGATGTGGAAACCGGGGATCCCCGCACCGGCGTGGCTCCGGGAGAACCTGCCCTGGCCCTCGCCCGGGAGGTTTGTGCCGCTCCGGGGCTCTCGCTCCGGGGAATCTATACCCACGACGGACAGAGCTACGATGCCTCGAATTCCCATGAAGTCCGCCGTATTTTCGAGGAAAGCCAGAAGGCCATGCTTCAGACCGCCGAGCTCCTCGATTCTTCCGGAATAGAAATGCGAGAAATCAGCGTAGGTTCCACCCCTTCCCTTCTGGTGGGGGAGGTTCTTCCGGGAATTACCGAAATTCGCCCGGGAACGCACATTTTTATGGATGCGGATCAGGCCCAGGTACTGGGAACCTACGAGCACTGCGCCCAAACGGTGCTGGTCACCGTCATCAGCCGCCCCACGCCGGAACGGGTGGTGGTGGATGGAGGAACCAAGGCCTTTACCTACTACGCCCAGTCTCATGGCATCACCGCCGCGGAGGGACGCGGGCGCCTCAAGGAGCATCCGGAAATATTTCTCAACCGTATGTCCGATGAGCATGCTTCCTTCGACATTCCCGAAGGGAGTTCTCTTTCCTTTGTCATCGGGGATCGGATGGAGATCATTCCCAACCATGCGTGCCCCACCACAAACCTCTACGAGTACATTCACGGCATCCGCCGGGGAAGGGTGGAGGTTCGGTGGCCCGTACTCTGCCGAGGGAAGTCTCAGTAAGAAAGAGCATCTTTTCGAAAGAATTCCATGAGAGTATGCTAAAAGTGCGAGAACGCGGCATCTTTCTCTTGAGAAGCGATGAATGAGGGAAAATTCCCGCATCATCGTTTTTCCCGGGGCGTGACGAGAACGGAAACGCGTGAGGGAGGCATTTTCATGAGAGAACGAGGTTTAGGGGGTTTCTTTTTCGAATCCTTCCGTGCCGTACGCTTTCGGAAAGCTCCGCTTTTTTTCGGGGTAATCCTGGCATGTCTTTTTTGCGTCCCCGGTACGTCCGTTTCGGGGGAGGAAATCCTTCCTTTGGGGCAAAAGGCCTTTCGGAACGGCCTGCCTGCGAATCTTTTGGAATGGCTTGAGGGGCGCGAGAGCATTCCTCTTCGGGTGGGGGTTTTACGAAACTGGCCTCCCTTTACCACGGAAACAAACCTCCAGATCCGGGGATTTGCATGGGCCTATCTGGAAAACCTTGCCGCCACCATGGGGATGTCCCTTACCCCCGTTCCGAGGGACTCCTGGGAGGATCTGCTGGGCCTGCTCCGGGAGAGAGAGGTGGATCTGCTTCCCGGAATCTGGAGAATTCCCGAAAGAGAAAACCTCATTCTCTTCACGAAACCCTATTTTGAAAGCTCCGTCCTGCTGGCCTGTTCTCGGGATCTTTTTCCGTCGTCTCTTTCGGAGCTATCCGGGCCGCTTGCGGTGATTCCGGGATACGGCACCACTAAAGTACTTGAAACCCTTTATTCTCAGGATTCTCTTCTCTACGTTTCCTCTCCTCTCGAAGCTCTGAGGGCGCTTTCCCGGGGAGATGCCTCGGGGTATGTGGATCAGCGGGAGGTTCTGGAGTACCTTCTGAGGCATTCTTTTTTTCCGGAGCTCGCTATCCGGCATATGCAGAACTCCCCTCTGGATTTCCTGGGAAAACTTCACATGGGAATTCGAGAGGATTGGCCGGAACTTGCTGCGATTTGCAACCGGGCCATGCAGGGGGTTCCCGAAGAGACCTATGATAACCTTCTTCGCCAATGGCTGACTTTTCCGCTGGAAATGCGCTCCCCTCCGTCGCTGAGTCCCGAGCAGAGCCGTTGGCTGGAAGAACACTCTCCGTTGAAGGTTTTCGTTATAAGCCATGACCTTCCGCCTTTTTGGCAGATTTCTGCCCAGGGAGTTCCTCGGGGATATGTGGCGCAAATGCTTCAGGAAATGCAGAAAAGCCTTGGAGTTGCCGTGGTTGCAGTGTCGGAGAATGTACCTGATGGAGCAGAGGCCCTTCGAGAAGGGAAGGTGGATCTGCTTCCCCTGATACAGCCCCTGTCTGCCCAGTCCGAAGGGCTCTTGTACAGCTCTCCCTATCTTTCAGTGCCCCATGTGATGGTGGTGCGGAATCCTCGAAAAGAGGTCGGCTCTTTGAGCGATACCAAAGATATGGTTGTGGCGGTGGACACTTCTCCCTATTTCCGGAATCTCGTCAGCGAGGGGCATCCCCTCTCGGAGAAGAGGGAGTATCCCTCGGCCAAGGAGGCCCTTCTGGGGGTTTCCCGGGGAGAGGCGGATCTCTATATCGGAAATCTCCTTACGGCTTCGTCCATCATGAAGGATCATAATATAACGAATCTTCGTATTTTCAACGATGAAACCCTTTCCCCTCTTTTTCTTTCCTTTGGGGTTTCCCAGAAAAACGAGGTGCTTGAGGGAATCCTGAACTCATACATAGGGAAAATCGATGAAAGCCAGAAGCAGGCAGCCCTGCGAGGGTATTACGATTACGGTATAACCCAGGAATTTCGGCTTTTTCCTCACGAAAGAGAATGGCTCAAGAGCGTGGAGCCTTTACGGATCGGCATCGACCCCGACTGGCCTCCCCTGGAGTTCTGGGGAGATTCGGGAACCCACGAGGGAATCGTTTCGGATTATCTCGCGCTCATTCAGAAGGATCTTCAGATTTCCCTGGAATATGTGGGAACACGTTCCTGGAGCGATACCATGGAGCAGGCTCAAAAGGGAGAGGTGGATCTCGTGCCGGGACTCAACGATCTTCTCGAACGCCGGAGATTTCTTACCTTTACCAACCCCTATATCCGCATGCCCCTGGTCATTGCGGCCCGCAAGGACGGAGATTACATCGGGAGCCTTCGCTCCCTGCGAGGCAAAACCGTGGGGCTGGTGGCGGGATATGCGGTAAATGCGGTTCTTAGGGAGGAATATCCGGACATCCGGTTTGAAATTTTTCCGGATATTCGGAAAGCCCTCACGGCCCTCCATCGGAGACAGGTACATGGGGTGGTTCAAAGCAACCTGGTTCTCTCCTACTACATAAAATTCCTTGGCCTCGATTCTCTTCAGATCGTGGCTCCCACTCCCTACATGGATCTGCTGAGCATGGGAGTACGCCGCGAACTTGCTCCTCTCGTACCGATTCTCAATCGTCTTCTGGACTCCATTACGGAAAACGAAAAAGAACTTATTCTTGACAAATGGACCACCCGGCCCATTCCGGGGTACATAAACTGGCAGAGAATCTGGAGCGTCTTTTTCGGAGTTTTTGGTGTGGGATTTGCCTTTGTGGTTTTCGTGCTTTTCTGGAACCGGAAACTTGCCGGAGAAGTGTCGGAACGGCAGAAGGTGGAACTCAAACTGGAGGAACAGAGAATCCGGGCGGAGTCCGCCAACCGGGCGAAAAGCGTCTTTCTCGCCAATATGAGCCACGAAATCCGTACGCCTCTGAACGCCATCCTCGGCTACGCCCAGCTCATGAAACGGGATCCTTCCCTTTCGGAAAATCAGGGGGAATTTGTGGAAACCATCAGAAAGAGCGGGGATCATCTTCTGCATCTCATCAGTGATATCCTGGAAATGTCCAAAATCGAAGCGGGACGGGTAGATCTGGAGGAAAGCCCCTTCGACCTCCATGGAATGCTCTCCCACATGGAAAATCTCTTTCGCCCGGAAATGGAGCGCAAGGATATCCTGCTGGAGATTTCCCGTAATCCTGAAGTTCCGCGGTATCTCTTGGGAGATGAAAAAAAGGTGCGCCAGGTACTCTTTAACATTTTCGGTAACGCGGTCAAATTTTCCTCCCGAGGAAGAATTCTCTTCGAGGTTGAGAGCGAATCCCCCGGAGCCCGGCAAAGGCAAATTCTCTTCAAGATCTGGGACTCCGGACCGGGAGTTCCCGAGGGGGAGCTGGAAAAAATTTTCGAGCCCTTCGAGCAGACCCGGGAGGGAATCGAAAGAGGCGGTACCGGACTTGGGCTTCCCATAAGCCGGCACTATGCCCGGCTCATGGGGGGCGACCTCGTGCTGTCAAACGTTCCCGGAGGAGGAGCTCTCTGCATGTTTACCTTTCGGGCAGCAGAAGTTCATACCCTGGAAAAAGGATACCGTCACGAACCGCATCATCTTCCCATACTCAGACTTCTCTCTCCGGAAGATCCCCCGCTGCTTCTCGTGGTGGATGATCGGAAGAGCAACCGAGATCTTCTGCGGTACCTTCTGAAGGACGTGGGGTTTCGGGTGGGTGAGGCGGTGGACGGAGTGGAAGCCATGAAATATTTGGAACATACCCGCCCCCAGGGAGTTCTTCTTGATCGGAGAATGCCCAACATGGACGGTCTCGAAGTGCTTCGCCGTATTCGGGGAAATCCCGAGACCGCTCATATGCCCGTTGTGATGGTGAGTGCCAGCGTTACGGAGGAAGACTGTGATGAAGTCCTTCGGCTCGGGGCGGATGCCTTTATACGAAAACCTTTCATAGAAGAGGAGCTCCTTGAAACGTTGGGCCGCTTGCTCCACCTTAGCTATGCCTACGGAGACACTCCCTCGCAAGAGGAAGAGCCTTCAGCTCTGGAGACTTCGGGTGACCCCTCAGGAACGATCTCTCCGGAAGCGGCGGCTCGTTTTTACAGCGCCCTGGAATCCGGAGAAGTGTCTCGTTTGGAAAAGCTCATAGGTGAGGAAGTCGCTCCGGAAAATCCCAGGCTGGCGGAAAATCTCCTCAAACTGCTCCGGCGATACGAATACGAGGAGATGCGGCGGCTTGTGGAGAGGGAGGGCGTGCTTTCTCGGGAGCCTTGATCCGCTTTCAGTATGGAATGCCACGGTGCGGAGTGTTATCCCCCATGCCTTTTTGAAGAGGAGAAAAGGCGGCAGGATATCGGCGGATTACAAGCTGTGGTGTTCTTGCCGAATTGGGGCAACGCTCATGAAAGTGCCCTCCTCTGCAGTTTAATAACGAGCGTTTGCGAGGGGCTTTATGAAGCTCCCAGAGACACCGGAATGCTCTCGGTTTTCCGCCGGAAAGCCCTTGATATGAACCTCCCGGAAGAGAGGGTTTCTCTTTATCCACCCTTCTGCTATAATACTTCGCGGCAAAAAACAGGCGCCGGTAGCTCAAATGGACAGAGCATCAGACTTCGGATCTGAGGGTTGCGGGTTCAATTCCTGCCCGGCGCGCCAGTGATAGCAAGGCCCCAAGCGTTTTCAGCTTGGGGCCTTTTTGATGCCATGGAAAGGAATGCGGAACAGGAGTTCCGGAAGATTCGGGGCACTCACATGAAATTTATGGAAGAGGAAAGACTATAGCTCCCTCTCCGGAGCGGTCCGTTTGGAAATTTTTGTGGCATATACGGGGATTCCGGAAATGTGTTCTCCGGAATCCCCGCAGCCTTTCGTGAAGAGCTATTCCTGGGATTTTGAAGGTGTCAGGTGAAGCTGTATCAGCACTATTTCGGAAACCGAGTTCGTCCGTATGGGGGGCCCCCAGGTGCCCGCTCCGGAGGAGACGTAAAGATGTGTGTCCCCCGAGGTGAGAAGTCCCCAACTCTTGGGAAAGAGGGCTCCGGTGACGAAGTTGAAGGGAAAGATCTGGCCGTTGTGGGTATGTCCCGAAAGCTGCAGAAGAGCCCCGGATTCCACGGCCTGACGGAAGTCTTCCTTGGTGGGGGTGTGGTTTGCGATGAGAAGAGGGTATTTCCGGTATTCCTCCTCCAGGGAGGCAAGGATTTCCTTGGGATGCTTGTGGGTATCTCCGAAACGGGGAGCCTGGGCGTCGTTTCTTCCGAGAAGGAGAAAACTGTCATCCACCAGGACGACATCGTCCCGGAGCATGGTGATTCCCTGGGTTTCGAGATAGGCCATATCCCGTTCCAAGTTTGCGTAATATTCGTGATTTCCCGTCACTCCGTAGAGGCCCAGGGGGGCCTGCATGGCCTTCATGGTTTGAGGAAAGCCCACCGCATCCCCCACCTCGGGAGGGTTTTCCAGGATGTCCCCGCCCAGGATTACCAGGTCCGGAGAAAGAGCCTTCACTCTGGATGCCATGAGGGGGAGCTTTTTTTCTCCCACGATGCTTCCCGCATGGATATCCGAAACAAAGGCGATACGGTAGGTTTTTTCCGTCTCCACTCCTGGGCTGTATGCCTGGAGATCAAGGGTGTGGGTGCGCAGGGCAACAGTGTTTCCGTACCCCCAAAATAGAAGAACCAGGATGACCGTGCCGGCGAAAAACCAGTAAAGCCGGGCCTCCTTGGGAGAAGGCCATCTTCCGGAAAAAATCCGCAGAAAAATCTTGAGAATATCCCAAAGCACTCCTCCCAAAAGGGCGTGGATGAGTACCGCAAGAAAAATTCCTCCGGCAAAGAAGATGAAAAAGGACCACTCTTCGGGGAGAGAGGGGCGGAAAACCCGCCCCAATGGAAAGAATAACGCTCCCAGGAGCCATAGAAGGGTTAGTATTCCTTTTGCCGAGGGAAAAGCTCCCCGCAAGTGCCGCAGTACGTAGAGGTTCATGGTCACGTAGATAAGGAGTACCGCGGAAAAGAAAAGGGTGAAGGAGCGCATCAGGATTTCTCTCCCAGTTCTCTGCCGTTGCACCAGCAGTAATTTTGGGGAGGTTTTACCAGGTTATTCATGCCGAAGGGAAAGTCGCTGGCAAAGACGATGCCTTTTTCTTGCCGCCAGATAAGCATATCCCGGTTGCCCTTTTTGACGAAGGGGTACCCTCCGTAGAAGCCGAAAAAGTTGGATTCAAAGGTTTCCAGGGTGGGAAAGAGAGGGAGCTTCATGCGGGAGATCATCCGGAGGATGAACTCGCTGTCCGTAATGTTTCCTCCCGCCCGGGCAAGCCCCGAGAGAAAGGCCTCGTTGCCGTTTACCGCCCCTACCAGGTGAAGCGTTCCGGGGACGGAAAAGGGATGGCAGTTTGCATCCGTCACGGAACCCTCGCTGGCCTCCCGGGAGTGGAAGAGAACCCAGTCGTAATCTTCTCGGAGAATTCGTAACGCGATTTCGCCGCAGGTAAGAGAAACCCCTTTGCGGAGTTCCACCAGGCTACGGTCTTTCAAAAGGGCGTAGCCGTTGCCGTCGCCTCCGTCCCTGAGCTCCAGGTCTTGGAGGTAGGCCCCCAGGGAGGAGCAGCCGGAAACGGTTTCAAGAGCTCTCTGAAGGCGGTGGATGCCTTCCCGGTTTGCGAGAAGCATTCTGCACATGGATGGGATCTCTCCTTTTCGGGTCTGATTTTTGGACGTTTCCCGGAAGCCATGAGGAATCGTTCTTTCTTTCCGGGGGTGGGGCGGGGTTTTTTCGAAAACACTAAAGAAAGCCCCTCGAAAGGGGCTTTTCGGATTCCGATAGGTTTTTCCGCAGAAGAGACGGGTCTCCGCAAGGGTATTTCGGAGGATTCTCGCGGAAGATCCGTAAAATGCCTCTTCTCGGGAAAAGGCCATGTTTTTGAAAAGCGGTAATCAGGCATTGCCTCCCGGGGCGATAATGCCCGTGGCAAGGCCGATCTGCTCGATGGTGCGAAACTCCACATCTTCAGGGTTCTCGGAAGTGCCCTTGTAGGTTACGGTTCCTGCAATGCGAGGAGCCTCGCCCGTTTCCGGGTCGTAGGGAGAAATGCAGAGCAGCACCGTGTACCCTTCTTTTCGAAGCTCCGAAGCGATTTTCTCGAAGCTCCGGATGACGGGGTTTTTTTCAAGATCCTCGTCGGAGCCGGGAATTTTCGTCTCATTTTCCGGAAGCATGTCTATTCCTCCCTCGTTTGGAAGATAAAAGCGAGAAGCGGTCTCGATCTTCCACCTCCGTATCCAGTTTACCCGTGCTCGGAGGGTTGTGCAACGTAAAAATGCGGAAGTTCGGCAGAGGGATATAAAAGTATGAGGAGGACCATATACATGGTCCTCCTCAGCGGTGTGTGTTGGTTGGTGCGGGTTCCTTTATGGAAAAGCTGTCCTGCAAAGGAGAGCGTTGCACGCTTTCGTGAATAATTTCGAGATGTCCAAATGATAGCATGCATTCCGCAATTGTCAACATCATGCTGAAATTTACTGTTAAATCAGATAGTTTGAACATATTCTGATAAAAACGTTCTTTTTGTCGTATCACGTTTCTCTTCCTCCTTGTGGTATGCTTTTCCCTGATCCGGAAGAACGGCAACTTTTCCTGGATTTTCGAGCCGGAACCATTTCTTTTCGAGCTGGAGCCGGAAAGTGCCGGCAGAAGAACAATTCCATGAAACAGAGGAGAGAAAAATCATGATACATTGCGGTATCGTAGGGCTTCCCCTTTCGGGAAAGACGACGATTTTCAACGTTATTACCCGGGCGGGAGCGGAGGTAAAGGCCTATGCGGGGGGTAAGACGGATCCCAACAAAGCCATGGTTGCGGTTCCCGATGCCCGGCACGATAAACTGACGGAAATTTTCGAACCCAAGAAAAGCTCTCCCGCCACCATGGAGTTTGTGGATCTTGCGGGAATTTCTCGGGATGCCAGCAAGGGGGCGGGGTTGGGAAACGCCTTTCTCTCCTTCGTGGGGGATGCGGACGCCCTTATTCACGTGATCCGGTGTTTTGCCAATGCCGATGTGCTGCATCCCGAGAACGACATTAATCCCGGCAGGGATTGGGAGATTGTGGAGACCGAACTCATGTATCGGGATCTTGGGGTTATCGAAAACCGGCGGCAGAGACTGGAGGCCAAGAAAAAACGGCTTCCCGAGGAGGAAAAGGAGCTGGAAGCTCTCCAGCGATGTCAGGACTTCCTTATGGAAGAGCGTCCGCTTCGGGAGATGGCGTTTTCCGAAGCGGAGGATCGCATGCTTCGGGGCTTTACCTTTCTCAGCCGCAAGCCCGAAATGGTGGTGCTGAATCTGGACGAAACCCAGGTGAACCCCGCATCCATCCCGGAACACGAAAAATTTCAAGCCCTGATGGAGCAGCACGGCATCCGGGTGGTGCGGGTCTACGGGAGTATGGAGATGGAGATGGCGGAGCTTTCTCCGGAGGAACAGCAGGAATTTATGGGAGATCTCGGTATTACCGAACCCGGTCGAAATCGGCTTATTTCCGAGGCTTACGGGCTTCTCGGGCTCATTTCTTTTTTCACCACCGGAAAAGATGAAGTTAAATCCTGGACCATCGCTCAGGGAGATACGGCGGTGGATGCGGCAGGAGCCATTCACAGCGACCTTGCCAGAGGTTTTATCCGGGCCCAGGTGGTGCACTACGAGGATTTTATCCAGGCCGGAGCGACTCTGGCGGCCTGCCGTGAAAAGGGGCTTCTCCGTCTGGAGGGAAAGGAATATCTCGTACAGGACGGGGACATGATCGAAATCAGGTTTAACGTGTAGCTTGCGAGATTTTTCGGAAAAGGAGGCAGGAAACATGCTGATGAAAGAACTTCTCTGGTCTCCCCTGGAGGTTCGGGGAACGATCTTGCCGAATCGGGTGGCGGTGGCTCCCATGGCTTCGGGAAGCGCCGATGACGATGGAGCTCCCACGGAGACGGGGTTGGAGCTCTACAGAAAATTTGCCGCCAGCCAGGCGGGAATGGTAGTTCTGGAGCATCACGCGGTACGCCGGGATGGCTACGTTCGGCGGGGTCAGTACAGCCTGCACGGAGAAGCATCGCTGAAGAAGCACGCCCCCCTGGGGGAAATTTTCCGGAATGCGGGGGTTTCCTCCCTGGTGCAGATCAACCATGCGGGGAGTGCCGTGAAGGATCCGGAACTTCTTCAGGGTGGTTTTATCCCCCTGGCGCCCTCGGCGGTGCCTCATCCTAATGGGGATGGGGTGTCGATTCCCCGGGAGATGACCAAAGACGACTGCGAAGAGATGCGACATGCTTTCGTGCAGGCGGCTCTTCGGGGAATAAGGGTGGGATATACGGGCGTGGAGGTGCACGCCTGCCACGGTTTTCTTCTGGGGCAGTTCTTGAGCCCCCTCACGAATACCCGGCGTGATGCCTACGGAGGAGATGTCTCGGGGCGTTCCCGGCTTCTTCGGGATATCGTGGCGGCTCTTCGGGAAGAGCTGGGGGAGGCTCTCCTCTCGGTTCGTCTCGGGGTGGCGGACGAACTCGGAGAGAAGCCCCGGGGACTCGCCTTCGAGGACGTTCTCTGGATAGGAAAGGAGCTTGCCTCTCTCGGAGTGGACATCATCAGCGTGAGCGGCAACTTCTGCGGCTTTGACGCTCCCCGGAGCGCTCCCTGGGCTCCCTATGCGGGGGCGATTCAGCAGAGAGTAGGGAACACTCCGGTGCTCTGTACGGGAAATATCCGCTCCCTGGAGGAGGCGGAATCTCTTCTGGAACGGGGCTGCTGTACCCTTATCGGCATAGGCCGGCCCTTTGTTCAGAATCCGAATCTCCTCGCCTCCTGGGGATACGCTCCCTGTAAGGGATGCGCTTTCTGCGGGGGGGAAAGAGATTCCGAATGAAGCTCTTTCTGAGCTGCGATATGGAGGGAGCCACGGGGCTTGTCTCCTTCTCTCAGGTGATGCCGAAGAATTCGGAATATCCTTTGGGAAGGGCCATGCAGCTTCATGACGTAAGAGCTCTGGTGGAGACAGCCTTGGAGTGGGGAGTAGAGAGAATTATCCTCAACGATGCCCACGGTTCCATGCGAAATTTGGACTTGAGAGATTTTCCGGATTCGGAGAAACTCGAGCTTTGCAGCGGTTCTTCCAAGATTCTCGGCATGGTGGAGGGTGTCCAGGAGTGTGACGTCGCCTTTTTTGTGGCCTACCACGCCATGGCGGGAACCGAAAAGGCGGTGATGGATCATACCATGGGATTCTCTCCCTTCGAGGTGCGCCTCAACCGCCAGCTTGTGGGGGAGACGGGGCTCAACGCCGCCGCCTGCGGAGCTCTTGGGGTTCCGGTGGCCCTGATTAGCGGAGATTATGCGGTGTGCTGCGAGGCCCGCAGCCTTCTCGGCCAAGGAATTACCTGCTGTGACGTCAAGGAGGGGTGCGGAGCCCGAGCGGCCCGACTTCTGGGGCCGGAACAGACGAAAGTTCTTCTCCAAAAGGCCGCCCGGGAGGCTCTCGATAAAGCCGCCGCAGGAAAAATTTTTCCCTTCGAGGTGTCTCTTCCCTGTCAGGGGAGCGTAACTTTTTGTGAAACCAGGCAGTGTGACCGGGCTTCCATCGTTCCGGGATCCGAGCGGGTCAGCGGCAGAACCCTGGTGGGAACCTTCGAGAGCGTACTCGACTTCTATCGCTGGCAGGCTTCGGTGATCGCCCTTGGAGAGTCGGCCTGAGATTTCGGGGCTCCGGGTTGCCCCCTTCGCAAATGACCTGATCTCCTGGTTCCGCGAGCATGGGCGGCCTCTTCCCTGGCGGCAGGAGTATCACCCTTATCATGTATGGCTTTCGGAGATCATGCTCCAGCAGACTCAAATGGATCGGGGAGTATCCTACTTTTTGAGGTGGATCCGGCGTTTTCCCTCGATTCGACATGTGGCGGCGGCTTCGGAAGAGGAGATTCTCAAATACTGGGAGGGTCTCGGGTACTATCGACGGGCCCGTAATCTCAAGGCCGCTGCGGAAAAGATGGCGGCTCTTTGGGATGGCGAGCTACCTCAAACCCGGAAGGAACTTCTTGAGCTTCCCGGCGTGGGAGAGTACACCGCCGGGGCTATCGGCAGCATTGCCTGGAACCGACGTCTTCCTGCGATAGACGCCAACGTGGAACGGTTCTTCGCCCGGTATCTCGATTGGGATCTATCCCCCAAAGCCAGGGATTTTCGCCGGGCTTTGGAAAGCATAATCCTCGAAATCATGAATGAACACTCTCCCCGGGAAGTGACCCAGGCTCTCATGGAGTTCGGAGCCCTCTGCTGCACCCCCGTACGTCCGAAATGCGAGGAGTGTCCTCTGCAAGATCGCTGCCTTGCACGATTGCGCGGAGTGGTTTCCCTTCGTCCCCGGCAGAAGGAGAAGCCTTTGCCGGTACGGCGTCTCATGGCGGCGGGGGTTTTGCAGGATTTTCGAGGGCGCTGCCTACTGTATCACCGCCCCGAGGAGGATCTTCTCGGAGGGCTCTGGGAATTTCCCCAGGTGGAAATCTTCGGGAAAACAGGCAAAAACGCAGATGAGAAGGTGGATTTCCGAGGGGCTCTGGAAGAGTTCTTCCGGGAGTGCGGATGCATGGTAACCGCTGGAGAAAAGCTTTGCACCGTGCGGCACTCCTTTACGGTGAACCGGGTGCTTCTGGAGGTCTATCAATGTTTCTGGGCTCAGGCGAGCCCGTTGGAGCTTCCCGAGGGTTTTGCCCTTGTTTCTCCTTCCCGGATGAAGGAGCTTTCCTTTCATGCAGGGGGACGAAAGATTCTGGAATATCTGCGTACACGCGAGGGGGCCTGACAGGCCCCCTCGCGTGTACGATTTTCGTGTTTTTCCCCGAACTAACTATTTCTTGAGGGCAAGCCGGGGATTTCCATCCTCTTCGAGACGATAGGAGCTTGCGAGCTCTTTGAGTTCCCGCACGATGGCGCTCTGTTCCTGCCGAAGTGTACCGAGTTCATTCATGCCTTCCGCCACATGGGTGGAGGATTCTTCTACGTGCAGGGAGACCTCTTCACCCTCCCGGAGAAGTTCCACGATGTTTTCCACCGCACTGGCGATTTCCTGACTGCTGGCGGACTGTTCCTCCGCCGCTGCGGCGATGCTCTGGATGGCGTCGTTCAGGTCGTTTACCTGAGATACCGCTCCGCCGATCTCCAGAGAAGTCTTTCGGGATTGTTCAAGGGTTTCCTTGAGGATGTTTTCGGTCTCTTTGGTGTCCGTTACGGCGGTCTGAGCCTTGGAGTTGATGCCTTCGATGATCTGGGCGATGTTTCGGGCCGCTTCGTTGCTTTCCTCCGCGAGTTTTCGTACCTCTTCCGCTACCACTGCAAAGCCTCGGCCCGCCTCTCCCGCTCGGGCCGCCTCGATGGCGGCGTTCAGGGCGAGAAGGTTCGTCTGGTCCGCGATGCCCGTAATGGTCTTTACGAATCCCGCGATGCCTCCCATGGATGTGGCGAGTTCTTCGATAGCTTCCACTACCCGGGCGTTGGCCTTCCCCAAACCTTCCATGTCATCCGCCATGCGGATCACCGCCTGGCCTCCCCGGTTTACTTCCTCCGCAATTTTCAAGGTGCGCTCGCTGATGTCCGAGGCGCTTCGGGCGGAGTCCTGGGCGCCGCTGGAAACTTCTTCAACTCCCGCATTGGTCTCGGCGGTGGCGGAAGAGATGCTCTCCAGCATGGAGTTCATGGAGTCCTTGGCTTCCCGAGAGGAATTCACTGCCTCGTCTACCCGCTGATTGATTTCCTGAAGTTCCTGACTGCTCCGCTCCAGGTGATCGCTCAGGGTGCGAACCTTAGAAACCAGTTCCCGGTAGGAATTTCCGATAACCTGGAAAGCTCCCATCACCCGGAGAATTTCGTTCCGGCTCGAAGCATCGCCGGAGATGTGTGTCCGCAGATCTCCTTCGGCGATGGCTCCTGCCACCTGCTCGATCTTTTTAAGGGGTGCCACCTGGCGGGATATGGCGAAAGCCAGAAGGAGAAGCCCCAGAAGAACGCCGGGGACCGAGACCAGGAACATTCGCTGCCGCATGAGCCGGAGAGGATTGAGGATCATCTCCTCGGGAACGCTGATACCCACGTACCATTGGAGTTTTTCCAGTTTTACCACGTAGGCGTATTTCACCACTCCCTGGAAAGGATAGGAAAGCTGGAGAACCTTGGTGTCTGTGCTTTCCCGGGAAGCCTGCTGGTAGGCCTCCCAGAACTCGGGGGCTTCCTTGGAAATGGAAGCTCCCGTGGCAAGAGACGGGTGGGATATCATGGCTCCCTGGGGATCGAAGACGAAACCGTACCCCCCCTCTCCGAGGGCCACCTGCCGGGCCTGGTGTACGATTTCTTTCAGAGAAAAAGCGGTCATGAGTACCATGGCCACATCTCCCGTCTTGGTGTCCTCCACGGGGGTAAAGAGGATCTGGCAGGGGTAGTCGTAATTTCTCGAAAAGATGCTGACGGGTTGTTTCTGCACCACCGTGGTTTGGTAGATGGGATCGTCTTCGGGGAAAATCCGGATTTCCGAATCGTGGATATCGTTGAAGATCTGGGACGTTGCTACCGGAACGAGATTTCCCTCAAAGGGCTGGAGAATCGCGAATCTTCCGCCGTACTGGGAGGACCATGAGGAGGGGGTATCGTCGTTCCCCGTAATGGGATGCAGGCCGTTGCTGGAGAAGAAGAGCAGGGGTATTTCTCTCCCCTCTATGGGAGTTGTTTTTGTGGAAAGCATGAAATTTCCGTTGGTAAAGTCCGAGAGAGCCGACTTGGCAAGAATATCCGCCTCGTAAAGGATGTGTGCCGTCTGGACGTCGAGAGCCTCCGAAAGGAGCTCCGAGGTTCCGAGGGCGCTGTCCTGAATGGTGCTGAGAAGGTTTCCCCTTGCGGTGACGTAACTGATGTACTGTACCGAAAGGAGCACCAACAGCATGATGGTGCCCGCCGCAAGAACGCTTTTCATCTTGAATGACATGCCTCGTTTTTGACCCATTACTCAAAAACCTCCTTCTGTAGTTTTTTCCCCATAAGACCTATTCTCTATCGGTTCGGTTGCGGTGCTCTTCCCCCGTAATGCATGATGTCTCGCCGTATTGGCTGACTACAAACAAAATGCCCTGCCGAAAAGGCATGATTGGAAACGTTCCCTTATTTCTCCTTGGCAAAGAACAGGGGGCCGTGGAATGAACTGGCTTCCCCTGTTCCTGCGATTTTCATTAAAAAGTGTTCTTAAAAAAAGCTCCTTGGATGTTTTTTCCCCGAATAAAGGCTCCAGAGAAGAGGAAGGAGAAGCAAAAGTCCCGGGAGACTGGCCCCCGTGGAGCAGCCTCCCCCGCTGTCCTCCTCGGAAGGATCCACGAGGTTCAGTGCTTTGGGAGTTGTTCCCCGGGCAGATGCCACAAAGGATGTTTCCAGGAATCTTGCCGGAACCATATCTCCCCCGGCGATAACCGGCACGCTGGCCGAGGGGGAGAACGCCGCCTGGGAAGTCCAGAGGGGGTAATCCACCGCATTCAGAAGTACATTGCGAACCTGCCAGTTTGCAAGGCCTTGCTCCCGGGCCCAGAGGGCCGCCGCCACTCCTGCCGCTATGGGGGAGGAGAAGGATGTGCCGTTCAGGGTTTCCAGATCCACCTCGTTTCTGGAGGTGGTTGTAATGGCATTTCCCGGAGCGGCCACGTCGATGGCTTTGTTGCCGTAGTTTGAAAAGGAGTCCGCCAGAAAGCCCGCTTCGGTGGTACTCGCCGCAGCGAGGAAGATGGCCGAGGAAACCCGGGAGGGGTAAACGTAGCGGCGGTTTACGTCCAGGCTGTCATTTCCCGCAGCGGAGATGAAGAGCCCCCCTGCGCTGGCGATTCTGTCGAAAAGGTTGTGGAAGAAGGTTTCCATCTCGTTGTCTCGATAGAAGCTACCCGAGGTGGCAAAGCTGAAGTTGCATATGAGATGTCGATTCGCCAGGGATCCGGAAAGAAGCCCCAAGAGGTAGTCAAGGCTTCTTGCGAGATCTTCGATGCTGCTGTTGCCGCTGGAATCGGCGCATTTGACGGGAACGATGGATACCTTGGGAGTGATTCCCGTTTCCTTTCCCACTATGGTGCCCGTTACGGCGGTGCCGTGTCCTTGGTCGTCGTACACGGCGCTTTGATATCCCGAAGCTCCTGTGAGGGCGTTGTAGCTTAAATTCCACAAAATGGATGCGTCGTTAAAGTCTCTGTGAGGATTGACGCCGGTGTCGAGAACCGCTATGACCACGGTACGCCAGGCCGCATCCGAAATGTTTTCGTCCAGCCGGGCGTTTTGAGCCCATGCTACGTGCCAGGGACGGATTGCGGTGGCCCGGGTTTCTTGGGGAGAATTCTTCTCGAGCTCCGCGCAGTGCTGAAAGGTGCGGGATCCGGAAATCAGGAGCGTTCCCGGAAGATTGCGGAGAAGCTCTTCTTTCTGGGAAGAATCAAGTTCGAGAAGAGCCCCCTGGAGATGTGGCAGGATTTCCCGAGTTTGTTCCGTAAGGCTGTGAGTTCGGAGAAGGGTAGTTATATGGGCCGCCTCTTGTGGAGAAGATGCGGGAAAGAGAGCCACGTAGCTTTCAGCGTATCCGGAAGATCCGTAAAGAAGGACGCTCCAAAGGCCGAGGGCGAGCCCGAGAAAAAAGCGGTTTTTTGCGGAGATTTTGCGGAACCTGGCAACTGCCCGGAACATGGAAATCACCCTTTCTGATTTTTAGGTGTAAACGAAGATGCTGGGTATTGAAACTACTGCATTGCCTGAAGCTGTTTCGTTATTTTTTCGAGGATTTTTTTCACCAGTTCAGGAGAGAGTTCCGGCTTCTGTTCCCGCAGAAGGATTTCCTCCTGGACTTTTTCGGCGGAAGCATTTTCGTAAAGAACCTTGTAGACCGCCGTGCAGATCGGGAGATCCACGCCGTATTTCCGCCGATGGCTTTCCAGAGCCTTGGCGGTATAGTAGCCCTCGGCTACCTGGCCGAGAGATGCGAGGGCGGCATCCACGCTCATGCCCTCGCCCACGGCCTTGCCGAGGCGGAAGTTCCGGGAATGTTCGCTGTAACAAGTGACCATGAGATCCCCCGCTCCGGCGAGACCCGAGAAGGTGAGAGGATTGCCCCCGAGGGAGATGCCGAGTCGGAGGATTTCCGCAAGTCCCCGGGTAATCAGGGCTGCCTTGGCGTTGTCTCCCAGGTTCATGCCGTGGGTGGCCCCTGCGGCGATGGCGATGATATTTTTCATGGCCCCGCCGATTTCCACTCCTACTACATCCGAAGAGGTGTAGACCCGAAAGGTTTCCTTGCCGATGATAATCTGCCATTCGAAGGCCTCTTCCAGAAGAGTGGAGGCCACGCATACCGCTGTGGGGAGCCCCCGTACCACTTCCTCCGCATGGCTGGGCCCGGAAAGAATGCTGTAGACGGCCCCGGGGAGAGCTTCGTGGCATACCTCGTTGAGGAGTTTGCCCGAGGAGATCTCTATCCCCTTGGCAAGATTGCAAAGTTTGAGATTCTGAGGAGCCAGAGGTTTAAGGCTTTCGAGAAGGGAGCGAACTCCTTGGGAGGGTACCGCAAGGATCCATCGTTGTGAGAAGATGGCTGCCTCTGCGAGGCTGCTGGTGGTGATGATGTGGGGGGAGAGGTTGGCGAAGGGGAGATAGTCCGGATTTTTGCCTGTGGCGGTAATTGCTCTGGCCTGCTGGGGTCGCCGACACCAGAGACAAATGTCATGCCCGTTGGAAGAAAGAACATGAGCCAAAGCGGTACCCCAGCTTCCGGCACCGAAAATGGAAAGTTTTGCCATGGCAATAGCACCTCTTTTCGTCGTTGAGTGATGCGGCGGAGAAATTTCTCCGACCTTGGATTCATTATACCAGCATACGTCTCAGATGCATTGGGATAAGAGTCTCATGAAAATAGTAAGAAGATTGTGCCGGAAAAAAGGCTTTCGAAAACTCCTGAAACTTCATGGTATAATGATATGTCACTCATGCTCGGGGAAATTTTTCCGCTTTTTCCGGAAATGAGGGAATTTTGAATGGGAGGAACACGGAATGTCCGAACAGCTGGGAGGCCCACTAGATTTTGGGCAGGTAGTCCCTCTGCCTCTGGAAGAGGAGATGCGGCATAGCTACCTGGATTATGCCATGAGCGTTATCGTGGGACGCGCTCTCCCCGATGCCCGGGATGGGCTGAAACCGGTACAGCGCAGAATTCTTTATGCCATGCTGGAGCTTGGACTGCGGCATCGGCAATCCTTTAAAAAATCCGCCCGCGTGGTGGGTGAGACCATGGGTAAGTACCACCCCCACGGGGATGCGGCTATTTACGATACCATGGCCCGTATGGCCCAGGACTTCAGCATGCGGTATATGCTGGTGAACGGTCAGGGGAATTTCGGTTCCATCGACGGAGATCCCCCCGCAGCCATGCGGTACACCGAGGCCAAGCTCCACGCTCTCGGAGAGGATATGCTGGCGGATATCGACGAGGATACCGTAGACTGGGGGCCGAACTTCGACGATTCGCTTCAGGAACCCCTGGTGCTCCCTTCCCGGGTGCCGAACCTCCTCGTGAACGGAGCCTCGGGAATCGCCGTAGGCATGGCTACCAATCTTCCCCCTCACAATTTGGGGGAGGTGGTGGACGCTCTCTGTTACATGATCGATAACGGAGACGTTGAACTGGGAGAGCTTATGCAGTTTCTCCCCGGGCCGGATTTTCCCACGGGAGGACAGATCATGGGACGGGATGGCATTGTGGATGCCTACCGTACCGGCCGGGGAAAAATCATCCTCCGGGGCAGGGCAAGCATCGAAGATCTCCGGCGGGGCAAGAAAAAGGCCGTGGTGATCACCGAGATTCCCTACATGGTGAACAAAACCTCCCTTATCGAAAATATCGCCAAGGGGGCTCAGAACAAGACCATCGACGGCATCAGCGATATCCGGGACGAGTCGGATCGCGAGGGGTTGCGGATCGTCATAGAGCTTCACCGGGAAGCGAATCCCGAGGTCACTCTGCGGCAGATCTACACGAGAACGCAGCTTCAGGGAACCTTTGGAGTCATCAACCTCGCTCTTGTCCGGGGAGAGCCCCGGGAGCTCTCCCTGGTGGAGATGCTTCGGGAGTTTGTGAACCACCGGCGTATGGTGGTGCGGCGGAGAACCGCCTTTCGGCTCGCCAAGGCAGAGGCCCGGGCGCACATCCTGGAAGGGCTTCTGAAAGCTCTCGATATCATCGACCAGGTGATTCAGCTTATCCGGGGTTCCAGTGACGTGGGAGCTGCTAAGCAAGGGCTCATCGAAACATTGCTCTTCTCGGAACTTCAGGCCCAGGCCATACTGGAAATGCGCCTCCAGAGGCTTACGGGATTGGAGCGACACAAGCTGGAGGAGGAGATGCAGCAGCTTCTTCAGGACATCCAGCTCTATCGGAGCATTCTCGGAGATCCTCTCGTACTGGACGGAGTGATCAAGGACGAACTCCGGGATGTCCGGGCAGCCTTTGCGGACCCCCGGCGGACGGAGATTCTCGATGCCGTGGAAGATATCGCCACGGAAGATCTCATTCCGGAAAGAGATATCGTGGTGGTTCTCAGCCGAGATAACTACCTTCGCCGTATGCCTCTGGAGGATTATCGGATCCAGAGCCGGGGAGGCAAGGGGGTCAAAAAGGCCGCTCCCGCAGGGGAGGATGAGATCTCTCTCCTTACGGTTACCACTACCCATAACGATCTCTTCCTCTTTACCACCAAGGGACGGGTTTTCTCCCTCCGGGGGTATGCCATTCCTCAGCCCAAGTCGGGAAAGGGCAAACTGGTCTCCAGCTTCATCGCCCTGGAAGAGGACGAGAAGGTGGTTTCCATGAGGGACAGCCGTCTGGAGGGAACCCGGTTCGTCTTCTTCATCACCCGCCAGGGAATAGCCAAGCGCATGCCCGTAACGGAACTCGACAAAATCACCCGGGCGGGACGCCGCGTTCTCGGTCTTGACGAAGGAGACTCCATTGCCCAGGTGCGGTATACCGAGGGGAATCAGGAGCTGCTTTTCATCACCGCCAACGGAAGGGCCCTCCGTACCGAAGAAGAAGAGTTCCGTCCCATGGGACGACAGGCCCGGGGCGTCAAAGCCATTCGGCTCTCTCCGGATGATCGCGTGGTGGGGTGCGATGTTGCCCGAGTCGGGCAGGATCTTTTCGTGATAAGCGAACGAGGCTTGGGAAAACGGAGCCCCTATGAAGACTTTTCGGTGCATCATCGGGGAGGTGGCGGCGTGAAGGCCCAGAACCTGGGAGATCGCACGGGACGCCTTGTCTTTGCGGGGGGAGTCGCTCCGGAGGACGAGATTTTTATCATCACCTCCCGGGGGCGCCTTATCCGCATGGCCGCCTCGGACATCTCCCGGCTGGGGCGTACTGCCACGGGAAATATCGTGGTGCGTCTCGACGAGGGCGATGCGGTGGCGGACGTAAGCCTTTTGCAGTGTGGGGAGGTGCATGACGAAGATGCGTAATTTCAGAGTTCCCTTTGCCAAAGAGGGGGTACCTCCTGCGGGGGGGCTGCTGCTCATGATGTGGCTGGGCTGGCATCTTCATCCCTTCATTACGGCGGGGTTGGCTCCGCTGCTTCTCTTCGTGCTCTGGTTCTATCGGGATCCCGAGCGCAAGGCTCCTCCGGGAGAGGGAGAAAAACAGCGCCTTTTGAGCCCTGCGGATGGCAAGGTTATGGAAATTATGCCTGGAGAACACCCCTTCATGGGAAAATGTCAGAAGGTGGGAATCTTCATGTCTCCCCTCAATGTTCACGTGAACCGTTCTCCCTGCGAAGGGAATGTGGCCTTTCTCGACTATCGGCCGGGAAAAAAGCTTGTGGCCTTTCATCCCAAGGCCTCGGAAGAGAACGAGCGCTTCTACCTTGGTCTCGATACTCCCTCGGGGCCCGTCATGATGGTACAGATTGCGGGGGCTCTGGCCCGGAGGATCGTCTGCCGAGGGGTGCGGGGACAGCGGCTCGAAGAAGGTCAACGTTACGGAATGATCCAGTTCGGATCGAAAGTGGACCTCTACTTCCCGGAAGACATGGAGTGCCGGGTCTCCCTGGGAGAAGGGGTGAAGGCAGGTAAAACAGTGATTGGAGTGAGGTCTTGATGCGGCGTAGAGTACGATCCATCTCGTTTCGGCAAATTATCCCGAATATGATCACCAGCGGCAACATTCTTTGCGGCATGCTCTCCCTGGTGGCGTCTTTTCATGGTCAGTTCACCCTGGCGGCGTGGCTTATCCTCTGGGCGGTCTTCTTCGATTTCATGGACGGCAAGATGGCCCGGAGTCTTGGAGGAGGAAGCGCCTTCGGCATGGAGCTCGACAGTCTGGCGGACGTGGTGAGCTTTGGAGTGGCTCCCGCCATGGCCATGTACGGAGCCTATCTTCAGGGTTTTTATGGTGTGCTGGCGCCCCTCTTTTGTGCTTTCTACGCCATATGCGGAGCTCTGCGGCTTGCCCGGTTCAACGTCACCGTATCCAGCGGAGGATTCTTCCAGGGGCTTCCCATTCCGGGAGGAGGGCTTTTCCTGGTGGCCTTTCTCATGGCTCGGGTACCTCTTCCTCCCGAGATTGCTCTGGGACTTCTCCTTGGAACCGCAGTTCTTCTCATCTCCAACGTGCCCTATGGAAACCTCAAGAAGATGAAAAAGGGTCATGCGGATCGGAGAAAGGTGCTCTTTCTTTTCCTCGTTACCTGCGGGCTTTTCGTTATTCTTCGAGGAGGTGCTCCCCTGGCTCTCATGACCACCTACGTGGTGGGAGGGTTCTTTAAATTCGACTGGGGCCAGTGGCTCTCGGTCGCTTCGGAAGAGGGAGAAGAGCTTCAGGCGTAGCTCCCCAGTACGGATGTGGGTTTAAAGCAAAAATCCCGGGGATTTTTCCCGGGATTTTCTTTTTTGCATCTTTGCATCCGAAAAGGATCAGGCGGATTTCTGGGGATTCTCCGCTTTTCTGAGTCGAGGCCAGATCAGATATGCCAATACCACCGAGAGAATCAGGGAGGGTAAAATAAAGCTTCCGTTGTATATGGCGGAGTAGATCCATACGGGAGTTCCCTCGGGAGCGTAACTCCCGAAGAAAAGAACCCCCGAAAGCACGTGGCATCCAAAGCGTCCCGCCGAGGCGAGGGTCATTCCCAGCCAGAGGGGGCGGGGCATAAGCGCCGCCAGTCCGAGAGCTCCGAAGGCCAGAGGGTAATCCAGAAGGGCTTGCAGGGGATGTACCACGTATCCTCCCAGAACGAGTTGAAGAAGCCCCGAAACCATTCCCGCCCCGATGCCGAATCGAAGGCCGTGACGAAGGGCGAAGAGCATGAGAGGAAGATCTTCCAGGGTTATGGAGCCTCCCTGGGGCATACGCCAGAACTTGACGTAGGAAAAGGCGAGAGAGAGGGCGACGGCGAGAGCTCCCTCCACGAGAACTTGGGTCTTGGATCGGTTCATGATAGCTGCACCTCCATAAAAGTAGCCCCGCCCTTCCGGCATGATCTGCGGCAAAGAGCGGGGCTTCCAATTTTTTCATGGGGATGAAATTTGAAAGAACGCCCACTCCCTCCGCCGGTACGAACCGGATCAGGTTCCAGGGGTCGGGAATATTTCCCCTCTCAGCCGTAAGGCTCCCCCAGGGCTTTATTGATCAAGGGTAGCTTATACCCTTACCCCGGGAAGTTGTCAAGCCGGAGTTGCGCGGAATGCCAGGATATCCTATGCTTGGAAAGAACTATGGAGGATATGAGAAAGGAGTTTTACGAATGAATTGTTGTGTTTCCGTGGCGGAGGATATCTATTGGGTGGGGGCGAACGATCGGGAAACGGCTCTTTTCGAGGCTCTCTGGCCTCTTCCCCGGGGGGTGGCGTACAACTCCTACCTTATACATGATGAAAAGATCGCTCTCGTGGATACGGTGAAGGGAGCCTACTTTTCGGACTTTCTCGAAAAACTGCAGGCTCATCTGGGGCCGGATAAAAGTATCGATTATTTGGTGATCAACCACATGGAGCCGGATCACTCGGGTTCCGTCCGAGCTCTCCGGGAGGTCTATCCCGATATGACCGTGGTAGGCAATGCCAAGACTCGGACCATGCTGGAAAATTTTTACGGCCCCGCGAAGAACTTCCTGGAGGTCAAGGAAGGAGATACCCTTTCCCTGGGAAAACATGAGCTTACGTTCGTGATGATTCCCATGGTGCACTGGCCCGAGAGCATGGTTTGTTACGACAGCACCGGCAAAACCCTCTTCAGCACCGATGCCTTCGGGGCCTTTGGCTCTCTGGACGGGGGGATCTTCGATGACGAAGTGGACATGAATTATTACGAAGACGAGATTTTACGCTACTTTTCCAACATTGTGGGGCGGTACAGCGCTCAGGTGCAGAAGGCCATTCAGAAGGTCCGCGGACTGGATCTCAGGGTTATATGTCCCGCCCACGGTCCGGTGCTGCGGAGCGATCCCATGAAAGTGGTGGATCTCTACGACCGCTGGAGTCGTCACGAAACCGAGCGGGGAGTTGTGGTGGTCTACGGTTCCATGTACGGAAACACCAAAAAGATGGCCGAGGAGATTGCCCGGGCCATTGCCCTCGAAGGGGTGGAGAAGGTTATCCTTCACGATATTTCCAAGAGTCATATCTCTTTTGTGGTGCGGGATATGTGGCGTTACCGGGGGCTTGTTCTGGCGAGCTGTACTTACAACACGGGACTTTTCCCCTCTATGGAAAGCCTGGTGCACAGCATCCAGAACAAGATGCCCAAGAATCGGGTTCTCGGGGTATGCGGCTCCTACAGCTGGAGCAAGGGTGCCCTGGCGGCGCTTCTGCAGTTCGGAGAGAAGGGTAACTGGGAGTTGGTGGAGCCCCATGTGGAGGTTTGCTCCTCTCCTACCGCGGAAGATCTTGCCCTCTGCCGGGAGCTGGGAAGAAACGTGGCCGCTGCGCTGTAACGGTGCCAAAAAAGAGGGGCAAGCAACACAAACGAGCGAGAGCTTTTTCCTGAACGTTCGGGACAAAAAGCTCTCGCTTTGTAGATGTTTACTATCCGCAACGTCGGAAATTTATCGTCCGTGGCGTTCCTTCCCGTAGGAAAGGGTTTTTTTCCGGGTTCCCGAACTGTCGAGAGAGCTCTGGAAATCCTTCAGAAGTCGTTCCTTTTCGGCCCGTTCTTCTTCGGCATCCTTTTGAGATCCTTCCAGTTCGAGGACTCCTTCTTCGATGAGAAGCTCAATGTCCCTCTCGGGAACTTCCGATCGTTTCGAAAGTTCTTCGAGATCTGTGCGGCGGAAAACCATCTCGGGGTTTTCCTTCAAAAAGCTCCGAACTCTTTCATACGATACCTCGAGATCCTTTCGGCAGTTCGGACATATGATTCTTGCGACGCCGGGGATCATTTTGGCGCAGCGACGGCATTTTCCTATCTGCATGCTTCTTCCTCCTCCCCTGAAAACGTGAGAGTTTTCGTCATGTTCTCCGTAAGTCTAGCTTGGTAGGGATTTTCCGTCAAGAAATAAGGAGGGGAAATGTGGCGGGATGGGAAAAGGGTCACCTTGATGTGTGTATGAGGCGGGAATAGGGTCATCCTCGGTTCGTTGCGAAAATAAAAGATCCGCCTTTTTGCGTGTGCCGGAAATCATGAAAAAGAGGGCTTTGCCGGGAATTTCAGCGTGACGGTTCATTATTCTGTATTTTTTGAACTTTCGGAAAGTATCTCTCTCGGGTCTCTGGGAGAAAGAAAAAGGCGAAAAACGGTATGCAAGTCGATGGAATTTCGGTACAATACCGTACATTTCTTGGTTCCGTTTTTCGCAAACCTCGTGAAAAATTTCGGCGAAGGAGCTCCGGTATGGGGAAAAGCAAGAAGAACCGTATGCAGACAGAAAGCCCCGAACCCCTCGCATTTCGTCCTTTTGAGGCACTGCTTTCATTTCGTGAGGAAGAACGAAGCCTTTCCGGGTCATCTGAAACAGAGGCATCCTCAAAAGAGGTTCCTTCGGAGAATTACCAGAGAGCCCTGAAACTCAAAGGAACGTTCTCTCTCCGCAAAGAAAAAAAAGGCCGGGGAGGCAAGACGGTTACTCTGGTTTCGGGAAATTGTCTTTCTCCGGAAGATGCGGAGGAGCTTGCCCGGGCTATGCGCAAGGCCCTGGGGTGTGGCTCTCGCACCGAGGGAAACGCCGTTCTTCTTCAAGGAGATTTGCGCGAACGGGCGGAATCGTGGCTTGTGGCCCATGGAGCAAAGCGAGTTGTGGTAGGATAGCCCTTTGAGGACGAGAAAAACCTCAAATATCTGGGGAATTATCTTAGAATGACGAAATCGGCGGAAGCCTTTTTTGATAGAGAAGGGGGATGTTTGGCACAGGATTGAAGGAGAAAGGTATGTTTCGGGGAGTTGTGGGAGAAAAATATCGTACCGGATTCACAAGTTGTGGAGCGAGCGGACTTTCGAGAAAATTCGACAATCCTCGGGATAAATTTTCTCGGGAGTGGAGGTTTCGGAGGCGGCGGGGTTCATGGAGCCCCTTTCCGAAAATCATGAACTCAACGTATCGCGTCAAGGAGGAGTGGTTGGATGTCGGAGAAATCCATCGACCAGCTTTGCGAAGAACTTGTTGCAAAGCGCGAAGAAGCCCTTGTGGGCGGAGGAACCGAAGCTGCTGCGAAGCAGCATGAAAAGGGCAAAATGACTGCGCGGGAGCGCATTCTTGCCTTTCTCGACGAAGGAAGCTTTGTGGAGATCGATGAGTTTGTCAAACATCGATGCCCGAACTTCGATATGGGGAACAAGGATTTTCCCGGAGATGGTGTTGTAGCAGGCTATGGCACCGTGGACGGACGGGTGGTCTACATTTACAGCCAGGACTTTACCGTTCTTGGGGGATCTCTCGGCGAGGTCCATGCCCAGAAGATCTGTAAAGTCATGGATCTCAGCGTGAAAAACGGAGCTCCCCTCATCGGCATCAACGATTCCGGCGGAGCCCGGATTCAGGAGGGGGTTAACGCCCTTTCGGGATACGGCAATATCTTCTTCCGAAACGTCAAGGCTTCCGGGGTGGTTCCCCAGATTACCATCATCGCCGGGCCCTGTGCGGGAGGGGCGGTCTACAGCCCTGCTCTTACGGACTTTGTCTTCATGGTAGACAAGATGGGGCTCATGCACATTACCGGCCCCGCAGTCATCAAGGCCGTTACTGGAGAGGAAGTCTCCAGCGAGGAACTTGGAGGCGCCAAGACGCATAACGAGAAATCCGGCGTGGCTCACTTCTTCGCCAAGGATGAGACGGACTGCTTCGGTCAGGTTAGAAAGCTTCTTTCATACCTTCCCGGAAACAACATGGAAGATCTGCCGGTGCAGGAATCCGAAGAGGATCCCTACAGCCAGAATCTTGAACTGCGCAAGGTGGTTCCCACGAATCCCAACAAGGCGTACGACGTGCGGGACGTAATCCGTATGGTTATGGATACGGAGAGCTTCTTCGAAGTTCAGGCGGGATGGGCCAAGAATATGGTGGTCGGTTTTGCCCGTATCGGAGGAATTCCCGTGGGGATCATCGCTAATCAGGCCAACGTCAAGGCGGGGTGCCTCGACATCGATGCTTCGGACAAGGCAAGCCGCTTCATCCGTTTCTGCGATGCCTATACCATCCCCATCGTAACCCTGGAAGATGTCCCCGGCTACCTTCCCGGAGTGGAGCAGGAGCATGGAGGCATTATCCGCCACGGAGCCAAGCTGATCTACGCCTATAGCGAGGCCACTACCCCCATGGTGACGGTGGTTCTTCGCAAGGCTTACGGAGGCAGCTACATCGGCATGTGCTGCCGCGAGCTCGGAGCGGACTGGGTGCTTGCATGGCCCCAGGCTCAGGTGGCTGTCATGGGTGCTCAGGGGGCGGCGAACATCGTCTTCCGCAGGGAGATCGACGCCGCCAAGGATCCCGTGGCCATGCGCTCCCAGAAGATCGAGGAATATGAAGAAACCTTTGCGAACCCCTACCGGGCGGCGGAGCGTGGATATGTGGATCGGGTGATTCTTCCCGAAGAGACCCGGAGTGCCATCTACGAAGCCCTCGTTCTGGCGGAGAGCAAGAAGGATCAGCGCCCCCGCCGGAAACACGGGGTTATGCCCAATTAAGGAGGCTCGTTCATGGAAAACATGACAACTTTGGCGTCCCATTTCGAAGGGGCCGGAGGTGCGATCATCCTTGCTCTGATCGCCTTCAGCGTGGTTTTTCTCGTGCTCGCAGCTCTTTCTCTTATCATCGTAGCCAACCGGATTATTGCGGAGAAGGCGGAAAGCTTCAAAAAGAACGTTGCCCCGGCTCCGAAAAAGGCGGCTTCTCCCAAGGGGGCGGCTCCTCAGAAGGCTGTGGCGGCTCCTGCGGCACCGGCTCAGTCGGTGGCTTGCGGAGAGGACGAGAACGAAATCGTGGCGGTCATTACCGCCGCTCTTGCGGCTACCCTTGGCAGCGGTGCGGCGATTCTGGACATTCGTCCCGGCATGTCCGTGAGAAAGCACCGTCGCGTGGGGCCTCTCTGGAGATCCTACGCCAAGACAAGCACCATGGAGGGGCTGGAATAGCTCGTGCCAGATCAGCCCCTGGGCGATGCGGACGGTTCCACTGACAAGAAACTGATACCTTAGAAGCGCAAGGAGGATGTCTTTAATGGCTCGTATGTTTCGCGTGACGGTAAATGGAAGATCCTATGATGTGACGGTAGATGAAATGGGAAGCGCTCCCATGCCTGTGGTAGCTCCCGCCCCTGCGGCGGCCCCTGCTCCTGTGGCAGCTCCCGCTCCTGCGGCGGCTCCGGCTCCTGCTCCCGCCCCTGCGGCGGCCCCTGCTCCCGCCCCTGCTCCGGAACCTGCTCCGGCTCCTGCGGGGGATGGTGAACCCATCACCGCTCCCATGCCCGGCAAGGTCTGGAAAATTCCCGTGTCTGTGGGAGACAGCGTCAGTGAGGGAGACGTCCTCGTGGTGTTGGAAGCCATGAAGATGGAGAATGAGATCCAGGCAGGCAGCGCTGGGACGGTACAGGCGATCAAGGTCAAAGAGGGCGACCCCGTCAACACCGGCGACGTTCTCGTGATCGTCGGCTAGACTGGCTCTTCCGAACTACGGCGGAGGAGGAAAAGGATATATGCTCTATTTTGAAGCGATACGCAGCGTGATGGAGTCCTCCGGCTTTGCCGGATTGACCGGGGGTAACGTGGTAATGCTCATCGTGGCGGGAGTGCTTCTCTACCTCGCCATCGGCAAGGGCTTCGAGCCCCTTCTTCTTGTTCCCATCGCCTTCGGGTGCCTTTTGGTGAACATCCCTCTTTCGGGGATTATGGATGAGCACGGATTCTTGTACTACGTCTTTTTCGGAGCCAAGCACGAGATCTATCCGGTGATTATCTTCATGGGAGTGGGAGCCCTTACGGACTTTGCCCCTCTCATGGCGAACCCCATCACCTTTCTTCTCGGTGCGGTGGCTCAGCTCGGAGTTTTCATCGCTCTCTTCGGAGCCATGGTGCTGGGTTTCAGCGTGAAAGAGTCTGCCAGCATCGCCATCATCGGCGGTGCCGACGGTCCCACCAGTATCTACCTTACCATGAAGATGGCTCCTCAGATTCTCGGGGCCGTGGCGGTGGCGGCCTATAGCTACATGGCCCTGGTGCCCCTCATCCAGCCTCCGGTGATCAAGCTTCTCACCACCAAGGCGGATCGGGGTATCCGGATGGATAATCTGCGCCCGGTGAGCAAAACCGAGCGGGTGCTCTTTCCCATAGTGGTCACCGTGGCTTCGGGGCTTATTCTCCCGGCATCGGTGCCTCTCATCGGAATTCTCATGTTCGGCAACCTTCTGCGGGAGTGCGGCGTGACGGAACGGCTCAATCTCGCTGCTCAGAACGAAATTCTCAACACCGTCACTATCTTTCTCGGGCTTGCAGTGGGATCCACCATGGATGCTCCCAACTTTCTTACTGTAGGCACCGTGAAGATCATTCTTTTGGGGTTGGTGGCCTTCATCTTCAGCACCGCCGGAGGAGTTCTTTTTGGCCAGCTCATGAAAATCCTTTCGGGGGGGAAGATCAACCCCATGATCGGCGCCGCAGGAGTTTCCGCAGTTCCCATGGCGGCCCGGGTGGTACAGCGTATGTGCCAGCGGGAGTTCCCCAGTAACTTTTTGCTTATGCATGCCATGGGGCCCAATGTGGCGGGGGTGATCGGCACCGCCGTGGCGGCGGGGACCATGCTCACACTTCTTACACACTAGGCAGTTTTTTATAGCAAATTTCCTCAAAAATACCTAAAGAAGAACTGTTACGCATAGAGGAGGGCTCTTGCAGCCCTCCTCTATGCGTTTTTCTGACGTCGTAAGAGCTGAGGGATATGGAGGAGGGTTTTTTTGTCGAAGTGCTTCTTTTTTCGCAATATTTATGCGTAAAAAGAATAGTGCTTTTTTTTTCTACAGGGACTTAAAAAAAACCGTTCCTGTGGTATAATGCGGCTAAAAGTTCTGACGATCACAAGAGGTGGTATGGTCGGAAAACGTCTTTTTAAGGCTTCCTTGAGGGGAAACCTTGCGTGAGGGGAGTCCTTTTACGGATGTGAAAGGACGAGAACAAAAGCTGTAGCAATGGGATATGGGCTTTTACACATGAAGGAGGAGTTTTTTCGTGAGCAAGTACGTGGACAGAATGGTTGAGCACGTTAAGAAAACCTATCCGTGGGAAAAGGAATTTCTTCAGGCGGCCATAGAGGTTCTCGAGTCCCTTCGCCCCGTAATGGAGCAGGATTCTCGCTATGAAGACAACGCAATTCTCGAGAGGATTGTCGTTCCCGAGAGAACCATCTCCTTCCGGGTGCCCTGGATAGACGATAACGGGAAATGCCACGTGAATCACGGTTACCGGGTACAGTACAACAGCGCTCTTGGTCCCTACAAGGGCGGTCTTCGCTTCCATCCTTCGGTAAATCTCAGCATCCTCAAGTTCCTCGGTTTCGAGCAGATCTTCAAAAACAGCCTTACCGGTCTCCCCATGGGCGGCGGCAAGGGCGGCAGTGACTTCGATCCCCGGGGCAAATCCACCGCCGAAGTGATGCGTTTCTGCCAGAGTTTCATGAGCGAGCTGTGGCGCTATATCGGTCAGGATATCGACGTTCCCGCCGGGGACATTGGCGTGGGAGGCCGGGAGATCGGTTTCCTCATGGGACAGTACAAGAAGCTTGCCAATGTTCACCAGGGCGGCGTGCTCACCGGTAAGGGCCAGGGTTGGGGCGGCAGCAAGATGCGCCCTGAAGCAACCGGCTTCGGTGTGGTGTACTTTGCTCAGGAAATGCTCGCCACCAAGGGAGACAGCTTCGAGGGCAAAAAGGTTGCCATCAGCGGTTTTGGCAACGTTGCCTGGGGAGCCGTTCAGAAAGCTACGGAGCTTGGAGCCAAGGTGGTTACCATTTCCGGTCCCGATGGTTTCGTGTACGACGCCAAGGGTATCAGCACCCCGGAGAAGATTGCCTACATGCTGGAAATGCGTGCCAGCGGCCGGGACAAGGTCCAGGACTATGCAGACAAGTTCGGTGCGGAGTTCCATGCGGGCAAACGGCCCTGGTGCACTCCCGTGGATGTGGCCATCCCCTGTGCCACCCAGAACGAGCTTGGCCTGGAGGACGTGAAGGAGCTTAAAAAGAATGGCGTCATCGCTATTCCCGAGGCATCCAACATGTCTACCACTCCCGAAGCTATGGAATTCCTCTTCGAGACGGACATCCTTTTCTCCCCCGGCAAGGCGTCGAACGCCGGCGGCGTAGCTACTTCGGGGCTCGAAATGTCTCAGAACAGCCTGCGCTTCGGCTGGGAGAGCGACGAAGTGGATCAGAAGCTTCACACCATCATGAAGAATATCCACAAGAGCTGCAAGGATGCGGCGGAGCAGTTCGGTACTCCCGGCAACTACGTGAATGGCGCCAATATCGCGGGCTTCCTCCGGGTAGCCAACGCCATGATCGATCAGGGGATCTGCTAGAGATACGCATTCCTCGCATCACCTGTCTGACGTAAACGAAGAGAGCCCTCAAGGGCTCTCTTTTTATGTTTCCTGATTTGGTCCTGCCGGATCTATTCCGAAGAACTTTTCCTGAGTCGAAAGGTGGAGTATACTGGAAGGAGAAACGGGTTTATTTTTATGACGTATCATTGAAGGGAGAGTGGAATGTATGACAGTTCGACATCGCCTGACCCTTCTTACCTGGGGTGTCCTTTTCGCCATGGGGGTTATGGGAATTCTGGCTTTTTGGGGGGCTCGGCAGATTATGCTGGAAGAGCTCATGCGATCCGGGGACGAGGCGGCTCATTTCAGTCGGCTCTCCATCGAAAACTGGTTGCGAAGCCGGGAACAGCTCGTTTTCAACACGGCGGGTAACGTGGCCTATCTTTGGGAGGATTACGGGGTTACGGAGGCCATCCTCATGAGGTATATGGAGGAGCTCACCGGAAAGAACGCCGCGGAAGGATATCTGGATATTTACGTGGGATTTCCCAATGGGCGTTTTGCCGACGGAACCGGATGGATTCCCCCTTCGGATTTCGACCCGACTACACGTCCTTGGTATATTCAAGCCTTGGAGAAAAAAAGCGTTATCTTTACGAGTCCCTTTGTGGATGCCAATTCCGGAAAACTTATCGTTTCCGTGGCCTGTCCCGCCTATGATTCCGAAGGGGATCTCGTGGGAGTGGTGGGAGCGGATCTCGATCTGGCTCTCATTCAAGATCAGGTGCTTGAACAGAGAATCCGCGGTAACGGACAAGGGTACCTGATAGATACTTCGGGATCCTATATGGTTCACCCCGATAGTGCGAAAATAATGAATGCCAATATTCTTCGCGATAGCTCTCAGGAAGGATTTCTCTCCCTCGGAAAACAGCTTTTCGACTCTTCTCAGGGAGGATATGCTTCGTTTTCGGAAGGCGGTGACGCATATCTTGCCTTTTATCAGCCTCTCTTTACGGGATGGCGATTGGTGCTTACGGTTTCGGAATCTCTCCTTCTTCAGCCTCTTCGAGCCATGGGGCTGAAGCTTCTTCTCGTGGGAGTCTTTCTCGTGGCAATCCTCTTTGTCTTTGTCCTTTTTGCCACCCGGAGTGTTTGTCGCCCCCTGGAAAGCCTTCTCGAGGTGGCCTTGCAGGCGGGGGCGGGGGATCTTACGGTGCGCGGAAAGACCTCGAAAAAAGATGAAATCGCCCGGGTCTCCAATGCCATTGACTCCATGCTTGGAAATCTTCGGGAATTTTTCCTTCAACTCTGCAGCTACAACGCCAAACTGGACCAGGGCTCTTCAGCTCTGAGGGATACGGTGGAAAAGGACGAAGAAATTGCGGCCACTCTTCGGGAGCGATCCTCCCGGTTGGTGGAAGAATCCCGTTTCAGCGCGGAAGCCATTGAAAGCGCCAACGCTGGCATGGAGGAGATTTCTGCGGGAATCCAGGAGAATGCCCGAGCCTCTCAAGAGGCGTCGGAAAATGCCGAGGATCTCCGCAAGGAGGCTCTCGCGGCAAAACAGGCCATATCCTCTGCGGCAGGGCGGATAGAAGAAATGGCATCGTCCTTTGAAGGTGTGGCTCTCTCTGTGGCGGACCTTCACGAAACGGCGGGAAAGATAGGGGATATCGTAAAAACCATTACGGGTATTGCGGACCAGACGAATTTACTTGCCTTGAACGCCGCCATCGAAGCTGCCCGGGCGGGAGAGGCGGGCCGGGGTTTTGCCGTGGTGGCGGAGGAGGTCCGAAAGCTCGCCGAGGAGAGCAATACCGCGGCGGGTCAGATTGGAACCCTGGCTTCGGAAATCATTTCCAATACCCAAAAAGCAGTGACCGTGGCGGAGGAGGGCCAGGAATTTGCCCGGCATGGATCCGAAGAGAGCGATAAAATGCAGCGTAACATCGCTTCGGTGCTTTCCGCGGTGGAGAATATTGCAGGACAGGTACAAAGCATCGCTTCCACCGCAGAGGAGCAGTCTGCGGGAGCTCAGGAGATGGCGAGCTCCATCGATAAAATCACCTCGGGCATAGGAAAAACTCGGAGTGAAGCGGAAGCCATCGAAGAGGATATCCGGGTGCTCGGGGAGGGTGTGAAGAAACTCGTGGAGCTGGTGAAAATCCTGGAAGATCTTTCAGAGATTATGGGTCAGGAGCTGGGGAAATACACGCTTCAGGAACGTAGTGCGGCTCTTCCGCAGAAAAACTGACCGTACAAGGTTTTTTCCCCTCGGAATAATCCATAACGAAGGGAGGGCTCCCGAGAGCCCTCCCTTCGTTATGGATTATTCCGAGGGGAGCGGTTGTTCGTAGTAGCTTCCCATGAGGTTGTGCCAATCCACTTCCTCCGCCAAAAGGTCGGGGCAGGTGGCATCGGGGTAAAACCAGTGTCTTCCCAGACCCACGAAAATTTGGTACCACTCGTGGATATCCGGATTGCCGATATTGCCGTTCAGGTCGATGCGCCGAAGTTCCCGGTAGATCAGGGCGGTCATCTGGTTTTCGTCCAGCACCGCCACGCTCTTTTCGAAAAACTCGATGAGGTAGAAATAGGAAGGGCTTCCAAGCTGAAACATGATTTCCTGCCACTTGGGAGGAACCTTGGATGTCTTGGCGAGGATTACCTTTTTGTTGTGCTTTCCTGATCCTTTCTTGTTCATGACAAAGAGAAGGCTTTGGGGATCCACGTGACGAAGTTCGTCGAATTTTTCGATGAGCTTCTGTGCTACGGGTTTGTATTTGGGAGTGCACACCTCAAAAGAAAACAGATCGTCCACGAAATAGTACTCCTTTCTTATCCTGTCGTTGCTTCATGTAAGCCGGAGAAGGCCTTGCCGAAAGAAAACCGATGTTGGAACAACTATCCCGGTATCTCTGGAGTGCCGCAAAGAGGTCTTTTTCCTCAAAAGCTTTTCAGCAGAAAATAACCAAATGCTCCCTATGGTTTTTACTGGCCAACAGAGCCCGGGAAACTCTTTGGAGAAGGGCTTCCGAAAAATCTCCCTCCTCCACCACGGTGCCTCCAAAGGATATGGAGGGGAGAATTATCCTGCCTTCCACCCAAAGAGACGATCTTTGGGCCACGAGTTTGAAGCGGTTTCCTGCGGCAATCACATCCGCCTTGGTGCGAGCGGAAGGGAGAATGAGCAGAAATTCTCCGCCTCCCCAGCGGGCGATGAAATCTCCGGTGCCCATAATCTTGGAGATACTGGTGGCCACAATTTTCAGGAGTTGATCTCCCTGAGTGTGCCCGTAGGAAGCATTGATTTCCTGGATGCCGTTTACCGCTATTTTACCCACTCCAAAGGGCCATTTGGATTCCTGGAAGGCTGCAAGCCGGGAGCGGAGGTAGATTTCTCCGTATCTCCGGTTTCCGATGCCCGTAACCTCGTCTTTGAGAGCGAGATCTCGATAAAGGTTCAGCTTTTCCGCCGCAGAACTCTGAGGACTGTCATCGCTGAAGGTTTCTGCCGCTCCCAATACTTTTCCGCCGGAATCCTTCAGAGGAATGATGCGGACCTTTACCGGAACCCGATGACCTGCCCGGTGTCGGAGAAAAAGTCTGGCTTCCTGTTCCGTGCCCTCTTCCAGAGCTTGAAGCAGGGGACATCCGGTGGAACAGAGCTTGTTTCCCTTGGAATCCACGTGGTTCAAGAGGTTGTCTCCGCAGGAGCTTCCAACCACATCCTTGGCGGGGAAACCCGTAATATTTTCAGCTCCCCGGTTCCAGAAGATGATGTTCCTGGAAAAGTCCGTTATATAGATTCCTTCTTGGACCGAATCGAGGAGAAGTTGCAAAAAAAGGGGGTTTTGCAGAATAGGAGTATCCATCTATATTTAAAATCCTTTCTGTCAAATTCGTAAAAAGATATTCCGTATCAGAGGGTATAGTAGCATATCTTTTGACGTTTTGGAGAAAATCAGGCTTGACAATAAAAAGGTATTTTGGTATAAAAACTCCTAAATAAGGGGGCTTGCGAATGCACCATTTTCTTCGGTTGTCCGAGGCTACATCTCTAGGGCTTCATGGTATGGCTCTTATTGTTCATCGGGGAGAGCGGGTTTCCGTAAAGGAAATGGCGGAGCTCCTTGGGGTTTCCGAGGCACATTTGGCCAAGGTTTTTCAACAGCTTGTCAAAAAAGGGCTTGTACGCTCTCGTCGAGGACCTCGGGGAGGATTCGAGCTTGCCCGTAATCCCGAAGCCATTAGTTTTTTGGAGATCTATGAAGCCCTTGAAGGCTCTCTGGAGCCTCAGCGGTGTCTTCTGAATTGTCAGGATTGTCCCTTTGGAGAGTGTTTTCTTGGAGAACCGTTGCAGAAAATGCAGGAGGAGTTCGCCTCTTTTCTCCGGGAAACCACACTTGATACGATTCGAGAAAAGGAGTGAAGATCGTGAGAGAAAAAGAAACGCGAAAAATCATTACCATCAACGAGGATCTTTGCGACGGATGCGGGCTCTGTGTGAATGCCTGCCACGAAGGAGCCATTCAGCTTGTGGATGGAAAGGCCCGGCTCGTGAGTGATATCTATTGCGATGGGCTGGGGGATTGCATCGGCGAGTGCCCCCAGGGAGCCATCACCATGGAGGCCAGGGAGGCTCTTCCTTTTGATGCCCAGGCGGTGGAGCAGAGACAAAAAGCGGCTTCCGGGGGGGCAGCCCCTCTTCCCTGTGGATGTCCCGGTACGGCGACCCAGGATCTCAGAGCTTCTCGGGAAGGCAACAAGGCGGACCCCTCCTACTCGGAGCGTTCTGCGGGCTTTCGGGAGAGCCGCCTCGGAAACTGGCCTGTTCAGCTTTCCCTGGTTCCCGAAGAAGCCCCCTATCTTTTCCGGGCTCCTCTGGTGATGGCGGCGGACTGCACTGCCTTCGCCCATCCGGATTTTCACGGGGCCTTTGTCAAGCCCGGGGAGGATGTCTGTCTTATCGGTTGTCCCAAGCTTGACGATGCGGCTCGCTACGAAGAAAAGCTTTTCCGCATCTTTACCCGCCATGAAACGCCGCGGGTGCGGGTGGTGTACATGGAAGTTCCCTGCTGCGGTGGGCTTGTTCGGCTCGTACAGAACGGAGCATCGAAAACCGATCACGATATGGACGTGGTGTTGACGAAAGTTTCCGTCCGGGGTGAGATTTTGGAAGAAAAAACTTTCTGTTATCGAAAAAAAGACTGAAAAATTTTGTGTGAAGACCTTACCCCTCGTGCTGCCGTCGTGCCAAGGATAAAATCCTGAAAAGCTGCTTCCGACAGGAAAAAAGTCGCCACTTTTTTCTTGCGGGAGAGTGTGACGAAGACGGATCGGAGCTGCTCCTCCGATTTTACCGCCCGGTTTTTCTCACTTCCGAGGCGTTGCAGATATTGCACGGGCGGTGACATTTCATGCCTATTACGGATTCCGAGGGGGAAGTTCGAGAGATGCCGGGCTGAAGAAAGGCTTGGGAAAAATGCAGGAAGAGCAATTCCAAAAGCGGGGCGACAAGGCCCCGCTTTTGCTATACTCTATGTTGAATACTTTCAAAGAAAGAACGTGATGCCGTGGGTGCCATTCATGTTTCCCAGGTACGGGATACGGTGTATTCTCTCGCGTTGGAAGCGGCCTTCGAGCTTCCCCGGGATGTGGTTTCCGCCCTGGAAGACGGGCGGAAAAGAGAGCGTTCTCCCCTGGGAGTCGCAGTTTTTGAGGATCTCCTGCACAATCGGGATATCGCCCGGCGGGAACGGATTCCTCTCTGCCAGGATTGCGGCATGGTAGTGCTTTTCGTGGATCTGGGAGAGGATGCGTGCCTGGATGGAGGGAGCCTTGAAGAGGCCCTTCACGAGGGGGTGCGGAGGGCCTACGTCGAAGGTTTTCTTCGCAAATCCGTGGTGAGGGATCCTCTTTTCGATCGAAAAAATACCGGAGACAACACTCCCGCCATTATTCACTATCGCCGGGTTCCCGGGAATAAGCTCGGCATTGCCGTGGCCCCCAAGGGAATGGGAAGCGAAAATATGAGCCGCATCTACATGCTGCGCCCTGCGGACGGTGAGGAGGGGGTGCTCGAAAAGGTTGTGGAGACCGTAGCCCTGGCGGGGCCCAACCCCTGCCCTCCGCTGGTGCTGGGAATCTGCGTGGGGGGGAACTTTGAAACCGCTCCTCTGGGAGCCAAGCGGGCCCTGCTGCGTCCTCTCGGCGAGCCTCATCCGGATTGCCGGTATGCCGCCCTGGAACGGCGTATCGTGGAGGCTTGCAACGATCTCGGCATCGGTCCCGGGGGATACGGAGGAACCGTTACGGTTCTCGGAGCTGCCATAGAGACCCTTCCTACTCATATTGCGGGAATGCCTCTGGCGGTGAACGTTTGCTGTCATGCCCTCCGACATGCCTCGGCGGTGCTGGGAGAGGAGGCGTGACCATGGCAGATCAGATAAAAAGGGTGACCTTTCCCTGTTTTCCCGAAGATTTGGGTAGCCTTCGAGCGGGGGATCGGGTTCTCCTTTCGGGGGTGCTCTACACCGCCCGGGATGCGGCCCATAAGAGAATGGTGGAGCTTCTTGCAAGAGGCGAACCTCTTCCGGTGGATCTTCGAGGGCAGGCCCTCTATTATGCGGGCCCCGCTCCTGCAAGGCCCGGCAAGATTATCGGTCCCATAGGCCCTACCACCAGCGGAAGAATGGATCCTCATACGCCGGCGCTGCTGAATCAGGGAGTTCTGGGGCTTATCGGCAAGGGGCGCCGATCTCCCGAGGTGCGGCACTCTCTGATGGAACACGGAGCGATTTATTTCGGAGCCACCGGAGGCGCTGCGGCGCTTCTCTGCGGAGCCGTGCGCCGGGCTTCCGTGGCGGCCTTCGAAGATCTCGCCACCGAGGCCATACGATGCCTGGAGGTGGAGGATTTTCCCCTGGTGGTACTTATGGACTCCCGGGGCAATGATCTTTACGAGGAAGGGCCCAAAAAATATCGTTCGTAGGCTCTGCTTCGCTTCGATGGATCTGCGTTCTTCCGGAAGCTTTTCCGGAAGAGGGGGTGCCGGAAATTTTCCGAGAGGAGTGGCATTTTTGGAAAACTGGTATATAGCATTGGCGGTACTTGTCGGAGGATATCTAGGACACATCTCCCCGATCCCCGCAGGGGGACTTGTGGGGGGCATCATCGGGGGGCTCCTTTTGAAGGGGGGCCTCGGCCTTGGCTTGAGCAAGGTTCCTCTGCTTTCCTTCATATCCCAGATTCTGGTGGCTTTCGTCATCGTGGCCCGTTCGGATCTGAGCTCCCTCAAGGATCTGCATCGCCTCGTTCCCGTGGCGATACTCTACGCACTGTGTATGCTGGCCGTGAGTGTCGGTTTTTCCGTACTTATCGGCAGGCTTTTTGCCATCGATCCGGTGACAGCCCTCTTTTCCACCCCTCCGGGAGGTCTTTCGGGATTGGGGCTTGCCGCCACCGAGGTGGGAGCCAACGCTCCCGTGGCCATGCTGTTTCATCTTACCCGGATTATTCTCGTCATGACTCTTGTGCCCGTCATCGCCAAGTGGTGGGTGGGGCAGTAAATGTCCCGGAGAGAGTTTCTTCTTTCCCTTTTCGTAACCTATCTGGTGCAATCCTATGTGGCGGTGTATTTTTTGCTTCCCCTCGCCTTGCGGCGAGGGGGGTTTTCTCTTTCCGCCATCGGCTGGGTGGTGGGGCTTTTCTTTGCCACCACCATGGGAGGGCGCCCAGGAGGGGGATTTTCCCTGGAGCGCTGGGGAGTGCGTACCACGCTTCTCTGGGCCTGCGGAGGACTTACGCTTTTCGCCCTTCCTCTTCTGAGCTCTCCGGGAATAGAACTTCTTCTCGGGCTTCGCCTGGGCATGGGGTTCTGTTTTGGAGTGGCCATGGTGGCCCTTACGGCGTATCAGGCCATGGTGATTCCCGAATCAGTGAGAGGGAGCGCCTTCGGATGGATTGCGGTGGCCTATGTACTTCCCCAGCTGACCGTGGTTCCTCTGGGAGATTTTTTTCTCGCCTCTTCCCGAGAGCTGTTTTTCTACGCCTTGGCCCCGCTCTCGGGGGGAGTGGCTTTTCTCGGGGCTCTTCATATTTCCAGGAAGGATTCTCCGGAACTTCCCTGCAGAAAGGCCGCCACCTGGGGAAGTTGGCGCGAGGTCTTCCAAAACCCCGGCGTAGCCTTTCTTCTGCTTTCCCTGGGGGGATTCGCCCTGGTAAACAGCATGGCTCTTCAATTCATGGGATCCATTCTGGGGCTTCGGGGGCTTGTACCGAGTGCCTTTCTCATGGCGAACGCCACGGTTTCCCTGGCAATCCGCTTTCTGGGAAACCGGGTTTTCGATGTTATACCCCGCAAGGCTGTTGCGGCGGGAACCATCGTTCTTATGGGAGCGGTGATGCTCTTTGTGCCGGGAATTACCTCCAATGGAGGGCTGATTCTCGGAGGATGTCTCTACGGAGTGGGAATGGGTTTCGGATTTCCCCTCCAGCTTGCCCTCATGCCGGATGTTTTTCCTCCGAAACTTCGCCCCAAGGGAGTTGCCCTGGGATCCTTCGTTATGGATTCCGGATGGGTGCTTTCGGCCTTTCTCGGAGGATATTTGGGGGAACACTTCGGCCTGCTTTCCTCACTGTATGCGGTAGGTTTGGGGGGAATCTGCATCGGTTTGGGCGGAGCCTTACTCGGGGCGAAAGCCTTTGGTGCGGGATATTGGAGGCGACTCGGATGAAGGCTCTCGAAAAGAAAAGACCGAGGAGTATAATGGAATCCTGAAGGAGGTGGGGAGCGTGAAAAACCGGATACGAAGCTTTTTTCGGGAGATGGGGGTATGGATCCACGGCATTTTCTTCGGCACCTTTCTCGATAAGTCCACGGGAATTATACGCAAAGAGGCCTTTGACATGAACGATAACGTAATGCTCCTGCTCTACGGAGATCTCTTGGGAATTCCCAACCCCATTTCGTATTACAGCCTGGAGCTTCTTCCCTATCTTGCGGAAGATCTCGAGCCCTGGCAGCGGCGCATTCTGCACCGAAAGTACATCGTGGGAGAGAAGGCGGCTCAGTATGATTTCTGCTGATGCGGGAAGTTTCTGTGGAGATTTCCCCCGGGGAGATGATTTTACGAAACGGTTTCTTTTTTTCGGGGGCAAGGGGGGAACCGGTAAAACCTCCTGCGCCGCCGCTGCGGCTTTGGCTCTTGCCCGAAAGGGAAAAAGGGTGCTGGTGGTTTCCACGGATCCCGCCCACTCTCTGGGGGATGCCTTTGCCCGCTCCATCGGGAACAGCGTGATCTGCCTGGAGCAAAATCTCTGGGCTCTGGAGGTGGATCCGGAAAAAGAGGCCCGGGCCTATATGGAGGGGATCAAGGAAAAGCTTCTCCACGTGGTGAGCCCGGTGATCGTGGAGGATATCCAGAGGCAGATTGAAATTGCCTACGCTTCTCCCGGAGCGGAGGAGGCGGCGGTGTTCGACAAATTCGTGGAGCTTATGGAAGATGTGGGACATGTGTACGATGTGCTCATCTTCGATACGGCTCCCACGGGACATACCTTGCGGCTTCTCAGTCTTCCGGAAATGCTCGGAGCGTGGATCGAGCATTTGGTGGAAAAACGCAGAAAAGCCATGGAGCTTATGAGCATGGCGGCGAAATACGAAAAGCGGCTTCGGGAGAAGGTGGAGTCCGACCCTATCATCGAGGTGCTTCAGAGGCGGCGGGATAAATTTGCCTTTGCCCGGGAGATCCTTACGGATTCCGAACAGACGGTGTTCTACTTCGTGCTCAATCCGGAGAAACTTCCCCTTTACGAGACCGAAAGGGCCGTGAACATTCTCGAAAAATACGGCATACCTGTGGGAAAGGTCATCGTCAACCGGGTGGTTCCCGAGGGGTGCGGAGATTTCTGGGAGAGCCGCCGCAAGGTTCAGGCTCAGTGGCTTCAGGAGATCCGGAATCGTTTTTCCTCTAGGGGGATTCTTACCATTCCGCTTCTCGAAACGGATGTTACCGGCATGGAACAGCTCGAACTCATTGCCCGGAAGCTCCTTCCCGAGGCTTTCGAATCTTCCCGGTAGAGAAAGCATTCTCCCGGGGGGAAGGTGCTATCTCCCCGGGAGAAAAGAAGCGAGGTGTTTTCAGGAGGGCACGATAAGTACCGGGCAGGAAGCCACGGTGAGCAGGTGTTCCGCAGTGCTTCCGAGAAGGAGTTCCCAAAGCTCTCCGTGCTGGGAAATTCCGAGAACGAGAAGAGAGGGGTTCTGTTCCAGGAGGGCCTTCTCGAGCTCCTCCTGAGGATGGCCGCTCAAGAGTTCCGTGGTAACTTCGGTAAAGCTGTTGGAAATGGCGTTGGCAAGAGTTCCCAGGGCGTCGCTCGCCGCATTTACCAGAGCATCCGCGCTCTGGTATTCTTCCAGGGATACCACATGGGTGAGGTGAACCTTGGAAGGCGTGGTTCTCATAAGTTCCCGGTAGGCCCGCATAATGGCGTGAACTCTGTCCGAGACGAGATCTGTGGCGATGAGCACCTTCTCTCCCAGGGGTCTTTCAGGAAGGTTTTCCATGTTTTCTGATTTTACGAGAACCTGGGGAAGGGCCACGTGGCGTATGAGATCCAGAACGTCTTCCTCTTGGTGCACTGCGAGCACCGAAAGGGAACACTCTTCACCGTGAGCCACCTCGGCGATGGTTTCCATCTCGTCTCCCGCAAGGGTTATGGTGCTGTGAGGCTGAAGAAGTTTCTGCAGATCCTCTTTGAAGAGCTGCATCTGGTTTTCCGCTTCCTGCACGAGAGTGGGAGTGTTCAGCCCTGCCACGGTGCTGACCACATGAAGCACCGTAATGTGGGAGTCTTTCTTCGCCACATGGCGTACGGTCCAGCGAAGCCCTTCCTGGGAAAGGGGCGAAAGGTCCGTGGGATAGAGTATCTTACGCAACATGGGAATCCCTCCTTTGTATAAAAGATATGTCCTAAAGTATAATTGCGGAATTAAAGAGGTCAAGAGAATTGTGGTGCCGGAGGGAACGCTGTGAAGAATCCAAAATACTGGCGGTTTTTACTGTTTTTTCAAAAATTGGTGATGTTTCTTCCCCAGTCCTGGGCGGTACGGCTGGGAGGCTGGATGGGTTTCGTGCTCTGGATGGTGGATCGATCCCATGTAGATGCCGCAGAAGCCCGGTGTGTACGAGTTTTGGGGGTGGGAGTAACCCTTGCCCGAGGTATCGTGTGCCGATCCTATATGAATCTCGGCCGGGGGGCTGCGGAATTTCTACGGCTCCCGGTATCCAGGAATTCTCTTGCCCGGTACGTGCACGTCCACGGAGAGTCCCATCTCGCGGCAGCCTATGCCGAAGGAAAGGGCGTTATCCTTCTTACCGCTCATTTCGGAAACTGGGAACTTGCGGCAGCCCGTATCGCCGGTATGGGATATCCCATGAATGCCATCGGGGCAAACCAGAAGTATGACGTGATAACCGAATGTATCGCATCTCTTCGGAAAAGCGGAGGAGTGCAGACCCTGGGAAAGGGGTTCGATCTTCGGCGATCTCTGGAGTGTCTTAAAAAGGGAGAGCTTCTCGGAGTGCTCCTCGATCAGGATCCCCGGGATCAGGGAATGGTGGTTCCCTTTCTGGGAGTGCCTGCCAGCACCCCCATAGGGCCGGTCAAGATGGTTCATAAGCGGAACGCCCGGGTGGTGCCTCTCTTCATCGTGCGTCGAAAGGGGGGTGTGCATCACGATCTCTATCTTCTTCCTCCTCTGGAGGGGGAGGAGGGAAAGCCCTTCGGCGAAGATCTCCGGAAATCTTTGGAGCAGTGCAACTCCGTGCTGAGCTCTTGGATAGAAAAGTACCCGGACCATTGGATGTGGCTCTATCCTCGATGGGCCTCCACCACGAAAGACTAACCAACTGCGGATCTTTTCCTGCCGCGGTTTTTTGGGGAAAGGCTCGTTTTTTTGTTTCAAACCCCTTGAGCCTTTCGTTGCCAGGCAGACTGGAATGCATGCGGAACCCTTTGCGGAGGTGCGTAAAAATTGTGAAAAACCATGGCTTTCTCGGCATTGATCCGGGGCGAGAAAAGTTCGGATGGGCTTTCGGAACCTCCGGAGAGGGACTTCTCTGCAGCGGCATAGGAGAAACGGGCTTTTTTCCCATCTGGATTCGGAAGATTCTTGAGGAAAGGGCCTTTTCGCTTCTGGGGGAAACTTTGCGAGAAGGAGATCCGAAGACTCTCGGCTTTTTTCGGGAGTTTCGGCTTTTTCTCGGCACCGGCACGGGGAGCGGAGAGTTCGAAAGGGTTCTGCGGGAGATGGGGTACCCCTTTTCTTGGGGAGAAGAATCCTTTTCCACTTTGGAAGCTCGGAAACTTTATTGGGAACGCCATCCCCCTCAAGGATTGCGCCGCTTTCTTCCCAGAGATCTCCTCTTTCCTCCGAGGCCTCTGGACGATTTGGCCGCGTGGTGCATAGTCAAAAGGGCTCTTGGCTTTTGAAAATTCGTTTTCAGACCTTCTTTGGCGTGATATGATGGAAGAAAGAATTGCAAATGGGCGAAGAGAGAAGGGAGGAGTTACAGAAAATGACACCGGAATTGTTGTCGAAGTTCTTGAATGCCAATGGCGCATCCCTGATCTCGGTGAGTCAGAGCCTTGGGGTGGTCGCTAAAATACAAAAATCTCGCATTGTGAGGGGCGTGGATGCTCCCGGAAGTTGTGTGGCCGCTCTCGTCGGAATCGTCGGAGGGGGCATGCACGGAACTTCCTGCATCATGGCGGATAAAGAGGCCTTCGCTTCCTATGTGGGAGCCATGGGGGGCGGAATGATTGCTCCCGATCTGGGAGATTCGGTAGCTCTCAGTGTCATCGGCGAACTGGCAAATATGGTAAATGGTCAGACCCTGATAAAAATGGATGTGGACGGCGTGGATCTTACTCCGCCTCAGCTGATTACCGGGGAGAACATTCGGGCGGTTCCCATGGAGCGGGCAAACACGAAAACCATGACGATCCCCTTCGTACTCGATGGAGGTGGCGTGGTGTATCTCGTCATCTCTGCGGAAGTTTAGGGAGAAATCATTATGTCTCAGGAATTTCTGCGGGGAGACGCTTCTCTGAACGCTCTTTTTTCCTATATTTTCGGATTGAAGGAAAGCGAGCTGTCCCTGCTTCTCGAGAAATACGACCAGCAGGGAGGCGGAGAGGAGCCCGAATCGCTCTATACGTTTCTTTCCGTGCACGGCAAGGCCTACGTGGTGCTCTGGTGCGTCCTTGCGGTGGTGGAGGACATCAGCCTTGTAGCCGGAGCGGTCATTGGCCCGGATAAAACCGTGGTGTGGCACAACGTGGGGCTCTGCTTCTGCCGAAGGGAGAACGCGGCGCTCAAAACGTGGCAGAGGGTGCTGGAAATGGCGGCGGGAGAATTTTCTGAGGTGCCTCCCGACGTGAGCGAGAGCGATTACTGGTCTGCGAGCCATCTCGCCAGACAGTGCAGAGATTCCTGGCAGGGAGGAATTCCTCATCTCTTTGCGGAGGCGGAATCTTTTTACGGCAGAAATTTCAAGGATAAAAACACTCTCCTGGAGGAGGGGCGTCTCACCTCTCAGGTGGGAGAGTGGCTCGGAAAGTGGCTTCGGGAGATGATCGGTAAAAATCTTCCCCTTCGGGCATTTAGACTTGTCCGGGTTTCTCTGCCGGAGCTCCGGGAGCTTGCGGTGCGTCTCTATCCGCTTCAAAGCGCCTTGGACAGCTACGTGGGAAATGCTCTTCATCCGGGACGACGAAAGGGCACTTCTTCCGCAGGGATTTCGGATAAAACTGACAACTCCCTTGGAGACGCCTCTTCCGAAGAAATCCTGTTGCTCCCCCGGGAGGAGATCTTTCCCGGCGAGCTCGTGGTGGATCCCGTAGAGGGATCCCCCTTGGGGGATCTCCGTCCGGGAAGCCTGGTGACTCTTAAGGATTCCGAAGAGGCGGAGGGTGTGCCGGGAGAGATTTTCGTGGTGCGGCAACTCAAAAACAAGGAGTATGAAATTCACGGGAAAAATCGAAAGAATGGAACCTTTTTCCGCTATCTTGCCTCGGGGGACGTGAAGATTCGTATGTGGCCGGATATGGAAATGGAGGAGGAGGTTCTTCCCTGGTGGCGGGAAAACAGGGGGCTGCTTCTTCTTTTTCTTTCGGCGGTTTTGCTCTTTGTCTTTCTCCTCTACCAGGGCTTGTCTTCCTGAACCTTTTCCCGAATCTGCATCTGCGATAACGCATTGTAAGCAACACATCTCGGGAGCGGTCGAAAAGAAGCTCGTTTTTAGGTCTTCTTTCGGCGGCTCCCGTGTTTTTTGTCGGGCATATCCTTATATGACGGAATTCTTCGTTCTTCTACATTCAAAAGGCTTGAAGAAGGGACTCGGCTCGATTTCCCCGGTGTCGTGAGATTGGAGCAAAAAATTTAATCCATGTAGCGTCCGGCGTTGATGTCCAAAACCTCTCCGTTAATGTATTCGTGCTCCAGGAGAAAAAGAATTCCTTGGGCAATCTCTTGAGGAGCGGCTATTCTTCCGTTGGGAGAAAGCTCCTCCAGGCGTTTGGCTTCCTCCTCCGAGAGCATGGGTGTACGCACCGGTCCCGGAGCTACCGCATTTACCCGGATAGAGAGAGGTTGCAGTTCCCGGGCAAGATGAAAGGTAAACCCCAGAAGCCCCGCTTTACTTGCCGCATAATGTACTCCCAGGGTTCCTCCGTTTTTCCCTGCAATGCTGCTTACGTTGACTATAGCCGCTCCCTTCCGGCCCGTCATGTAGGGAAGAATGCATTTTGTGACCAGGTAGGGAGCGGTAAGGTTGGTTTGAAGAACCCTCTGCCAATCTTCCATCTCGATGTCGAGGATGAGGGTGTGCCTCCCGAGAATTCCCGCATTATTTACCAGGTAATCGTACCCCCCGAAGAGGGCTGCCCCGGCGACTATGGATGCGGCGATCTCTTCGTAGTTTCCAAGATCCGTCCTGAATCCCTTGACAAGAATCTGATCCCGGGAAAGCTCTTTTTCCAGTTTTTTCGCTCCGTCTTCATTGCGGTAATAGGTGAATCCCACGTTGGCGCCTCGGGCTGCCAGGCTTCGGACCAGGGCCTCGCCGATGCCCCCGGTGCCTCCGGTGATAAAGGCGTTTTTTCCGTTCATTTTTACGATCTTCCCTTCGAAAAATGATCTTTCAAGATCGGGCTTGCTCGAATAGCATAGTTCTCAGGATGGGATATGACAACCGGGAGAAGAAGAAAATGACAAAAGAGGAAAAAAACAGTATATTCGACAGACCTTTTCCCCTAAAGAAAACAAGAAATCAGGAAAATATGGGGAGAGTTTTGTGAAGGAGGATTTCACCTTGCTCAGAAAACTCGTGTTTTTGGTGTTATTTTTCTGGGGCATGACCCTGGGAAGTCTTTCTTCGGGCGAGGCTTCGGAGGGAGTGGTTCTTGCCCTTTCGGGAGGAGGAACCAAGGGATACGCCCATATCGGCGTCTTGCAGGTCTTTGAAAGAGAGAACATTCCCGTTCGTGCGGTGGTGGGAACCAGCATGGGAGCCATTATGGGAGGCCTTTACGCAGCGGGGTATTCCGCAGAGGAACTGGCGCATATCATGAAAGAAGAGATTAATCTCCCCGCTCTCATGGGAGATCAGACCACTTCTCTTCCTCGAGGCAGAAAAGACCGTACCGGCGAGGTGATTTATGCCCTTCATTTTGACGAAAAGGGAAATCCCGTAGGCCCCCTGGGCCTCATCTCGGGGCGGGAGCTTTACAATACCCTTGCCCGGTACGCTTCCCGGGTGAACACCACCAACTTCGACGCTCTTCCGGTTCCCTATGCGGCGGTGGCTACGGATCTCGTTACGGGAGAACTCGTGGTTCTCCGGGAAGGAAATCTGGCGGATGCCATGCGGGCCTCCATGTCCCTTCCGGGGATTTTTGAACCCTGGAAACATCAGGGCCGTCTTCTGGTAGACGGAGGACTCGTGGCTAATGTCCCCGTGCGGGTGGCGAAGGAGCTTTATCCGGGCTATCCCGTGGTGGCGGTTATGGTGACCAGTGGTCTCAAGGATCGAGGAGAAATCCGCAGCCCCGTGGATGTGCTGGGACAAATGACGACCATCCTCACGCGGCAGAACATGGAGCAAGACCTGCGCGAGGCGGATCTGGTGATTCGTCCGGAGGTGGGGGATCTGGCTCTTCTCGGAACAGGAGATGAAGAAGAGGTTATTTATGCGGGAGCCCTTGCGGCAGAGCAGGCCCTGGGAAAGCTTGCCATGCTGGTTCAGGCCACGAAAAACCTTGAAAAACCCCGGGCTCCGGAACCTCCCCTGGTTTCGGAAGTCCGGTTGGAGGGATTTCCCAATATTACGGAGAAATTTCTGACCAAGGAGCTTTCGAAGTGGAAGGGCAAACCCCTGGATACCAAGGATATTTTAGATACCTGTGATCTTATCGAGGATCGGGACGACCTGGGTGTGGTAGGATATCGACTGGAGTCGAATCCGGATGGTACCGTGGACGTGGTGGTGGAATCTCTTCCCCTGGCACCCTACGAGCTTCTCTTTGCGGGATATACCTCCAACCTCAACGATCATCGGTGGATTGGCCTGACGGGGCTTCGAAGGGATCTTTTCGCCGAGGGGGATATCCTTGAGCTAGAGTTGCTGGCGGGAAAGGACTGGAGCCTGGAAACCAGATACTTCTCTCCCGCTTTTGCCTACGAGAGAAACGAGCTTTTCCTTCAGGCTCGAAAATGGCACGTGAACCCTCAAAACGCTCTTTCCATGGAGTGGGAACGATATGCTTTGGGAATTTACGGAAGCAAGTGGCAGGGAAACATGCAGATTCGGTACGGTCTCGTGGGAGAAGAACTTTCAGGCGTTGGGGGAGATTTGGAAACCTTCTGGTGGGGGCCTTATGTCTCTCTTCAGTATGACGGGCTTGACGATTATCACGACCCCACTCAGGGCTTTCTCGGGGCCGCCCGGGTCTGGTGGGCTAACATGGAGCAGATCCTCTGGGATTTCCGGGGCACGTGGTACGTTCCTTTCCGGGGAGTTTCCCGTTGTTCTTTCCAAATAGGAGCCGTGGGAGGAGACCCGGACGTTCCGCCTCATGCGGCGTATCTCGGAGGAGATAACACCTTGCTGCATCTTGCCAATGCACCCTATTTGGGGGCGAATTTGCTTTGGGCACGTCTCGGGATTCAGAAACCCCTTATGAAGGGAGGGGTGCTGCCCGTCTACGGAGAACTCTTCTTTACCCAGGGATATCTTTTCGACAGCTCCTGGTCCAAGGAAGAAAGTTCCTGGGAGACGGGAGTGGCTGCCTTCGTTCCGGGACGTTTTCTTGGAGGAAGGGTCTTCGTGGTCTATGACGACCAGGGAGAGATCACTCTGGGATTCGAACTGGGAGGCCCCTTTCAGGGATTTTCCCATATTCCCGAATAGAGAGAAGAACGGGTGTTTCGGGATTCCGGATGTTTTCGGAGGTTTCGGAATGCACGTGGTTATGGAAATTTTCAATATTTTTTGCTGGGGGGATTTATATGGCGCGCAACATAACGCCCAAGGAGAAGGATTATTCACAGTGGTATCAGGATATCATAAAAGTGGCGGAGCTGGCGGATTATGCCCCGGTTCGGGGATGTATGGTGGTTCGCCCTACCGGATATGCTTTATGGGAAAATATTCAGCAGCACTTCGATCGGCGCTTCAAGGAAACCGGACATGTGAACGCCTACTTTCCCGTGCTTATTCCGATCTCCTTTCTCGAAAAGGAAGCGCAGCATGTGGAGGGATTTGCTCCGGAATGCGCGGTGGTGACCCATGCGGGAGGAGAGGAGCTTGAAGAGCCTCTGGTGGTTCGCCCTACCTCGGAAACCGTAATTGGTCATATGTACAGTAAATGGGTGCAATCCTGGCGGGATTTGCCGGTACTCATCAATCAGTGGGCTAACGTCATGCGCTGGGAAAAGCGGCCTCGTCTCTTTCTGCGGACCTCGGAATTTCTCTGGCAGGAGGGACATACCGCTCATGCTACCGCAGAGGAAGCCATGGAAGAAACTCTTCTCATGCTCGAAGTCTATCGGGAGATTATGGAAGAAAAACTCGCTCTTCCGGTTCTTCCCGGAGAGAAATCCGAAGGAGAGCGTTTCCCCGGAGCGGACCGCACCTATACCTGTGAGGCCATGATGAGTGATACCAAGGCCCTTCAGGCGGGAACCAGCCACTTTCTCGGGCAAAATTTTGCCAAGGCCTTCGAAATCTCTTTTCAAAGCCAGGAGGGGAGCCTGGAGTATGCCTGGACTACCAGCTGGGGGGTTTCCACCCGGCTTATCGGGGCTCTCGTGATGACCCATTCGGATAATGACGGGCTCATTCTTCCTCCCCGGGTTGCTCCGGTTCAGGCGGTTATCATGCCCATTTCCACCGACGAGAGACGACGGGACGAGGAAATGCTTCCTCTGGCAAAGCATATGGCAGAAATGCTCAACAAGATTCTCGGCCCTCGGGCGGTGATAGTGGATACGCAGTTCCATATGCGTCCGGGGGACCGGTTCTTTTCGCATCTGCAAAAAGGCGTTCCTCTCCGGCTTGAGCTGGGGGAGAGGGAACTCCAGGAGAAAACCTTCCGTTTCGTTCGGCGGGATAACGGTGAAAAAGGATCCCTTTCCCTGGAAACCCTTTCCACGGAGGTTCCCAAAATGCTTGAGGACATTCAACGACAGCTCTATACCAGGGCTTTGGATTTCCGGAAAGCCCACACTCTCCGAGCTTCCTCCTTCGACGAAATGAAGGCCATGCTCGCAGAGAAGGGGGGATTTGTAGAGGCCTTCTTCGGAGGCACTCCGGAGGACGAAAAAACCATCAAGGAAGTTACCGGAGGGGCCACGGTACGGTGTTTTCCCCTGGCAAACAAGGATGAGCGGGGAACCTGCGTCTTCACAGGTAAGGAAAAGGCCTCTCTGGCTGTTTTTGCAAAAGCGTATTAGAGCTGTTCCGCTCCGCCGGAAAGCCGAGAAATTTGCAATGAAAAAAAGGCAGGAGCTGGGCGGAGGCTCCTGCCTTTTGCTATGTCTTGTTTCCGTCAAAGAAAAGGCGATTGTTATTCAATCACCGTCATGAGATCCCGCTTATGTTCTTCTTCCTGAATCAGGATGTCCTCCAAAACGCGTCGCAAACCATATTCCCGGAGCTGTTCCGCCTGAACGATACGTTCCTTGTAGCGGCGAATGGCCAGATTCTCGCCTGCGAGATCCTGTTTGAGCATTTCCAGGGTGTCGGAGGAAATTTCCCGTTTTTCCACATCCACCGTGGGCACTCCGCCGAGGAAGTCGATCTGTTCGGAGATCATTACCGCATGCTGCATCTCTTCCTGGGAGTGAATCACCAGTTCTTTCTGAATCGATTCGTACTGGGCTCCCGTCATTACTGCCGCATGCTGTACGTACTGGATAGCCGCAGCGTATTCCCACTCCAGATCCTTGTTCAGCTCTTCAAGCAGTTTTTTCATTTCTTCGTTCATGAGGCATGGCTCCTTTCCCGGTGTCTTGTTTTTTCGTAAAACGTCTCTAAGCGCCCGCTCTATCGTATCCGTATTCCGCCCAAAAATCTACTTGCGAAGCTCCTCGTACAGTTGCAACATTTGCCGAAGCCCGGCAAACTCCTCTTTTGAGAGGGTCCGTCCCGGAAACGGTTCCTCTCCGGAATCAGGAAGGGAGAAACTGCCTTTCTGAGCGTGAGCGAAGGCTCGGAAAAGCTCCAAGGCTTCTCCCGCTTCCGGTAAGGGAATGTCGCACCAGAGGAATCCGTCTTGGAAGTGAACCCATTTCTCTTGCAGGGGGAGGGCATAGCGGGCATCGTCGAAGGAAAGAAGAACCTGGGAGGCCTTGAAAGGGTTTTCCCGCCGGAGAAGACAGACGAAACGAAGCTGCGGAGGTGTGGAATCATCTTTTTTCCCGATGTAGAAATAGGCGTGTGCTCCTCCGGAAGCTTCCCGTTTCTCCGCGATGGAGGGGAGGTACCAGAAAGTACCGGTATGAAGATCGTAGCTCATACGTGCCGAAGCCCGGCGAAGCATGCGTCCCTGGGCTTTTTCGGCGCTTTCCCGGTACCGTTCGATCTTTTCCCAGTATGTATCCTCTGCGGGATCAAGTTGGGCGAGCTGCCGATATCCCTGAAGATTTCCCAAATAGTCCGATGCGGGAAGGGGTTTTACCTTTGCGAGAACTTCGGCAATTTGCTGGAGACGTCTCTCTTCCATGGCGGAGGCACACAAAGGCTCAAGGGGCTCCGAAGACACGAGACGGAAGGGAGGGAGCTGCTCGCAGAGAGAGCAGGCCCGGGAGATGTTTTTTTCCTTGAGGGCCTGGGTCAGCTTATTTTGAATATCCTGAAGAATTGTTTTCTCCAAGGCCAGAGTCTTTTCCCGGTGAATTGCATCCCCGGGATCCAGGGAAAGAACTTCGTGATATGCGGCGAGTCTTTTTATGGCAGCCTCGGGAGGAAGCTTGGCGGCTTGTTTTAGGAGAGCCCTCTTCTCTTCTGCCAAATTCTTCTCTCGGGCTTCTTCGCAAAGGATAAGGATGTTCCATTCCGGAGAATCCTCGGAAAGAAGATCCCGGGAAAGTCCGGGGATGAGGGTTTCGCAGAGGGAGCATGCTTGAGAAATGTCGTCGTTGCTCAGAGCCTCAAGGAGCGTGTGGTATTGATTCTCGGCAAGAAGAGCTTCCCGGGGTTCTTTGGAAGAGTTTTGCCGGGGGCTCTCCGGAAGAGGAGCGCTCTGTCTGCCGAGGTAAATGATGCCGCCAAAAAGGGCGAAAACCACCAGGGTTCCCGCAAAAATTCGGAAAATCCTCTGTCGGGACGTATGTTCACTGGTACTCATGTAAAAACACCTCTCCATGGCTATGAAAATCTATGATTTTCGGGGTAAAAAACTCTCGTTGGATCCGCTGACGGGTTTCGTTACAGCTCGGATAGGAGAACCTTCCGAGCTGCCTCGTTTTCCTTCTCTGCCAGGCGGGTGCTCTGATATCGCAATGTCAGGCGGGGGCGAAAATGTTCACCTTCCAGATTGAGATGAATCGTGGAGATTCCGGTATTCCATTCCGTCTGGTAGCGGAGATCTCCCATGGCTACGGCCATACCGAAGGCGTTTGGGTCTTCTCTGTAGGGGCTTTCGGAATTTTCCCAAAGACAACGTTTTTCCAATGGAGTACCGTACTTCTCCGTAAGGAGCGCTTCAAGGCGGAGAAAATGCGTGATGTCTTCATCCAGGCGGAAGGTATCGGAATAAAAGGCGCACGAAATTCCCGACAGGGCGTTCTCCGTAAAAATGTAGGTGAGAGAGCAGGGTATGTTCGCCACGCTAGTGGCAGGAACGGATATGTACAGTAAACTCCCCCGGTTCATGGGGGTGTGTGAAGTAACTCCGTCTCGTTCTATCACCATCTCCGGGGTCATACCCCAGCAAACGGAACGAACTTCGGGCTCCAGAAAATCCTGGGCGCTCTCCACATGAACAGGAGTAATTCCGAAAAGGGAATAATCGAGAATATCGCCCCGTTCCGCCCAGGATGTGTTCGGAAGAAATGCAAGAAGAACCGGCATGCATGCCATAAGAAATCGCCAACGTCTGAAAAAAATCATTGCCCTATTCCACCTCTGCATAAAAATATAGGCGCTTGAGAGATCTGTGCTCCGCCAAAACCCGGATTCTCCCTCTGGAAACCTATGGAGCCAAGTATATCATGCTTTGTAATAAAGAAATTCCCCCGGAGGTTCATAAACAGGAAGATAAAGAAAGAAAGGAAAAACCTTTATTCTCATAGGTCATTTGCCGGAGGAATGTATTTCCAAAAAAAGAGAGAGTCTTGAGAGACATGCGAGAGAACGCTGCAAGAAAAGGAAAAAACTCGCCTCGGCAAGGAATTCTCGAAACTCTTTCCCCGGAGGGGCGTTGGGAAATAAGCTTGTTCCGTAAAAAAATCGAAAGAAGGGTTGACGAGTTTTGCTATAGGTGATATTATCCCCCCTGCGCCTGACGGAAAGCCGGTAACAAACAGGTAACAGCGGCGGTAGGAAAAGGTCGGAGCGCACAACCAAGCACCTTGACAAAGTGAATATGTGCGAAAAGATTCCGGTCTTCGGATCGGGATCGAGCGCGGGCAAAAAACCAGTGATTTCAGCAACAAAGCAGTACTCAAAGAATCAGGCAGATTCGTCTGTGGAATCTTTGTCAGATAGAGAAGAATTCTATGGAGAGTTTGATCCTGGCTCAGGACGAACGCTGGCGGCGT
>Ga0334892_1000071_pt1 | contig 159703 bp, 148 predicted proteins | sample GraSluR3_MG_4_FD_207213 | JGI IMG/M metagenome (GOLD analysis project Ga0334892, IMG submission 207213) | Sludge microbial communities from methane-producing bioreactor in Wageningen University, Netherlands - Granular Sludge_15_04-R3 | ecosystem: Engineered > Bioreactor > Anaerobic >... | reverse complement strand
GCGGCATGGTGCTGGCCAAGCCCGGCTCGATCACCCCGCACCGCAAGTTCATGAGCGAGGTGTACGTGCTGCGCAAGGACGAGGGGGGCCGCCACAAGGCGTTCTTCAGCGGCTACCGCCCGCAGTTCTACATCCGCACCATGGACGTGACCGGCACCATCGAGCTGCCCGAAGGCGTGGAAATGGTCATGCCCGGCGACAGCGTCAACCTGAAGGTCGAACTGATCACGCCCGTGGCGCTCGAGCGCGGCTCCAACTTCGCCATCCGCGAAGGTGGCCTCACCGTCGGCGCCGGCGTTATCACCGAAATCCTTGAGTAACGTGACTGTTGGGGGCCGCGCAGTGATGCCGGCCCCCTTAGCCGACTTCTAAACGCATTTTGAAGTCTGAGGAAACTATATGGCCAAGCAAAAAATCCGCATCCGGCTCAAGGCGTATGATCATCGTGTGTTGGACCAGTCGGCCCAGCGCATCGTCGAAACGGCTGAGCGTACGGGCGCCCGCGTGGTCGGCCCGGTGCCACTGCCAACGCGCATTGAACGGTTCACGGTGCGGCGTTCGCCGTTCATTGACAAGGACTCGCAAGAGCACTTCGAGATCCGGACACACAAGCGCCTGATCGACGTGTTGGATCCCGACAGCAAAACGATTGACACGCTGATGCGGTTGAACCTGCCGGCGGGCGTGGACATCGAGATCAAGATCTAGTCGGCGCCAGGCAAGCTTCCGGCAGGATTGCGCGGCCAGCGTCCGGCGCTGACGGGTGTCTGCTGGAGAGGCGACGGGGCCTACGTACCTAACGCAATCGGAAATTCAAGCGAAGCAGGGATGATGCGTGAGGCGCGACGTGGTTGAACACGCACCTGCCACACAGTCCCTTGGAGGCAGTATGAAGGGCATTATTGGCAAAAAAGTGGGCATGACCCAAATCTTCGATGAAGACGGACAGGTAATTCCCGTTACCGTCATTCAGGCTGGGCCGTGCTATGTGACTCAGGTTCGGACTGAGGAAAATGACGGGTATTCCGCTGTTCAGCTTGGCTTCGAGGAACTGCCGCCCAAGCGCAATGGTTCGTCACGGCTGAACAAGCCGCGCCAGGGGCACCTGAAACGCGGCGCTCTCGACCTGCCCGATCTCCGGTACCTGCGCGAATTTCGCGTGCGGGATCTCGACGTGGAAGAGGGGCAGCTCTTGAAGGCTGACGTCTTCGAGCGGGGCGACCGCGTCGACGTCGTGGGGACGTCGAAAGGGCGTGGGTTCGCCGGTACGGTGAAGCGTCACAATTTTAACCGCGGGCCCAAGACTCACGGCCAGTCGGACCGCGAGCGCGCGCCAGGGTCGATCGGGGCGACGTCGACGCCCGGTCGCGTATTCAAGGGCACGCGCATGGGCGGTCGTATGGGTGGACAGCGTGTCACCGTTCAGAATCTCGAAGTCATCGTGGTGGATGCGGATAAGAATCTGCTCGCCGTTCGCGGATCGGTTCCCGGCGCCAAGGGGGGCATTCTGTTGGTCAAGCCCTCGCGCAAGAACACGTAGCAGCGGCGCCATCCGCACCAGAGGAGTCAGGAATCATGCAAGTACCAGTTCGTAATATGGCCGGTGACCAAGTTGGCACGATCGAGCTTTCGCCCGCGATTTTCGAGGTTGAGGTCAACACGGGCCTGATCCACCAGGCCTATGTTCGCCAGATGGCTAACGCGCGGTTGGGCACCCACAAGACGAAGTCGCGTGGGGAAGTCGACCTGACCAAAGCCAAGTGGTATCGCCAGAAGGGCACGGGCCGCGCCCGTCACGGCGCGCGTTCGGCCCCGATCTTCGTGGGTGGCGGTGTGGCTCACGGTCCCAAGCCCCGCGATTACAGCAAGAAGATGCCGCGCAAGATGCGCCGCCAGGCCCTGCGCAGCGTGTTGTCGGCGCTGGCCCAGGACGACCAGATCGTGGTGGTGGACGAGCTGAAGCTCGACACCCCCAAGACATCCGCCATGCGCGCCATTCTGAGCAACCTGACGGGCGACCAGAAGACGCTGGTCCTGATGGCCGAGCGCGACGACGCCGTCGAGCGGAGCATTCGCAACCTGGGGAATGCGCGCGTGCTGCGCGCTTCGTACCTGAACGTGCGCGACCTGCTGTCGGCGGACCGGGTGGTCATTCCGCAGGCTGCGCTCGACGTGATCGAGAGCTTCCTGGGCACGGCGGCACAGAGCTAACAAGGAGCTGAGACGTGACCAAGGGACTGCACCTGTACGATATTATCCGGCGCCCGGTGATCACCGAGAAGTCGAACATTATGTCCAGCGAGGCGAATCAATACGTCTTCGAGGTCGACATGCGCGCCAACAAGATCCAGATCAAAGACGCCGTCGAGCGCATCTTCGATGTGGACGTGGTCAAAGTCAACACGATGGTGATGCCCCTCAAGCGCGGGCGTCGCGGTCGCACGTTTTACGTTCGCCAGCGGGCCTGGAAGAAAGCCGTGGTTACGGTTCCCCAGGGCCAGAGTATCAGCCTGTTCAACGCCTAGTGGTTGAGTGCCGGCGCTCAGATATCCGCACCTCACGGGGCTAATGATCGCCGGGCACACAAGAGTTTGAGGTCAGACAATGCCAGTCAAGAAGTACAAGCCAACATCGCCCGGTCGCCGGGACATGACGGGCAGCACCTTCGAGGAAATCACACGCTCGAAGCCGACCCGTTCGCTCCTGACGCAGAAGCGCCGGCGCGGTGGTCGCAACAACATGGGCCGCATCACGGTCCGCCATCGTGGCGGCGGTCACAAACGCCGTTATCGCCTGATCGACTTCCGGCGGGACAAGCTCAACATCCCGGCCAAGGTCGAATCGATTGAGTACGATCCCAACCGCTCGGCGCGCATCGCCCTGCTGTTGTACGCCGACGGCGAGCGCCGGTACATCATCGCGCCGCTGGGGCTGCGCGTGGGCGACCGCGTGATGAGCGGCGTCGATGCCGATGTCCGCGTCGGCAACACGCTCCCGATCCGGTCGATCCCGGTCGGCTCGCTGGTGCACAACGTCGAGCTGCAGCCGGGGCGGGGTGGGCAGTTGGCGCGCGCCGCCGGGACATCGGCGCAGTTGCTCGCCAAAGAGGGGACCTATGCCCAGCTTCGCCTGCCGAGTGGCGAGGTGCGCCGCGTGCACGAGAACTGCATGGCGACCATCGGCCAGGTCGGCAACACCGATCACGGCAACATCAAGCTCGGTAAGGCGGGCCGCAAGCGCTGGCTGGGCTGGCGCCCAACCGTGCGCGGTTCGGCGATGGACCCCAAAAGCCACCCGCATGGCGGTGGTGAAGGGCGTTCGCCCATCGGTATGCCCGGTCCCAAGACCCCTTGGGGCAAGCCTGCGATGGGTCTGAAGACCCGGCGCAACAAGCGCACCGACCAGTATATCGTGCGGCGTCGTGGTAAGCGTCGGTAGTGTTAATCGGAGGCTAAGATGTCGCGTTCGCTGAAAAAAGGGCCGTTTATCGAGCCGAAGCTGCTCCGCAAAGTCGAGACGATGCGTGAGCGCGGGGACAAGAAGGTGATCCGGACGTGGAGCCGGGCGTCGACCATCTTCCCGCAAATGGTGGGCTTCACGATTGCCGTACACGATGGCCGCCGCCATGTGCCGATCTACATCACGGAGAACATGGTGGGGCACAAGCTCGGTGAATTCGCGCCGACGCGTACCTATCGGGGCCACCTTGCCGAGAAGAAAAAGAAGAAATAGGCCAGGACGGGGATAAGGAATCAACGCTATGGATGTACGTGCTACTGCCCGCCACCTGCCGATCTCGGCGCAGAAGATGCGTCTGGTGTGCGACCAGGTTCGTGGTATGGATGCGGACCAGGCGCTGGTGATGCTGCAGTTCATGCCTCACAAGGGGGCTGGGCTGCTGCGCAAGTTGATCGAGTCGGCCATCGCCAATGGCGAGATGAACTTTGAGATGAACCGCCGGGATTTGTATATCACCGAGCTGTATGCCAACGAAGGCCCGAGCATGAAGCGGGTCAAGGCTGGGGCGCGCGGGCGCTACAAACCGCGCGTGAAGCGGTCGACCCATCTCACTGTCGTGTTGGCTGAGCGTGAAGAGGAGTACATTTAATGGGTCGCAAGATTCACCCAGTGGGTTTCCGGCTCAAGATCAACCGCGATTGGTCCGCGCGGTGGTTCGCTGAGGGAGACCGCTATCGCGAGTTGCTGCAAGAGGACTTCCGGATTCGCCAGTACGTCGAGAAAGAGGCCGACCGGGCCGGGATCGCCGGCGTCGAAATCGAGCGCTATCCCAACCAGGTGCAGGTGTCGCTGTTCACCGCCAAGCCCGGCATCGTGATCGGGCGCAAGGGCGAGAGCGTCAAGAAGCTGCGCCAGGGCCTGGAGAAGATCACCGGCAAGAAGGTGAAGGTCGAAGTCGAGGAAATCGAGAAGCCCGATCTGAACGCCCGGCTGGTGGCCCTGAATATCGCCGGCCAGCTCGAACGCCGCATCGGCCACAGCCGCGCCATGAAGCGCGCCATCGGCCAGGCCATGCGCCAGGGCGCCGAAGGGATCAAGATCCAGGTGAGCGGGCGTCTGGCCGGGGCCGAAATGGCCCGCCGCGAATGGCAGATGGAAGGCCAGGTGCCGCGTAACACCTTGCGGTCGTTCATCGACTACGGGACCGCCGAGGCGCTGACGACGTTCGGGCGGATTGGCGTGAAGGTCTGGATTTATAAGGGCGAGGTCCTGAGCGAAGAAATTCGCCAGCCCGAGCCCACCGATGTCTATGTGAGTCAATAAGCAGAACCTTCTCGCGCAGGCGGTCGCCGTGGGCGGCAGTGTGCGCAGGGCTGCCCGGCTGGCTGCCAGTGGGCGGCGGGGTTCTGACTTACCAGGAGTGAACGACCATGTTGATGCCAAAGCGGGTGAAATACCGCAAGCAGTTCCGGGGCCGGATGCGAGGCAAGGCCAGCCGCGGCAACACCGTTCAGTTTGGCGAGTTCGGGTTGCAGGCCACGGAACCGGCCTGGATCACCAGCCGCCAGATTGAGGCGTCGCGCCGCGCAATCATGCGCTATATCAAGCGTCGTGGCCGCGTGTGGATCCGCGTCTTCCCTGACAAGCCCGTGACCAAGCGTTCGGCGGAAAGCCGTATGGGTAAGGGTAAGGGGTCGGTCGACCACTACGTGGCGGTTGTCCGGCCAGGTCTGGTGTTGTTCGAAATGGCCGGAGTCGATGAGGAAACCGCGCGCGAAGCGCTGCGCCTGGCCGCGTTCAAGCTCCCGATCTCGGCGAAGTTCATCAAGCGCACCGATCCCATCTCGGGTGAGGAGGTCGTCTAAATGGCTATCAAGAAAGCGGCGGAGATTCGCCGGATGACCGATGCCGAAATCGTCGGGGCGATCAATGACGCCAAAGAAGAGATGTTCAATCTCCGCTTCCAATGGGAGTCCGGCCAGTTAGAAGATTATACGCGCATTCGCCAGCTCAAGAAGCACATTGCCCGGTTGTTGACGGTGCAGCGCGAGCGTGAACTGGCTACGGAGCTTGTCCAGGAGGAAGCAGATGCCGAATAATCGCCGGCGGCTTGTGGGCCGCGTGTTGCGTAATTCGATGGACAAGACGGTGGTGGTGGGGGTCGAGAGCACCAAGCGCCATCGTCTGTACAAGAAGGTGATCAGGACGACCAAGAAGTACATGGCGCACGATGAAACGAACGCCATCCCGGTGGGTGCCCTGGTCAAGATCGTCGAGAGCCGCCCGATCAGCAAAACGAAGCGTTGGGTGGTCGAAGAAGTGTTGGAGACGCCGGAGCACGAAGAGGCATAGCCGGCTGAGGCCATGAATGAGGCGAACGTAAGATGATCCAGAATGAATCGCGACTGAAAGTGGCCGACAACACGGGCGCCCGTGAAGTGCTGGTGATCCGGATTATGGGTGGCTCCAAGCGGAAAACGGCAACCGTGGGCGACGTCGTCATTGCGACGGTCAAGTCCGCTGCACCGCAAGGTTCGGTGAAAAAGAGCGAGATCGTGCGCGCGGTGGTGGTTCGCACGGCCAAAGAATATCGCCGCAGCGATGGTTCGTATATCAAGTTCGACGACAATGCTGCGGTGATTTTGCAGGGTGAGACGAGGGATCCACGCGGGACCCGTATCTTTGGGCCGGTCGCCCGTGAACTGCGTGAAAAAGGGTTCATGAAAATCGTCTCGCTGGCTCCCGAAACGCTGTAGCGCTTGACGAGTCGGCTTGAGATTGGAGTGAGGCAAGAATGCAACGGATCAAACGGGGCGACACGGTCGAAGTGATCGCCGGTAAGGATAGGGGCGTGCGCGGTGATGTTCTGCGGGTGATGCCCAAAGTCAACCGCGTGGTGGTCGAACGGGTGAACATCGCCCGCAAGCACCAGCGCCCGGTTCAGGCAGGCCGCCAGCAGGTCCAGCCCGGCATCATCGAGTTCGAGGCGCCGATTCATGCGTCGAACGTGATGCTGGTCTGCCCGCAGTGCGATAAGCCCACCCGGGTCGGTTTCCGGTATGAGGAAGATGGCACGAAGCTGCGCGTGTGCCGTAAGTGCGGCAAAGACATCGACTGAGCCGTCTTCACGAGCGAGGTAAAGATCAATGGCACAAAATCGTGTGCTGGAGCGCTACCGCCAGGAAGTCGTTCCGGCGTTGATGGAAGAGTTCAACTACAAAAGCTCGATGCAGGTTCCGCGCATCACGAAAGTCACGCTGAATATCGGCGTGGGCGAGGCGTTGGACAACGCCAAGGCGCTCGACGCCGCGGTCGAAGACCTGCGTCAGATCACCGGCCAGCAGCCCGTGATCACCAAGGCGCGCCACAGCATCGCCAGCTTCAAGCTGCGCGAGGGCCGCGCGATTGGCGTGAAGGTCGACCTGCGCGGCGAGCGGATGTGGGCCTTGCTCGACCGCCTGATGAACGTGGCGCTGCCGCGCACGCGTGACTTCAGCGGCCTGAGCCCGGACTCATTCGACGGGCGCGGCAACTATACGTTGGGCCTGCGCGAGCAACTGCTCTTCCCTGAAATCGAGTACGACAAAATCGACAAGGTGCGCGGGTTGGAGATCACCATCGTGACCACCGCCAGCACCGACGAAGAGGGACGCCGCCTGCTCCGCCTGTTGGGCATGCCGTTCCGCCAGCAGTAATGTGTACGTTGGGCTGAATGAGTATCGAGGGAAGGTAGTACCCTATGGCCAAGAAGTCAATGGTGGCACGCGAGCACAAGCGCAAATATAAGGTTCGCGTGCGGAATCGCTGCCAGTATGTTGACCCCAATTCGGGTAAGGTCTGTGGACGCCCGCGGGGGTATATCCGTCGGTTCGGGTTATGCCGTATTCACTTCCGGGAACTGGCCCTCGAAGGGCAGATCCCCGGCGTAGTGAAATCGAGCTGGTAGTCCGCTAGGGGCAAAAACCATGCAAAGTGATCCTATTGCTGATATGTTGACTCGCATTCGCAATGCGCTCATGGCCGGTCACACGACCGTCGCCATCCCGCATTCGAAGGTCAAACTGGCGATCGCGCAGATCCTCAAGCAGGAAGGGTACGTCGAGGATGTCTCGCTGACGGATGACGTCCCGGTGCGCATGATCGTTGTCAAGCTGAAGTACTGGGGCAAGCGCCGCGAGCGCCGCCCGGTCATCAGCAAAATCGAGCGTGTGAGCAAGCCCGGGCGCCGGGTGTATGTTGGCCGCAGTGAAATCCCGTGGGTGATGAGTGGGATGGGCATCTCCATCCTGACCACGCCGGACGGCATCATGACGGGCCAGCAGGCGCGCCGCCAGGGCGTGGGTGGCGAGGTACTCTGCACCGTCTATTAGGACGGGGCGAGGTGCCGAGGTTACGCCGGAGAGGTCGGACGGGTGCCAGTAGAGGATCTGGGCGAGGAATTCCAAGCAACGCGATCTTCGCCCAGAGTGTCTACGATGCGCCCCAGGCCCATCCGCGTCCCTGATAACCGTATGGGAATACAGACAAAGGGAGGATGGAACCGTGTCGAGAATTGGTAAACAACCGATTCCTATCCCGGACAAGGTTCAGGTCACAATCGACGGCACTGCGGTGACCGTCAAGGGCCCTAAAGGCGAGCTGTTCCACAAGTTTCCGGTCGATATGACGATCAAGCAGGAAGACGGCCAGATCGTCGTGACCCGCCCGACCGACCAGCGCCATCACCGCGCTCTGCACGGGATGACGCGCGCTCTGATCGCCAACATGGTGACGGGCGTCAGCGACGGGTTCGAGCGCGTGTTGACCATCGAAGGCGTGGGCTACCGTGCCGAGATGGAAGGCAAGACGCTGGTCATGCACGTCGGGTATTCGCACCCCGTGCCCGTCGAGCCGCCGGACAATGTGGAGTTCGTCGTCGAGGACCGTGGTCACCTGATCCGGATCCGCGGGATCGATAAGCAGGTGGTTGGCGAGCTGGCGGCCAACATTCGTAAGCTGCGGCCACCGGAGCCTTACAAGGGGAAGGGTGTGCGGTATGAAGGTGAGCACGTCCGTCGTAAGGCTGGTAAGGCTGGTAAGGTCGGTTAGGCTGTAGGGGCTAGAGAGCGAAGTCAATGAGCGAAAAAGGACGTAAAGCACGCATTCGCCGGCATCGCCGGGTGCGTGCCACAATCTCGGGCACGCCGGAACGGCCTCGTCTGAACGTGTTTCGCAGCCTGGGGCAGATCTACGCCCAGGTGATCGATGATGTGGCGGGCCACACGCTGGCGTCGGCTTCGACCATCGACCGTGAGCTGCGCGGGCAGGTCGAAGGCAAACCCAAGACCGAAGCCGCCAAGCTGGTGGGCGAGCTGGTCGCCAAGCGCGCGCAGGCTGCCGGGGTGAAGCAGGTCGTCTTCGACCGCGGCGGCTACAAGTACCATGGCCGCGTCAAGGCGCTGGCCGATGGCGCGCGCGAAGCCGGACTGGAATTTTAGGTCAATTTCCCAAACAGAGTGGGCCGGGCGGGCGCAGGTGCGCCGCCTGGCCGCGATGGCTGGACATTGGAGAGGAAAATGGGAAGACGAGAACCGCGGCGCGATGAAGACCGCGAAGAACTTGATGAGCGTGTAATTGATATCACCCGCGTCGCCAAAGTGGTCAAGGGTGGACGTCGCTTCGCCTTCCGCGCCGTCGTCGTCGTGGGTGACAACAAGGGGCAGGTCGGCATCGGCGTGGGCAAGGCGCGCGGCGTGCCGGACTCGATCCGCAAGGCGTCCGAGCGCGCGCGCCGCAACATGACGCGCGTCTCGCTGTCCGATACGACGATCCCGCACACGATCACCGCCAAGCATGGCGGCGCGATCGTGATGCTCAAGCCGGCGTCGCCCGGCACCGGCGTGATCGCCGGTGGTGGCGTGCGCGCCGTGCTCGAAGCGGCGGGCGTGCGCGACATTCTGAGCAAGAGCCAGGGCAGCGCCAACATCCTGAATGTGGCCCATGCCACCATCGACGCGCTGCACGAGCTGGTCGATCCCGCCGAGCTGGCAGCCATGCGCGGCAAGGATCCGCAGCAGCTCCAGCCGTTCTGGAAGCGCGGGAGGAAGAGCGATGAGTAAGCAGGTGCGCGTGACCCTGGTCAAAAGCCCGATCGGCTACGAAAAGAGCCAGAAGGCGACCGTCCGGGCGCTGGGCCTGCGGCGCATGCATGCCAGCGTGATTCACGACGATACCCCGCCGGTACGTGGTATGATTAACAAGATCAGCCACCTGGTGAAGGTGGAGGAAATCGAAGCATGAAGTTACACGACTTGCGTCCCGATCCAGGGGCAAAGAAGAATCGCAAGCGCGTTGGTCGCGGTATCAGCGCCGGCCAGGGTAAAACCGCCGGTCGCGGCACCAAGGGCCAGGGCGCGCGCAGCGGCGGCGGGAAGGGCGCCTACTTCGAAGGCGGCCAGCTTCCTCTGGTACGCCGTCTGCCGTTCAAGCGTGGTTTCACCAACATCTTCCGGATCGAATACCAGGAAGTCAACGTGGAAGCGCTGGCCGACGAGTTCGGCGCGGGCGACACGGTGACCCCGGCGGAGATGGCCGAGAAGGGCCTGATCAAGAAAGCCAGCGAGCCGGTCGTGGTGTTGGGGCGTGGCGAGCTGTCGGTGGCGCTGAACGTCGAGGCGCACCGCTTCTCGAAGAGCGCCCTGCAGAAGATCGAAGGGGCGGGCGGCTCGGTCAAGACGATCGAGCTCGAATTCTCGCGCCCGCTGCTCACGGTCAAGAAGCTGCGCAAAGAGCAGTACGCCGCCCTTCGCGAAAAACGCGCGGCGGAGTAAACTATCAGGTGGCCGGGCCGGGTGGCTGCGGCATGACGCGCCCCCGGCTGATTTCGGTCCTGTCGGCAAGAGTACAATAGCGAAGAAGGATAGACCATTATGATCGAGGCGCTGCGCAACGCATTTCGACTGCCGGATCTCCGGCGGAAAATGCTGTATACCGCGCTGATCCTGATAATTTACCAGTTCGCTGCGCATGTGACGGTGCCCGGTGTCGATCGCCAGGCGCTCGACGCGTTGTTCAGCGGCGACGAATCAGGCTTTCTGAGTGTGCTCAACCTGCTATCCGGTGGTGCGGTATCCAATTTCAGCGTGATCGCGAACGGCGTGTATCCTTACATCACGGCCTCGATTATCCTGCAATTGCTGGTACCGATCATTCCGCGCCTCGAAGCGATCGCCAAGGAGCCGGGCGGGCAGGAAAAGATCAACCAGTACACCTACTACCTGGCTATCCCGATGGCGGCTTTGCAGGCAATCGGCCAGGTGAACATCTTCCAGAGCCAGGTGAGCCAGGTGTCGAACACGACGCTGATCCCCGGCTTCGGGTTTGGCAGCAACAGCGATTTGCTGACCACGCTGTCGGTCGTCGTCACGATGACCGCTGGCACGATGTTCGCTATCTGGCTGGGCGAGCTGATCACCGAGCAGGGCATCGGCAACGGTATTTCGATCATCATCTTCGCCGGCATCGTCGCCGGTGTGCCGTCGGGGCTGTATCAACTGCTCCAGACGCACTTCGTGTTCAACCTGGTGGCGTTCGTCTCGCTGACCATCGTGACGGTCATCGTCATCGTGATCATCCAGGAAGGCACGCGGCGCATTCCGGTGCAGTACGGTAAGCGCGTGCGCGGTCGCAAGATGTACGGCGGCGGCGCGACGCACATCCCGCTGAAGGTCAACACGGCAGGCATGATCCCGCTGATCTTCGCCCAGTCGATCGTCACCTTCCCGGCGATCATCGCGGGCTTTTTCAGCGGCAATACCGCGACCCGGATTCAGAACACGTTCAGCAACCAGCAGGGCTTTTGGTACTGGTTCGTGTACTTCTGGCTGGTGGTCTTCTTCACCTACTTCTACACCAGCGTCATGGTCCAGAACCAGAACCTGGGCGAAAACCTGCAAAAGAACGGCGGGTTCATCCCCGGCATCCGGCCAGGGCGGCGCACGCAGGATTACATCAACCGCATCGTCAACCGGATCACGCTGGTGGGCGCGGTATTCCTGGGCGGGGTCGCCATCCTGCCGGGCATCATGCAGGTGATCCAGCGCCTCGCGCTGGGCGAGGCGGCGGTGAGCGGCAACCCGGCGCTGGTCATCTCCAGCGCGGGCCTGATCATCGTCGTGGGTGTGGTGATCGACACCATGCGCCAGCTCGAAGCCCAGCTCACCATGCGTAACTACGACGGGTTCATGCGCTAGACCGGCGCAGCAGCACGACCCGGACCTTGTGAGGTGCACGCGCGCGTCATCCAACCGGTGCACCTCACGCAGACTTGTGCCAGGTGAAACATGGCGGTAATCATCAAGACGCCAGAAGAACTGGCGATCATGCGCGAGGCCGGTCGCATCAACGCCATGGCGCTGCAAGCCATGCGCGAGGCGGTGCGGCCCGGCATCAGCACGAAGGAACTGGACCGCATCGCGGCGGACGTGCTGCACAGGCACAACGCCAAGGCGGCCTTTCTCGGCTACCCGCCGGGCAGTCCCTTCCCGTTTCCGGCCACCGTCACCACGTCGATCAATGACGAGCTGGTGCACGGCATTCCGAGCGAAGACCGCATCCTGCAAGAGGGCGACATCATCAGCCTGGACTGCGGGGCGATCTTCAAGGGTTTCGTCGGGGATTCGGCTTTCACGATGGGCGTCGGCACGATCTCGGATGAGGCGCAGCGGCTGCTGGAGGTCACCGAAGCGGCGCTGTACCACGGGATCGACCTGGCGCGCGCCGGGGCCGAAACGAGCGACATCTCGCGCGCGGTCCAGGCGTATGTCGAGGAGCGGGGCTACAGCGTGGTGCGCGAATACACCGGGCACGGAGTCGGGCGGAGCATGCACGAAGATCCGCAGGTGCCCAACTGGTGGCCGGCACCGCGCCACCGGGCGCGCGGGTGGCGCAGCGTGCGGCTGGAGCCGGGAATCACGTTTGCGCTGGAGCCGATGGTGAACGCCGGCAGGCCAACGACCAGAGTGCTCGACGATCACTGGACGGTGGTGACGGCGGATGGTTCGTTGTGCGCGCACTTCGAGCACACGATCGCTATCACGCCCGAAGGCCCGCCGCTGATCCTGACCGCGCTTTAGCAGTATATCGTCCGCAACGGCGAGGGCAGCGACCGAATCGGGGCGCGAGCGAAGTTAACCCTAGTCAAGCGCGCTGCTTTTCGCTAAAATATCTATTCCGTCCGGCAGAGCAAGCCTGCCGCAGTACGAGGAGATTACGGTTTTATGGCACGTATCGAAGGTGTGGATCTCCCGCGTAACAAACGCGTTGAAGTCGCACTGACCTACATCTACGGGATCGGCCCTTCCCGCAGCCGCGAAATCCTGGGCACGTCGGGCGTCAACCCCGACACGCGCGTCAAGGACCTGACGGAAGCGGAAGTACAGGCCTTGCGCGAGCAGGTGGGCAGTCTCCGGGTGGAAGGCGAGTTGCGCCGCGAGGTTCAGCTAAACATCAAACGCCTGATCGAAATCGGTAGCTATCGTGGTTTGCGTCATCGCCGCAACCTGCCTGTCCGCGGGCAGCGCACCAAGACGAACGCGCGCACCAAGCGTGGTCCGAAGAAGACGGTTGCTGGACGTGGTCGCCGTCGCGGGGCCAAGAAGAAATAACCTTCACGCTGCGCGCCGGAATGCAGCGCCACAGAACGATACGGCAGTCGCGACCGCCGCCGCTGTTGGGATGGCGGGATTGGGCGGCGCCGTGCCCTGGTGCTCGACAAGGCGAATGAGGAGAAATAGGGACAATGGGACGTACTCGCAAGGGGCCACGTCGTGGGCCAAAGAAAGTCAGAAAGAATATCCCGTACGGCCAGGCGCACGTTCAGGCGACGTTCAACAACACGATCGTCTCGATGAGCGATCAACAAGGCAACGTGGTCGCCTGGGCCAGCGCGGGGACGGCGGGTTTCAAAGGCAGCCGCAAGAGCACGCCCTACGCGGCGCGGATGGTTGCTCAGCAGGCGTCGGACAATGCCAAAGAACACGGCATGCAGGAAGTGGACGTATTCGTCAAGGGGCCGGGCCCTGGCCGCGAAGCCGCAATTCGCGCCATCCAGGCCAGCGGGCTGAAGGTGCGCTCGATCACCGATGTGACGCCGATCCCGCACAATGGGGTGCGCCCCCCCAAGAAGCGGCGCGTATAACAGTCTTCGGACTGACATGGTAATTGCAGACGAGTGGTGTAAACACACTTGTCCTAGTGTGGAGGAAGCCATATTCAATGGCACGGTATACTGGACCCGTATGTAAGTTGTGCCGCCGCGAAGGGGAAAAATTGTTCCTCAAGGGCGCGCGGTGTCTTTCCCCCAAGTGCTCCGTCGAGCGTCGGGCGTATCCGCCCGGACAGCATGGTAAGGATGCCCAGTTCCGGCGTGGTCGCGGTTCGGACTACGCGCTGCAGCTGCGTGAAAAGCAGAAAGCGCGCCGCGTGTATGGCGTGCTGGAACGCCAGTTCCGCCGCTACTTCGGCGAGGCGCTGCGCCGTCCCGGCCTGACCGGCTCGAACCTGTTGACAATCCTGGAGACGCGCCTGGATAACGTGGTTTACCGGCTCGGTTGGGCGGATTCGCGCAACCATGCGCGCCAGATCGTCCAGCACGGGCACATCGCGGTCAATGGCCGCCGGACCAACATCCCGTCGTACCTGGTGCGTCCCGGCGACGTCATCACGATCCGCGAAGGCAGCCGCAAGCGGCCCTATTTCAAAGAACTGCGATCCTATATGGAAGATCGTCCGCCGGCGCCTGAATGGTTGGGGATCGATCTTGACGCAATGACCGGCACCGTGATGCGCGAACCCGAACGCCGCGATGTCGATCTCCCATTGAACGAACAACTGATTGTGGAATACTACTCGCGGTAAATGGTGAGTATAGCTTCCAACAACCGGGTGTCAGTCCCATCTGGAGGAGGGGGCGTGGTCACAAATAACATGGTGTTGCCCAAAATCGAAGGTGACGCGACGTCTCAGAAGTACGGGCGCTTCATCATTAGCCCCCTGGAGCAGGGCTTCGGGATCACAGTGGGCAATGCGCTGCGACGGGTGCTGTTGTCTTCACTGGTCGGGGCGGCAGTGACCTCGATCCGCGTGTCGGGCGTCCATCACGAGTTTTCGGCGATCCCGCACGTCAAAGAGGACATGACCCAGCTCATCCTGCAAGTCAAACAGCTCCGGCTCAAGCTGTATGATGCCGAGTCGGCGCGTTTGCGGTTGGATGTGCACGGCGAAGGAACGGTCACCGCTGCGGATATCGTGTGCCCGGCTGAGGTCGAGATCATCAACCCGGACCTGTACCTGTTCACGGCGGACTCGGACGAAGCCCAGCTTGAAATCGAGTTCACCGTGCAGATGGGCCGGGGGTTCTCACCGGCGGAAGACCGGGGCCGGCTGCCGATCGGCGAGCTGCCGGTCGACGCGATCTACAGCCCGATCAAGCGCGTGAACTACGACGTCGAGCGCGCGCGCGTCGGCCAGCGGACCAACTATGACAAGCTGATCCTGGAGATCTGGACCGACGGCACGATCCGCCCCGAAGAGGCGATGAGCCAGGCGGCGGAGATCCTGATGAAGCACCTGATCATCATCGCCGGTGTGAGCGAGGAATCGCTGATGCCGCCGGTGGAAGAGGTCGTCGAGCCGGACCCGAACGCGCTGCCGCCGGAAACTTACGAGACGCCGATCGAAACCCTGGACCTGAGCGTGCGCGTGTTCAACTCGCTGAAGCGCACAGGCATCACGAACGTCGGTGAAGTGCTCGAAATGCTCGATCGCGGGCCGGACGCCATGCTGGCGATCCGCAACTTCGGCGAGAAGTCGCTCGATGAGCTGGTTTCGCGGCTCAAAGAGAAGAATTATCTGCCCGAAGAGCACGACATCTTCACCGGCAGCTAGCCTGACTGAGAACTACGAGGAATCAAGCCGTTATGCGACACAAAGTAGCTGGGAAGCGGCTCGGGCGGAGCACCGATCACCGGAAGTTGCTGCGCCGGAACCTGATCAATCAGTTGTTCCAACACGAGCGCATCAAGACGACGGACGCCAAGGCGCGCGCCGTGCGGGCCGAGGCGGAGAAGATGATCACCATGGCGAAGCGGGCGCTGGCCCACGAAGACAAGCAGCGCGCGGTCCATGCGCGGCGCCTGATCTTTGCGCGGCTGCGCAACAAGGACTCCGTGACGAAGGTGTTCGACGAGCTGGCCCCGCGGTACGAACAGCGGCCCGGCGGCTATACGCGCGTCTACAAAGTGGGCTTTCGCCAGGGCGACGCGGCCAAGATGGTGCTGCTCGAGCTGGTAGATCGCGAGGAAGCGTAGTGAGTGCCGACCCGTGCCGCGGATGGCTCCCTGGCTGAGCGCTACCGGGCGGTGATCGCCTACGACGGAACGCCGTACTGCGGCTTCCAGCGCCAGGCGGGCGACACGCCCACCGTCCAGGGAACCATCGAAGCCGCGCTCGCGCGGGTGACCCAACAGGCGATCAGCGTGTTGGGCGCGGGCCGCACCGATACCGGCGTCCATGCCGCCGGGCAGGTCATCGCCTTCGACGCCGAATGGCGTCACTCGCCACACGAGTTGTGGCGCGCGCTGAACGCCAACCTGCCCGATACGATTGCGGCGCGGTCGCTGGAAGTGGCGCCGAGGGGATTTCATCCCCGCTACGATGCGCGCAGCCGGACGTATGAGTACACGCTGTACGTCGCGCCGGCCCGCCACCCGCTGCTCGACCGGTATGCCTGGCACGTGCCCGCGGGCGCGCCGCTCGACATCCAGGCGATGGGCCAGGCCGCCGGAAGCCTGATTGGGGTGCACGATTTCGCCGCGTTCGGACGCCCGACGCAGGGCGAAAGCACCATCCGCGAGGTGATGCGGTCCGAGTTCCAAACGGTGACCGGCACCACGTCGCGCGAGCAAGTGATACGCTACACGATTGAAGGCAACGCCTTTTTGTACCGGATGGTCAGGCGGGTTGTGGGCGCGCTGGTCCGGGTGGGTCGAGGGGATGTATCGCTTGAGGAGTTCGACGCCGTGTTTCGCGCGGCAGACGGCGACTGGCCGAACCAGACAGCGCCGCCGCACGGCCTCTGTTTGATCGAAGTGAGCTATTGAGATGAGCGGGGAGACGCCCGCTGGAGCAAGTGCCATTATGAGGATCAAAACCTACACACCCAAGCCGGAAGATATCCAGCGCGAATGGTTTGTGATCGATGCGAAAGACCAGACGCTGGGGCGTCTCGCCACCCAGATCGCGCAAATTCTCCGCGGCAAGCACAAACCGATCTTTTCGCCGCACATGGACGTGGGCGATTTCGTGATCGTGATCAACTGCGAGAAAATCCGGGTGACCGGCAACAAGCTCGACGACAAGCGGTACTACCGCCACTCGGGTTATCCGGGCGGGATTCGCTCGGTCACGCTGCGCCAGCAGTTGGACAAATTCCCGGACCGCGTGATTCGCACGGCGGTGCGCGGGATGCTGCCCAAGAACAAGCTGGGCCGCCAGATGATCAAAAAGCTGAAGGTCTATGCCGGCGAAAATCACCCGCACCAGGCCCAAAAGCCGAAGGTGTTCGAACTGTAGGCACGAAGAGGATAAGACATGGCTACTCAGTATTATGAAGGTATTGGGCGACGCAAGACATCGACGGCACGCGTTCGGCTGTGGACGGGCGGCAACGGCAGCATCATCATCAACGACAAGCCGGGCGAGGAATTCCTGACCCGCGAGGGCGACCTGGCGCTGGCGCTGGGCCCACTGCACGCCGTCGGGCAGGAATCGGCCTACAACATCACCGTGAAGGTCCAGGGCGGCGGCCCGACCGGTCAGCGCGACGCGATCCAGTTGGGGCTGGCCCGCGCGCTGCTCAAGGTCGAGCCGGAGTGGCGCAACACCCTGCGCCACGGCGATTACCTGTCGCGCGATCCGCGCATCAAGGAACGCAAGAAGCCCGGTCTCAAGCGCGCGCGCAAGGCGCCGACCTACACCAAGCGCTAGACCGTTCGGCGCGTACCAGTTGGACATGCACAGGCAAAACCCCGCGATGGGGGCTTTGCCTGTTTTCGTTGAGAGGACCGGCGTCATGATGCTTCAGTCAGCTTTGAAATGGCTCCCCGCGACGGTGACCCTGCTCGGCCTGGAAGACGCCGCCCAGCTCCAGGTGGGCAGCGCGAGCCGGATCGCGGCTCTGCACCATCCTCCGCTCAACCCGGATGCCCCGGCTTTGCTGGCCGTCGATGGCGCGGTCGATGCGGATGCGCTGCGGCGGGTCCTGCTCAACCAGTACCCCGCCGATCACCCGCTGCGGCTGGTGCGCCCCGCCGAGTCGCAGGTGGCCGGCCTGGCGCTCGGCGCGCTCGACGGGGCGGCGCTGGCCGGGCCGGACGCGCTGTTGTACGTGCCGCCGCTCGCCCAGCCGAGCAGTTTCGAGCGCTTCCAGGAGACGATCGCGCACCTGCGCGCGCCGGAGGGCTGCCCGTGGGATCGCAAGCAGACTCACGCCTCGCTGCGCCCGTACCTGCTCGAAGAGACCTACGAGGTGCTCGACGCGCTGGATACGGGGGACGTCGCGGCGCTGCGCGAGGAGCTGGGCGATCTACTGCTCCAGATCGTGCTGCACAGCCAGATCGCGATCGACGAGGGCGAGTTCCGCATGGCCGACGTCATCGCGACGATCAACGAGAAGATCGTCCGGCGGCATCCTCACGTGTGGGGCTCCACCGAGGTCAGCGACGAGCAGGACGTCAAGGTCAACTGGGACCGGCTCAAGCAGGCCGAGAAAAATCACCGGGGCAAATCGCGGCTGGACGGCGTGCCCAAGTCGCTGCCGGCGCTGGTGCAGTCGCACAGCTACCAGGATCGCGCCGCGCGGGTGGGGTTCGACTGGGACTCGATGGAGCCGGTGATCGCCAAAGTGCGCGAGGAGCTCGACGAGGCGCTGACCGCGGAAGACGCGGAGTCTCGCGCGGGTGAGATCGGCGACCTGCTGTTCGCCGTGGTGAACCTGGCGCGCTGGCTGGACGTCGAGCCGGAGTCGGCGCTGCGCGGCGCGAACGCGCGGTTCTACCGCCGGTTCGAGTACATCGAGCAGCAGGCCGCCGCCCAGGGCCGCGACCTGGACGAGATGACGCTGGCCGACATGGATGCGCTGTGGGACGACGCCAAGGCCAACGGGCTGTAGTCCCTCAGACGAGGCTGGCGACCAGGGCCAGCGCGCCAATCCCCAAACTAATCGCCAGCCCATAGGGCAGCGTGACGCGCAGCACCTCCCCGTCGCGCCCGTGCAGCCCCACCGTGCTGCACCCAACGATGATCTTGGCGGGCGCGATCATGCTGCCGAGCGCGCCGCCGGTGGTCTGGCTCGCCACCAGCAGGCCCGGCGCGATGCCGGTCAGCAGGGCGACTTCTTCCTGAAGCGACGCAAACAGCACGTTCGAGTTATTGTTGCTGCCGGTGGCAAACGCGCCGAGCATCCCCACCAGCGCCGACACGGTCGGGAAGGCCGTGTCGAGCAGGTCGGCCAGCCCGTTCGCCAGCCGCTGGGTCATGCCCGTGTGGTCCATCAGCGTCGAGAGGCCGACCATGCTCACGATGCCGATGGTGGCCGGCATGGCCGAGCGCCACGTCGCCCCGGCGGCGGCACGCCAGCTCCCCGGCGCGCTGATCCCGCGGCGCCGGTAGATCGCGTAGCTGAGGATCGCCACCAGCAAGATCGCCGTGCCGGGATGCACCAGGGGCCGGATCACCTGCCCGCTGCCGGCCCCGGTCACGAAGCCGTCCGCCGTGGCGACGCGGGGGAAGCTCGCCTGCCAGACCAGCCCGCGCAGCGCCTCGTTGAGCGCGGGGATCAGGATGATGGCCGACAGCAGCGCGGCCAGCCCGCCATATGCCCCGGTGGCAGCAGCGAGCGATGGCGTGATCCGGAGCGCGACAGGGGCGTCCCCCTCTCGGCGGTTCCCGGCGAGGCTGATCGCCGCGCCGCAGAGAATCCCGGCCAGCCCGGCGCCGAACGCGGCCAGCGGCGTGAGGCCCGCCACGGCCAGCCCGTACTGGGCCGCGCTCATGACCACCGCCACGAGCAGCACCGCCGGCCAACGGCGTCCCTGGCCCAGAATGCGCGCCGCCGCCAGCCCGGTCGCCAGGCAGGCCACGCCCAACAGCGCGGCAGCCGTCGCGGCCAGCCGCCCCTCGTCCACGTCGACCAGGCCGGTCAGCGTCTGGAAGATCACGCCCATGTCGCCGAACGTGACCGACCACGCGTGCCCGACTGCCACGGCGGCGACCGCCCCCACCGGCGGGACGCCCAGGCCGACGAGCATCGGCGCGACGATGGCGACCGGCAGGCCGAACCCGGCCAGCCCTTCGAGCATCCCGCTGAAAGCCCACGCCACGACGATCAGCAGCAGGCCCCGGTCGCGGATCAGGGCTTCGAGCGCGGTCGCCAGGGCGCGGATGCCGTCCGCCCCCTCGACGACGTGATACAGGTACAGCGCGGGCCACAGCACCGCCAGCACGAATCCCGACAGCAGCAGCCCTTTGAGCTGGGACACCCACCACACCTCGAACGTCAGGCCGAACGCCGCCCCGCCCACCGCCAGCCCGATCAGCCAGCCCGCCGGGCCGGCCCGCTGCCCGCCCCAGCCAAAGCCGACCATCAGCGCCAGCACGGCCAGGATGGGCAGCGCGGCGGCGAGATGGCGCGCCCCGTCCGGCGCGCGCAGCACGAAAACGAGCGCGGCCAGGGCCGCCGCGCCGAGACTCCCCACGATCCACCGGGGCATAGCTCGCTCCTTGTCGGTGTAGCTCATCCGCTGTCCACGCGCCCCGATTATAGCCGGGCTGGGGCAAGCGGGCATTTCAGGCGCGGGGGAATGGTGATACCATTGGGGGAAATCCGCGCTCACCGGTAGGAAAACCGCATGGAATCCCAACGAAAACGAACCCCATCGATTGACGTGATAGGCGACAGCCTGCCCAACATTCCCTGGGAGGACCGTCCCCCTGGCAGCGAGGCCGTGGTGTGGCGCTACAGCCGCAACCCGATTATCCCGCGTGACCTGCTGCCGCGCTCGAACAGCATCTTCAACAGCGCCGCCGTCGCGCACGATGGCGCGTTTGCAGGCGTGTTCCGCGTCGACGACACGCGGCGGCTGATGAATCTGCACGCCGGGCACAGCCGCGACGGCATCACCTGGGAGATCGAGCCTGAGCCGATCGCCTGGCAGTTCCCCGACGAAGAGCTGGCGGGCTTCGTCCACCGCTACGATCCGCGCGTGGTGTGGCTGGAAGACCGGTACTACGTGACGTGGTGCAACGGCTATCACGGGCCGACGATCGGGATCGGCTACACGCTCGATTTCCGGTCGTTCCACTTTCTCGAAAACGCTTACCTGCCCTACAACCGCAACGGCGTGCTGTTCCCGCGCCGGATTCACGGCAAATACGCGATGCTCAGCCGCCCCAGCGACACGGGTCACACGCCGTTCGGCGACATTTTCTACAGCGAAAGCCCGGACATGGTGCACTGGGGCCGCCACCGGTTCGTGATGGCGCCCAGGGCGTGGACGTGGCAGAGCACGAAGGTCGGCGCGGGCCCGATCCCGATCGAGACGACGGAGGGCTGGCTGCTGATCTATCACGGCGTGCTGACGTCGTGCAACGGGTTCGTGTACAGCATGGGCGCGGCCCTGCTCGACCTCGACCAGCCGTGGCAGGTGATCTACCGCTCGGCGCCCTACCTGCTGTCGCCCCAGACGCCCTACGAGAACGTGGGCGACGTGCCGAACGTGGTGTTCCCGTGTGCCGCGCTGGTGGACGCCCCCACCGGGCGCGTCGCGATCTATTACGGCGCCGCCGACACGGTCACCGGGCTGGCGTTCGGCTACGTCGACGAGATCGTCGAGTGGCTCAAACACAACTCGGAGCTGTGATCCGGGCCGGAAAAAACGGCGGCTCCCGCACGCACCGCAGAAGCTGCCATGAACGCCGGGTGATGGTCAGCGCCCGTCACTCGACCGTGTAGCGCAGCAGCACGAAAACGGGCGCGGTGTCGCCGCGCACCAGCACGTCGCCGTCCTCGGCCAGCGTCAGGACCGCTTCGCTGTCGTCGGCCAGCCCGGTCGTCAGCGCGCCGGGGTCCAGCCCGGCGGGCACGGTGGGCACGGTTTCGCGCTCGCGCAAGGCGATCATCTCCGCGGCGGTGATCGTGATCTCGCGGCCCTGCACGAAGTACGGGAAGTGCGCCATGCCGATCGTCGCCTGGAAATCCTGGTCGCCGGCGTGGAAGCGGTGCCACTCGGTCGGGAAGTCGTGCGGCAGGCTGATCATGTGGACCAGCCCGGACGACTCCGCCGCTTCGAACAGCGTTTGCAGGTGAGCTACAGCGCTTTCGCGCAGCGGGCCGCCGCCCTGGCGCGCCGTGTAGCGCACGTGCAGGACCACGTCCGAGATCGAGTTGTAGTCGAACTGGCGGAACTCGGCGGGCAGCTCCAACTGCCAGTGGCTGATCGCCCCCGCGCCCTCGAAGGGCAGGCGGCGCTCGTCGCGCAGGTTGGCTTCGAACAGGCCGCTGTCGTTGGTGGCGCTGCTGGTCACGATCGACTGGATCGTGCCGAAGTTGTCCGCGAAGCGCGGGTCTTCGCTCCCCTGGCGCGCGTATTCGCCATCGGTCAGCAGTGGCGACCGGCGCAACGTGCTTTTCAGCAGCGAAAGGGTGCAGTTGACGCTGGTGTATGGGCCGGTCACCGCGGGGATCGACACGCTGACGCTCTTGATGCGCCGCAGATAGTGGCCCGGCGTGTCCAGGTCGTACAGCCATTCGGGCACCATGAACTCGCACGAGCCGGTCGCCTTGAGCGCCAGCAGGGCCAGCGGGTCGAGCTGGCGCAGCGAGATGTGCCGGGTCAGCTCGTACTCGCGCTTGTTGTGATCGTGATAGGCCATCTCCAGGCGCTTGAGGTCGAGGTGCAGCGCCTCGCCGGAGAGCAGGCCCTTGCGCCCGCCGTCCCAGTAGTTGAACTTGACGAAGCTCAGCTCGTCCAGCTCGGGGCGCATGATCTCGTGCTTCATCGTCTGCTCGGCTTTGCGCGCGATGTCGAAGGCGAACTTGTAGTACTCGTAATACAGGCGCGACAGCTCGCCCTGCATCCACCCGTACAGCTCCTGGTTGGTGAATTTGTCCTGCAGGAACGCGTCGATCTCCTGGGCGTGCTCGATCTGCTGCTGCTGGACCTCGTACTCGTGACGCGTGATCTGCTCGCGGATCAGCGAGCCGATGATCTGCCGCCCGACGTGCACCAGCTCCAGCGCGGCCACGTTGGCCTGCAGCACCCAGTCCTCGACGCGCCGCTCGTAGCCCGCCGTTCGCCCGGCGCTGGCCCCCAGGCTCTCCTGGATGGCGGCGGCGGTGTTAATCGAGCCGGAGATGATGCGGCCCGCGCCGGAGAAAATCTGGCCGCCGGTCAGGTCCATCGAGCCGCCGATGCCCCAGTAGTGCAGGTCGAGCTTGAAGAGGGGCAGCAGCGCCAGCACCCCGAAGATGCCATCGGTGACCGTGGCCGCGATGCGCAGGTCGCGGGCCAGCGGCGCGTGCTCGTTCAACTCCGCGTTCTCGCTCAGGTTCAGGTACAGCGCCCCGTCACCGCCGCCCCCGGCCAGCCGCAGCGGCGGGTAGTCTTCCGTTTCCAACAGGCTGGCGTACTGCCCAACCAGCCTATCGTATATCTCGTCGAACGTGTTCTCGTTCAGGCTGCTCAGCCCGGCGCGATCCAGCGTCAGCGAGTCGCGGCCCGGCAGGTCCTGCTCGCTGGCGCCCAGCAGGCGCTTGTAGTGCCGGTAGCGTTCCAGCGCGGTGACGTGGCTGCGCAGCAGGGCCTCGGTCGATTCTTCGGCCTCTTTCCACTGCAGGAAGCGCACGTCCTGCACCAACTGCTGGATCGCGATTTCGTGCTGCTGGCGCAGCCGCGAGAGCGTCTCGCCGTCCTGTTTTTCCAGCGCGGCGAGCAGGTTGGCGCCCAGGTTGCGCACTTCGCCGCAGAGTTCGAGCGCCTTCTGAATCAGCAGGGGCGCGCGCACCGGCACGACCGGCTGGTTCAGGCCGCTGACCAGGCTGCTGATGTCGATCCCGGCGGCGGCGGCTTTGACCAGCATGCCCGGATCGATCGGCGGCTCGAACAGCGGGAGCTGGCGCACGATGCCCTCGATGTTCATGCAGTGGCGGATCTTGAACAGGCGGTCGGCCACCACGTCCCAGTAACCGAGCAGCTTGTCGTTGCGCGGCACGCAGAAATAGAGCGTGCGGCCCATGCCGAACAGCGGGTGCGCCTGCTCGGTGTCCACGCCTTCGGCCTGGGGCAGGAACAGGTTGAACGGGAACTGCCCCTCCATCTCGACCAGGGCATTGCTCAGCGGGTCCAGCCCGGCGGCGCGAAGCTGCGCGTACGTCCTGGGGCGGACCGTCCCGCGCGGCGGGATGCGCTGGGGACGCGGCCCGAGGATGTTGGCCGCCAGCACATAAATCTGCGTCGCTTCGTTGATCGTCTCGATTGTGTCCTGGCGGAAGAGGCTGTCGCCCCAGGCGATCAGGTTGTCGAGGTACTTCATCACGACGCTGTACTGGTAGGCCAGGAAGCGCATCCGGGCGACCACGTGGGGCTGGAAGGGGTTGTTGCGGATGGCCTCGTACGAGCTGAGGATCAGCTCTTTGAGGGCGCGCTCCTCGTCAGTGCTCTCGCTGTCCGGCTTGCTCAGGATGTGCAGCATCTCGTCGATTTGCAGCACGTCGGTCGCCTGGCGAAAGCGCAGGAACTTCCAGAACCGTTTGGGCGCGGGGACGTCTTTGTCGTTGCTGGTTGGGTCGAAGATGTAGTGAAACCAGCGCTGCGCCTCGGCGAACCGCTGGTTCTTGCTCAGGTGTACGGCGATGGTCAGCGGGACGTGAAACAGCAGCTCCCAGTTGTAGATCGCATACGGTCCCTGCTCGCTGACGTCGATCTCTTTGGGGAAATGCTTGACGCCCACGGTGAACGAGGTGGACGGGTCGTATACAGCGGCGAAGAAGTCCTCGACCAGGCTGGCGTGAAAGTTGACATCCAGCAGGCCGTCGATGCTCTTTTTGTTGAGCTGTTCGACCAGCTCGCCCACGTAGGGATGAAAGTGGTTGTAAAACGTGTAGTCGAACCGTTTTTGAGGCGTCAGGTAGACATTCACGACGGCGTTGGTGTTTTGGGCGGTCTGGTATTCGTGAAAGCCGATGGATAGCTGGTTGTTCATGGCGCGTCTCCCGTTGAGGTGCTCAGCGAATCAGGCCATCCGCCGCGTCGAATAGCATCGAGCCGCCGGGCCCGATGATCCGATCGCCGTAGCGGACGGTGCCGGTGGTGGCGATAGCCTGGTTGATGGTGACGTTCTGGTTCAGGTAATGTTCGACCGGGCTGGGATCGACGACGCCGGGCACCAGGCGCATCGGCGGGAAGTCGAGTTCTTCCGGCAGGACGAGATCCCACGGGCCGGGTTTGGTCACCAGCGGCGGCACGTCGGGGATCGCCATGACCGGCGGCGTCACCTGCACGCCGACATCCGTGTGATCCCAGACGAAGATCGCGCTCATCGCCGAGCGGACGTAGAACACGTGGCGCCGGTCCTGGAAGAAGAACGGAGCCTGGAACACGTCCGCGAGCGGGTGGCGCGGCTCGATCACCTTGTAGGCGAGGGCGTGCCCCAGCACCTCGCGGCTGAACTCCCAATCGCCCACGATCGAGAGCGGGTTGAAATACTCGATCGAGAATGGGCCGTTGCCGGTGCTGAAACTGCGCGCCTGGGTGAACCACGGAATTCCGCCGCCGATGATCCCACCACCCAGGGATTCGTCGCCCGGCAGGACGGGCAGGCTGTGGGTGTTGTACAGCTTGAACTGCTTGGCCTTGTGCGACTGGGGGATGTAGGTCACGTTCACCAGCAGCGCGCCGTCGCTGTTCGTCGAGGTGTACAGGGTGAGCTTGCGGCGGTCGAAGATCGTCGAGGCGGGGTTGTATTCGGCGATCTCCTGCGCGCGGTTGATATCGGACGTTTTCGGCGGCTGCCACTTGCCGTTGTAGTACTCGCTCCAGTACAGCGTGGCGGTCGCCCGCACTTTGGTGCTGCCGCTGAGGTCGGCCCCGGTGAGTTCGGTCAGCGATTTACTCGTGCTGCCGACCGGGGACGACTGACCGGGCGGCACTTCCTGGCGAAGGCTCACCCAGAACAGGAACAACCGGCCTTTCCACACCACCGGCACCACGGGGTTATCCTCGATGTCGACGCCCACCTTCTCCCACGGCAGCCACGCGCCGCCGTCCAGCCGCCGGTAGTAGTACGCGCGCCGGGCGCCGGCTGTGCGCGCGATCACGTGGACGATGTCGTCCGCCTGCGTGCCGGCCTCGTTCTCTTCGAGGTACATGCCGCAGATCTCCAGCTTGGCGACTTCGTCCAGCTTTTCGAGGTAATGCAGCAGGGCGACCGCCGCCGCGTCGTCGGTGATGTCGGACTGGAGCAGCTCGCCTTCCAGGTCTTTGAAGAAGGGCGATTTGTTGTCGCGCAACTCCGGCTCCAGCCAGTTTTCGGGGAAGAGGAACACCTTGCGGTTGGCTTCCCAGACGCGATAGCGTTTCATCCACTCCCACTGTTTGGCCTTGATCGAGCTGGAGGCGACTTCCGGCTCCAGGTTGAGCAGGCAGCGCTGGATGAACAACTGCACGGTCGAGATCGCCTGCTTGATGCGCGAGGTCCGCATGCACGGGTCCATCTCCACGTCGATGAGGAAGAACTCGAACAGCTTGTTTGGCGTGTCGATGTGCTGCGTCGCGGGCGAGCTTTTGAGCCGGTGCAGGACGAAGGCGACCAGGGCATCGCGCTGGATGGCGCGCAGGTCATCGTTGATCGGCTGGACGACGTCCAGCCACACGCTGGCGTCGTAGCGCGCGCGCAGCGCTCCCTGGAGCGTGCGCACCGTGGCGGCGGTGGCCGCGTTGGTCGCGCTGGCGAGCAGGTCCGCCGCCCGGATGCCGACCGGCTTCACGACGTCGAACGCCTGCTTGAGGCGCAGCAGGTGCTCCAGGTGCCCCAGGTCGTCCAGCACCAGCCCGAAGCGATCCAGCAGCGCCGTGACGTCATCCTCAGCCCAGCCGGTCGCCCAGGTGAGCAGGCTCGTGCCGTCATCGGTCACAGCGGCGGGATCGGCCAGCACGTCGGCCAGGCGCGCGTCGCGGATCTTCAGGTCCGTTTTCAGGCGGTGATAGTCCAGGGCGGCCATGAACCCGGCCAGCAGCGCCGGGCCATCCGCGGCCCCGTCCGGCGGCGCGACGGGCAGCGCGTTGAGCCAGCCCGCGCCCGCGATGTGGGTGTCCGGGTGCGCGCCCAGGGCCGTGATCTCCGCCGCGGAGAGGTCGAATTCCTCGACGATCGACAGCGCCTTCAACAGCCGGATGTAGGCCGCGGCGAAGCGGTCCACGTACAGCGCCGGGGCGAGATAGCGCGCCGGGATGCTCTCGCGCGCCAGCCCTTTGCTCTCCCATTTGAGCGCCAGCCGCTCGGTGACCTGCTGCGCGGTGAGTTCCAGCCGGACGAGGCGGCCCGCCTCCAGCGGGACCGGCTCCTGGTTCTGCCAGACGCCGTCCGCCTCGGCCAGTGCCACGGGGACCCCGTCCAGCGCGAGCGCGACGTCCGCGCCGGCCTCGGCCTCCACGATCAGGTTGTAGGGCCCGGTATCGGGCACGTCGAGGTAGGCGCGCCACACGCCGCTGATCGCCGCGCCGCCGCCCGCCGGGTTGGCGGGCAGGGTGTTCTGGCCCGGCCCGTAGTCGATGCCCGGCACGGCTTCCGACGACAGATCCGGCGCGCCGGCGGCGGTATCCGCGAAGAAGTAATCGACCGATGCCCCGCTGATTTCCACGTTCAGGAAGTCGGCGATCAGCGGGTCGGCGGGATCCGCCGCCGCGTGCAGCAGATCCGGCTGTTCGAGCAGCGCATCGGTCAGTGCCAGCTCCGCGCCGATCTGGCCGCTGGCGATCTGCCGGACGGCCTGACGCTTCAGCTTGCGCCGCAGCGCGGGCAGGAAGTCGGCCAGCAGCGCGGACATCCGCGCCTCCAGCGGGTCCGGCGACGTGGCGAACGCGGTGTACAGCGCTTCCAGGTCCGGGAAGCGGTCGAAGAACAGCCGGAACTGGGCCCGCGCCTCGTCGTACAGCGCCTGGACCGCCGCGCGGAACGGATCGGTGGCGCTGGCCGCGTCTTGCAGATCGTCGCGCGCCTGATCGGTCATCACGCCGCGAAACGTGAGCTGCCGCTGGAAGTGGTCGTAGGCGATCCGGTCGGTGACGGCCAGGATGTCGGCCTGTAGCTCCGGCTGGTCGTGGGTGTACGATCCGACGCTGTACACCGACGTATCGTTGACCAGGCCGAAGAACGTGTCGGCCACGCCGTTGCCGTAGACCAGCGCCATCTTGCCGCGCGCGATCTCGCCGGTCGGGTCGTCCTCGATGACGTGCTCGCCCTCGATCCGCGCCAGATCGCCGCGAATCGTCCGGGCGAAGGCACGCACGCTCGCCTCGTCGGGCGACGCGTTGCCGGTCAGGTCGTCGTGGCGCAGCAGGTACAGCAGGCGGCTGATCTTGAACGGCGATTCCTTGATGGCCTGGGCCAGTTGGACGAAACGCAGCGCCGCCGGGTGGGGCGGGTCCGGCGCGGCGAAGGGGTCCAGGCCGGACAGCGCCCGGAGCGCCAGCAGCTCGCGCACGCTCAGCCGCAGCTTGCGCGCCAGGTGCCCCCGCCGGAACACCCGGCTGATCGCGTCCAGGGTGAGGGGCGTCGTGTCGTCGAAACCGAGGTCGTCCACGATCAGCGCGTATTCGTCCTGGGTCAGGTTGAACGCGGCCCGCAGCGCCCCGGCGTGGGCGGCCAGCGTTTCCGCCGGGTCGGTCAGGACGTTCCCGAAGCCGTCCTCGCGGAAGACGTCATCCTGCTTCAGGATGGCCGGGTTGAGGAACATCTGACGGTAGAGCGAGCCGGTCCCGTGCGCGTCGATGGGCGCCCACAACGCGAGCAGCGCGGGCAGGTCGCGCCCGGCCCGCAGGCTGAGCGCGTCCATGACGTTCAGCGCCGCCGCCAACCGGGGCAGTAGGGCGGCGAACCCGGCGTCCAGCTTGGCGATGCGCGCGGCCTCGTCGTCACCGGGATCGGGCGCCTGGGCGGCGGGCCACAGCGCGGCGATAGCCCGGTCGGTGAGGTCGATGGACCAGCCCAGTTTGCGCCACAGCCGGATGAAGCGCAGCAGCTTCAAGAACTCGCTGGGCCGCAGGCGGTTGGCGTCGAAGTCGGGCAGCGCGTAACGGAATTCGAACTGGTCGAAGCTGCAAATGTCCTCGCTGCCGGACGGGTCCGCCAGGACGATCAGGCCCATGATGGCGTCGAAGCCGTCGGTGATCCACTGCGCCACATCCCCGCCATAGTGGGATTCGTCCAAATCGGCGGGCAGCAGGTCGCGGAAATCCGCCTCGCTGAGCGCGCCGCTGTGAAAGGCGTGAATCGCCGCGAAGTCGACGCCCAGCCGCTCCAGCTTGGGGATCAGGTGGCTGTGCGGGTTGACGAACCGGGTCCGTGTGATCTCGATCGCCTCTTCGTAGGTGATGCCGACCGCCCGCGTGAAGGCTCTGACGTTGGACAGATCGGCCACCAGCGCGGCCTCGGAGACGGTCGCCGGGTCCTCGCCGTACAGCGCCTGGAGGGGCGGCGTGCTGTCGGTCAGGATCGCGGCTTCCTGCCGCGAGAGGCCCAGCCGCTCGATCAGGATGTCCTCCCAGCCATAGGCCGGGTCGTCCAGATTGGCGGCGCGGGTGAGGGCGTCGTCCTGGCGCAGGGCTTCCAGCGCGGCGTGGAGCGGAATGTCGAAATGGGCGAAGTAGCGGCGCAGTGCCTCCAGCGGCTGGTGGAACGGCAGCGGCAGCGGGAACAGCTCGCTTTGCAGGTGCGCATAGGCGGCATCGTTCACGAACTGGGGATTCGCCAACAGGTCCGCAGTGGTGACGCCGTCCTCGACGTTGAACCCGGTGAAGTTCGCCAGCGAAAACGTCCCGTTGGCGATGCCGTTGGCGACGAAGTATTCGAGAATCTCGTTCACCAGATCGATGTAGGGCAGCACGGTGTTGGTGTTTTCACAGCTAAGCTGGATGTGGGCGATGTCGGGACGGCGCCCCAGCAGGACGTCGATCGGGTTCTCCTTCTCGTAGCTGGGAGGCAGTTCTACGCCCGCGCTGTTGAAGCGCCGCAGGTCGATGAATTGCAGCAGGTCGACCAGGTACGCCGCCGGGCTGAGCATCGACCGGCAGTGCTCGCACGCGCAGTAATCCATCTCGCCGAACAGACTCTCGAGCGTCGGGTTGGCGAGCACGCCCGTATCGTCGGGATCGGCGAACGCGTCGGACGCGAGGACGTACATCTGGGGCGCGCTCTGCTGGACGAGATAGGTGCTCATCAGGTTCAACACCGTGTGGTGAACCTGGTGCGCCTTGGCATAGGTGACGTGCGCGATCGTCTCGCCGCCCAGGTCGCCCGCGAACAACTGCACGAATTCGCCCTCGGTATACTGGATGGCGGCATAGGCCGAGTCGATGTTGTGCTGGAGCAGGGTCGCCATGGCGTCGTCGGATGGGCTGAACTGGTACACGCGCTGCAACTGCTTGACCGCGCCCAGCGTCGCGTCGTCCAGCGCCAGATCGTGCTGCTGCAAGTACAGCTCCACCGGCTGCACGCCCAGCTCGAACTGCCCCTGGTGCTCGCCGAGAAACTGCACAACCGCGCTCTTGACCTGCTGGTCAGCGTGCAGGGAGATCGCGTCGCGGTTCACCATGTCGGCCACGACGGCGGTCGGATAGCTCAGCCGGAGCTGGTTCGCCATGACGTCCGCGTAATTGGCGCGTTTGGCTTCCGGGGTGTCGCCGGGGATCTCGTCCGGGATCGCCACGTTGCCATCCAGCAGTTCTTGCCAGCGGTCGGGCCGGTAGAGGCCCTGGCTCACCAGGTCGAGCGGGGTGCTGAGATCGGCGGCCTGGTGCAGCCGCCCCACGAGCGCCGCGTTGTTGACCGTGAGCAGGCTGAGCTGCCCGTCGAGCTGGAGCCGCCGGGCTGTCGCCTCGCCGAGCTCGTCGCCCACGCGCTGCCAGAAACGGCCCAGATCGTCGCGGTGCTCGTAATACAGCCGCGAAAAGCGCTCTTTCTGCCCGGCGTCGTCTCCCAGCGACACGCTGAGCAGGTCGTTCAGCGACGACACGCCGACCGCGGCGGGCGCCTCCAACAGGCGGCGGGCGCTCTGGGCGGCGAAGCGCTCCACCGTTTCGGGGATCCGGTCGGCCAGCTCGGGCGGGATGATGTCCTGCTCGACGGCGCGCTGCCACAGCGTCCCCACCGTTTCGGGCGCCACGCGGCCCAACACGTCCGCGTTGGCGGGCAGCCCGGCGCGGAACAGCGCGTAGTAGAATTCCGGGGCGATGTCGGTCTGCGCGCTGAACTGCTCCGACAGGGCGGCCATCGCCACCATGCGCGCATCCCAGCCGGTTTTGTTCGCCAGATAGGTGATATCCTGGCGCTGGTCGTCTTCCTGAAGGGCAGCCAGCGAGTCGGGGACGTGGGCGCGCACGGCGCCGGTCAGGCGCGCGAACTCCGCCGCGCGGGGCAGTTGGCCGGAGGACACCTGCACGTCGATGATCGCCGGGCTGCCCGCGTCGTAGCGCACGTCCGAGAGGGCCAGCGGCGCGTCGCGACCCTCAAGCGAGAAGACCTGCACCTGCAGATCGGCGCGATCCTTGCCGCGCTCGCGCAGGGCGGCGGCCTTGTACGCGATCTCGTACGCGCCTCCCGCGCCGCTGGTCGCCTCGCCCAGGATCGTGTCCTGGCCGATGTTCTTGTCCACCGCGACGACCCGCAGATCGGGCAGGCCGGACTGCGCCTCGCTGACCACGCGCCCGCGCACGATCAGCCGGTCGCCCTGGCCCTCGCCCAGCCGGGCCTCCAGCTCGCGGATGCGGGCCGCGGCCTGGGCCAGCGCGCGCTCCAGCTCGGCCACGCGGCCCGCCGAAGCCGCCGCCTCGGCCTTGAGCTGTTCGTGGGCGGCGGACAGCGCGTCGAGCGTTTCTTTCAGGCGGCGAGCTTCGCGGCGCAGCGTCACGTTGTCGCGCGCCAGGGTGGCGAGCTGTTTGTGAAGCGCCGCCACCAGATCGGCCAGTTGGTCGAGCGCCTTCTCGACCGGCACCCGCTCGCCGATCATCCCGTTGATCTGCCGCGCGGTCCGTTCATCAACGAGGCCCGTCGGGTCGAGATTGAACTGCTGCTGGAAGCGCATCACGGCGCGCTGGGTGCCTTCGCCGAAGAAGTTCTTCAACTGCTCGTCGTTGGGCACGTCCAGCCCCAGCAGGCCCAGCTCAAATTGCAGCAGGCGGACGTCTGCTCCTTGCATTTCGAGTTTGAGTTCGCGTCCTTGCAGGCGCATGGTCAGTCTCCTTGTGGTGTGTCACGCCCGGCCTGCCCGGATGGGCGCTCAGAACGTGGGCCGGTCATAGGTCAGAACGATCACGCGGTCGTGGTATTTCTCCAGCTTGCCGGCACGCTGGCCGGGCGTCGTCAGGTCGATGATGTTGCCTTGCAGCGGCCCGCTGCTGAACCCGAAATCGGGCCGCAGCGAGCGCCCACCGCCGGGCCGCGTCGGGAAGACAGTGCCGGATTGGTTGCGCGTGTCGACAATCATGCCGCTGAGCTGCGCGTCCGAGCGGATAGCTCGCCCCACGGCGCGCTCGATGGCGTTGCCGTACTGCGCGGCGAAGGCCCGGTGCTGCGGGTTGAGCAGGATGTTGATCTGCGCATCCGACAGGCCGAGATTTTCCAGGTACTGGCGGTTGCCGTTGCGGATCGCGTTCGCCAGCCGCTGGTTCTGGGTCCGGACGTGGCCCTCCAGCCGCTGGACGATCTGCGCGGGCGACGACAGCGGCGCGGGTCGGGGCGTGGCGGTGCGAGGCGTGGTCTGCTGCTGCTGGCGCGGCTGGCGGCGCTGGCCCGTGCTCGATCCGCCCTCGCGGCGCGATGCGGGCCGGTCGGTGCGGGTGCTGCGCACGGTGGTCGTGGGGCGAGACGGCGGCGGCGCAACGGCCCGGTTCTGGGCGCGGGCCTGCGCTGCGCCACCGGCGGCGGTGGCGAGACCGTCGAACGCCGCGCCGACGTCCGATCCTTCGTCGCCGCCCAGCCCGTAGCCGATGGCGCCGAATATGCCGCCGCGAATGTTGTCCAGCGTGCGCAACGCGCGCCGCGCCCGCTGCGCCTGCGACACGCGCTCGAAGTCGCGCCGCCGGCCCACGTAGCCTGTCCCATCGGGCAGGGCCGCCAGAATGACCTCGTTGGGATCGGGCTCCTGCCACTGCGCGACCGGGAACGGGATGGGAATGCGCGTCTGCTGCGACCACGTCGCCGCGGCGGCGTCGAACGCCTGCAAATAGCGCTGGGGATCTTCGTAACAATAGCCCCGGTACCCGTACGGGCTGAGGAACCGGGTGACCAGGACACCGTTCTCGGCGAGGAACTGCGCGAACTGTTCGGGGTCCCGTTGGCGCGCGACGATCATCTGGAGCATGAGCTCATTGGTGGTCGTGTCCAGCCCGTCGTCGTCCACGAACAACACCGGGTTGTTGTTCACGTAGCGGTAGAAGTTGGTGCCGTCGGCCAGCCCGGATGGATCGCAGGCGGTCCAGCGGCCCAGCCAGGGCGCGTAATAGCGTGCGCCGTAGTAGTACAGGCCCGTTTCCTCGTCGCGCTCTTTGCCGGTGTAGCGATAGCGGGCGGGGGTGTCGGTCTGGCTGCGGACGGCCTGGTAGGCGGTGCCACCGTAAGGATAGTATTCCTCGTAGCGAATGATGCGCGCGTCGCTGTCGAGTTCCAGGCTGGCCGAGCCCAGGTGATTGCCCATCTGGTAGCGGACCAGTTGGGCCGGGGCGTCGTCGCTGCCGGCGGTGCGTGTTTCCACCAGCGCCACCCGCTGCGCGCTGTCCATGATGTGCAGCGTTTCGCGCTCCAGCGTCACAGTGCTCCCGTCGCCGCCGTATTCCCGGTAAATCTCGAACCCGTTCAGGTAGATGCGCTCGGCGCGGCGGGTGGGCGTCTGGCCGGGCGCGGCCTGCCGCTCGGTCACTTTGCGGACGCGCTCCCCGCCGGAGTCGTAGACGTAATACGTCGTTTCGGGCGTGCCGCCGTTGTTGACGACCTGCTGGGCGGTTGCGCTCAAGCGGTCGTGCGCATCCCAGCGCATGACCGGCAGGTGCGGCATGGCGGTTATGTTGCCCTGGGCGTCGTACTCGTAGCGCGCGCTGAAAGGCCCCAGCGGATCGTCGCCCGGCAGGCTGGTGGCGCTCAGCCGGTTGTTGACCTGCCCCGGCTCGATCAGGCTCGGCTCCGCGTACGCGTAGCGGCGCGTCCAGCTTCCACTCTCCGCCTGGTGGACCAGCCGCAGGATGTTGCCGACTGCGTCGTACTCGAACTGCTCGGTGTAGGTGCCGACCGCGTTCCCGTCGCCGGGGTGGGGCAGGCCGTGCCGGGGCGCGTCGTGGTGGCCCGGCTGGCCGGGCGGCACGAGGGCGTTCCCCGCCAGGCCAAGATGCTCGCGGCCCGTGGCCTGCACCAGCCGGTACAGCGGGTCGTAGGTGTAGCTTGCGCTCGGCTCCACGCGCCGGTTGCGGAAGAACACGGCGTTCTGGGTGTCGGCGTCGTCCTGGATGCGCGTGATGTTGCCGACCGGGTCGTAGGTGTAGCGCAGGTCCTGCATGGTGCGCTCGTCCGCCGCGAACGAGCCGGGCCGGGCGGTGACCAGCCGGGTGAGGCGGTACGTTTCGGGATCGAAGCTGTGGGTGGTGACCGTCCCGTTGCCGTAGGCGATGCGCTCGCGCTGGCCTTTGGCGTTGTAGTCGATATCGGTCACGGCGTGCAGATCGGCGGTGGCCGGGTCCAATGGCGCGGCGGGCGCGGCACCCTGCCGCAGCCACACGTCGACCCGTTCCAGCAGGTTGGACTCGTTGTAAACCGGCTGTACCACCGAGGGGCGGGTCGCCCCGCCATGAGGCGTGACCAGCATCACGGGCCGGTTGAGCGCATCGTAGCGCGCGCGGTTCACGAAAACGACGTCCGGGTCCAGGGCCGGCGCGGCGGCGGCAGCGATGGCGTCCGGATCGGCCAGTTCGGCCAGCGCGGACCAGTCCGGCGCGTGCTGCACCGCCCGCGCAAGCTGGCGGCTGCTCTCGACCAGGTTGCCCTTACCGTCGTAGCGCTCGTTGGTGAGGACGCCCGCGCTGTCGTAGTGGCGGAAAAGCTGCCCGCGCAGGTTGCGCCCGGCGTCGGGATGCGCCTCGCCATAGATCAACCGCTCGGCCACGGTCGCCGCCCCGCCGCCGCGCTGCACGATCTGGTGCGTGGGGCGTTGCAGCGCGTCGTAGCGCGTGCTGAACACCCCCCCGTGCGCGTCCCACAGGCGCACCGGCTTCCCGACGATGTTGAGCAGCACCCGGCGCTCGCCCGCGTCCATGCTCACCTGCACGATCTGGTTGCCGAGCAGGTCGTAGCCGCCGGTGAACTGCGTCCCGCCCGCCGGACCCGGCACGCGCAGCATGTACTCCATCACGCGCCTGCCGTGCGCGTCCACGACGGCCAGCGGCTTGCCTTCCACGTCCAGGACCAGGCGCGCCGCGTTGCGCGTGCCGCCGCCCGCGTCGGCGATGGTCAGCACGGCACGTCCAAGCGCGTCGAAGCAGACGACGTTTGGCGTGGCCGCGTGGGCTGCCGTCTGCGCGGCGGCGGCCTGCTCGGCAGTGCCCAACGCGCCCCCGATGCGCTGGTCGTGCCAGGACGGCAGATACGCGTCGTCGGGCAGGCGGCGGAAGAAATCGCCCACGTCCGAGTCGGCGGACGGATCGGCCACCAGCGCCATGTCGTTGGCGTCCCAGGTCGTCTGGCGCCACGCGTCGAAGAGGACCTTCTCGACGGTGTGATTGGGGTGCAGCGTGGCGACCACGCGCCCCAACGGGTCGTAGAACAGGATCGGGCTGACGCCCTCGGCGCGCGCGAATTCGAACCGGTGCGTGGCGGTGAAAAACGGCTCGTATTCGCGGACCGGCAGGCCCTTGTTGTTGTAGATCGTCCAGCCGGTGCCCAGCCAGCGCGGCGCGACGTCCGGCCCACCGGGGGCCAGCGGGCCCGGCTCGGCCTGGAGCTTCTGCTGAATCTCGCGCCCGAAGCCGTCCGAGTACGAAAACGCGTGCTGGAAGCGGGGCGGCTGGCCGGGCGGGGAGTCGGCGACGTGCGTCTCGCGCGCCAGCGTATACGCCACGGCGGGGCGCGGCTGGGGATCGTCGCGGGTGCGGAAGTACGCCCGCACGTCGTAGAGCGTGCGCGTGCTGGCGTCCTGCAGGATCGCGCCCGGATCGGCCAGCGGGTCGTCGAGGTGCGCCCGCCGGACCGCTTCGGGCAGATCGGCGGTGAAGCCCGCCAGGCTGTCGCCCGTGCTGGCGCCCGGTTTGCCCATCAGCGCCGTACCGGTCACCAGCCCCAGCGCGTTGAACGCGGCGGCGGAGCGGTTGCCGTTGGCGTCGGTGATCAGCGCCGCCTGGAGGGTGCGGTAATCGTTGCCATTGGTGATCGCGCCCGTCGCCGGGTCGCGCTCGCCCGCCGTGACCCGGTTGCCGACCGGGTCGACCGTCTCCAGCGGCAGCAGGTCGTAATCGTCGTAACGCGCCGCCGCCGTCGCGCCGAACGGGTCGCGGAACCGGTGGGGCAGGAAGAAATGCTGCTGCGCGAATGCCAGCTCCTCGGCGGGGGAATCGGCGGCGTCCGGCGACAGGAACACGCGCCCCGCCGGGATCCACCAGTGGGTATCCCCCTCGCTGTGGACGTAACCGGCTTCCGTTTGCAGCAGGTCGTTGGTCACACGATCCGCGTAAACCTGCGCGACGAGATCGTCCGTCAGCGCGAGCTGGTAGCCTTCGCCGGGCAGCGCCCGCGCTTCGAGCGTTCCGAGCGGCAGCAGCCTGGTCAGGTCGTCGCGCCGGTACAGCATTCGGGTATGTTCCACCAGCCGCCGGTACGGGTGCGCCTCGGTGGCGCTGGCGGCCAGCACGTCGCTGTAGGGGACGTCGTGGCTCTCGTCACCTGCTGCGGCCACCGCCGCGATCAGCTCGTCGAACCGGAACAGGTTCGTCACGCCCGGCAGCGCGGCGGCGGGCGCGGTGTTGAGCAGCTCGTAGGTCCGCGTTTCGCACTCGGTAGGCGTCCGGTAGGCGTCGCCGGTCGAGATGGCGTTGGTGTAGCGGTGCTCGGTCAGCGTGATCAGCGGCTGGCTCTGTTTGGCGTGATCGTCGCTGGTCAGCAGCGGATCGGGATCGGCATAGCGCCGCCCGTAGCTGATGGCAACGGCCTGCCGCACGTTGCCGAAATCGTCCACGTCCAGTGTGACGGCGTGCGTGACGCGCGGATCGGCCACCGCCTCGCCCTCGACGTCGAACAGCGTCCGCTCATAGTGAAAATCCACCACCTCGCGCGGGTGAACCAGGTACACGCCCGGCTGATCGCCGCGCCGCGGCTGCAAGCGGCGCACGGCGTAGGTCCGCTCGGAGACGGTATAGGGGCGCCCGGCGCGCTCGGTGCCGTCCAGGGCGTAGACCTCCTGGCGCAGCACCGATCCCTTGAGCGCCCGGCAGGCGTCGCGCACGTCGCCGGCGTCCAGGTCGGGCGGCAGGAGGGTGTCCGGCAGCAGCATGGCGGCGCGCTGGCCCTCTGTCAGCCCTGGCTCGCGGTAATACTCCGTCTCGAACTGGCGGCTGATCGCCGCGCCGCGCCGGAATGCGCCGGTGTGGATCCACGTCCGCGTGAGCGTGGGCGGGACGTGCGACGCGGCCTCGACGTTATCGCCCGCCGGGAAGGCGTCGCTTTCCGACAGCGCGGCGAATTCCTCGGTGTCCCACTGCTCGACCATGCCGAACCCGCGAAACTCGCGCTCGACGCCGTCGAAGAAGCCGTGATGGTAGGCGAAGCGCGACACGAAACGGTTGCGGCTGATGCGGTCGTAGGTTTCCATCCGCTCGACGACGTGGACCGGAAAGGGCAGCGGCGTGATCCACGGGCGGCCCGCCGCCGCGTCGGCCAGGTAAAACTGCGTGGACGGCGCGTAGGTGATGCGCGTTTCCGAGCCGAGATTGTTCCTGACGCCGACCAGCAGGTGCGGCTTGATCCCGTCCATCAGGTCGACGTAGCGCAGCGGGCGGCGCGCATCGCCGGGCAGGGGCGACGACCACACCAGGCACCCGGTCCCGCGCCCCAGCAGGTCCACGACCTGGACGGATGCCACCTGGTCCACCGCCGGGAACTGGCCCAGAACCGCGCCGGGGCTCCAACTGTTCCCCGCGCGGTTGAAATACACGTGAACGCCGTCCGCGTCGAGGTAGATCAGGTCGGCAGTGCCGGAGCCGTCCACGTCGGCCAGCCGGACGCGCCGCTGGTCGAGCAGTTCCGGGGAATCGAGGTGCGGCGCGCCGTCCATCGCCACTTTGGCGCCGAAGCGGCCATAGCCCAGGTTCGGCCAGTAGCACACCTCGCCGTCGCGGATGCGCACCAGATCGACCAGCCCATCACCGGACAGGTCCGCCAGGTGAATCGACTGCGCCCCATCCGCGAAGACCAGCCGCGGGCCGCGTTCCTCGTCGAGCGCGTGAGCCACCCGGCGGCGCGCATCGAAGCCCGCCTCGCCCAGCGACGGGTGCCAGGCCAGCGCGTGATCCTCGGTGATCAGCGCGTCGGCGTGCCCATCCCCGGTCAGGTCCACCAGCCGCAGGTTCGGATCGCTCCAGTTCAGGTTGGGCAGCGAGTCGAACGGGGCGAAGGGCGTCCACCCGCGCTCGTGCGTGCGCTCGTAGAACCCCGGCATCGGGCCGCCCAGCTCGACCAGATCGAGCTGTCCATCGCCCGCCAGATCGAGCAACTGCTGGCTCCCACTCAGCGCGGCGGACGCGGGCCGCTCGGCCACGGCGCGCAGCGGGCCGAAACGCCCGTCGCCCAGGTTGGGCTTGAAGTACCACGCCGCGCCCTGCTCGGTGAGGATGCCGGACAGCCCCTCGCCGTCGAGATCGACGAAGCGATATTGCGCGCCGTCCAGCCCAACCGGCAGGTTCTCCAGGTCGCGCGCCTCGATCTCACGGACGCGCAGCGCCTCGGCATCCCCCGGCTGGAGCCCGTCTTGTAGCGGGACGCGGCTGTATTCGAACTCGACCGGGGGCAGCGATTCGCGCAGGAAGGTGTCGTCCTGCCGGTGGGCGTATCCCGACTGGGTGATGGCGGTGAGATAGGTCGCCACCGGGCCCTCGTCGTAGGTGAACGCGATCGAGCGGGTCAGGGCGTCGGCGACCGGCAGCTCGCCGGGGAAGTGGTGGAAGATCAGCACGCGGCGGCACAGGCGGTAGGTGCGCACCTCGAAGGTGGGCCGGTAGGTCGAGAACGCGTCCGGGCGGGTGGGCCACGGCTGCGTTTCGCCGAGCGACGCGCGGACGAGTTCGCGATCCTCGGCGTCAGGCGGCAGCTCGGTGTAGTGCCCCTCGCCGTAATCGAACACGACCTCGAACAGCCAGTCGTCGCGCAGCGCCAGGTCCTCGCCGGGCTGGCACGGCGTCCGGTTGCCGTAGGTGATGCGCTTCAGGTAGCGGTTCGCCGCCCGGCTCGCGTCGTCCCGGTTGCGCTCGTGAGCCAGCGCGGGATCGACCCCGGCGGAGTCCTCGGCTTTGTACGTGTAGCGGATCGCGTTGCCTTTGTCGTCGGTCGTCTCGCACAACAGCCAGCGGAAAATCCGCCGCGCCGGGTCGGCGGGGTCGGCGATGCGGCTCTCAGCGGTGCGCCCGTAGAGGCTCGTCACGTTGTCGCGCGTGATGGCCCGCCAGTGGATCTCGCCGCTGGCGGCGTGCGTCCAGCGCTCGATGCGCGTGAACAGCCCCTCGATCCGCGGGCGGTAGCGCCGGACCCGGTAACTCTCGCCATCGATGGTGCGCGTCTGGTCCGGGTCCGGCGTGGGGACTAGGTCCTCGGCGCCGGACAGCACGAACGTGTCGGCGTCGTCCTCGTCCTGGTAGGTGGGCAGGCCGCGATCGGTCTTGCGCGCGATAGCGGGCAGCGACAGGCTCCACCCCAGGCCGAAGGGGCCATTCCCGCTCCCGGAGTCGTATCCCAGCACCAGTTGCGGGCCGAAATTCTGGCGGCCCGGCGGCATGTTGAGAGCCACGGTCATGCCGGCGGAGCCGGTCGCCGGGTTGACCTTGAACTTCTCGTCGATGCCGCGAATCGCCCCGCCCCCAGCCGGCAGGCTCACGGCGGGGGCTTGCTCGAAAACGGATGGGATCGTGCGGTCGTCGGGGGGGCGTGGGGCGTTTGGTTCGGGCCGTTGTGTGCGGTTGGGAGGGGGAGCGCTAGCGCCATGCATCATGAAAATCCTTCTCGATGCCTTACGGATGGTGGGTCCAGCGTTTGGATGCAGAATCCGCCGGTGCATCTTGCTTCCGGCAGGCGACGCTGGCAGACAAGACTGGGTGTGCGCGTCGGTTGGGGCGGGCCAGGGATGAGCCCCGGCCAGGATGCAGAGCCCGGTAGTGGGCGGGACGAAAGCCCGGCCCGCAGCGATAACGTTAATTTTAGTGATTGTTTTGAGAAATATTATTAAATGTCAACTTAGGGGATTTGAGGACAGCCTGTGACAGGGCGACATCACGCGGCGGGAGGGGGCAGAATTAGGAACAACGTACCACGCACCGGGCCGGTGACTCGGGCGGCTCCCGGCCCGGCACGTGGTCAAAGGCAGGCGGGTGGGGATACTAGCCGCGCGGGACGGCGGCCATCTCGTGCGCGACGGCCTCGAAGGCGGGCAGCGCGCGCTCGATCATGTCCTCGGTCGCGGTCAGCGACAGGCGTACCTGCCCCGGCAGATCGACATACTTGCCCGGCAGACAGTACACGTCGCGCGCGGCCAGCCGTTCGATCAGGCCGCTTTCGTCGCCGCCCGGCGCCTCGACCATCACGTAGAACGTCCCCTCGGGCCGCGTCGTCGCGTAGCCCATCTCGCGCAGGGCATCGACCACGCGATCGCGCTTGCGCTGGTACTGCTCGACGTCGATCGACAGCGCCTCAATGTCCGGCAGGGCGTACTGCATCAGGGCATTGGGGAACGCGTAGCCGGTCACCACCTGGGCCATGAACAGCGCTTCGCGCCAGGCGGCGCGGTCCGGCATGGACGGCGCCAGCGCGATGTAACCGATTCGCTGCCCTGGGATGAGCAGGATTTTGGTGTAGGTGTAGATCACGAACGTGTGCGGATAGACCGCCGACGGGCTGACGAAGGGGTGACCGTCGAAGACGATCCGGCTGTACGCCTCGTCCGACAGGATCGCGATCGGGCGTTCGCGGCCCTCGTTGGCGCGGGCCAGCACGTCGGTCAGCGCGCGCAGCGTCTCGACCGGGTAGATCCGGCCCATGGGGTTGTTGGGGCTGTTGACGATGATCGCGCGGGTCCGGTCGGTGATAGCCGCGGCGATGGCGTCGATGTCCAGGTCGGACGTGTCCGGATGGCAGCGCACCTGCACCGGGGCGCCTCCGGCGGCGTAGATCAGCGTTTCGTAGAAGAACCAGGGCGGGCTGATGTAGATGACCTCGTCTCCCGGATTGAGCAGCGTCGTGAGCACCACCGAGATGGCCGCGAACGCGCCGTTGGTCATGAAGATGTCGTCCGCTTCGAACGGCAGCCCGCGCCATGCGCGCAGCGTCCGCGCGACGTGCTCGCGGGTGGGCTGTTCGTTGTCTTTGTACGCGAACCAGTCGGCGGAGTGGGGCGTGCTGTGGCGGACGAGCGCGCTCACGAAGTCGGGGTGGACGCGTTCCTGCGGGTTGCCAAGCATGAAATCACAGATGCCGGGCTGCCCCTGGCGCTCGGCCCAGGTCGAGCCGGTGACGAAACGGACCAGGTCCTCGTTCATCGCCATCAGGTGGCCGGTGCGGTCGGAAAAGTGGGCTGGGGTCATGAGTGCGTGTCTCCTGGTGTGGAACGTAAGCCATCGAACAGATCGGTTTCGAGCCCGCCCGTGGTGGGCACCCGGCTAAACACGCGGTAGTACGTGTTCGTGTGCCACAGGCGGAGCTGGTCTTCGTCGGGCAGGTCGAGCAGTTTCCCGTATTCGCGGATTTGCGTCTGGTGGCACTTCACCGCGTTCCAGATTTGCGCGCGATAGCGCCCGGTATCGATCGCGGTTGTGATCGACCACGCGGGCCAGGGCATGCCGCGCCGTTCCTCGCCGTCGATCACCATCACCAGGTCGCCGAACACGCGGGTATAGATGTCGAACATGTCCTGGCTTTCGGCGATGTAATACAGCTTGGCGACGCCGTGCGGCTTCGCGCCCGACGGGTCCGGATAGTCGCAGTTGGCCGCGCACTGGACCGCCGCCGTGGTGAGCTGGCAGATCGCGATGTGGTCGGGGTGGCCGTAGACGCCGAACGGGTCGAACGTGACGACGACGTGCGGGCGGACGCGGCGCAGGTGCGTCACGAGATGGCGGATCACCTCGGCCTTGTCGGCGCGGTCCAGCTCGCCATCCACGTAATCGAGCAGCACCAGCTCCTGGATGCCCAGCGCCTGAGCCGCGGCACGCAGCTCGGCTTCGCGGATCTGGCCGAGCGCGTCGAGGCCGGGGTTGTCTTCCGGCGGGCCGAACCAGCCGCGCTGGCCGCGCGTGGCGGTGATCAGGTACGTCTCGATCCCTTCGGCGGCGTAGCGCGCCAGCGCGCCGCCCGTGCCCAGCGATTCGTCGTCCGGATGTGCCAGGATGCACATCAGGCGAAGCGTGCCATTGTCGGTGTGCATGGGAGTTCCCTTTTCTTGCTGCGTGGTGCGGGCGCCAGAACGGGCGTCCCCGCGAGCGACAGGGGGCACAAGCGCCCGGTGTCCACCCTCCAATTATAATCACAGATTTATAATTTATTCAATGTGAGATTATGGAATCCATTGATGCCGGGACCGCCGCGCTATTGGCGGCGCGCTGCTCGTGCTAGAATGAGGCCAGGGTTTTGCCGGACGGTGGCCGGGGGGAGCGTTTCTGTGAACACCAGACTGATCACCTCGCTGGAAAAACTGCGCGGCAGTTACTGGTTCTTGCCAGCGCTGATGGTGATACTCGCTATTGGCCTGTCGCTGGTCACGGTCACGATCGATCGGGAATATCTCGACACGTGGCCGGAGGCGTTGGACTGGATCGACATCGGGGACCCGGACGGGGCGCGCACGTTCCTGTCGACCATCGCCGGGTCCATGATCACGGTTGCCGGGGTTGTATTCTCGATCACGATCGCGGCGCTCGTTCAGGCATCGGGGCAGTTTGGGCCGCGCCTGCTGGGGAACTTCATGCGCGACCAGGGCAACCAGATCGTGCTCGGGACGTTCATCGCGACGTTCATGTACTGCCTGCTCGTCTTGCGGAGCGTGACCGACACCGAGCGCGAGGTGTTCGTTCCCCATCTGGCGCTGCTGGTCGGCCTTTTCTTGATCGTCGCCAGCGCGGGCGTGCTGGTCTATTTCTTCCACCACATTTCGGCATCGCTGCAAGCGGAAACGGTGATCGCCTCGGTCGGCAGGGAGCTGGAGATGGCGGTCGCACGGCTCTTTCCCCAGGAGATGAACGTATCGGCATTCGAGCGTCCCGGCACGCAGGGCTATGATGTGCTGGCCGAGCTGGACCAGGACGAGGCCGGCATGGTCCCCGCGATTCGCAGCGGCTACCTGCAAGCGATCGATATGGAGGGGTTGGTCGCCCTGGCGGAGGAGCACGACCTGATATTGCGGCTGGTGCACCGTCCCGGCGATTTCGTGGCGAAGGAAAGTGACCTGGTGGCCATCTGGCCGGGGGGCCGGCTGGATGATGAGTTGGAGTCCCGGATCGAGCGGGCGTTCGTGCTCGGCAACCAGCGCCTTCGCCTGCACGATGTCGAGTTCACGGTCAACCAACTGGTCGAGATCGCGGTGCGGGCGCTATCGCCGGGCATCAACGATCCGTTCACGGCGATGGGCTGCGTCGATCAACTCAGCGCGGGCCTGACGCAGCTCGTCAAGCGCAGCGTGCCCGCCGGGTATCACCTGGACAGCAGCGACCGGTTGCGGGTGGTGACCTATGCGCTGACGTTCACGGGGATCATCGATGCCGCCTTCGACCAGATCCGCCAGCACGCGCGTGGAGACGTGGCGGTTACCATCCGGCTGTTGGAGGCCATCGCGGCGATCGCACCGCACACGCGCACCTCCGAACAGCGCGCCACGCTGGCCCGTCAGGCGGAGATGATCTATCGCGCCAGCCAGGAGGCGATCCCCGAAGAATGGGATCGCGACGACATCGAAAAACGCTACCGGCAGGCAAAGCGCGCGATCGAAGAGGCGTGAGGACCGGCGCGGGGCGCTCAGCGCACCGTGAGCGCGTCGTGCTGCTCCACGATCTGCACCAGCCGGTCCAGCGGGATGGCGTGGGCGGTGCGGCCCTTGTGACCGGTCATGGTTTCGGCCATCGTCAGCGCGTTGATGATCGCCTCTTCCACGGCTTCGGCGACGGCCTCGAAGAAGAAGTTGAGCTGTTGGTGGCGCAGCATGCGCAGAGTCACCATCTCGTCGGGCGGGCTGGGCAGGTCGTTGCCGGTGGCGAAGACCAGGAAGATGTCGCCGCTGGAGTTGTAGCCGACGCCGCCCACCCGCGCCAGCCCGACCGTCGCCCGCTGGGCGAGGCGCTTGCACTGGATGGGCAGCAGCGGCGCATCCGTGCCGATGACGGCGATGATCGATCCGGCCTGGAGCGACGGCTCGGTGCCCCACGGCGTGGGCACCTCGTCGGGGCCGATCTCCGCGCCGACCGGCACCCCGTTCACCCGCAGAAAGCTGCGATCCCCGTAGTTGGTCTGGACCAGCACCCCGACCGTGTACGTTTGCTCCCCCAGCTCGACCAGCCGGGACGACGTGCCGATCCCGCCTTTGAAGTCGTGGCAGATCATGCCGGTGCCGCCGCCGACGTTGCCCTCTTTCACCGGGCCGGACGTTGCGCGGTTCATGGCGATGAACAGGTCCGACTTGGTGATGTGGAAGGCGTCGATGTCGTTGAGCCACCCGTCGAACGTCTCGGCCACGACCGGCAGCAGCATCCCCTCGCGGGCGTAATGCTCGCGCTCCCACGCGATCAGCATGTCGCGCACGATGCCGACCTGGTGCGTGTTCGTCAGCCCGATCGGGGAGGTGAGCATCCCGGCCTCGTCGATCCAGTGCGCGCCGGTCAGTTCGCCGTTGCCGTTGAAAGCGTAATACGCGGCGAACGCGTGATTCTTCCAGATCGCGCCGTGGCGCGGGATGATCGCCGTCACGCCGGTCCGCGCCACGCGCGGCATGTCGTAGATCGCGGTGCTGTGGCCGACCAGCACGCCCGGCACATCCGTGATCGCGTTGTATCGCCCGGTCGGGTAACGTCCAATCGTAATTCCCAGGTCTCGCAGGCGCGCCCGTTCCACTACTGACTCCTCTGTTGGTGCAGCTCGGTATTCCCCTCGTGCCGGGCCATCATAGCCCGATTCCGGCGCTCTTTCCACTGCCGGGATGTGTCACGCAGGCGCCAGCGCGCCCGCCCCGGAAGACGCGCTCACCGGGTAAACGTGCGGCTCGCGCCCGGTCGATTGCCGGTAGGCGTCGCGCACCGCCGGGACGAACTGGGCGACGCGGTCGCGCTCGACGAACGCGACCACACAGCCGCCGAACCCCGCGCCCGCCTGCCGCGCCCCGATGGCGCCCGGCGCGCCTAACATGGCCGCCATCATCGACTCCATGGCCGGGACGCTGATCTCGTAGAGATCGCGCGCGCCCGCGAACGATGCCGCCGCCAGCGCCCCGATCGCCGCCCGGTCACCGGCGGACAGCGCGCCGGCGAGGTCCAGCACGCGCCGGTTTTCCTCGATGATGAAGCGCGCGCGGCGCCGCACCACGTCCGGCAGATCGCCCGCGTGGGCGTCGAGCTGGTCGAGGGTGGCATCGCGCAGCGTCCGGATCGCGGGGTGGTGCCCGGCCAGGATGGCCGCGGCTTGCTCGCACTGGGCGCGCCGTTCGGCGTACTCGGAGCCGCTCAGCTCGCGCTTGAACCGCGTATCGCAGATCACGACTTGGATGCCGGGATCGATCGCGGTGGCCTGCCCGGTCAGGTGGCGGCAGTCGAGCAGCACGGCGCACCCGTCCCGCCCGTGAACTGACGTGTACTGGTCGAGAATCCCGCAGTTGACGCCGACGAAGCTGTTCTCGGCCCGCTGGCACAGCAGCGCGACCTGCAGCGGCTCGATCGCCCAGCCGCCCAGCTCGCGGAACAACACGGCGGTCGCCACTTCGAGCGCGGCGGACGAGCTCAACCCGCTGCTCAACGGGACGGTGCTGTGAATCACCCCGTCGAAGCCGCCCAGCGCGTAGCCTTCCGCCTGGAACACGTGCGCCACGCCCTTGACGTAGTCGCCCCAGCGCGCCGCCGGGTCCGGCTGGATGTCGTCCAGGCTGAACGTGACGCGCTCACCCAGGTTGATCGAGTCGATGGCTACCACCCGGTCGGGCCGCGGGCGCGCCGCGATCCAGATGTCCCGGTCGATGCTCATGGTCAGTACGAATCCCTGGTTGTAATCGGTATGGCTGCCCATCAGGTCGACGCGCCCTGGCGCGCGGACCCAGTGCGACGGCTCGCCGCCGAAGACCTGCGCGAAACGAGCCAGTACCTGCGATCGCCGGTCCGGTCCGGTCATGAGTCGGTCTCCACGGGTGCAAAAGCCGCTAACAGGGCGTCCACGTTCGCCATCGGGATGTCGGCCATCATGCGATGCGACGGCGCCAGCATGATCCCCGTGCCGTCCGGCGCCAGGGACCGCGCCGCCGCCGCGACCGCCGCCCGGACGTCGTCCGGGGACCCGTTGGGCAGCACGGTCTGGGTCGAGATCCCGCCGTAGTACGACAGCCGTTCGCCGAACGTGTCGCGCAGCCAGCCGTGGTCGATCACCTCGGGCTGCACGGGGTTGAGCGTCGTCAGGCCGATCTCGACCAGGTCCGGCAGGACCGGCGCGATCTGCCCGTCGGAGTGCATGATCACCGGCAGGCCGGCCTCGCGGAACGGCTCGAACAGGCGCGCCAGCCGTGGCTTGATCAGGGCCCGCCACGCGGCAGGCGAGAACAGCATGTTCTTCTGCGCGCCGTAGTCGTCGCCGAAGTAGCCGCCGTCCACGCCCAGCGCGATGAAGCGCCGGATCAGGGCGAGCTGGATCGCGGTGATGCGGTCCAGCAGCTCGCCGGCGAAGCCGGGATCGAGCGCCGTGTCGGCCAGGAACGCCTCGAAACCGCGCAGCAGCCACGCCCGCTCGAACAGGGCGAACCCGAAGTTGGGCGCGACGAAATGCTGGCCCGCGCCGGCAACGACGGCCTGCGCCGCGTCGTCGAGCAAGTGCGGGTCGGACGGGTCCGGCCAGGGGAACGCGTCCAGGTCTTTCGAGTCCGCCAGCGGGCAGAAGCTGGGGAAATAACCCTCCTCCTCGGTGTCGAAGCCGACGCCCCACCAGTCATAGCGGGTTTTGCCGTCCGCGCTGAGCCGCCTGGGGAACGTCAGGTCGAGGCGGAGCAGGTGATTGCCCAGCCGTTGGGGCAGGTCCGCGGGCGCGACGCCGAAATGGGCGGCCAGCCTCGCGCCCATAGCGGCGGTGTAATTCACCTGGGTGGGGAGGCGGTCGACAGGCTCATAGGCCAGCGCCCGGCGCACGCGCTCCTTCGGCGTCAGGTTCATGCAATTCGCTCCCTTTCCGTCGTGCTGTGGATGCTCAGCGCCCATTGTGGCGCGTTCGCTGCGTTTGCGCCACCCTACGCGTCCCGGTCAGGATCGCGCTCGCCAGCCGGACCGCCTCCCCTGGCCGCAGCGTCCGCCCGCGCCTGCTCAATGGCGCGGCAGGTCGAAGCGGCGTCGTTGAGGAATGTGAACGCGAACGGAACGCCCCGCACCGAAAATCGGATGGCGGGCACGGCGAACCACACACGGGCGGTCGCCAGGTTTTCGATCAGCTCCAGCGGCAGACTCAAGAAGTCGGTGGTTGTGGCGATCGTGTCGAGCTTGGTCAGGAAGACGACGCGGTGATCCGTGACCACGAGCAAACCATCAGGACGATCCCACAGGCTGCACGGGTTCCAATACTTCGCGATGCGCTGCTGCCGGATGTGCTCGTGCTCCGGGCCTCCCAGCGAGCGGATGAGTTGGGCCGATTCGCTTTTGGAGCGATCCATCTTCAGCAGCACCGTGCCGTATTCGAAGATGACCTTTCCCACCTCGTCCATGGCTGAACCTCCAGGATGTGTACAGGCGCGCCGGCGCCGGGGAGCGTTATCCGGGCATGGTGGTGAAGCGGCTCAACTGGGCGCCCCGTTTCCATTGAGTCCCGTCGGGGAGCGTGGTGTCTTCGTCGAAGAGGGCGCCTTCCAGCCGCGTGTTTTGCAGCAGGGCGTCGCGCAGGTTGGCCCCGCGCAAATTGGCCTCGCGCAGATCGGCGCCGGACAGGTGCGCGAGTTCCAGCCGGGCGCGTTCCAGGTTGGCCCCGGCCAGGTTGGCCCGCTGGAACTGGGCGGAGGTGAGATCCGCGCGCGCCAGGGTGGCCGCCTCCAGATTCGCGCCCCACAGCCGCGCGCGTTGCAGCGTGCCATCGTCGAGGGTGGCCGCCTCCAGGTTGGCCCGGTTCAGGGTGGCGTGGTCCAGACACGCGCTCTGAAGGTACGCGCCGCGCAAATGGGCGCCCTGCAGGTTGGCGTTCTGCAGGTTGGCGCCCTGCAGATAAGCGCCGTCGAGTTGAGCGCCCTGCAACTGCGCGCCTTGCAGGTTCGCCTTGCCCAGCTTGGCATCGTTCAGGCACGCGTCGCGCAGGTTGGCGTCGCTCAGATTCGCGCCCCACAGCCGCGCGCCTTCGAGGTGCGCGTGCTCCAGGTTCGAGCCGCGCAGGTCGGACTCTTCCAGGTTGGCCCCGCGCAGGTCCTTGCCGGAAAGCTGCTGGCCCTCGATCAGGCGCTGCGCCAATTGACCCATTATGGCCTGAAAGGACTCGGCGAGGTGGCGGTCCTGCGGCGAATCGCCGAGCAGATCGCTGACCACGGCACCCAGATCGTCGATCACGTCTCCCAGAAAACACTCTGCGACCGCGCCCGTCCAGAAGGGCAGCAAGCCGTGCCGGGTCAGGAACACGATCAGGTCGTCGCGCTCTGCCTGGGGGATGGCGTGCCACGGGCATAATTCCGAATCAGGGGATGCCCGGTTCCGGCACCGGACTCCCTGCCGCGTGAAAGCGGTGCATTGTTGGCGCTTGCCGGTCATCTCTCCACCCCACAAACCTGTGATCGATGGGCGGGCAATGCGAACGCCGCCCAACAGGCTCACCTATAGCATACCGTTTTTTTGCGCATTCAGGAATGGGTCAATTCAGAGGATCGGCATGGGGACGCACAAAAACAGCCGGCGCCCGGTGGGTGGCGCCGCCGTCACAGCAGGAGAAGTAGGGATAGTGCTGGCACCCCCTGCCGAGCAGCCAACCGTCACGGTGTTATCCGGACGGGGAATCAGGCCGGGGCCGGTGTGAGCCGGCCCCACAACATCAGCCGAATGTCAGTCCAGGCCGCACTCTTCGTTGGTGCCCTGGCGGATGGCTACCGGCGCCGTGATCGTGCTGTGATAGGTCTCCGTACCGGCTTTGATGGTGACCTCGGTGATCGACCAGTCGTAATGCCCGGCGAGTGTCAGTAAGACGGTCCGCGAGTCGCTGGTCGATGGTGTCAGGCTGCGGCTGGCGAGCATCAGGCCGTTCAGGCTGTGTGTCTCCTTGGATGGCTTGCCGGTCCCATATGGCGTGTCGAATTTCAGACCGGTCGCGCCGGTCTTGGGATCGGTGCCATATTCATACTTTTCGCTGGATGCGACGATCTTGTCGACCAGCCCGGGCGGGAACCCCAGGACCCAGTGGCTGATGTCCGGATCGCAGCCGTTGGTCACCTTGTAGCCCACCGTCGTCTGGTCGTTGGCTTCGTCATAATTGTTGGTGACCAGTTCGATGGTGTAGCAGTCCAGGTACGCCGTATCCGGACCTTCTTCTTCCTCGACCGGCTCTTCACAGCGCAGGTCGGTCGGGTTCAGGTAGTCCACCGTCCGCAGAATGGACTTGTTGAACCAGGTCGCAATCCCGCTCGCCATCAACATGATGATGATTGAGGCGGGAATGGTCGGCCAGTATTCCATCAGAGCCTGGCCCCGCTGCCATTTGATCCACCGCGATTGTCTCGGTTTCATCGTCGTGCCCTCCTGAACAAATGATGATGGCTTGTTGTGCGTTTCGACGACTGTGTATTCGATCGCCTTTACCGCTAAAACGCCAGGCAGCCGCCAATATTCCCTGAATTCCGTAAATTCCATTCGTGATTTCACGAATTCTTAACAAATGGACGCGCCCGGCGGGGAAGGCGGTTCCGGGAGGCGCATCGCGGGGAAATATTGTGTGCCGCGCTTCTAAGAACTATACTGAATACGATAATAGATTCATTCATGGTGCGTGGTGAGCCTCCGAAGCAAGCTGGGTCTGCTGTTCGTGTCGTTTCTGAGCCTGGTGACGATCTCCGTCGCGGTGACGGCGTGGGTGATCGACGACCAGCAGGCCGACGCGCTGGTGATCAACCTGGCCGGGCGCCAGCGGATGCTCATCCAGCAGATCACGCGCGAGGCGCTGCTGGCCGAGCGCCAGCCCGACGGGGCCGCGCACCTGCAGGTCATGCGCGAGGCGGCTGACCGGTTCGACCGGACGCTGCACGCCCTGCGGGATGGCGGGCCGGCGCCCTACCTGCCCGGCGAGCAGGTGATGCTCCCGGCGGCGGATGAGGCCACCATTCGCCGCGAGCTGGGCGCTATTGCAGATGCGTGGGCGGTGTTCGCGGGACACCTCGCCACGATCGAATCGGCGAGCGCGGGCAGTCCGGCCCGGCAAACAGCGCTGGACGCGATCGAGCGGCTGGCCCCAGAGCTGGCCGAACGGACCGATCGCGTCGTGCGGCTGTACGAAGACGAGTCGACGCGCAAGATCGCCCGGCTGCGCTGGATTCAGGCCGGGTTTTTCATGGGCGCGGTGGCGCTGCTGGCCGCCGGGCTGGTGACCGTGCGCCGGGCGGTGATCCTGCCGCTGGGCGCGCTGGCGCGGGCCGCCCGGCGCATCGGGCAGGGCAACCTGGACGATCCTGTCGCCGTGCAGGGCCCGCGCGAGCTGGCGGCGCTGGCGCAGAGCTTCGAGGCGATGCGCGGCCAGCTCAAGGCCGGGCACGACGACCTGGAACTGCGCGTCCGGCAGCGCACGCGCGAGCTGACCGCGCTCTACGACGTGATCCGCGAGATCTCGGCGCGGTTGGAGATCGACCACGTGCTGCACTCGGTGACGGCCAAAGCCCGCGACCTGATCGACAGCGACGTCGCGTTTCTGTGCCTGCTCGACGACGAGGGCCGGTCGCTCAGCCTGAAGTCCCACGAGGGACCGCCCGACGCGGTGTGTGGGACGTGCGTGCTGGCCCGGCGGTCGGTGGCCGGGCGGGTGCTGGATCACGGCGGCGCGCTGATCTGCGACGTGCCGGGCTGCCGGAACATCGCGCCGCACTACCGGGCCAGCCACATGGCCGCGCCGCTGCACGCGGGCGACCGGGTGATCGGCGCGCTGTGCGTGGGCAGCGCCCGGCGCGCGCAGTATTCGGCGGACCAGGCCCGGCTGTTGACCGAGCTGGCGAACTCGACGGCGATCGCGCTGGACAACGCGCGCCTGTACGAGCAGGCCGAGCGCCTCGCCGCGCTGGAGGAGCGCCAGCGGATCGCGGCGGAGATGCACGACGGGCTGGCGCAGACGCTGAGCTATTTGCAGATCAAGACCGGGCAGGTGGCCGACCTGCTGGCGCAGGACGCGCTGGCCGAGGCCGCGCCGCACCTGAACCAGATCGCGGCGGCGCTGGACCGGGCCGGGCTGGACGTGCGCCGGTCGATCGCCAGCCTGCAAGCCGAGATCGAGCTGCCGCAGGCGCTGCAGGGGCGGCTGGGCGATCTCGTCGCGGAACTCGCGGCGGTGGGCGGCCCGCCCGCCGATTTGATCGCCCCGGATCAACCGGTCGTGGTGCCGCCCGACGAGGCGAGCCAGGTGCTGCGCATCACGCAGGAGGCGCTGCACAACGCGCGCCGCCACGCGGGCGCGGCGCGTATCACGGTCCGGCTGGACCGGGACGGGGCCCGCCACCGGATCACCGTTCGGGATGACGGCTGCGGGTTCGACCCGGCGGAGGCCGCGCTCAACGGCAAGGGCCATTTCGGCCTCAGCATCATGCGGGCGCGCGCGTCCCGGCTGGGCGGCGATCTGGCGATTCGGACGGCGTCGGGCGCCGGCACCGAAGTGATCCTCACGTGGCCCGCCGGGCCGGAATGAGAGGGAGAAGGCAAGATGGACTCCATTCGCGTGTTGTTGGCCGACGATCACGCGCTGTTCCGCGAGGGGCTGGCGAGCATCATCGCGGCCCAGCCCGACATGACGATCGTCGGTGAGGCGGGCGATGGCCTGGAAGCCCTGGTGAAAGCCAGAGAACTGAAGCCCGACCTGATCCTGATGGACGTGACCATGCCCGGCTGTGATGGCCTGGAGGCCACCCGCCAGATCAAAGAGGCGCTGCCGGACGTGGTGATCGTGGTGCTGACGGTGCACAGCGACGAGGAAAAGCTGTTCCAGGCGATCAAGAACGGGGCGCAGGGCTACCTGCTCAAGAGCATTCGCTCGCAGGCCATGCTCGACCTGATTCGCGGCGCGCTGCGCGGCGAGGCGGCCATCACGCCGGTGCTGGCCGGCTACATGCTCGAGGAGTTCCGCCGCCTGAGCCACACGGCGCCCGACGGCGAGGCATTCCCGGTCGAAACGCTGACCTTCCGCGAGCAGGACGTGCTGGCCCAGGTGGCCGCCGGGGCGACCGACAAGGAGATCGCCGAGGCGCTGAGCATCAGCCTGCACACCGTCAAGAGCCACATGCGGAACATCCTCTCCAAGCTGCACGTCAACAACCGCTACGACGCGGCGAAGATCGCCCGCTACAAAGGGCTGGTCTGATCGTCCTCACTACCCGTCCGATCCCCAAGAACTAGTTCTTCCCCTTGCGCGAGCGATGACCAGATCGCTCGTTTTTCATGCCACGCCTCAGGTCGCGAACGTTACCCCGCGCGCCGCGTTCCGGTACGCTGGAGACAAATGGAAGGCTGGACGTATGGCAGCGCATCGAATCTTGCTGGTGAGCACACACCCCTTGTTGAGCGAGGGCTTGCAGCGCGTGCTGGGCGCGATGGACGACCTGGCGCTGGTGGGCCCGCTGGCGCTGGAGCGTTTCGACCTGGACAGCCTGGCGGGATACGCGCCGGACGTGGTGTTGTTCGCCGGCGAGGATGACGACGATCCGGCGATTGGCGCGCGCGTGCTGTCGATCTTGCAGCACACCCCGGACCTGCCGGTGATCCAGGTGGGTCTCTCGGGCCACAATGTGGTGCGCGTGTACACGTCCCACACGCTGCCCGCCCGCAGCGCGGACCTGATCGACACGATTCGCGCGCTGCGGGCGCGGGTGGCGCGGGGCGGCGAATTCGAACAGGGTGCTATGCGAGGCGAGGATGATGCTGATTAAGTGGTTGACCGCGACACTTTTGGTGACGGGGCTCTTGCTGCTGGGCACGGCATATTGGGTGCAGGCCGCGCCGCCCGGCCAATCCGCGCAGGAAGGGGAGGCGCTCTTCCAGCAGTACTGCGCGGGCTGCCACACGGTAGGCGGGGGCGACCTGTCCGGGCCGGACCTGCTGGGCGTGGCCGACCGGCGTGACCGGGATTGGCTGGAGCACTGGCTGGCCGAGCCGGACACGATGATCGCCGAGGGCGACCCGATCGCGCTGCAACTGCTGGCCCAGTACAACAACGTCCCCATGCCCAATCAGAACCTGTCACTGTCCGAGATCGACGCGCTGCTGGCGTACCTCGGCGCGCCAGAATCCGCGCACCCGGCGGAGCCGGCCCAGGGGGCGGCCCTGGCCGGTAACGCGGAGGCGGGCAAGGACCTGTTCACCGGCGCGCAGGCGTTCACCAACGGCGGGACGGCCTGCATCGCCTGCCACGACACGGCGGCATTGGGCGCGCCGGGCGGCGGCCTGCTGGGGCCGGACCTCACCCAGGCGGCGCAGCGCTACGGCGGCGAGGCCGGGCTGACCGGCGTGCTGGGGACGATCGCGTTCCCGTCGATGGTTCCCATCTACCAGAACCGCCCGCTCGCGCCGCAGGAGCAGGTCGATCTGGCGGCGTTCCTGGCGAGCTCCGCCGGGGAGGCCGCGCCGAGCCGTGGCCTGCGCCACGCGACGCTGTACCTGCTGGCGTTCGGCGCGATGGACGTGTTCCTGGTTGGATTGTTTATCTGGCACCGGCGGCTTCCGCGGGCGGGACGTCGCCTGTCCGCCCGGCGCTGAGGCTGTGTGACGACGGAGGAGGAGATTATGGGTTGGATTCGTGAGCTGGTGAGTCCCCAGTCGCGCCAATGGGAGGAGCTGTACCGCAACCGCTGGCAGCACGACAAGGTGGTGCGCAGCACGCACGGCGTCAACTGCACCGGGGGCTGCTCGTGGAATGTCTACGTCAAAGATGGGATCGTGACCTGGGAGATGCAGGCAACCGACTATCCCCTGCTGGATGCCGAACTGCCGCCCTACGAGCCACGCGGCTGCCAGCGCGGGATCAGCTTTTCGTGGTATCTCTACAGCCCGATCCGCGTGAAGTATCCCTACGCGCGCGGCGCGCTGCTGGACCTGTGGCGGGCGGCCAAAGCCGAGCACGGCGACCCGGTCGCGGCCTGGGCCAGCATCGTGAGCGATCCGGACCGGCGCCGCCGGTACCAACAGGCGCGCGGCAAGGGGGGCTTCCGGCGGTTTGGCTGGGACGAGGCGCTGGAGATCATCGCCGCCTCGACGCTGCACACCATCAAGCAGCACGGGCCCGACCGCGTGATCGGGTTCTCGCCCATCCCGGCGATGTCGATGCTCAGCTATGCGGGGGGCAGCCGCTTTCTGCAACTGCTGGGCGGCGTGGTGATGAGCTTCTATGACTGGTACTGCGACCTGCCGCCCGCCTCGCCGGAGGTTTGGGGCGAGCAGACCGACGTGGCCGAGAGCGCGGATTGGTACAACAGCAAATACATCGTGGCGATGGGTTCTAACGTCGCCATGACGCGCACGCCGGACGCGCACTTCCTCAGCGAGGCGCGCTGCGACGGCTCGAAGCTGGTGGTCTTCTCGCCGGATTTCAGCCAGGTGGCGAAGCACGCCGATTGGTGGGTGCCGGTCAACGCGGGGCAGGACGGCGCGTTTTGGATGGCGGCGAATCACGTCATCCTCAAGGAGTTCCACGCCGACCGGCAGACGCCGTATTTCATCGACTACGTGAAACGCTACACCGACAGCCCGTTTCTGGTGACGCTGGACCAGAACGGCGAGGCGTACACGCCGGGGCGAATGCTGCGCGCCAGCCAGATCGCGGCCTACGCGGACGCCGAGCACGCGGACGCGAAGTTCCTGGTGTGGGACGAAACGGCCCGCGCGATCAGGATGCCACAGGGCACGCTCGGCTTTCGCTGGCAGAAGGTCAAGGGCCAGTGGAATCTCGACATGAAGGACGGAGTCGACGGCGCCCCGATCGATCCGGCGCTGACGCTGCTCGACGATCACGACGAAGTCGCGCCGGTCACGTTCCGCGAATTCGCGTTCGACCGCGACGTAACGCGCGGCGTTCCGGCGCGCCGCGTCGAAACGCAGGACGGGCCAGCGCTGGTGGTCACCATCTACGACCTGCTGATGGCGCAGTTCGGCGTGGGGCGCGGGCTGGCGGGCGACTATCCGCAGAGCTACGACGACGAGGACGCTCCCTATACACCCGCGTGGCAGGAGCGTTTCACCGGCATCGACCGGGCGACGGTGATCCAGTTCGCGCGCGAGTGGGCGACCACCGCCGAGCAAACCGAAGGCCAGTGCTCGATCATCATCGGGGCGGGCATCAACCACTGGTATCACAACAACCTGCTCTACCGCGCCGCCATCGCCGGGCTGATGCTGACCGGGTGTGTGGGGCGCAACGGCGGCGGCCTGAATCACTACGTCGGGCAGGAGAAGCTCGCGCCGATGGCGGCCTGGCTGCCGGTGGCGATGGCGCTCGACTGGACCAAGCCGCCGCGCCTGCAAAACTCACCGTCGTTCCATTACGTGCACTCCGACCAGTGGCGCTACGAGGGCGACTTCACCGATCTCCAGCCCGGCAGCGCGCCCGGTCACCCGCTGGCGCAGGGCCACACGATGGACATGCAGCGGCGCGCCGTGCGGATGGGCTGGCTGCCGTTCTTCCCACAGTTCGACCGCAGCTCGCTGGACGTGGTCCGCGACGCCGAGGCCGCCGGGGCGCGCACGCCGGACGCGGTCAAGGCGTGGATCGTCGAGCAGTTGCAGAGCGGCGATCTGCGGTTCGCGGTGGACGATCCCGACGCGCCGCAGAACTGGCCGCGCGTGTGGTTCATCTGGCGCGGCAACGCGTTGATGTCCAGCGCCAAGGGGCACGAGTACTTCCTCAAGCACTACCTGGGCACGCACACTAACACCATCGCCGACGACGTGAGCGGCGGCGAGCCGGGCCCGGAAGGCAAGCTCGATCTGGTGGTCGACATCAACTTCCGCATGGACACGTCCGCGCTGTACTCGGACATCGTGCTGCCGACCGCCACCTGGTACGAGAAGAACGACCTCAACTCGACCGACCTGCACTCGTACATCCACCCGCTGGCCGAAGTGGTGCCGCCGTGCTGGGAGTCGCGCAGCGATTGGGACATCTTCAAAGCGTTTGCGCGGGCGATCAGCGACATGGCGCCGGACGTGTTCGCCGGGCCGGTGCGCGACGTGGTGGCCGTACCCTTGCAGCACGACACGCCCGCCGAACTCGCCCAGCCGGAGATCAAGGACTGGGCGGCGGGCGAATGCGACCCGGTCCCCGGCAAGACCATGCCCAACTTCGTCGTCGTGGAGCGCGATTACGCGGCGCTGTACGACCGCTTCGTCGCGCTGGGGCCGGGCATCCGGCAGGATGGCCTGAGCGTGCACGGCATCAACTGGGGGGTGGCCGACCTGTACGACGATCTGGCGAAGCGCCGCCCGGTTTCCACGCGGAACGGTACGCGCTACCCGTCGCTGGCCGACGCCAAAGACGCCGCCGACGCGATTCTCTACCTGGCGCCGGAGACCAACGGCGAGAGCGCCTACCGCGCGTTCAAGGTCGAGGAGGAGAAAGTCGGGCTGCCGCTGGCCGACCTGGCGGAAGGCACGCGCGGCGTCCGCATCGCGTTCGACGACCTGACGCGCCAGCCGCGCCGCGTGCTGACCAGCCCGGCCTGGACGGGCATCGTCAACGATGGGCGGGCCTATTCGGCCTACTGCCTGAACGTCGAGCGGCTGGTGCCCTGGCGCACGCTGACCGGGCGGCAGCATTTCTACCTGGATCACGAAGGCTACATCGCGTTCGGCGAGCACCTGCCGACCTACAAGCCGAAGATCGACCCGGCGGCGCACGGCGACCTGATCAAGACGCAGGCCGACGAGGGCGCGATCATGCTCAACTACCTGACGCCGCACGGCAAATGGCAGATCCACACCACCTATTCGGACAACTTGCGGATGCGCACCCTCTCGCGCGGGGTCGAGCCGTTCTGGATGAATCCCGACGACGCGGCGCAGGTGGGCATCGCGGATAACGACTGGGTAGAAGTCTACAACGATCACGGCGTGGTGGTGACGCGCGCCATCGTGACGGCGCGCATCCCGCGCGGGCTGTGCCTGATCTACCACGGCACGGAACGCACGCTGTCGGTGCCCAAGTCGCCCAGGCGCGGGGATCGGCGGGCTGGCGGGCACAACAGCCTGACCCGCACGCGCCTGAAGCCGAGCCTGATGCTGGGCGGCTACGGGCAGTTCACCTACGCGTTCAACTACTGGGGGCCGACGGGCGTCAACCGCGACACGTTCGTGCTGGTCCGCAAGCTGGACGGCGAGCCGCGCTGGTAACCGGAGAGGATGACGATCATGAAAATTCGAGCGCATATATCGATGGTGTTTCACCTGGACAAGTGCATCGGCTGCCACACGTGCAGCGTCGCGTGCAAAAACATCTGGACCGACCGCGAGGGCGCGGAATATATGTGGTGGAACAACGTCGAGACCAAGCCGGGCACGGGCTATCCCACCCAGTGGGAAGACCAGGAGCAGTACAAAGGCGGCTGGGAGAAGAAGAACGGCAAGCTCAACCTGAAGATGAGCGGGCGCCTGGGCACGCTGGGCAACATCTTTTTCAACCCGCGCCTGCCATCGATGGACGATTACTACGAGCCGTGGACCTACGAGTACGACAACCTGATCAACGCGCCCGAAGGTGACGACCAGCCCACCGCCCGCCCGATCTCGATGATCACCGGTGAGCCGATCGACATCCAGGCCGGGCCGAACTGGGACGACGACCTGAGCGGCTCTGAGGTGTACGCGGCCAACGACCCGAACCTGGAGGGCATGAGCGACGAAGAACGGCGGATGATGTTCGAGATCGAGCGGCTGGTGTTCTTCTACCTGCCGCGCATCTGCAACCACTGCCTGAACGCGGGCTGCGCGGCGGCCTGCCCGTCCGGCGCGATCTACAAGCGCGGCGAGGACGGGATCGTGCTGGTGAACCAGGACAAATGCCGGGGCTGGCGGATGTGCGTCACCGGCTGCCCGTACAAGAAAGTGTACTACAACTGGTCAACCGGCAAGTCCGAGAAGTGCATCTTGTGCTATCCGCGCCTGGAGACCGGGCAGGCGCCGGCGTGCTTCCACTCGTGCGTGGGGCGCATCCGCTACCTGGGCGTGCTGCTCTACGACGCCGACCGGATCGACGAGGCGGTCGCGGTCGAGGACGCCGATCTGGTCGAGGCCCAGCGCGCGATCATTCAGGACCCGTTCGATCCGGCGGTGATCGCGGCGGCCAAAGCCAACGGCGTGCCGGATGCGATGATCGACGCGGCGCAGAAGTCGCCCGTGTACAAATTCGTCAAGGAGTGGGGGCTGGCGCTGCCGCTGCACCCGGAATTCCGCACGCTGCCCATGCTGTTTTACGTGCCGCCCATGCTGCCGATCCAGGCGTTGGTGACCGAGCACGGCGTGGGACAGGCTCATGATGAGTCCGGCGCGGCGCCGTTCTTCGCGGCGCTGGAACAGGCCCGGCTGCCGCTGCGCTATATGGCGCGGCTGTTCTCCGCCGGGAACGAGGACGAGATCGCGGCGGTGTATCGCAAGCTGATCGCGGTGCGCGTCTTCCGGCGCGCGCAGAATACGACCGGCGCGCTCGATGACGAAGCGCAGGCCGCGCTCGACGGCGCCGGGCTGACCGCCGAGGTCGCGCAGGCGATCTTCGAGCTGACGGCCAAGCCCACCTTCGACGAGCGTTTCGTCGTCCCGCCGCTGGCGCGCGAAGTCAACATCGAGTCGATGGTGGACCCGTTCACGCACAAGACGGAAGCCGGGTTTGGCTTCCGCCGTGACGCCAAACGAGGGGGGTAGCATGATGAGCACGCAGTCCAACCAAGCGACCGTGTATGACCTGCTGGCCGGGGTGGTCGGCTATCCCACGCCGCGGCTGGCCGGGCAGGTCGAGGCGTGCGCGGCACAGATGGCCGCGCTCGGATCGCGCGGGGCGCGCGCGATGGCGCGTTTTCACAGCTTCGTGGCGCGCACGCCGGTCCCGGCGCTGGAAGAACTGTACACCGCCACGTTCGATCTCAAGCCGGTGTGCTATCCCTACGTGGGTTACCAGTTGTTCGGCGACACGTACAAGCGCGGCGCGTTCCTGGCGCACCTCAACGCGCGCTATCGCGAGGCCGGGTACACCGTCAGCGGCGAGCTGCCCGATCACCTGGGCGTGATCCTGGGCTATCTGGCGCGCACGCCGGATGGCGACCTGGTGGCGGAGGGGCTGGTGCCCACGCTCAGGCGCATGGTCGAGCAGTTGGACGGCAACCCGTACCGGGACGCGCTGCGCGCCGTGCTGCACGTAGTCCAGAACCAGTAGAAACGATCGGAGTGTGATATGGCCGATACCGTGTTGTTCGTCGTGTTTCCCTACGCCGCCGTGATCGTGGCGGTGGTGATGAGCGTGTACCGCTACCTCGATCAGCGATTCACCTATTCGAGCCTGTCGTCCCAACTGCTGGAGAACGGCATGCTGTCGTGGGCGTCGGTCGCGTGGCACTACAGCATCGTCGTGATCCTGCTGGCGCACCTGCTGGCGGCCCTGTTTCCGGGGGCGTGGGCGGCGCTGTTGGGCGGGGGGGCGCGGCTGGTCCTGATCGAGGCGACCGGGATGGGCCTGGGCCTGATCGCCGTCCTGAGTATGGCGCTGTTCGTCTGGCGGCGGCTGGCGAACCGGCGCGTGCGCGCCGTCACGTCCTGGGGTGACTGGGTCCTGCTGGTCGCGCTGCTCGTGCAGGCGGTGATGGGCTTCATCGTCGCGTTCGCGTACCGCTGGGGCGGGATGTGGTACCTGCACACCGCCGCGCCGTGGCTGGAGTCGCTCGTCCGGCTCGACCCGCAGATCGCGGCCATCACGCCGCTGCCGTGGTTCGTCAAGGTGCACTTCCTGGGCGGGTTCGTCCTCGTCGCGCTGATCCCGTTCACGCGGCTGGTCCACATCGTCACGATCCCCATCGCGTACCTGTGGCGCCCGTACCGCACCGTGATCTGGAACCGGCGGCAGGCATAGCGCCGGGACCGTGAGTGAGAGGGGCGGCTGAACGATGTTCACCCCAATCCGCGAGAGCGCGAAAACCCTGTTTCCCGGCTACTTCGCGCTGGTGATGGCGACCGGCATCGTCTCGATTGCGGCGTTTTTGCTGGATATGGAGTTGATCGCGTGGTGGCTGTTCCGGTTGAACGTCGCTGCCTATGTCATCCTCTGGCTGCTGACGCTGATCCGGCTGGGCGGGTTCTTTCGCCTGTTCGTGGCCGACCTGACCGACCACGCCAAAGGCCCCGGCTATTTCACCGTCGTGGCGGGGACGTGCGTGCTGGGCAGCCAGTTCGTCATCCTGGCCGGGGATCGCTCGACCGCGACGGCGCTGTGGGGGCTGGGCATCGCGCTGTGGGTCGGGCTGATTTACGTGTTCTTCGCGGCGGCGACCGTGCGCGATGACAAGCCCGATCTCGCGCACGGGATCAACGGGGCGTGGCTGATTGCCGTGGTGGCGACGCAGTCCGTCTCGATCCTGGGCACGCTCATCGCGCCGCGCTTCGGCGCGCAGCCTGAAAAAACGCTGTTCTTCGCGCTGAGCATGTACCTGCTCGGCTGTATGTTATACATCCTGATCATCTCGCTGATCTTCTACCGCTTCATGTTCTTCAAGCTGGACCCACAGGACCTGACGCCGCCGTACTGGATCAACATGGGGGCGGTGGCGATCACCACGCTGGCCGGGGCAACGCTGATGCTCAACGCGGACCGGTCGGCCTTCCTGCCAGAGATCATGCCGTTCCTTAAGGGCTTCACGTTGTTCTTCTGGGCCACGGGCACGTGGTGGATCCCGCTGCTGCTGTTGTTGGGCTTCTGGCGGCACGTGGTCAAGCGCTTCCCGCTGACGTATCACCCGCTGTACTGGGGCATGGTCTTCCCGCTGGGCATGTACACCACCTGCACCTGGCAGTTGGCGCGCGCCACCGGGCTGGAGTTTCTGAAGACGATTCCGGAAGCTTTCATCTACGCGGCGTTGTTGGCGTGGCTGCTGACGTTCGCCGGGCTGCTGCACCGGCTGGCCGCCGGGTTGAATCCCCGGCGCTGGCGCCTGCCGTCCAGCGTGCCCGACCCCCGTATCCGCGCCAAAGAGTGAGCGTGAGGACACAAACCGATGCGCGCCTTGATCCGGCTGTTACCCCTTCTGATGATCGTGCTGGTGGCGTGCTCGCCCGAAGAACTCGACTTCGCATACGATGACCTGCCGCCCGGCGACCCGGCTCGCGGGGCGGAGCTGTATGTCCAGTCGAGCGGGGGGAGCGCGTCCTGCCAGAGTTGCCATTCGCTCGACGGCGTGAAAGGCGCCGGCCCGCCGCTGGACGGATACGCCGGTGTGGCGGGCGAGCGCGTGGATGGCAAGTCCGCCGAGGTCTACACGTTCGAAAGCCTGCTGCGGCCATCCAAACACCTGGTGCGCGGCTATTCGAACGTGATGCCCAGCGACTACGCCGACAATCTCTCGCGGCAAGAAATTGCCGATCTGATCGCTTACATGCTCACACTGCAATAACGCACGAGGTAACAACAAGGAGGAAAGATGGACGTCTACATGGTCATTCTACGCTTGATTCACTTCTTCGGCGGCACGTTCTGGGTCGGCGCGGGCATTCTCATGATCTGGTTCATCAGCCCGACCGTCCGCGCGCTGGGTAAGGATGGTCAGACCTTCATGAAGGGCTTCGTGACCCAGTCGAAGTTCACGCAGGCCATGCCGGTCGCCTCGATGTCGACGACGATTTCGGGGCTGCTGTTGTATTACAGCGTCTCGGATCACTTCAACAGCGACTGGATTACCTCGGCGGGCGGCGTCGTGCTGACGGTCGGCAGCGTGGCGGGAATCGCGGCGACACTGCACGGCATCATGCACACCGGCCCGACGACCTCGCGGCTGGCTGCTCTCGGCAAACAGATCGACGCGCAGGGCGGGCCGCCGTCGGAGTCCCAGTTGGCGGAGCTGCGCACCCTGCAGGCCAAAAACGCCCATGCGGGCCAGATCAGCCTCGCGCTGATGATCGTCGCCGTGATCGGCATGGCAGCGGCCCGCTATATGTGACGGCCCCCTGCTGAAAACTGCATACTTCCCCGGACCAACGAGGGCTGGCCTGCCCTCGTTGGCGTTTCGCGGGCGGGACGATCTGACCGGTCGAGTCATTGACAACGGCGCCGGTTGAGTCTATAAAGGATGTGATCCTCTCATTACAAGTTTGCAGCATCCAGGGGGCGCATCCTTATTCGAACGGAGCATTGTCCATGTTAGCAGCAGTGTATTACGGACCGCACGACCTGCGCCTGGAAGAACGCCAGGTTCCCACCATCGGGCCGGACGAGGCCCTGCTCAGGGTGATGAGCGCGGGCATCTGTGGCACCGATCTGCGGATTTTGCACGGCGCGCACCGCAAATACCCGGAAGGCACGGTGCGCGTTCCGGGGCACGAAGTGGTCGGCGAGATCGTCGAGGTGGGCGCGCAGGTGGCCGGGCTCGACGTGGGCGAGCGGGTGATGGTCGCGCCCAACTACGGCTGCGGTCACTGCCTGCAGTGCGTGATGGGGAACAACAACCGCTGCGCCAACTACGGCGCCATCGGCATCACGATCGACGGCGCGTTTGCCGAGTATATGCGCGTGCCGGCGCCGTTGATTCTGCAGGGCGATCTCATCCCCATCGGCCCGGACGTCGATGCGGCGGCTGCCGCGCTGATCGAGCCGTTCGCGTGCGTGCTGCGCGGGCAGGACCCGCTGCACGTGGGGCCGGATGACGTTGTGCTGATCACCGGGGCGGGGCCCATCGGCGTGATGCACATGATGCTCGCCCGCCTGCAGGGCGCGCGGCGCATCATCGTCAGCGAAATGAGCGCGTCACGCCTGCCGCAGGCGCTCGCCCTGGGCGCGGATCGCGGCGTGGATGTCACGCGCGAGAACCTGCAGGACGTGGTCCTGGCGGAGAGTGGGGGGCGCGGCGCGGACGTGATCATCACGGCGGCCCCGGCGCACCAGGCCCAGGAAGAGGCGCTGCGCCTGGCAGCCATCGGCGGGCGCATCAATTTCTTCGGCGGGTTGCCCAAGGATCGCCCGACGATCACCTTCGACTCGAACCTCGTCCACTACAAGGAACTGGTCGTGACGGGCACGACGGCGTGCAGCACCAGCGACTGCTGGCGCGCGGCGGAAATCGTCAACGGGGGGCGGCTGGACCTGGGCCAGCTCGTCAGCGGGCGCTACGCGTTGGGCGACGTCCACGCGGCGTTTGCCGCGGCTGAGAATCGCGACGCGCTGAAAATCGTGGTCGAGCCCTGAGCGGCGGCGCGATCCCGCGCACATCGTTACACACCGGTTGATTCAGGTTGACACGCGGGCCCGTCTCCCCTATAATGATCTGTAAGCCTGTAATTACAACATTACATGATCACTGGATCAATCCGTGAGCGGGAGTATTGTCGTCAATAATAGCTTAACGGTTATGCGGCGAAGTTCCGATGATTGTTTCTTTTCACCTCCATTACGCCCCCTTGGCCGACACACAACCGCCACCTGTTCCCTGTGGTGTTTTCGCGCGTTGTTTTCGTCCGCATGCTGGATCATCGAGCTGGATGAAAGGAGGCGAACTCGAAACCGGCTGCTATCTGCGCACTACCTACCGTTTGATCGTGTGATCTGGACAGGTACGAATATAGCTTTCGGAGGTTTACCATGTTTCGCAAGAGAACCCATCTGATTGTCTTTCTGGTCATTGTCATGAGCATCGTGGCGGGCGCATCCGCCAGCGCGGCGCCCAACGCCCAGCGCTGGGAAGAAGAGATCGTCATTGGCTGGACGCCGCCGGACATCACCGGCGTGTTCAAGACGGCCACCGATTTCTTCGAGGCAGCCGCAGCCGACGCCAATGAGAATGGCTTCAACGTCACGGTGATCACCCAGTCACCCGCTTCGCACACCGACTTCGGCGACCAGGTCGCGATCATCGAGGACTACATCCAGCGTGAAGTCGATGTGATCGCCATCTCCCCGATCGAGGTCGAAGTCGTCAAGCCCGCGCTGGCGAAAGCCAATGAGGTCGGAATCCCGGTGATTATCGTCAACCTGCTGGAGCCGATCGAGGGTGTCGAGATCGCGTCCTACATCGGTTTCGATAACACCATGGCTGCGAAAGTGACGGCGTATGCCGTCGCGGACTACTTCGGCGGCCCCGGCGTGCTCGGCGAAGGTGAGATGGTCGAGATCGAGCCGGACACCTACCTGGACATCGAGTTCTGGGAGGAGCTGTACGGCGATCTGACCGAGGAAGAAATGGCCGAGATCGTCGCCAGCGGCGCGATCATCGAGGGTGTGGCGGGCGGCTTCTTCTCGGTGGCGCGCCTCAACGGCTTCAACGAAGTCATGGAGATGTTCCCCGGCCTCGAGATCGTGGGCGAGCCGTGCGCGGCGGACTGGAACCGCGAGAAGGGGATCGACTGCGCGGAGGACATCCTGCAATCGAATCCTGAAGGGCTGGACTTCATCTGGGCGGCCTCCAACGAGATGGGCATGGGCGCCATGCTGGCGGCTGAGGCTGCGAACCGCCTCGAAAGCGCCGAAGATGGCGTTTCTACCGGCGACGAGACCGTGGCGATCTTCACCAACGACGTGACGCCGGAGTCGGTCGAGCGCCTGTCGGAAGGCCGGATGATCGCCGAGACGACTCACGGCTTCGCCGACTGGGGTTGGTTCGGTGGCGAGTTCGCGGTGCGGATCGTCTGCGGCCTGGACGTGCCGGAGACCTTCGACATTCGCCCGCGTATCGCCTACCAGGAGAACGCGAACCTGTTCTACCCCGAGCCGGCGCTGCCTGAGATCGATTGGGCGGGCATCCAGGAAGCCTGCGAGTAATCCCGGCAACGTCCCGGTGTGGGTGAGGAGGCTCTCGACGGGCCTCCTCGTCCCATTCCTGAGTGTGTGAGGAGACAGCGATGCGTTTCCAATCAGCAGTTGTAGTCGTCACCGGCGCGGCAGTGGGGATCGGGCAGGCCGCGCTGATGGCCTTTGCCCGCGAGGGCGCGCGCGTGGTGTTGGTGGACCGCGATCGCGAGCGGGGGCAGGCCCTGGTGAACGATCTTCAGCGCGACGGATACGAGGCTCTGGCGGTGGGGGCGGATGTATCGAACGAGAACGACGTGCAGGCCATGATCCGGCAGGTCGTCGATCGGTGGGATCGCCTGGATGTGCTGGTCAACAACGCGGGCGTGTATATGCAGGGGGACGTGACCCAGACCTCGCTCGAAGACTGGGAGCGGATCCTGCGGATCAACGTCACCGGCGCGTTCCTGTGCTCGAAGTACGCCGCGCCGGTCATGATCGCGCAGAAACGCGGCGTCATCGTGAACGTCGCGTCGGAGGCCGGGTTGGTCGGCATCCAGGGGCAGGTCGCGTACAACGTCTCGAAAGGCGCGATGATCGCGCTCACGCGGAGCTGCGCGGTCGACCTGGCCGGGCACGGCATCCGCGTCAACAGCGTGTGCCCCGGCACGACGGCGACTCCGCTGGTGGAAGCCGCGGTGAACCGCGCGGACGACCCGGCAGCGGCCCGGCGTCACCTGGAGCAGATCCGCCCGGCGAACCGCCTGGGCACGCCGGAGGAGATCGCCTCGGCCATCCTGTACCTGGCGAGCGACGAGGCGGCTTACGCGACGGGCGCCATTCTGAGCATCGACGGCGGTTACACGGCCCAATAAGCGCCCGAACCAGGAGAGTCCTATGGCGACTGGCTCACCGCTCCTGCAAATGGAGCGTATCGACAAGACGTTTCCCGGCGTTCACGCGCTGGATCACGTCGATTTCGACCTGTACCCCGGCGAGGTTCACATCCTGTTGGGCGAAAACGGGGCGGGCAAATCGACCTTGATGAAAATTCTCAGCGGCTCGCTGGAAGCCGACAGCGGGCGCATTCTGATCGAAGGGGCGGAGGTCCGGCACAACAACCCGGACCGCGCCGCGAAACTGGGCGTTGGCATGGTGTACCAGGAATTCAGCCTCGTGCCGACGCTGACCGTGGCCGAGAACATTTGCCTGGGCGATATGCCGCGCAACCGCGCCGGCCTGATCCGCTGGGGCGAGGTCTATCGCCGGGCGCAGGACATCCTGGCGACGCTCGGCGTGGATATCAACGTGCGCACGCAGACCAGCAGCCTGAGCGTGGCCGAGCAGCAGCTCACCGAGATCGCGCGCATCCTGGCGCAGGAGCCGCGCATCCTGCTGCTGGACGAGCCCACGTCGGCGCTGTCCGACACGGAGGTCAACCGGTTGTTCGACATCATCCGCCGCCTTCAGGAGCGGGGCGTGGGCATCATCTACATCTCGCACCGGCTGGATGAGGTACCGCGCATCGGCACGCGCGTCACGGTGATGCGCGATGGCCGCGTGGTGGGCACGCTGCCCGTCGCCGAGGCGGACAAGAATACGCTGATCAGCATGATGGTCGGGCGCCGCCTGGCGGAGCAGTATCCCAAGACGGTGAGCCAGCCCGGCCCGCCGGTCCTCCGCGTGGAGAACCTGACCGCCGAGCCGGTGCTGCACGACCTGTCGTTCGAGGTGCGCGCCGGCGAGATCCTGGGGATCTTCGGGCTGATGGGCGCCGGGCAGACCCACCTGGCGCACGTCCTGTTCGGCCTGGAGCCGATGACGTCCGGGCAGGTGTACATCGACGACGAGCCGGTGAGTATCCGGCACCCTACCGGGGCGATCCGGCGCCGGATGGGCCTGCTGCTGCGCGACCGGCAGGCCAGCCTGGTGCCGGTGCAGGGGCTGGGCCCCAACATCACCCTGCCGAAAGTGAGCCAGCGCGCGCTGTTGGGCCTGCTGAATCTGCGCAACGAAATGCAGACCGCCTCCAAATACGTCACCGACCTGTCGATTCGTCCGCCGCAGGTCCGGCGCCCGGTGAAGTTCTTGAGCGGCGGCAACCAGCAAAAGGTGTGTCTGGCCCGCTGGCTGGCGACCGGGGCGCGCATTTTGATCGTGGACGAGCCCGCGCGGGGAATCGACGTGGGCGCCAAGGCGGAGGTTTTTGGCCTGCTGGATCGCCTCGCCTCCAGCCAGAATGTCGGAATTATCCTGATCTCGTCAGAGATGCCGGAAATACTGGCGATGGCCGATCGAATCCTGGTGATGCGGCAGGGGCGGTTCACTGCCGAGTACGCCTACGGCGAAGCCACACAAGAGCTGTTGTTGAAGAGCGCCAGTTGAGCCCAGCCTACCTTGCCGGAGGATTTCGTGTCAGAAAAGAACCTTACCGAAACGCGCGAGACGCGTAATGAGTTGGTTGCGACCCTGGCTTCATCCCGCATCGTGCGCCTGCTGCGTCATCTGCTCATCCACGGCGGGCCGGTAATCGCGCTGCTCTTGCTGGGGCTGTACCTGCAAAGCGCCACACCCTATTTCTGGACCGAGAGCAACCTGGTCAACGTGGCGCGCCGCACGTCGGTGCTGGTGATTTTCGCCGTCGGCCAGACGTTCGTGATCCTGACGGGCGGCATCGACCTGTCGGTTGGGGCCACGGCTGCGCTGGCCGCATCGGTGTCTGCCGTGACGATGACGCAGCAGGTCAACGTTTTCGGGATCAAGTTCGGGCCGGTTGGGTTCGTCGAGGGGCTGGTGATCGCGCTGCTGGTCGGCACAGGCGCCGGGCTGGTCAACGGGCTGCTGATCACGCGCGGGCGCATCCCCGATTTCATCGCCACGCTGGGCACGCTCGAAGCCTTTCGCGGCGTGGCGCTGCTGACGACCAACGGGCTGCCGGTGCCCTCGTATTACACGGACGCGCCCAAAGCCCGGAACTATCTTCCGTCCGAGGTGATCGCGCTGGGCAGCAACGACTGGCTGGGGATTCCGATCGCTGCCTGGATTGGGCTGGCGGTGGCCCTGGCGAGCTGGATCATCCTCAAGTATACGGCGTTTGGACGCAGCACTTTCGCCGTCGGCGGCAACCGCGAGGCGGCGCGCGTGTCGGGCATCAAGATCGAGCGCACCAAAATCGGCGTGTACGTCGTGTCGGCCATCACGGCGGCGCTGGCCGGTTTCGTGCTGATGGGCCGCCTCAACTCGGCCAACGCGCTGATGGCGAGCCAGGAGAATCTGAACTCCATCGCGTCGGTCGTGATCGGCGGCACCAACCTGTTCGGCGGCGAGGGCGGCGTGTTCGGCTCGATCATCGGCGCGCTGACGATCGGCGTGATCGGCAACGGGCTGAACCTGCTCAACGTCACCGATTTTTACCAGCGGATCATCCAGGGGTCGATCATCGTGGGGGTCGTCATCTTCGATCAATGGCGCCGCCGTCGCTTCGGAGCATAGCAAAGGGACAACCAATGGTGGATGGACGTTTCGAGGGTAAAACGGTGATCGTCACCGGCGGGAGCCGCGGGATCGGCCTCGCCACCGCCGGGGCATTCGCGCGCGAGCGCGCCCAGGTCGTGATCGCGTCCCAGGACGAGGCGCGCGGCCAGGCTGCCCTGCGCGGGCTGCGCGAGGCGGGCGGCGCCGTCGAGTTCGTGCGCGCCGACGTGACCCGGCAAGCGGACGTCGAGCGGATGGTCGGGCGCGTGCTGGAGCAGTTCGGCCAGATCGATGTGCTGGTTAACAACGCGGGCGCGCACGAAAAAGCGCCCTTCACCGAGGAGAGCGAGGCCCTGTGGGACCGCATGTACCGCGTGAACGTGCTGGGGACGGTGTTCCCTTCGCAGGCGGTCGTGCGCCACATGCTGGCCCGCGGGCAGGGCGCCATCGTACACGTCGCGTCGAAGGCAGGCGTCGTCGGCGAGCCGGGACACGCGGCCTACAGCGCGGCGAAGGGCGCGGTGATCGCGCTCACGCGGGCGATGGCGGTCGAGCTGGGGCCAGCCGGCATCCGCGTGAACGCGGTGTGCCCCGGCCCGGTCGTGACGGATATGCTGCTGGAGTCCGTCCCATCGGCGGACGAGCGCGAGAAGCTGGGAGGGCTGGCCCCGTTGGGGCGGTTGGGCCAGCCGGTCGACATTGCGGGCGCGGTGTTGTTCCTGGCCTCGCCCGACAGCGACATGATGACCGGACAGGCGCTGAGCATCGACGGCGGCATGTCGATCCTGCTGTGAGCCGTTGGCGCGCGGACTTTTGAACTGGATAGAACGAGCACCATACATAGGAGCAAAAGATGTCGCAATCCATAGGCGTATGTCTGGTCGGTGCAGGGCGGGTGGCCCGCGTCCACGCGAAATCGCTGGTGCATCACGTGCCCGCGGCCAGGCTGGTCGCTATCGTCGATCCGGACCGGGCAACGCGCGACGAAACCGGCGAGATGTTCGGCGTCGATACGCGCTTTGCGTCGCTGGACGAGGCGCTCGAACGGGCGCAGTTCGACGCGGTCGTCATCACGACGCCGACCTTCACCCATGCCGATCTGGCCGTGATGGCCGCCAACGCGGGCAAGCACATCCTGCTCGAAAAGCCGATGGCGCTGAACCTGGAAGAATGCGATACCATTATCGCGGCAGTCGAGGCCAACGGGGTGCTGTTGCAGCTTGGCTTCATGCGCCGGTTCGACCCGGAATTCGTCGCGGCGGCAGAGCGCATCGAGGCGGGCGAGATCGGGCGCCCCATGCTGATCAAGTCGCTGACCCACGGGCCGGGGCTGCCGCCCGCCTGGGCGCGGGACCTCAAGACGTCGAACGGGATGCTGGCCGAGGTCAACAGCCACGACTGGGACTGCGTGCGCTGGCTGATGGGGTCCGACTACGAGCGGGTATACGTCGAAGTGGCAAACTTCAAGGGCGCGGCGCGCGGCGTGGATACCGAGCATTTCTACGATAACGTGCTGGTCAACATCCGCTTCGAGAGCGGCGGCCTGGGGAGCATCTCTGGCGTGTGCCCGTGCGATTACGGGTACGATGCCCGCGTCGAGATCGTCGGCGAGAAGGGCATCATGCAGATCGGCGACATGCGCGGGCAGGCGGTCGTCGTCTGCACGAACCGCGACCAGGGCCTGATCACGCCGATCTACCGCACGTGGCCGCAGCGCTTCGAGTGGGGCTACATCCGCGAGATGGAGCATTTCGTACAGTGTATTCAGGACGGCGTCCAGCCGAAGGTAGGGGGGCAGGAAGGGCGCTGGGCCGTGGCGGGGGTGCTGGCGGGAACGACATCGTTCCTCGAGGAGCGCCCCGTCTTCTTGAACGAGATTTTGTAGCAGGACACCGGCTGCGCCAGCCGCCGGGAGTGACCCGGTGCGCTGGCTGGTAACAACGATGCATGCATAGACTGACAGGAGTGACGCGCTCATGAAGACCGTACCTTTCACCTTCGACGTATCCATCGCGGATGCGATCCTCAGCGAGTACGACAACCACATCGAACGCCGGCTGTCGGCCATGAAGGGCCAGTTTCTGGACGCCGGTGCCTTCCAGGCGCGGCTGGCCCAAGACGACGCCCTGCTTTACGAGGTATACGAGATCAAGCGCCCGGAGATCGCGGGCGAATTGTTGAACGGCCTCTCGATCGTGCATCCGGGCAAGGTGGGCGACGAGTATTACATGACCAAGGGACATTTCCACATCGTGCTGGAAACCGCCGAGGTCTATTACTGCCTCAAAGGCGAGGGCGTGATGGTCATGGAGACGCCGGAGGGCGAATGGTCGGTCGAGCCGCTGCGCCCCAACGCCGTGCTGTACGTCCCCCCGCGCTGGGCTCACCGCTCGGTGAATACCAGCCTGACCGAAGACCTCGTCACGTTCTTCGTGTATCCGGGCAACGCGGGCCACGACTACGGCACGATCGAGACGCAAGGCTTCCGCAAGCTGGTCGTGGAGCGCGACGGCGCGCCCGCGATCGTCGACAATCCGCGCTGGATGTCGCCGGAACAGCGGGCCTGACCGCGACCGGCATGGCGCCGCTCGGCCTGGGCGCGATCACAGTGACCTGAGAGCTGACTCCGACAACCAAACGGGAGCAAACGATGTCCGAAACGCAGTACCCGATCGAAACCAAGACCGTCCCTACCTTCTACTTCGTGGGCGTGACGACCGCCAAATCGTCGATCATGCGGGTGTTTCCGCGCTGGATGGAAATCATTGGCCGCCCCGACGTCGTGATCGAGGGTATCGACCACCCGATCCACGACACGCCGGAAGCGTATCGCCGCACGGTGGCCCAGATGAAAACCGATCCGCTGTCGCTGGGCGGGCTGGTGACGACCCACAAGATCGACCTGCTCGAAGCGGCGCGCGACATGTTCGACGAGCTGCATTCGTCCGCCCGGCTCACCGGCGAGGTGTCGAGCATTTCCAAGCGCGACGGCAGGCTGTGGGGCCACGCCAAAGACCCGCTCACCGGCGGCCTGAGCCTGGACGCGATCACCGGGCCGGGCTATTTCGGGCGCACCGGCGGGCACGTGCTGTGCTTCGGGGCGGGCGGCTCGGGCAAGGCGATGTCCCTGCACCTGATCAACAAGCAGGACCGCGCCGACCGGCCCCGGAAGATGATCGTCACCAATCGCTCTGCCGGGCGGCTGGCGACGCTGCGCGCCATGGTCGAGAGCCTGGAAACCGACATCGAGTTCGAGTTCGTCCAGAACGCCGACCCGGCGCGGAACGACGCGATCATGGCCGGTCTGCCGGCGGGCAGCATCGTGATCAACGCGACCGGCATGGGCAAGGATACGCCCGGCTCGCCGGTGACGGATCGGGGCGTTTTCCCGCAGAACGGCATCGCCTGGGAGATCAACTATCGCGGCGAGCTGGACTTCTGGCACCAGGCCATGGCCCAGCAAGAGGCGCGCAACCTGACGGTCGAGGATGGGTGGCTGTATTTCCTGCACGGCTGGACGCAGGTCATCGCCGAGGTGCTGCACATCGACATGAGCGAACCGGTGTTCAACCGCCTGGCGGAGATCGCCGCCGAGCTGCGCCCGCCGCTCGTCTACAAGCCGCGCACGTGATGGCGTTCCCCCGGCGGACCGGTGGGGACGCGTTGAGGAGTTCTGATATGTCCAACCAGTATCTGATTGGCATCGACCTGGGTACGAGCAGCACCAAATCGGCGCTCTACCGCAGCGACGGCTTTCTGGTGGCGGAGTGCGCCGAGGAAGTGCCGATCTACTATCCCAGGCCGGGCGTCGTCGAGCAAGAGAACAACGATTTTTACACCACGGCGGCCAGCACGGTGCGCAAGTGCATCGAGTCCAGCGGCATCGACCCGCGCGAGGTGGCGGCGATTGCCTGCGACAGCCAGATGGCCGGCATCGGCACGGTCGACGAGGATTTCAACCCGGCGACCCGCTTCGACTCCTGGCTGGATATGCGCTGCCAGCCGTACATCGAATACATGGACCGCGAGTACGGGGACCTCATCACGCGGCTGACCGGGTGCCCGCCTACCTGCGATCACGGCCCCAAGATCCTGTGGTGGAAGGAAGAGGAGCCGGACGCCTACCGGCGCATCGCCAAGTTCGTCACGCCTGCCGGTTACGTGGCGGGCAAAATGGCGGGCCTGAAGGGCGAAGACGCCTTCATGGATTACACGTTCATCCACTTTTCGGGCCTCAGCGACGCGCAACATGGCCGGTGGTCGGATGAGCTGTGCGACAGGCTGGGCGTGGACCAGGACAAGCTGCCGCGCATCGTCGAGCCGTGGCACATCGCGGGCGAGGTGACGGAAGCGGTCGCCAGGGACTTTGGGCTGGCGCCCGGCACGATCGTCGCTGCCGGGTGCGGCGACACCGCCGCCAGCGCGTTGGGTGGGGGCATCGTGCGGCCCGGCATGTTCCTGGACGTGGCCGGGACGGCGTCGATCCTGATGGGGTGCACCGGCTCGTTCGTGGCCGACGTCGAGCACCGGACGCTGCTCACCATGCGCTCCGTCATTCCGGGGCTGTGGAATCCGCTGGCGTATATCGCGGGGGGCGGGATCGCGCTGCGCTGGTTCCGCGACCAGTTCTACAACACGCACCTCGGCCAGCAGCAGCCGGCGGACAGCAACCTGTTCGCCGAGATGATCGCCTTTGCCGAGACGGCGCCGCCGGGCGCGGATGGCCTGTTCTTCTCGCCGCACCTGGGCGGGCGCATCTGCCCTGCCACGCCGGAAATGCGTGGCGCGTGGCTGGGCTTTTCGTGGGGCCACACGCAGGCGCACTTTGCGCGGGCCGTGCTGGAGGGGGTCGCCTACGAATACGCGTACTACCTGGGCATCCTGCGCGAGCTGACCGGCGAGCTGGAAGTGATCGAGGCGCGCGCGGTGGGCGGCGGCGCCCGCAGCGCGGCGTGGAACCAGATCAAGGCCAACGTGCTGGGCGTGCCGTACCAGTCGCTGCGGGGCAGCGAGTTCAGCTCGTGGGCGTCGGCCATGATCGCCGGGAAAGCCGCGGGCATCTTCGACGACCTGGCCGCGGTGGCCGAGGCGCGGGCGGTGCCCGCCGGGGCGCGCCGCGAGCCGGACCCGGACCTTCAGGCTCTTTACCAACCGCTGGTTGCCCAGTATATTAAATGGCAGGAACTCTTAAGCAGCGCTTTTGTGCAGATGTCGCGCGACGACGCATAATACAGGGCGCAACGGCGAATGTGTGCAGGACCCTGACCCTATGAAAATCAACCACGAAAGTCCCATACCCTACTACATCCAGCTCAAAGAGGCGCTCGAAGCGCGCATCGCGGACGGCGAATGGAAGCCGGGCGACCGGCTTCCGTCCGAACAAGACCTGTGCGCCGAGTACGAGGTGAGCCGGACCGTCGTGCGGCAGACGCTGCTCGAGATGGAAAACAAGGGGCTGATCGTCAAGCGGAAGGGCAAAGGCTCGTTCGTGGCCCGGCCCAAAATCCACGAGAGCCTGATCCACAAGCTGACCGGCTTTCACCAGGACATGGTCGAGCGCGGCTTCACGCCGGTGACCCAGGTGCTCCACCACGCCGTGGAGCCGGCCAAGCCCAAAGTTGCCCGGCACCTGGGCCTGGAGCCGGGCACGCCCGTGTTTAACATCGAGCGCCTGCGCTTCGTCAACGACGAGCCGATCAACCTGGTGCGGACCTTCCTGCCCTATGCGCTGTGTCCGGGGCTGGCGGATGTCGATCTGAGCGAACACTCGCTGTACGCCGTGCTGGAGGACCGGTTCGGGCTGGTGCTGTCGCACGGCCAGCGCGCGATCGAAGCCGTCGTCGCGGACGAGCGCGAAGCGGCGCTGCTGGGCATCGACCGCGGCGCGCCGTTGATCTACCTCGAAAGCGTGACGTACCTCCAGGATGGGACGCCCATCGAGTATTATCAGGCCCTGCATCGCGGCGATCGGTCGCGCTTCGAGGTGAGCCTGCTGCGGCTGCGCCAGGCGGACGAGGCCCGGATCGTCGTCGGCAAGGACGAGATCGTGATGCCGGGGAGCAACGGCGTGCGCGATCTGTTCACGTAGCGGCCAGTCCTTCACCCGGCGCGGGCTTTCACGTCCCCCGCCGACGTGGTACGCTTGGTGGCCTGTGTGCCGGATGAGATCGAACCCGAAAACCCGCAATGAAATCTCCCGCGTCTGCCGCGCTCTTGAAGGAATATATGGTGAGGATCCCGTACCTCGGCGTGCTGGATCCCCAACAGCTTGACGCGCTGGCCCGCGACGCCGTGCACCTGATCTTCTCGCCGGACGAGGTGATCTTCCTCGAAGGGGATGCCTCGCGCGGGCTGTGGATCATCGAGGACGGGAACGTCAAGATCACCAAACTGAGCCTCGAAGGCAACGAATACATTCTGCACCTGCTTGGCCCCGGCGACTCCTTCAACGACATCGCCGCGCTGGACGGCGGCCCCACGCCCGGCAACGCCATCGCGATGAGCCTGGTGTCGGCGTGGCTGCTGCCGGCAGAGGCGATGGAGCACGCGCTGGAGTCCTACCCGGCGATGGCGCGCGCGGCGCTGAAGATGATGGGCGAGCGCATTCGCGCGCTCGGCCACCAGATCGAAGACCTGACGCTGTACCCGGTGATCGTCCGGCTGGCGCGTTTCTTGCTGGCGCAGGCCGAAAACCCCTCGCTGAGCGGCCCCGGCGTGACCCGCGCCGCCATCGCCGCGCACCTCGCCACGACGCCCGAGACGATCAGCCGGGCGTTAGCCAAACTCCAGGAGGCGGGCGCCATCCGCTTCGACCGCCACCGCATCATCATCACCAACGGGGAACTGCTGCGGTCGATGGCCGTGCTGTAAGCGTTTCTCGCCCGTTTTTCCCCTCGTTCGACCCTCATTCTTGATCTGGATCAACTTGGTTGACACCTGTCAATGTGGCCGCGCTGCGCGTGGTCTATGCTGGGATCAGTTATGGATGAAAGAGTCGATCCATGAAGACCGATTTACGTTGGAAACCGCAGATCGATCGCGCCCGGTGTGACGGGTGTGGTGACTGTGTCACCGTCTGCCCGACCGGCGCGCTGGGGCTGGTCCGGGGACGGGCCGCCGTGGTGCGGCCCGAGGCGTGCACGTACTGTTCCGCCTGCGAGGACGTCTGCCCCAGCGGCGCGATCGCGCTGCCGTACCAGGTCTGTTTTTCGCCTGATTGTTCTGAATTGGAGTAACGATGCTGCCCAAATCCATTCTAGCCTTCACTCTGTCTCTGATCGTCGCTTCCGGGATGATCCTCACGGCGGCGACCGGTTTGTCCCTGGCCGAAACGCCCGACACCGCGCGGGATGCCGGTGCGCGCTCGGCGAACGTGACCGTCGAGTATACGCTGACGACCGGCGGCGGCACCGGCCAGCTCGTGTTCGTTGGGGTGGGCGGGGAGATCGACGGCGAGATCAACCCGACGCTGCGCGCCAATCCCGGCGACGTGGTCAAGATCACGCTGCTGAACGACGACGGGATGCTGCACGATCTCGTCATCGACGAATTCAACGTCGCCACCGACCAGTTCGCCGATCGTGACGCGCAGGACTCGATCACGTTCACGGTGGATAAGATCGGCGAATACGTGTATTACTGCTCGGTTCCGGGCCACCGCCAGGCCGGGATGTGGGGCAAGCTCGTCGTGGGCGAGCCGGCGGCCCAGGGCGCGACCGGCGCGGACATCGTCCGCGATCCGGCTGACGTGCCGCCCGCCATCGGCGAGCGCGAGCCGGAAACCGTGCGCGTCGAGCTGGTCGCGGAAGAGGTCGTCGGCCAGTTGGCGGACGGCACGGTGATGACCTATTTCACCTTCAACGGGACGGTCCCCGGCCCCATGCTGCGCGTGCGGGTGGGCGACACGGTCGAGGTTGCGTTCCGCAACGAGACGTCGAGCCAGTTCCCGCACTCGGTCGATTTCCACGCGGCGACCGGCCCCGGCGGCGGCGCGGTCTACAGCAACCTGCACCCCGGCGAGGAAGCGGTGTTCACGTTCCAGGCGCTGAACCCCGGCCTGTTCGTCTATCACTGCGCGACGCCGAGCGTGGCGCACCACATCGCCAACGGCATGTACGGGATGATCCTGGTCGAGCCGGAAGAGGGGCTGCCCCCGGTGGACCGCGAGTTCTACGTGATGCAGGGCGAGATCTACACCGAGGAGCCTTACGGCACGCCGGGTTACGTCCGCTTCGACCACGACAAGATGCTCGCCGAAGCGCCGGAGTACTTCGTCTTCAACGGCGCGGCGGGCGCGCTGACCTCTGAGGAGCACGCGCTGCGCGCCAACGTGGGCGAGACGGTCCGCCTCTACTTCGGCGTCGGCGGCCCGAACTTCGTGTCGTCGTTCCACGTCATCGGCGAGATCATGGACCGCGTTTACGACCAGGCGTCGCTCACAAGCCCGCCGCTGACGGACGTGCAGACGACGTTGGTGCCGCCCGGCGGCGCGACGGTGGTCGAGTTCGCGCTGGACGTGCCGGGGCGCTTCATCCTGGTGGATCACGCCCTCAGCCGGGCTGAGCGCGGGCTGGTCGGCCATCTGGTCGTCGAGGGCGAGCACGACCCGGCGATTTTCGACGGCGAACTCACCGCCGGGTCCGGCCACTAGACCGAGTCGACAGGCAGGCGTGCGGCGCGGGCACACACACGCGCCCGCGCCGCCATGAAAGGTGAGGGAGATGGCGGTAACCGTTGACGATGCGATCGCCGCGCTCAAGCAGGTGATCGATCCGGAACTGGGGATCAACATCGTGGACCTGGGGCTGGTGTACGACGTGCAGATTGCCGGCGACGATGTGCTGGTCACGATGACGATGACCACGCCGGCCTGCCCGCTGGGCGCGCACCTGGTCGATGAGACGACCTTCGCCGTCGAGCAGTTGACCGGCGCGGCCAGCGTCGATGTCCAGCTCGTCTGGGAGCCCGCCTGGAGCCCGATGATGATGTCCATTGAAGCCAAGCAGCAGTTAGGATGGTTATAAGGAGCGAGTACCATGTCTCAGACCGAAATGCAAACCCTCGACGTGCGCGACATCATTCCGATGATGCGGCACAAGATGATCTTCCAGATCTTCGATGATCTGGAGCCCGGCGCGGCGTTCGTCCTCGTTAACGATCACGATCCCAAGCCGCTGTACTACCAGTTCCTGCACGAGCGCCCCGACGAATTCTCCTGGGATTACCAGGAAGAAGGCCCGGTCGAATGGCGCGTGCGCATCGGCAAAGTCGCGGCCAGCTAGCCCGGAGGGGGACCATGCAGCAGAATGCGCGTCCGCTTCGCTTGCTACCGGTGCTGCTGGTCCTGGCGCTGCTCGGCGGCGCCCTGTACGGAGGTCTCGTCCGGCTCGGATGGGACCTCCCGGTGATCGAGTCCCGGCTCCCTGGCTGGCACGGGGCGCTGATGGTCGCCGGTGTATTCGGCACCGTGATCGCGGCGGAGCGGGCGGTCGCGCTGCGCGCCAACAGCCGTTCGCGGCTGGCGTGGGGCGGGTTCGCGCCCCCGCTGCTCAGCGCGGTCGGCTCGGCGCTGCTCTTCACCGAAGCGGTCGAGGTGGGCAAAATGCTCATCGTGCTGAGCAGCCTGGGGCTGGTGATCGTGTACGCCGTGGTGATCTACCGCCAGCCGACCGTGTTCACGGTGGCCATGGGCGCGGGCGCGTACATGCTGCTGGTGGGCAATGCCCTGTGGGCCACCGGCGAGCCGGTCTACCGCCTCGTTTACTGGTGGATGGGCTTCCTCGTGCTGACAATCGTCGGCGAGCGCCTGGAGCTGGCGCGCATGATGCGCCCCGCCGCGTGGCGCCAGCCCCTGTTTTACGCGGCTGCCGCGCTGTATGCGGCGGGCGTCGTGGCGACCTACATCGATGGCGACAGCGGCGCGCGGCTGGCCGGGCTGGGAGCGCTGGCGCTGGCGGGATGGCTGCTGCACTACGACGTCGCGCGGTTCACGATTCGCCGGGCCGGGCTGCCCCGGTTCATTGCGGCGTGCCTGCTGCTGGGCTATGGCTGGCTGGGCGCCGGCGGCGCTCTGAGTCTCGCGTATGGCGAGGTAGTGGCCGGTTTCCACTACGACGCCGTGCTGCACGCCGTTCTGCTGGGGTTCGTGTTCTCGATGATCTTCGGCCACGCCCCGATCATCATCCCCGCCGTGGTGAAGATCGCGATGCCGTTCACCCGGCGGTTCTACCTGCACCTGGCCCTGCTGCACGCCGGGCTGGCCCTGCGCGTGGGCAGCGACGTGCTCGGCAGTGGGGCCGGGCGCGAGTGGGGCGGGCTGATCAACGTGCTGGCGGTGGTGCTGTTTCTGGCGAACACGCTGGTCGCGATCCGGCTGCGGCCATCGGCGGCGGCATCCGCCCGCGCAACCGTCACCGCACCATCGACGAACCGGGCGCGCTGATCGTCCCCCGCATCACGCGCCCACATTCCCCTGATTCAGTGCCCTCCCCGATTGCGCTGCCGGTTTGCGGCGCAAAAAACCCATGCAAAAGACTGCTCGCTGTCATATAATGACAATGGCGATCCTGCCGGGGATCGCCACGCTGTCGATAGGATATGATGCAGAGAGCGCCGTCGCGATGAGCAGACCGCCGTCCAGGTTCGAGCAGATCGTGGGAGATACCGAAGCGTTCCGGCTGATGCTGGATGGCGCCTTGCGGGACGCCGGCAGTCCGTGCCTGGTGTGGTTGCCCGACGCCGGGCAGTTTCTGTCCGGCAGGGAGTATCACGCGGCTCTCGGCGCGTTCTTCGGGCTGGTGTTCGGCCACCCGGAAGGCGAGCGCCGCTACCGCGCCCAGGCCGCGGCCATCACCGAGCGCCTGGAGGACAGCGGCGCGGATTCCCTGGTGTTCGCCTGCGAGGTGACCGGCCTGAAGATGGTCGCCGTGCCCGTCCGCGTCGCGGAAACGCTGGCGGCGGTGCTGTTCTGCTGCGCCATGCGCCCCACCGACCCCGACGACGATCGCCGATTCAGGGACGCGGTCCGGGGGTTGGAGGAGGCGTTTGGGCTAGCGGCAGGCCAGCTTCACCAATACGCGGCGCACCTGCCCGACGACGCCGATCCGGGCGTGGAACGGGCGGTGGCGCGCGCCCGGCGGGTGATCGCGGCGCTGACCCGGCTGTGCGCCGACCGGCTGGCGCTGCAACAGGCCCAGCAGCAGGATCGCTGGCGGCTGAAGGCGATCGGCGCGCTGCAGGTGGCGAACCAGCACCTCAACGACCTGTCGATCAGTTGGGACGCGTTCTGGCGCGCGACCGCCCGGCTGTTGGAGGACCTCGCGCCCATCATCGGCGCGGTGTGCGGGCTGGTGCTGGTGCCCGGACGCGGCACGCGCCGCGATATGCACATCGCGACGGCGGTGTGCGGCCTGCCGTCCGAGCAGTTCACGGGGCGGCTGTACCGGCTGGACGACGCGCTGCTGGGCGTCATCGCGCGCGCCGAGCACTTCCACATCCTGCACACGCCTAACGACGACCTGGCGCAGGGGCCGGTCCGCCGGAGCATCATCGAACAGGCGCCAGAGGTCGGCGCGCGGCTGGGGCGTGAGGTGCTGATCCCGATGTTCTTCGAGGACCAGCGCAACGGCCTGGTGGTGTTCTTCCTCAGCAACGATCCGGCCCCGGATTCGGACGTCCTCGTGATCGACTCGAGCACCGGCGACAGCATCCTGGCGCAGTCCGGCTCGCTGATCGGCGCGGCGTTCAACAACCGCCAGTTCGTGCAGCGGCGGCACCAGCAGCACAAGTTCAAGCGGGCGTGGCTGGAGACGGTCACTCACCAGTTCGTCGCGCCGCTGAGCGCGGTGCAGGGCCACGCCGAGCTGTTGACCAACCGGCTGGCACGCTGGGAGAACAAGAATCCCAAGTTGTTCGCCAACTGGCCGGAGCGCCACATCGAGCAGTTCTGGAACTCGCTGACCGCGATCGAGCGCACGGCGCAGTATGCTTCCCGGCTGGCGTATAATTTCTCGCGGGTGGTCTACCAGGACAAAGAGCTGGGCGGGGATCTCGAGCTGACCGTGGCCGACGACCTGACCGGCGAGTTGATCCAGATCGCGCGCGACTTTCAGGGCAGCGCCCGCGAAAACCGGATCCTGAAGGTCGAGGTGGACACCCCCAGCGTGGCGCCGCTCAATGGCCGGGTAGCGATCATCACGAGCGACGACCTGTTCCGGCAGGCGATCGGGAACCTGGTCGACAACGCGGTCAAGTATTCGTTCGAGAACACCGCGATCATCCTGCGCGGCAGGCTGGAAAAAGACTGGGGCGTTATCGAGGTGATCAACGAGGGGATCCGGCTGGCCCCCGGCGAAGAAACGCGGATCTTCGAGTACGAGTACCGCACGCCCGAAGCGCGTGCGACCTACGCACCCGGCACCGGCATCGGGCTGTCGGTGGCGCGGGACATCATCGTGCAGCACGGCGGGACGCTCACCGCCCGGCCCTCGGTGCCGGTGCGGAAACTGGGTGACCGGCAGAGCTGGCTGACCACCTTTACGATCCGGCTTCCCTTGATAGACAGTGACGGGAGTTGAGCACATGACTCAGCCAACGGCGCGCAAACGTATTTTGATGGTCGACGACCAACTGGATTACATCCAGCCCTACGCCGAGGCGCTGGAAGACGAAGATTTCGACGTGACGCTGATCTCGCAGGTCGATAGCGCGCTGGAGATGCTGCGCGAAGGCGGGTTCGATGTCATCATTCTGGACATGCTCATGCCGCCCAGCGAGGGCGTCCACGAGGATTTCGAGGACCTGGACCTGCGCAAATCCGGCGGCTGGGTGCTCAGCCAGATCCGCGAAGACGAGCGGCTGCGCGACGTGCCGATCATCTTCATCACCGCCGTGCGCGACACGCGCGTGCGGGAGTGGGTTGAGCAGACGGAGCGCGCCTACACCGGGCGCGACCCGGTGATCCTCACCAAGCCGGTGACGCTCACCCAGTTGATCAAGATCGTGAGGAGGGTGTCGGAATGAGCGACCAACCGTTACCCCCTCCCGGCACCGGCGACCACGACATCACAGGCCACCCGGCGCCCGCCGGCCCGCCCCAAGACAACCCCGCCCCGGCGGGCGAGGCGCAAAGCGTCGAGGACCGGCTGGCCGCGCTCGCGCAGCAGATGCGGACGTTGCAGGATGAGCTGGACAAGACCCGGGCCCAGTTGGACAACGTCGAGCATCGCCTGCTGCTGTCGCAGAAGCTGTCCGAGATTCAACGGAACGCGCTCCGCCTGTCCAGTCCCTACAGCGTCCACTGCCGGATCGCGCTGCTGACCCTGTTCGAGTACAGCCTGGACGAGGACGAGATGGTGCGCTACGAATGCGTCAACGCGCTGGCTCGCATCCCGGAGCTGCCCAGCTTCGAGCTTTCGCTGCGCCCGATCATCCTGCACCTGAGGGGCATGGCGCGCCACGACCAAAGCCCGGAGGTCAGCCTGGCGGCCAGGCGGCTCCTGCTGAAATTCGGGGTCGATCTCGATGCGCGGAAATCCGGCGACCTGGGGGCCGATGACGACGTCGACGCGCGCGGCTTCGGCACGAACCGGAACCGGATGCGCTAGGGCTGGAGTTGGCCCGCCAGCGCCTCCGCCCAGGCGCGAATGGCGTCCCAGTCCCGGTGATCGCCTTCGTCCCACGCGCCGAGCGCGATGCTCAGGCGGAACATCAGCCGCTTGCGCAGCGACGGCACTTTGCTGAGATCGAGCGCCCCGGCGAACAGGCCCTCGCTCACCGGCCTGACGAGCGCGCGCACCGGCTGCATCCACTGGGCGACCTCGGCGCGGTATTTGCCGTTTTGAATCGTCAGGGTCATGCACACCAAAAAAGCGGCGAAGGGCTTTTTAGCCAGCGCCGCCTGATGGGTCCGCACGAACTGCATGGCTTCGGGCAGCCACTGCTTGTCCTGAATGGCGCTGCCGGCGACAACGGCCCGGTAGGGGGCCAGGTCCACCACGTCGCTCATCGGGCGGACATCGACTTGAAGGCCGTGTTCGGCGAGCGTCTTGCCGATGGCCTCGGCCACGCCCGCGGTAGAACCGGCCCGGCTGGCATAGGTCACAAGGATTGTGTTCGACACGGTGCTGTTCCTCTCATATCCAGACATCCGTATCTATCCTAAGGGTGACCCGGAGGCGCGGGGCAGTGAAAAAACGCGCCGATCTGCGCCCCATCCGGCACTTCCGGGCCTGCTGCGCGAGGCAAGAAAAACCCCCGGCTGTCCGGGGGCTGTGGGCTGGTCACAGGTGTTTCTTGAAGAAGACCACCGTGCGCTCCATCGCGTCTTCGAAGTAGGGCGAGTCGATGTCGTGCCCGCCGCCCGCGTACTCGTAGAACTCGTAGACCTTGTTGTGCTCGACGAGCACCTGGGCCAGATCGCGCGAATAGCCGACGTTGACTACCGAATCGTTGACCGCGTGGTGAAGCTGCAAAGGGCTCTGGAGCAGGTCGATATGCTCGGTGAGCGAGACCGCCTTCCAATACGGCTCAGCCGAGTTCGGCTGTCCGTAGGCTTCCCGGATTTCGCGGCCCCGGCGGCGGCTGGGCGACTCTCCGCCATCGCTGGGCGTCGGCGCGCGGGACGGGTCCGAAATGCGGTATTTCACGAAGTCGTCATAGCTGTAGACGGCGCCGGCCCAGATCACCCCGGCCTTGATGTCCGGCTCGATCAGCATCGCGCGCAGGACCAGGTTCCCGGCCATGCTGTGCCCCCACATGCCGATCCCCTGCGGGTCGACGAAATCCAGCGTTTGCAGGCTCTTGAGCGCGGCGATCGCGTCGATCGTGTAGGCGGGGGAATAGTACGACCCGGTCGGCTCGCCCTCGGAGTTGCCATGCCCGCGCAGGTCGATCTTGAAGACCACGAACCCATGACTCGCCAGCGTGCCGACGTAGGCCACGTAGCGTTCCGTGGTCCGGTAATACTGCGGCGGGATGTAGCCGTGATTGAACACGATAGCCTTGAAACCGCCTTCGGGCACGTCGCCGGATGGCACCGTGAGCAGGCCGTAGATCTTGTTCCCCTCGGAGATGTAACTGGCGATGTACTGCGCGTAACCGGGACCGTTGGCCAGCGTCTGCTCGAAGGTGATCTCGCTCCCGGTGATCTCCCGCTCGAGCAGCGCCGCGATGGTCAAATCGTTGCCGACTTCGAATCCGCCATCCTGCGCCGCCGCCGGGGCCGCGATCACGAGCGCGCCCAGCAATACGGCGATCAGGACGAGGCGCGCTGCCAATGATCGTTTGTGTTGTCTGCTTCCATCCATCATCCCGTTTCCTCTTCGATGCCCTAGCAATAAACCGCTGTTCCAACTGGCTGCCTGCTCAAGCTGGTGCATTTGCATCCAGAGCCAACGTCCACAGGTATAAACATGAAAAAGATAATGAATATTATATCCGCGTGGCGCGAGACTGAAAAATCGAATCCGCGAGAGTATCCCGCTGGCGGCGATGTTCCGGGGGTGGGGCGTTGCCCGTTCCGCCTTCGTGATGCGCCGCCCCGAACGATCGTTTTAGACTATTTTTCACAGATAAAACTTCTTATTGATTCGAATAGTAAAATTCACTACAATCATATAATCAGTCTGTAACAATAGTAAAAACGAAGCGAGGAATGACATGCGTCGCATTCTGTCACGATCTATCTGGCCGGTGATTCTGATAGTGTTTTGCTTTGTTGTGGCCGGTGTTCCGACGGCGTATTCCCAGGGCGAAGACACGACCCTGATCAACATTGGCGAGAACAACATTGGCGAGGTGACCGCCGAACAGCCAACGCCCGCTTACTTGCTCACCATCTTCGATCCCCAGCTCATCGATGTTCAGGTCCTGGCGGTGACTCAAGGATTCGCGCCCGCGCTGCGCGTGTTCGATCCATCCGGCGCGGTGGTTCAGGACGTGACGAATGCCGGCTTGGCTTCGGTCGCGCAGGTGCGATCGCTGGAGGTGATCGCCGGAGTGTACCGGATCGAGGTGGCGAGCGCCAACGGGCAGCCGGGGCAGTACGTGCTCGGCGTTCAGGCGGGCGAGCCGCTTCCCCCGCCGGTGCCGCTGGTCCTGGGCCGGTCGCTGGATGGCAGCGCGGCCAGCGATGCACCGCGCCAGCGCTACACATTCGCCGGGCTGGAGACGGGCGCGCTGCTGCTGTACGTGACGAGCGAGTCGGACGCCTCGCCGTTGGTGAGCCTGAAGGATGCTGCCACCGAGGACACGCTGGCGAGCACCAGCGCCCGCGTGACAAGCGTGCGCTATCGCATCCCGGCGGGCGAGGGCGATTACCTGGTGGAAGTGTCGAACGGCGGGGGGGCGGCCAGCGAGCCGTACACGATCTGCCTGGAAGATGAGAGCGGCGCCGGTCCGCGCTGCCCCAGTGACGCGGTGGCGACCCCCTTGCCCACCGCCACGGCTGCCGTATTCGTGCCGACGCCGACACCCGTCCAGCAGGACCAGCCGCTGCCGCCGCTGCCTTCGACGGGCGCGTGCGTCGTCGCCTCGCTGACAGGCGGGAGGGTCAATGTGCGGAGCGGCCCGAGCACGGATTACCCGGTGCTGTTCCAGTTGTCGGGCACCGCGCTCGCGGCGGTCACCGGGCGGCTGCCGGATGGCTCGTGGTTCCAGGTGAACGTCAACGGCGTGACCGGCTGGATTTCCACCAGCGTCGTCCGGATCGGGGGACAGTGCGGGAGCGTGCCCTCGGTGACGCTCACCCCGACCAGCCCGGCCACGTCGACGACTCCCACCAGCAGCCCGACGACGGATACGACGACGACCGCCACCTGGACGCCCACCGCCACCGAGCCCTGGACCGCCACGCCGACGGTGACGGAGACCCCCGCTGTCGTCGCCACGCTGAATTTCTCGCTGCCGCCGGTTTACGGATCGAGCGCCCTGACGTCGGGCTTCGTGCCGGACCCGTTCACCGTTGGCGTGACGGGCGGCGGCCCGGCGAACGTATCGTATCTGGGCGGTGGGTGCACGGGCTATACGACCTCCGCGCCCAGCTTTTCGCTGAACTACACCGCCGGCGCCTTTCCACTGCTCCGTTTCTACTTCATCGGGGCCAGCGATTCCACGATGATCATCAACACGCCGGGCGGCAGTTACATCTGCGTCGACGACTCGTTCGGGACGACCAATCCCACCATCGATTTCAACAGCCCGGCGAGCGGGCGTTACGATATCTGGGTGGGCAGCTTCAACAGCGGCGGGGCGGTCGCGGGCACGCTCTACGTGACCGAGAACACGGCCAACCATCCCTAGCGCCACCAGGCGGCGGCGAGTGAATGGCCCGCCGCCGCCTTTTTGAGGGATCGCCTATCACCCGGCCAAGCGGAGACTGTTCGAGAAATCTACTCCACAATAGTTTAGCGGCGTTACGATTCAACGACGCATGTGAAATACATGTATAATAGAAGTGTGTCGTATTCGATGTATACGAGGAGGATCTTGTGGACGAGCTTGTGAAACTGATTACGTCGAAGACCGGTTTGGACGAAAAGATGGCGCATCAGGTGGCGGATGTTGTGGTTGGGCACCTGCGCAAGACTCTGCCCCCGCCGCTGAACCAGCAGGTCGATAAGCTGCTCTCCGGCGAGGTGACCGATCTCTCCCAGATCGCGGGAGTGACTCAGTCCGGTGGAGGGCTGGGCGGATTCCTCAGCAAGCTGACCGGGGGCAAGAAATAGGCGCGCGTCCCTCCCGCCGCCGCGCGACCATTCAAGGTAAGCCATAAACGCCAGGCGCCGTCCCGGCGGCGCTGACTCGCGCAGCGGCTCGAACAGCATCCAGCGGGGCCACCTGAGAGGTGGCCCCGTGTCGTGCCTGGGGCCGGGGGCGCGCAGCCCGGCGGGCGAAAGTCAGGTATAGTAGGGGAGCCAACGAGTTTTCGCCTGACAGGAGGACACACCATGCAGACAGTGCGCTGGGGAATCTTGAGCACGGGGTACATTGCCAACCTGTTCGCCGAAGGGCTGACGGCGGTTGACGATGCCGAGATCAGAGCAGTCGGCTCGCGAAGTCAGTCCTCGGCGGAGACGTTCGGCGAGCGGTGGGGCGTGCCCAACCGACACGCGAGTTACGAGGCGCTCGCCCGCGATCCCGACGTCGACGTGATCTACATTGGCACGCCGCACCCCTACCATTTCGAGCACACGCTGCTGTGTTTGGAGGCGGGCAAACACGTGCTCATCGAAAAGCCGTTCGCCATGAACGCCCGCCAGGCCCGCCGGATGATCGAGCTGGCGCGGTCGAAGGATTTGTTCCTGATGGAGGCGATGTGGACGCGCTTTCTGCCCGCGATGGTCCAGGTGCGCGAGTGGCTGGACGCGGGCGCGATCGGTGAGGTGGAGCTCGTCCGCGCCAACCTGTCGTTCATGGCCGGGTTCGACCCCGCGAGCCGGTTGTTTGCGCCGGAGCTGGGCGGCGGGGCGCTGCTCGACGTGGGCATCTACCCGATCTCGTTCGCGAGCATGATCTTCGGCACGCCCAAGACGATCGCCAGCACGGCCTGCCTGGGCCAGACCGGGACCGACAACCGCTCGGCGTACCTGCTCGGGTACGAGGGCGGCAAAACCGCGCTGCTCTCGTCGGCGGTGCGGCTGGGCGTGCCGGTCGAGGCCGAGATCATCGGCACGCAGGGCTACATCCGACTCCACGAGCCGTGGATCAATCCGCGCGTCGTCACGCTGGCGACACCGGCGGCGCCCGGCGTGGAGTCGCGGCTGATCTTCGAGGGGAACGTGTTCGACACCCAAACTATGCACCTGCCGACGCAGGGCAACGGCTACAACTACGAAGCGATCGAAGTGGGCGAGTGCCTGCGCGCAGGGCGGCGCGAGAGCCGGGTGATGCCGCTCGACGAGTCGCTGGCGATTATGGAAACGCTGGACGCGATCCGCGCGCAGTGGGGACTCACCTATCCCAACGAGTGATCGCCGCCTGCGCGGCATGACCGTGCCCCAGCCGCACGAACGAACCAGCCCGGTCCTGCGATCGGGCTGTGCGCTGGGCGGGCGGATTGATTTTGAGCGGCCCGGCGTGTATCCTGAAACATATCGCCACAGTGAGTGAAGGACAGGTACAACGATGAACAGCATGGATGTCTTGCGCTACGGTCACCAAACCGTCCTCCAAAACGTCGAGGTCTTGCCCGATTCGGACTGGCTCACGCCGGGCGCGTGCGGCGTCTGGTCGGTCAAGGACATTATCGCTCATCTGGCATCGTTCGAGGTCGTGCTGGCCGAACTGCTCGAGTCGATGGTCAGCGAGGTGCCCACCCCGGCGCTTGACCGGTTTATATCCGACAACGTTGGCTTCAACGACCTCGAGGTGAACGCGCGCGCGGCGCTCTCGCGCGAGGCGGTGTGGGCCGAATACGAGAGCGCGTGCCACAAGACGATCGACCTGATCGCCGAGGTTCCGGTCGCCCAGCGGCGCCAGAATGGGGCGCTGCCGTGGTACGGCATGGAGTACGACCTGGAGGATTTCATCGTCTACACCTTCTACGGCCACAAGCGCGAGCACGCGGCGCAGATCGCGTTTTACCGGGATGTGCTGCGCGAGCCGGAACTGTCCGCGGCGATGCGTGCGGCCTACCAGGGATGATGGCGCGGGGGCGCTTCCTGCCCCGCGGTGGATTGGACGAAGGGTGATGAACAGCCGAGAACGCATCCGCGCGTTGATCGCGAAAGAACCTGCCGACCGGCACGGGTTTTGGCTGGGCAACCCGTACCCCGACACGTGGCCGATCCTGCACGACTACTTCGGGACGGCTACCGAGGAAGAGCTGCGCGTGCGGCTGGGCGACGACTTCCGCTGGATCTGCCCCCAGTACGACGACCGGACCTTCCCGGCGGCGGGCGGCGGCGACCCATTCGAGATCGTCACGTACCGGACGGTCGGCGGCGGGGCGATGCCGTTCAAGGACTGTGAAGACCCGCGCGCAATCGAGGACTTTCCCTGGCCGTCCCCCGATGGGCTGAACCTGGAGCCCACGCTGGACAGGCTGCGCCATGCCGGGCCGTATTACCGCGCGAGCGGCTTCTGGTGCCCGTTCTATCACGACCTGATGGACCTGTTCGGCATGGAAGCGTACCTGATGAAGATGTACACGCATCCCGACGTGGTCCAGGCGGCGACGGACCGCGTCTGCCAGTTCTACTACGACGCGAACGAGCGCTTCTTCCAACTGGCGGGGGATCTGGTGGACGGGTTCTTCTTCGGCAACGACTTCGGCACCCAGCAGGATCTGATCATTAGCCCCCGGCTGTTCGACCATTTCATCATGCCGTGGTTCGCCACGTTCATCGACCAGGGCCACCGCCACGGCCACCAGGTGATCCTGCATTCGTGCGGCTCGATCTACCGGATGCTGCCCACGCTGATCGCGGCGGGCGTGGAGTGTCTGCACCCCCTGCAGGCCAGGGCGGCGCATATGGACGCCGAAACCCTCGCGCGCGAGTTCAACGGGCAGGTGACCTTCCTGGGCGGCATCGACACGCAGTACCTGTTGCCGTACGGGGGTCCGGAGGATGTGAAGGCGGACGTGCGCCGCGTGCGCGACCTGCTGGGGCCGCACGTGATCATCAGCCCCAGCCACGAGGCGATCCTGCCGGACGTGCCGCCCCGCAACATCGAGGCGATGGCCGCCGCCGCGCATGAATGACGATGTGAGCTTGTTGCGTGTGCGCGAAAGAAAGCCCCCGGATCACGTTCGATCCAGGGGCTCGTTACGTTGAGCGGCGGCGAGGTCCGCTTGCCTTCGTGCCGACCAGTTGATCCTAGTCGCCGGCGGCCACTACTCCCGACTTCGGTACACTTGGATCGCCCTTGAAGTACTTGCGTCCCAGCCACACGGCCACGTAGACCAACCCGATCAGCACCGGGACCTCGATCAGCGGGCCGACGACGGTCGCCAGCGCCTCGCCGGAGGAAATCCCGAACGCGCCGACTGCCACTGCAATCGCCAGCTCGAAGTTGTTACTGGCCGCGGTGAAGGACAGCGTGGCCGATTCGTCGTAGCGGAAGCCCAACCGGTGCGAGATGGTGAAGCTGATGGCGAACATCAGCCCGAAGTACACCAGCAGCGGGACCGCGATGCGCAGCACATCCACCGGGTTATCGACGATCTTCTCGCCCTGCATGCTGAACATCACCACCACCGTGAACAGCAGGCCGATCAAAGCGGTGCGGCCCAGACGCGGCGCGAACTCGCCGTCGTACCATTCCCGGCCCCGCTGGCGGATCAGCGCGAAGCGGGTGACGATGCCCGCCAGCAGCGGGATCCCCAGGAAGATCAACACGCTCTTGGCGATGTCCCACATCGTCACGCCGACCTCAGCCGTGTCCGCGCCGAAGAGGTCGGGCAGGAACTTGAGATAGAAATAGGCCAGCGGGCTGTACATGATGATCTGGAAGATCGAGTTGAGCGCCACCAGCACGGCGCAATCCTCGTTATTGCCCCCGGCCAGCATGTTCCAGATCAGGACCATCGCGATGCAGCGGGCCAGCCCGACGATGATCAGCCCGGTGCGGTATTCCGGGTAATCGGCCAGGAACAGCCAGGCGAGCGCGAACATCAGCGCCGGGCCGATGATCCAGTTTTGCAGGATCGAAACGCCAAACAGCCGCCCCTGGCCGCGCAGGTTGCCCAATTCCTCGTATTTCACCTTGGCCAGCACCGGGTACATCATCCAGAGCAGGCCCACGGCGATGGGGAACGAGACGGTATCGATGCGCAGCGAGTCGAACGTATCCTGAATGTCCGGGAAGATCGCGCCCACGATCACCCCGGCGGCCATCGCCAGGAAGATCCACAGCGGCAGGAAGCGATCCAGCAGCGAGAGCCGCGTGAAGATTGCGCCGGTGTGGGCGGCAGTTGATGAAGACTGTGAAGCGGCCATAGATTGTTTGTCTCCTACTCTGTCTGTAAAACTCATTTGGTTGGGAACACAAGCCTGCTGCCCAGGCCGGCGGCCAGTGTGCTTCGCGGCTCCTAAAACATCGCCAGGGCGAGGCCGAACAGGTAGCCCGCCAGGGTGCTGAACACCGCGACGAGACTGACGTAGGCCGCCGTTTTGGTCCGGCCCATGATCTTGCCCGTCACCAGGATGCTTTGCAGGCTCAGTTCCGGGTCGGCCAGCAGGTAGGCCAGCAGCGGCCCGCGATGCATCCCCAGGTCCAGGAAGGCAGCGGCCATCGGCACCTCGACCAGGGTGGGGAAGTACATGAACACGCCGAAAATCACGCCGATCAGGTTGGCCCAGATAGTATTCCGCCCGGCGAGCTGTTCGACCCATTCTTCGGGCGTGACCTCGCGGAACATCCCGGCGACGAACACGCCCATGATCAGCAGCGGGAAAATCTGCTTGACGAAGCGCCACGTTTCCCACAGCCAGTGGGCCAGTTCGTCCCGTTCCAGGTGGTGGGCGGCCACGTAGGCCAGCCCGGCCAGCAGCGCCACCTCCGCGAAGAAGCGCCCGGTCAGGTTGACGACGATGCTGCCGGTTTCGGTGGTGGGCGCGGCCAGCAGCAGCGTGAACGCCGCCATTCCCAGCGCGAGCCACGTCCAGCGGTTGAACCCGGTCAGGACGTCGTTGAACCCCTTCCAGGCCACCGGCGCGATGAGCACCAGCATGGCGATGAGCAGCACGCCCTGGAGCGTCAGGTCGAGATCGGCGAGCGCGTTTTCGACGCCCGCCGATAGCTCGAACGGCAGGGTGAGCGCGATCACCGTGTTCTTGAGGGGCGCGATCTGGAGCGTCCCGGCGATGAGCACCGCGACCAGCAGGCCGAACAATCCCCACAGCGCCGGGCGCATCGTCGCGGATTGGTCGAACATGGCGGCTTTGGCCGGGTCCACGTCCGGCTGTTTGAACAGCGCGGCCATGATCATGCCGATGAGGATACCGAACGCGATCGCCAGCACGATGCGCGCCGCCGCGATATCCATCCCGATCACCGAGCCGGTGTAGCTGATGGCGAGGATGTTGACCGCCGGGCCGACGAACAGGAACGTGATGGCTGGACCCAGGCCCGCGCCGCGCTTCCAGATCCCTGCGAACAGCGGCAGGATGGTGCACGAGCACACCGCCAGCACGAAGCCGCCGATGGCCGAGGCGGGGTAGCTGATATATTTCGGCGTCTTGGGGCCGAGAAAACGGGTGACAACTTCCTTGGGCATCAGGCCGCTGAGGTAGCCCGCGATGAAGAACGCCGGGACCAGGCACAGCAGCACGTGCGCCGCCAGGTAATCGAGCAGGCCGGTCCAGCCTGCGCCAAGCAGTTCGAGAAAGAGATTCATAGCCGGTGCGTCTCACTACATTCAGAAAAACGAATGAACTTTAGCTCAAATGAACCCTGCGCGGGGCAGGGTTGGCGGGTGAGCCGTGCTGCGCGGCGCGTCATTCGGTGTCGAGCAGCGTGTCGGCCAGCCACGTCATGATCTCGGACGAATCCGGGATGCGGCCCTCGCTGACTACTTTCTCGTTGATGACCAGCCCCGGCGTCTTCAGCACGTACTCGCTGATCCCGAGCGGGTCTTTGACGTGCTCGATCTCGTAGCCGCCGGGGGGCCGGAACATGGCGAGCGCCTCGCGCGCGTTGGCTTCGACTTTCTGGCAGTTGGGGCAGCCGGACCCCAGCACTTTGATGGTCAACATCGGGTCAAATCTCCTGTCATGAGGATACGGTTTTCGATACGGCCTCTGCGCAATGGGGGCAGGGGCAGGTTGTCAGCACGTCCAGCGTGTCCTCGTCCGCCGGGCCGAGCGCCGTCGCGAGCAGGTCGGCGGTGACGTCGTCCACCAGCCGGTAATAGACCGACAGGCCATCTTTGCGGGACTCGACCAGCCCGGCCTCGCGCAGCACGATCAACTGCTGCGAGATGTACGCCTGCCGTTTGCCGAGCGCCGCTTCCATGTGGCACACGCAGACCTCGCCGCCGCGCAGCATGTCGAGGATCTGCAGCCGGATGGGGTGGGCCAGGGCCTTGAAGCGGGTCGTGGCGTCTGTGTAGCGGCCAGCCATACTGTGCTCCTTGCATTCAAAAAACTGAATGTAGGTTACCGCACCCTACCAGCGAGCACCAGCGTCAAACGTCACCAAACCGGGATGACAGGTGGCAGCGCGGCCTTTCGCTGACAATCATCATCCGGCGAGATACCAAAGTGCAGTGACGCGATCTCCCATTCGCATATATTCTGTTTATTGAATGTGCGAGGTGGGCGAACCCGGGAGCCGAACGGCGAGGTGGCGCGTGCAGACACGGCGTGAATTTCAGGTGGAGGTCGATGCCGAGGGCCGGCTGGTCCTGCCGCGCGAGGCTGCCGAGCGGTTGGGGCTGGTGCCCGGCGCGACGCTGCACGTCGAGCTGGACGGGCACACGCTGCTCGCCCGGCAGACGATCCACCGGCTGTCCAGGGTGTACGTCGAGCCGACCACCGCGTGCAACCTCGCCTGCCGGACGTGCGTGCGGAACGTGTGGGACGAGCCGATGGGCCAGATGTCCGGCGACACGTTCGCCCGGATCATGGACGGCATCGAGGCGCTGCAGGTTCCCCCGGCGGTGTTCTTCGGCGGGTTCGGCGAGCCGCTGTTCCATCCGGCGATCGTCGAGATGGTGCGGGCGGCGAAGGCGCGCGGCGCGTTCGTCGAGCTGATTACCAGCGGCACGCTGCTGGACGACGAGCGCGCGCGGCAGCTGATCGCCGCCGGGCTGGATCGGCTGTGGGTGTCGCTGGACGGCGCCACGCCGGAGAGCTATACCGACGTGCGGCTGGGCGCGGCGCTGCCCACCGTGATCGAGAATGTCGAGCGCTTCCGGTCCCTGCGCCCGACCGCGCTGCTGCCGTCGCCGGAGATCGGGATCGTGTTCGTGGCGATGGCGCGCAACGTGCACGACCTGCCGGACGTGCTGCGCCTGGCGCGGCGGCTGGGCGCGACGCGCTTCATGGTGAGCAACGTGCTGCCCCACACGCCGGAGATGCGCGGCGAAGTGCTCTACGCGCACGCCATGAGCAACGACACCTATTTCCCCTCCCCGCGCCAGCCGGAGTTATACATGCCCAAAATGGACGCGGCCCGCCTGGCCGATCCCGCGCTGTACGAGGCGATCTGCGGCAACTGGAATCTGAACTTCACCGGCACACACTCCCAACTGACCAGCGACCGCTGCCCGTTCATCGAGGCGGGCGCCACCGCGGTCGGCTGGGATGGCGGCGTGAGCCCGTGCCTGCCGCTGCTGCACAGCAACCACAACTACCTGAACGGGCTGGACCGCCACGCCCAGCGCTACACCGTGGGCAGCATTCACGAGCGCGGCCTGCTCGATCTCTGGGCGGAGCCGGAATACGTCGCGTTCCGCGCGCGGGTCCAGGCGTTCGATTTCGCGCCGTGCACGATCTGCGATGGCTGCGTCCTGTCGGAGACGAACGAGGAAGACTGCTACGGGAACGGTTTCCCGACGTGCGGCGGGTGCCTGTGGGCCCAGGGATTCGTGCAGTGTCCGTGAGGCGGGTCCTCGCTCGCCGTCTCCGGTCCCCATTCGTTTAAGAAGAATTCAACCGTTCTTAACCTGTTGTTGCCTCTCCGGCGCGACAATCCCTACACTTGATCGCATATGCCCGGATTCGCGGCGCCAGGAGAGGGACGATTCATGGAGTACATCACGATCTTTGGCGACATTCATGCCAACCTGCCCGCGCTGGAGGCGGTGTTCCAGGATATGGACGTGCGCGGGCTGGAGCATCTGTACTGCCTGGGCGACCTGGTGGGCTATGGCACGTTTCCTAACGAGGTCGTGGAGGCCATCCGGGCGCGCCGGGTGCCCACGCTGATGGGCAACTATGACCAGGGCGTGGGCCACAGCAGCGACGACTGCGGCTGCGCGTACCGGACGCCGGAAGCCAGGGCGCTCGGCGAGCGCTCGATCGCGTGGACGAACGCGCACACCTCGGCGGCGAACAAGGCTTTCCTGCGCGACCTGCCCCCGCACATCGCGCTCCGGCTCGGCGATCTGCGGGTGGCGCTGGTGCACGGCAGCCCGCGCCGCGTCAACGAGTACCTGTACGAAGATCGCCCGGACAGCAGCTTCGAACGCCTGCTGGACATGGCCGAGGCGGACGTGATGGTCTGCGGCCACACGCACCTGCCCTATCACAAGCGGCTGCCGAGCGGGCGGCACGTAATCAACGCCGGGAGCGTGGGTAAGCCCAAGGATCGCGATCCGCGGGCCGGGTACGTGGTTCTGCGGGCCGAGGGGCGCCGGCTGGACGTCGAGTTCATTCGCGTGGCGTACGACGTCGAGCGCGCGGCCCAGGCCATCGAGGCGGCGGATATGCCGGACGCGTTCGCGGCCATGCTGCGCGCCGGCACGGGTTGATTCGCCGGGCGCTGATGGCGGTTTTGGGGGTGTAGCGGCACAATTGGGGTAGGACCCCGTTCGGAAAAGGAAGCATGCCATGACCACCCCAGGTAAATACCGCCACCTCACGCGCACCAGCACGGAGAGTGGGCATTTCGCGATCCTGGCAATCGATCACCGCGACAACCTCAGGGACAGCCTGCAAAAGCACGCGTCCGGACCGGTCACGGAGGACGACCTCAGCGCGTTCAAGCTGGACGTGATTCGCCACCTGGCGCCGCACATCTCCGCCGTGCTGGTCGATCCCGCCTATGGCATCGGCCCCGGCATCGGGCGGGCGGCGCTCGCGCGCGACGTGGGCCTGCTGGCCCCGCTCGAAGTGACCAACTACGCCGTCCACCCCAGCCAGCGCGAGCAGGCGTTGATCCCCGGTTGGTCGGTGGCGAAGTTCAAGCGCGTTGGGGGCGACGGCATCAAGCTGCTGCTGTATTACCACCCCGACGCGCCATCCGCGGCGGACAAGCGCGATTTCGTCGCGCGCATCATCGACGACTGCGCCCGTTACGACATCCCCTTCTTCCTGGAGCCGATCGCGTTTTCGCCCGATCCGGCGCGGCCCCTGCCCAACGACGAGCTGCGGCGGGTCGTCGTCGAGAGCGCGCGCACCTTCAGCCGGATGGGCATCGACGTGCTCAAGACGCCCTTCCCGCTGGACGTGAAACGCGAGCCGGACGAGGCGGCCTGGCGCGCGGCGCTGGGCGAACTCAACGAGACGTGCAGCGTGCCCTGGGCGCTGCTGAGCGCGGGCGTGGATTATCCCACCTTTCGGCGGCAGGCGGCGCTGGCCTGCGAAGCGGGCGCCAGCGGCGTGATCGTCGGGCGCGCGGTCTGGGCGGAGGCGGTCGAGCTGCACGGCGAGGCGCGCGAGGCGTTCCTGGCGGATACCGCCCGCCGCCGCATGGCCGAGCTGGCGGACATCGTGCGAGCGGCGGGGGCGAGCTGGCGCGACCGCGTGCCGGGTCCTGACGGCGCGTTCGACTGGTACGCGCGCTACGACGCGATGTGATCGCGGGCGCTCAGGCGTCCGCACCCAGGTACACGCGCGGGGCGCGCGGCAGCAGCCCGGTCGTCACCTCATAGTTGATCGTCTCGGCCCAGGCGGCGACTTCGTCGGCGGTGATGCGCGCCTCGCCCTGGGAGCCGATCAACACGACCTCGTCCCCCAGGGCGACCGGTCCCGCGCCGGAGACGTCGACCACGAACTGGTCCATGCACACCCGGCCCACGATCGGCGCGCGCTGGCCGTTGATCAGGACGGCGCCCCGGTTGGATAGCAGCCGGTGATACCCATCGCCATAGCCGACCGGGATCAGCGCGACGGGCATCGCGTGCGGGGTGATGTACGTGCGCCCGTAGCTGATGCTCGCCCCGGCGGGCAGCGTGCGCACGCGCGCCACGTGGCTTTTCAGCGCCAGGGCCGGGCGCAACGGCACCGCCGGGTCCACCTCGGTCGATGGCCGCAGCCCGTAGATGGCGATCCCGGCGCGGACGGCGTCCAGGTGCATTTCCGGCAGGTCGAGCGCAGCGGCGCTGTTCGCCACGTGGCAGACCGGGATGGCGTGGTTGGCCGCCGCCAGTTGGGCGCGCACGGCCTCGAACACGCGGAACTGGTGCCGCGTGTAGTCCTTGTCGGCCAGGTCCGCGACGGCGAAATGCGTGTACAGCCCCTCGATCCACACCCCCGGTAGCCCTGCCGCGTGCTCGACGAACGGCAGCGCCTCGTCCGGCAGCAACCCGAAGCGCCCCATGCCGGTATCGATCTTGACGTGCACCGGCAGCCGGCGGCCCAGGCGCCCGGTCAGCGCCGACACCGTTTCGACGGAGGCCCGATCCGCCACGGTGAGCATCAGATCGTGGGCGCACGCGGCTTCGATCTCGCCGGGCAGGGTGTAGTTCATCACCAGGATCGGGGCGGTGATGCCGGCCTGCCGCAGGTGAATGCCCTCGGCGGCGCGGGCGACCGCCAGCCGGCTGGCGCCATGCCGGAGCGCAGTTCGCGCCACCTCGACCGCACCGTGCCCGTAGGCGTTCGCCTTCACGACCGCGATCAGCATCACGTCCAGGCCGACGTGCGTTTTGATCGCCCGCACGTTGTGCGCGATGGCGTCCAGATCGACTTCGATATAGGTTATCGGGCGCATTTGCCGGCTGCCTTTCGATGGCTGGATTGCTGCGCACAAGAGAAACCCGCGTATTTTCGGGCACTATTCACACGGCCAGTTCCCTTCAACCTGCATACAATAAGCTCGTTGTGCCCGGCTCGCAACCCCCGTTCTACATACCGGGCGGGCGAGAAATGTGCTTTGGGAGGTGCTTGTGGTGTAAGACGATTCTACCTATAATGAATTATACTATGTCACCAAAATATATCGTTTGCCAAAGTGTGTCATGAATTCCACGGCGCCTATGTCACTCTAGAACCGTCTCACGCCCTCGCGCGACCGGAAATGCGACGAAGATTCCACGGGGGCGTGAATCGTGTTCAACTCCCTGATGTACGTCACGGGCGCTAGTCTTACGAGGAGGTGATACCGGCACCCTATCCGCAGTCATCGTCCGGAAACGAGAGAGCAGACAATCGCATAAATATATTGGAGGCAGAGATCGACAATGTCCAAACGGCTGTTTACTTTAGTTTTGACTCTGGCGGTCGTGGTGGCCGCCCTCGGCTCTTTTCCCGTTGTTGCGCAGGACGACTGTGATTTCGTAGGCGAAGTGGTGGTTGGCGTGATTGCGCCGCTCACCGGCGATATCCCGAAAGTCGGCCAGAGTACGGTCGAGGCGGCGAACATGGCCGTCGACGAGATCAACGCGGCGTGTGGCCTCACCGTCGATGACGAAAGCTACGAAGTGATGATTGCCGTCGAAGACAACGAGTCGAAAGCCGAGTCCTCGGTGTCGGTCGCCACCCGCCTGATCGTCGAAGAAGAGGTGATCGCGATCATCGGGCCCCAGGCCAGCAAGCAGGCCGTCCCCACGGGCCAGGTCGCCAACGACCGCGAGACCCCGATGATCAGCCCGTGGTCCACCAATCCGGACACCACCTTCGACCGTCCGTGGGTTTTCCGGGCCGCGTTCCTCGACCCGTTCCAGGGGCCGGTTCTGGCTAACTTTGTCGCCGCCGAATTCGGGGCCACCAGTGCCGCCGTGCTGTACGACGTGGCGAGCGATTATCCGAAGGGCCTGGCCGAGAACTTCCGCGATGCTGCCGAAGCGACAGGCATCGAGATTGTCGGGTTCGAGAGCTTTACCCTGGGCGACACGGACTTCAGCTCGCAGCTCACCAGCATCATCGCTCAGGAACCGGATGTGTTGTTCACGCCCCAGTATTACAACGAGGTCCCGCTGATCGTCCAGCAGGCGCGTGAATTGGGGTTCGAAGGCCCGATCGTCGGCAGCGACAGTTGGGGCACGCCGGACCTGATCGACCTGTGCGGCGAGGCGTGTGAGGGGCTGTTCTTCAGCACCCACTACGCCCCGGATATCGCGACCGAAGTCGGCCAGACGTTCATCTCGGCCTACGAGGAAGAGTACGGGGCCAAGCCGGACGACGTGGCCGCCCTGACCTATGACGCGTTCCAACTGCTGTTCACCGCAATCACGAACGCGAACTCGCTGGACAAAGAAGACGTGCGCGAGGCGCTGGCCGGTGTCGAGCTGTTCGAGGGCGTGACCGGTGTCATGAGCTTCGACGAGCAAGGCGACCCGATCAAGTGCGCGGTGATCATCGAGATCAAGGATGGCGCGTTCACTTACTACGACTCGGCCTGCCCGGCTGGGTTTCCCCCCGAATAGTCCATAGTGCGTATCGACCGTGTGCCCCATGTTCGCATGGGGCACTTTTACGCTTGATAGGTTGAATGACCTGGGTGGCGAGGCCCGTGGTCGTCGCCATCCCCGGAACAAACCGGAGAACCTCCTATGGAATTTTTCGTGCAACAATTCGTCAACGCACTCCAGCTTGGCAGCCTGTACGCCTTGATCGCGCTGGGGTATACGATGGTCTATGGTGTGCTGCTGCTGATCAACTTTGCGCACGGGGATATCTTCATGGTGGGCGCGTTTTTGGGCGTGTTTGGGTCGATCACCCTGGATCTCCCCTTCGTGCCGACTCTGGTCCTGTCGATGGTCCTGACAGGGCTGCTGGGCGTCGGGATCGAGCGCGTGGCCTACAAGCCGCTGCGGCAGGCGTCGCGTCTTTCGGTCGTGATCACGGCGCTGGGGGTCGGCCTGCTGCTCGAAAACGGCATGCTGGCGCTCACCGGGGCCAACCCGCGCAGCTATCCACAGACATTCATCACGACCCGAGTTTATGATATTGGCGGGGTCGCCATCAGTAACGTCAAAATCATCATCATCGTGCTGGCGGCGCTGCTTTTTGCAGGGCTTTATACCATTGTGCAGCGCACGAAATGGGGCATGGCGATGCGCGCCATTTCGTATGACAAGTTTGCGGTCCCATTGATGGGCGTTTCGCAAGATCAGATCATCTCGCTGACGTTCTTGCTGGGCACGGGCCTGGCAGCAGCGGGCGGCATTCTGTGGGGCGTGGCTTTCCCGGTGCTCAATCCCTACATGGGATTGCGGGTGGGCTGGAAAGCCTTTGTCGCGGCGGTGGTGGGTGGCATCGGCGATATTCGCGGGGCGGCAGCCGGTGGGCTGCTGCTGGGTTTCATCGAGATATTCGTCCCGGCCTACGGAGACAGCATCGGGATATCCTCGACGTGGCGCGATCCGATTGCCTTCGGCCTGCTGCTGATCATTCTTGTCGTGCGCCCCACGGGCTTGTTCGGCGTGGCCCGCCGCCAGAAAGTGTAGGGTGAGAAACCGATGAGCACTACCGCGAATCGCACCTTCTCGCTCGGTGGCCTGGTCGTGCTGGTCTGCGCCCTGGTCATCGCGATCGCCGTTGTGGGCCTGCCCTGGCTGGCCCTGGAAGATGACTCGACCGTCACCGCCACCGATCTGATCGCGGATACGGAAGGCGAGCTGGACGTCCCGGCCCGCATCACCAACACGTTTCTGGTGGTCGTGCCGTTGGGGGCGCTGGCGGCGGGGATATTGGCGCTGTGGGGCATGCTGGCGCCGCGCCACAATCGCGCCGTTTCGACGCTGGTGCTGTTGGTCGGGCTGGTCCTGGTCGGCTACTACTACGGCACCTTTTTCTACGAGGATCACGTCAACGACTCGACGAGCGCGACGGAGTTCGTGCGCAGCGGCTTTTTCGTCGCGCTGGTGGCCGGACTGGGACTGATCGCGCAGGCGGCGCTCCCACGCGCCAATCCGGGTGTGGCTGGCAATCCGCTTGTGCGGCCCGTACCGGTCGAGGCGGCTGGCCCGGTCGCGCTGCCGCAGAACTGGCGCTGGCCGTTCGCGTGGCTGCGCGCCCGGCTGTCACCCCTCACGCGGCGGATCGCGGGCTATCTCGCGCTCAGCCGCATCCCGGTCCTTGCCTACCTGGTCGGCATGCTGGCAGCGACCGAGCTGGAACGCCGCGAAGGGCAGGCGTTTTCGCGCCTGTTGGGGTTCCGCAGAGTGCCAAGCCTGTTCGGCAGCACGGAACTGCTGGAGCCGTTTTCGAAGCTGGACTTTTCGGGGATTCTGGCCCCGTTTTTCCCATCGCCAACCGATACCTACGATGCGCCGCTGCGCGCCTCGTGGGAGGCGCTGCGCCAGTTGGGCGAGGATTTCGTCTACGCGCTCACCTCGCACGGCGCGCGCGAGCCGGGATTCTTGAAGGTGCTGCTGCACGTGGTCGAATACGACCTGATCATCTTCATCATCCCGGTGCTGATCGTGGCGCTGCTGCTGCGCAAACCGAGCAACGCGCTGCTGCTGCGGCTGCCAAGCTGGGCCGGGCTCACCTTGCAGATCGTCGTGTTGTACGGCGTCGTGTCGCACTGGGGCGCGCTGAACGACTACCGCGGGCTGGTGCTGATCTACATGGGCGTCAACATCATGCTCGCTATCAGCCTGAACCTGGTCAACGGGTACATGGGCGAATTCTCGGTCGGCCATGCCGGGTTCATGGCGGTCGGTGCGTACGTCGCGTCGATCCTGACCATGTGGCTGTTCATCGACGAGCGCGTGTTCGGCGATGCCGTGCTGTCCGTGCCGGACTGGGCGCTGCCCATCGGCTTTCTGATCGCGCTCATCGCCGGGGGCGTCGCGGCGGCGCTGGCGGGGCTGCTGGTGGCGTTCCCGTCGTTCCGCACGCGCGGCGACTATCTGGCGATCGTCACGCTGGCGGTCAACTTCATCGTGACGGGGGTGCTCAACAACATCTCGGCCATCGGCGGGGCGCGCGGCCTGAACGGGGTGCCGCTGTGGACCAACGTGCGCTGGATTTTCCTGCTCACGATCCTGTCCGTGCTCGCCATCCACCACCTGGTAAGCTCGACGTTCGGCAAGGGCATCGTGGCGATCCGCGAGGACGAGATCGCCGCCGAGCAGATGGGCGTCCACACGCGGCGGGTGAAGCTGGTGGCGTTTCTGGTGTCGTCGTTCATCGCGGGGATGTCGGGCGGGTTGTTCGCGCACGTGCTGGCGTACGTCAATCCCGGCGTGTTCGGCATCCTGAAATCGACCGAAGCCCTGGTGATGGTCTACCTGGGCGGCATGGGCAGCATCTCCGGCTCGGTGATCGCCGCCGTGCTGTTCACGATCCTGATCGAAGCCTTCCGCCCGCTGGCCGTTTTGAAGTGGGTGGTCATTCCCCTAATCCTGATTCTGCTGATGATCTACCGTCCACAGGGCCTGTTCGGGTTCCGCGAGATGGCGCTCAACCTGAAGGGACTCAAGGAAGATGGGCCGGACGTTCTGAAGGAGGCGAGCGATGACGCTGCTGCAGATTAACAGGCTGTCGCACTATTTCGGTGGGTTGCTCGCCGTCGATAACCTGAACCTGACGATCGAGGAAGGCGAGCTGATCGGCTTGATCGGGCCGAACGGCGCGGGCAAGACGACGGTCTTCAATCTGGTCACCGGCGCCTACCGGGCCAGCGAAGGCGAGATTCTGTTCCGGGGTGAGGACCTCGTCGGCAAACCGCCGCACGCGATCAACGCCAGGGGAATCAGCCGCACCTTCCAGACGATCCGGCTGTGGAACATGATGTCGGTGCTCGACAACGTGCGGATCGCGCATCACGGCCAGATCAACTACACGCTGGCCGAGGCGTTCCTGCGGCTGCCGCGCTACCGGCGCGAAGAACGCGAGATCGAGGAGCGTTCGATGGAGCTGCTGCGGCTGTTCAAGCTGGAACGCTACGCGCAGGAGCCGGTCAAAAACCTGGCCTACGGCCAGCAGCGCCGGGTCGAGATCGTGCGCGCGATGGCGGCCCGGCCCAAACTGCTGCTGTTGGACGAGCCGGCAGCCGGCATGAACCCGCAGGAGATCGGCGAGCTGATGGACTTCATCCACTGGATCCGCGACGAGTTCCACCTGACGATCTGGCTGATCGAACACCAGATGCGCCTGGTGATGAACATCTGCGAGCGGATCAAGGTTCTGGATTTCGGCGCGACCATCGCCGATGGCACGCCCGAGGAAATCCGGAATAATCCCCAGGTCATCGAGGCGTACCTGGGCGAGCAGGCGGAGGTGCACTAATGCTGTTCAGCGTTCAGGATTTACACGTGTCCTACGGCAGCATCAGAGCGGTGCACGGCGTTTCGTTCGAGGTAGACGAGGGCGAGATCGTGACGTTGATCGGCGCGAACGGCGCGGGAAAATCCACGATCCTCAACACGATTGCCGGGCTGCAGCGCCCTGACCAGGGCGAGATCATCTACCGGGGCGCCAACCTCGCCCGGATGAACGCGCATGACGTCGTCAAGCAGGGCGTGGCGCTGGTCCCCGAGGGGCGGCGCATCTTTGGCAACCTGACGGTCTACGAAAACCTGCGCCTGGCGGGGTTCCAGGTGAGCCGCGACGACCTGGAGGCGCGTATCAAGCTGGTGTACAGCTACTTCCCGCGCCTGGAGGAGCGCCGCGATCAGCTCGGCGATACCCTCTCCGGCGGCGAGCAGCAGATGCTGGCCGTTGGCCGGGCGCTGGTGACGGGCGGCGAGCTGATGCTGCTGGACGAGCCTTCGATGGGCCTGGCCCCGATCCTCGTTCAGCACATTTTCGAGATTCTAGCCGAGATCAACCGGCAGGGCACGACGATCCTGCTGGTCGAGCAAAACGCGCACATGGCGCTGAAGCTGGCGAATCGCGGCTACGTGCTGGAAACGGGCAGCGTCATGCTGTCCGGCCCCAGCAAGGAACTGGCCGAAAGCCCGGAGGTCCAGCGCGCGTACCTGGGCGGATGAGCCGGACGGGCGCGCGCCGGGAGGTAGGGTAGAGGAGCGTATTTTTTGTTTCGGCCCGGCCCGAGGCGCGTTGGCAAACAGCGCGCCGCGCCGGGCAGGGGGAACAGATCATGAGAATACTCACAGCGGACGATGTGCGCGCCGCCGTCGATATGCGCGCGGCCATCGATGCGGTGCGCGCGGGTTTCGTCGCCCTGTCGCAGGGCCGGGCCCGCGTGCCGCTGCGCAGCGCCCTGGAGACGCCGGGCGGCGTCCTGCTGACGATGCCCGCCCAGCTCGCCGATGCGCCAATCAGCGCGGTGAAGGTCGTCTCGGTGTGCGCGGGGAACCCGTCGCTGGGCCTGCCGACCATTCACGCGGTCGTGCTGGCGACGGATGCCCGGACCGGCCAGCCGCTGGCCTTGATGGACGGCCAGACGGTGACGGCGCTGCGCACGGGGGCGGCCTCCGGGCTGGCGACCGACCTACTGGCCCTGCCGGAAGCGTCCATCCTGGCGGTGATCGGCGCCGGAGTCCAGGCGCGCACCCAGGTGGCGGCGGTGTGCGCCGTGCGCCCGATCGCGGAGATTCGCGTCTTCAGCCTGAGCGGGGCGGAAGCGCTGGCCGGTGAGCTGCGCGAGCGCTACGCGGCCCGCGTCGTCGTGGCGGGTTCCGCGCCGGAAGCGCTGCGAGGCGCGCACGTGGTCGTCGCGGCGACGAACAGCAAAACCCCGGTCGTGCATCGCGCCGACCTGTCGCCGGGCGTGCACGTCAACGGCATCGGCTCGTTTGCGCCGGACATGCAGGAGATCGCCGCCGACGTGGTCGCGGAGGCCACCATCGTCGTCGATCACCGGGCGAGCGCCTGGGCCGAGGCCGGGGACCTGATCATCCCGCGCGACCAGGGGCTGATCGCGGAGGCGAGCGTTCACGCCGAGATCGGGGAGATCGCCGCCGGGCTGAAGGCGGGCCGCACCAGCCCGCAGGAGATCACCTTTTTCAAGTCGGTCGGCAACGCCGTGCAGGATGCCGCCCTGGCGCAGCGCATCATCGCCGCGGCGGACGAGCGCGGCCTGGGGACGGACGTCGCCCTGTGAGCGCGCCGGTCAGCCCATGATGCTGTACGAGTAGCGCCCTTCGACCAGCTCGCCCTCGGCGAAGCGTTCCAGGCGGAACGGGTGCGGGTCGATCGGGCACTGCCGGTCGCCAGTCGCCAGGTCGGCGATCATCTCGCCGGTGACCGGCGCCATCTTGAAGCCGCTGCCGCTGAAGCCGAAGGCGCAAACGAGCCCCTCAATGCCCGGCATGCGCCCGATGATCGGGTGCCAGTCCGGCGTGACGTCGTACAGCCCGGCCCAGCCCTTCCGGATCTGGGCTTCGCCCATCGCCGGGACGCGGTGCTCGGTGCGCTCCGCCATGTCGATGTTGAAATCCATGTCCACCGTCTCGGAGAAGTGGTCCGGGTCGACTTTGTTGGCGGCTTCCGAGGCTTCGAGCGAGCCGGAAAGCGTCAGCAGGCCGGTCTCCGAGCGCAGGTAGAACCCCTGGATGAAGTCGCCGATGAACGGGTGCTGCTCGGCGAGGCTCTCCGGTCGCTGGAACACGGCGACCTGGTGGCGGCTGTTTTCGACGGGGATGTCGCGGATGCCGGCGGTCTCCGCCAGGCGGGCGCCCCAGGGGCCCGCCGCGTTGATGACGACCGGCGCGCTGAAGTCGCCCTTCGTCGTCGCCACGCCGGTGACGCGCCCGGCCTCGGCACAGATCGCGGTCACTTCCACGTCCTGGAGGATGGTCGCGCCGAGGGCTTTGGCGCGCTCGGCATAGGCGGTCGTCGCCATGGCGCCGTCGGCCACCCCGGACTCCGGCTCGTACGCGCCGCCGCCCACGTCCTCGACGTTCAGGTACGGCGCCACCGCCAGGAGCGCCTGGGGCTCCAGAAGCTCGACGTTGATGCCGACCTCTCGCTGCATGTCGATGTTGGCCCTCAGCCCGTCCAGGTCGTGCGGGGCGACGATGAACAGCGCCCCGGTCTGAACCCAGCCCACGTCCCCGCCGACCGTCTGCTCGAAGTCGCGCCAGACGCCCAGCGCGCGCTGGGCCATCTGCGCGGTGACCTCGTTCGAGTAATGCGTGCGCACCAGCCCGACCGTTCGCCCCGTGCCGCCCGCCGCCAGGTAACGCCGTTCCAGCAGCGTGACGCGGTGCCCGCGCAGGGCCAACTGGTACGCGGCGCTCGTGCCGGTGATCCCGCCGCCAATGACAATGAAATCGGCAGTCTGTTGAGCCATCGTGTATTGCTCCCCGTCCTCTGAAAAAACACTCTTCTAAGAAGAAGCGCACCGCGACCGGACCAACCGGAACAGGCGTGCAGCGCGTCCTGCCAGACAATTGTGGATCAACTGGTGCGCCTTGACAACCGGGGGGCCGGGTGTCCCCGCCTTCGTGTGGCGCCAGAATCCGACTTTTGGCCGATTCCGGATCGCGCCGCTTCGTGTACAATAGCCATGCCCGATCGGGAACGAGCGGGCCCTTTTCCGACCAGCACACCACCAGGACATCGACCCATGTTGACGATTCGCCCCTTCACCTTCACCGACGACGATTACTACCTGGCGATTGCCATTATCGCAGCGATCTTCAACGATCCGCCCGAACCTCTGGACGAATGGAAGCACGACGACGAGACGCGCAACCCGGATTTCCCGCATCACAGCGAGATCGTCGAGCGCGACGGGACCCCGATCGCTTACGTCGAAACGTATCAGAGCCCGTTTTTCTACCACCCGCAGAAATACGAATGCCGGATCTTCGTCCATCCCGATCACGACGCGCCGGACATCCGCCCGATGGTATTGGAGCACGCGCTCGATCGGCTGCGCGACCAGGACCTGATCGCGATCACGTCGGGGATGCTGGACGACAAGCCGGAGGCCATGCGCTTCTTCGACGAATACGGCTTCAAACCCGTTGCGGTGGAGAAGGTGTCCAAGCTGGACGTGACTCGCTTCGACGAGGCGCGCTACGAGCCGCACCTGGAGCGCGTGCGCGCCGCGGGGTTCGAGATCGTGACGCTGCGGGCGCTGCAAGGGCGCGATCCCGACTGGCAGCGCAAGCTGTACGACCTGGATGTGACCGTCAACCGGGAGATTCCCTCGACCGGCGAGAAGCATTACCCCGCGTTCGAAGATTGGCTCATCCGGCGGCTGACGACGCCCAAGTTCGACCCGGATGGCTGGTTCATCGCGCTGGATGGCGATCGCTACGCCGGCCACAGCCAGGGCAGCATCAACGCGGAGGCTGAACCCGTGCAGTTCGTCACCGGCGTGACGGGCACGCGCCGCGAATACCGCCGCCGGGGCATCGCCACCGCGCTCAAGGTGCACGCCATCCGCTACGCGAAGGCGCACGGCGTGCAGGAGATCTTCACGACCAACGACTCGAAAAACCCGATGTACCAGTTGAACCTGGCGCTCGGTTTCGAGCCGCAGCCCTCATGGGTGCGCGTCGAAAAGTCGCTGGTCGATTCGCAGTGAGCCGCGCGCGGCGGTCGCTCAGCCGGGCATGACCAGCGGCACGGGCAGCCGGCCCGCCGGCTCGAACCGCCCCAGGATCGCATCGACCGCCGCCTGGAGCGACGGCGCGCTGTCGCCACAGGTGAACAGGGTCGCGTCCATGCCGCTCAGCACGCCCGCGTCATACGGGTTGCGCAGGCACAACAGGATCGGGCGGCGGCCCGCGCGGATCAGGGCCTGCGCTGCCTCGCGCTGGTCCGGGTACAGGTGGGCGTTGCGGGTCGCGACGATCAGCACGTCCGCGCGGGCGGCGATCTGCCGCGCCTGCGCCAGCGCGTCCGTTGCCGCGCCGCCCGGATCGAGCGCAACGCTCTGCAGGGCGGGCAGGCTCTCCGCGAGCAGGGCCGCCAGCCCGGTGTGCCCGCCGGATTCGAGCGCTTCGGAGTCCAGGGCCGAGGCGAACTCGACCAGGCCGACCGACTGGTCGCCCGCCACGGCGACCGGCGTCCAGCCCGCCTCACCGGCCATCACCACCATCCCGGCGCGCGCGGCGCGGGCCATGATCGCGAGGTGGTCGGGATGGCGAATGCGGTCGAGCGCGGGCGGCGCCATACCGGCGGCGAACCGCTCTTTCATCGCGGTCACCTTGCTGACGGCGCGGTCGATCGTCGCTTCCGGCAGTCTGCCGGACCGGGCGGCCTCGATCAGCGCGTCGTGGGCCGCTTCCTGGTAGGCGCGCGTGTGCGAAAACAGGATGGTGCTCGCCCCGGCCAGCGCCGCCAGCACCGCCGACTCGCCGGGGCCGTAGGCGTTGGTGACCGCCTTCATCTCCATGCAGTCGGTCGAGATCACGCCCTCGAAGCCGATGTCGCGGCGCAGCAGGCCGTCGATGATGCGCGGCGAGAGCGTGGACGGGTAGCGCGGCTCGAGCGCGGTGAACTGGACGTGCGTGATCATCATGGCGGCGATCCCCGCGTCGCTGGCCGCGCGGAAGGGGACGAGATCGGTATCCCACAGGTCATCCAGCGGGCCATCGATGACCGGCAGGCTGACGTGCGGATCGACCGGCGTGTTGGCCTTGCCGGGGAAGTGCTTGGCGGTCGCGGCGACCCCGGCCTTTTGATAGCCGCGCGCCTGGGCCACGCCCAGCCGCGCGACGCGCTCCGGATCGACGCCCAGCGAGCGCACCCCGACCGACGGATTGTGAATGTTGTGGGTGAGGTCCAGCGCGGGGGCCAGATTCCAGTTGATGCCCAGGGCGCGCATCTCGGCCCCCAGGACCGCCGACACGTCCTCGGCCAGCGCCTCGGAATCGGCGGCGCCGAGCGCCATCGCCCCCGGACTCTCGGCGAACTGATCGCGCAGCCGGGCCACCACGCCGCCTTCCTGGTCGATGGCGATCAGCAGCGGGCGCGGCGCGGCAGCATGGCACGCCTCGGTCAGCGCGGCGACCTGGGCCGGGCTGGCGACGTTGCGCGCGAACAGGATCACGCCGCCGATGCGCCCCTCGGCGATCCAGTCCAGAATGTACTGCGGCGGCTCCAGCCCCTCGAACCCTACGACGAGCATCTGGCCGATTTTTTCTTCCAAAGAGAGCGTCATCTCACCACCTCACACGTTGTCTGATCGAAAAACCTGCTGGCCGGGGCGGGCGACCGGGCCGGTGCTCAGCGTGCCAACCGCGCCAGCAGCGCCGCGCCGACCGCCGGTGAATGGCGCGGCATGGGCGGGGAAGCCAGCCCCAGCGCCGCGCAGAGATGGCGGCTCAGCGGCGTATCGCCGGTCAGCAGGCCGCCCGCAAACGCCAGCGGCGGCGCGTCCATCTCCAGGCGGCGAATGACCGCCCCGGCAGCCAGCGCCAGCTCGTCCCCTGCCCGCGCCAGAATCTCCTGGGCGACCGGGTCGCCGGCCTCCGCCCCTTCGAGCACCAGCGGGGCCAGCCGCGCGACCTCGCTCGTGCGCGGCGCGTCCGCACGGTAGAGCCACGCGATCAGGTCGAGCGCGTCGTGCAGGCCCAGCGCGCCCAGCAGAGTGGGCGCGAGCGCGGTCGTTGGCCCGCGGCCATCGGCGGCGCGCGCCACGGCTTGCAGCGCGTGAATGCCGATCCAGTACCCGCCCCCGGCGTCGTCGAGCAGGTAGCCCCACCCGCCGGCCAGCGCCGACTGCCCGGCGGCGTTGACGCCATACGCCAGGCTGCCGGTCCCGGCCAGGACCAACACGCCTTCGCGTTTGCCCAGCGCGCCCACCAGCGCGATCTCGTAATCGGCGCTGGGGACGATCCGCGCCTGCGGCGCGATCGCCGCGACGACCTCGCGCAGCCAGCCGGCGGAATGGTGCGCCGCCGCGCCCGCCACGCCGATCCCGACCGCCGCGATCTGGTCCGCGGACAGCCCGGCGGCGTCGAGCGCGGCGCGCATGGCCGCCCGGATCGTGGCGGCGGCGGTGCCCGTCCCGACGACGCTCGGGTTGGCGGTGGGGCCTTCGCTCTGCCCGCAGATCGCCAGCTCCGGCGTGAGGATCACGACCCGCACGCCGCTGCCGCCGCCGTCGATGCCCATCACATAGTCGGTCATGCCGGTTCAGCCGTTGGTTGAAGCCGGGTCGATCGCCTGCAAGGGCCGCGTCTTCCGGTCACTCGTAGCGCAAAAACCGGCGGCGTGCTTCGGCGAAGGCGCGGCAGTCGTCGGCCCACGGTTCGGCCAGCCGGGCCAGGATCGCGCCGACCGGCTCGTTCGCCGCCACGCCCGCCTCGATCTGGCGGCGCACGCCGCGCGAGCCGATCAGCCGGTCGAAGTGCTGCACGCCGGTGTCGGGATGGTCCGGCAGCCACACGAAATGATCCGGATACGCCGCGCGCAGGGTGACGATCACGCCCAGCCACACGTGAATCGGGCGCCAGCGCACCGGGTCGGTGATGTGCACCTGCACGCCGTGGCAGACCTGCCCGGCCCACTTGCTGTGAAACGGCTGGAACGTGTGGGGCCGGAAGCGCGCGCCCATCGCCGCCGCCCATGCCTCGCCGTTGAGCCGGTCGGCCAGCGCCAGCGGATCGATCCACGGCGCGCCGACGATCTCGAACGGCAGCGCGGTCCCGCGCCCCTCGGACAGTTCCGTGCCTTCGACCAGGCACGCGCCGGGGTAGTGGCGGAGCGTGTTCAGCGTGGGGACGTTGGGCGACGGCGCGATCCAGGGCAGACCGGTGTCGTCCCAGGCCATGGCCCGCCGCCAGCCCGCGCACGGGACGATGGTCAGGTCGGCGGGCGTCGCGTTCCACGTCGCGTTGATCATACCGGCCAGCTCGCCCAGCGTCAGGCCGTGCCGCACCGGGACCGGGAAGCGCCCGACGAACGAGGCCATTTCCGGCTCCAGCACCGGCCCATCGATGGCCGCGCCGCCGAGCGGGTTCGGGCGGTCCAGGATCACCACGCGGACGCCATGCTCGCCCGCCGCCTCGAGGATGTGCGACACGGTCCAGGGATACGTGTAGTAGCGCACGCCGATATCCTGAATGTCGCACACCAGCACGTCAATCGCTTGCAGCATGGCGGCGGTAGGGCGGTAGGTGTCGCCGTACAGGCTGAAGACCGGCAGGCCGGTGCGCGGATCGGTCGCCGTGGCGATCTGCTCCGCGTCGGGCGCCGCCCCCGCGAAACCGTGCTCCGGCGCGAAGAACGCCGCCAGGTTCACGTTCGGCGCGCTGGCAAAAAGCCGGTAGGCGCTGGTGAGCTGGCGGTCGATGGCGCTCGGATTCGTCATCAGCCCCACGCGCTGCCCGGACAGCAGCGCGAAATCGTCGTCGATCAGGACTTCCAAACCGGTCAGTACGGCCACCTGTTTCCCCTCAATCGATCTGGCGAAGCACCGTGTAGAACTTGTAGCGGTCGCCCCGGTAGGACGAGCGCACGTACTCGATCGGCTGCTCGTTGTCGTTGTAGGTCACGCGCGTGATGCGGAGGATCGGCGTGCACGGCTCGGCATCGAGCACCTCGCGCTCGTCTTCACCGGCGGTGTGGGCTTCGATAGCCTGGTGCGCGTGGGTCAGCCGCAGGTGATATTCCTTGCGGAGCACGTTGTACAGCGATTCGCGGCTGAAGTCGTGATTCTCCAGAATGCCCGGACACAGCGCGTAGATGATGTGCGATTTTTCCAGCGCGATCGGCATCGAATCGGCCATGCGAACGCGGTGCAAGACGACCACCTCGACGCCCGGCAAGATCGACAGAGCTTTGGCGACTTCCTCGTTGGCCGGTTCGACGCCGCTGTAGAGCACGCTGCTGGACGCTTTCTTGCCCCGGCTGGTCATCTCCTCGGTGAAGCTGGTGAGCGATTGCAGCGCCTGATCGATCTTCGCCGGGCTGACGTAGGTGCCCTTGCCCACGCTGGAGTAGATCAGCCCTTCCTGGGAGAGTTCGCTCAACGCCTTGCTGACGGTCAGCCGGTTGACGCCGAACTGCTCGGCCAACTGGCGCTCGGATGGAATGCGCTCGTTGACGGCGTAGATCCCGTTTTGAATGTTCAGCCGGATGTAGTCCTTGATCTGAACGTACAGCGGGACGGGAGAATCGTGTTTTTTCATGGTCGAAGAACCCCTCTATTCACCTGGGGAAGCAAGCCCATAGCCCGTGCAGCCTCAGCGCGACAGGCGCGTGATGAGCGCCACGCCCAGCATGAGCGCCCCGCCGATCGCCGCGCTGCATACGCTGAGCACGAATTCGGGGCTGTCGCGCGGCTGAACGAAGATCATCAGGAATCCACAGACGGCGATGAACATCCCGATGCGGAAGAAGCCGCGCAGCGCCTCGATCTTGGGATCGTTCATGCACGCCTCAACTCTGCTCCTCCCGGAACGCGTCCCCATATTCGCGCAGCGCGTCGCCCTGCGTCAGCGGCAGGCAGGCGACCTGGTGCCGGAAGCCCTCCGCATCTGCCAGCGGGGGCACGCGCGAATCGCACAGCCCCGGCACGAAGAACGGGCAGCGCGGATGGAAGGCGCACCCCGCCGGGATCTCCGTCAGGCTGGGGATGTCCTCGCTGCGCAGGATCATGCGCTCTTTGTGGCGCGTCAGCTCCGGGTCGGCTTCGGGAATGGCCGAGATCAGGGCGCGGGTGTACGGGTGCGCCGGGTTGCCGATCACGTCCGGCGTGGGACCCAGCTCGACCATGCGCCCCAGGTACATCACGCCGATCCGCCCCTCCCAGGCGAAGTACTTCGCCAGCGCGAGGTCGTGCGTGATGAACACGATCGCGAGATTGAGCTGATCGCGCAGGCGGTGCATCATCTTGAGCAGGCTCACGCGGATGCTGACGTCGACCATGCTCACCGCTTCGTCGGCGACGATCAGTTTCGGCTCGACCGTCAGGGCGCGCGCAATGCTCACCCGCTGGCGCTGGCCGCCGCTGAGCTGGTGCGGGAACTTGTTCACCACGTCGCCGGGGGGCGTCAGGTCCACCAGGGTCAGCAGCTCCCAGATGCGGCGGCGCAGTTCCGCCCGGCTGTGGACCATCTTGTGCCGCTTGAGCGGATAGCTCAGGATCTGGCCGATGGTGTGCGCCGAGTTCAGCGAGGCGAAGGGGTCCTGGTGGACGATTTGCAGCGCGCGTCGGTAGGCCGAGCGCTCCTTCCCTCGGAATTCGCCGACCGGGCGCCCCTGATAGAGCACGTCCCCGGCGGACTGGCTCAGCAGGCCGACGATGATCTTGCCGGTGGTCGTTTTGCCACAGCCGCTTTCGCCCACCAGGCACAGGATTTCGTTCGGCGCGACGGTCAGGTTGATGTCCTGCAGGACCGGGATCATGACGCGGCCCTGCTTGAACGAGCGGTCGACGTGGCGCAGTTCGACGAGTGGCTGGCTCATGATTCGGCCCCTGTGAATTGGAGCGCCCTGGCATAGACCTGGTCGGCGTGCCAGCACGCGGCGCTGTGCCCGTCGCCAACGACTTCCATCGGCGGCGTTTCCTTGGCGCAGATGTCGGTCGCAAACGGGCACCGGATATGAAACTTGCAGCCCGAAGGCGGCTCGACGAGGTCCGGCGGGCTGCCGGGGATGCTGGTCAGCTCTTCGGCTCCGGCGCTCAGGCGCGGGATGGCCTCCAGCAGCCCCAGGGTGTACGCGTGGCGGGGCCGGTAGAACATGTCGTTCACCGGGCCCAACTCGACGATCTCACCCGCGTACATCGTCCCCACCGTGTCGGCCATCTCGGCGGCCACCGACAGGTCGTGGCTGATGAAGATGATGCTGAAGTTCAGCTCGTCCTTGATGGACAGCAGCACGTCGATGATCGTGCGCTGCGTGAGGATATCGACGGCGGTCGTCGGCTCGTCCAGGATCACGATCTGCGGATCGAGCAGCAGCCCCAGCGCGATCAGCACGCGCTGGCGCATCCCGCCGCTCAGCTCGTGCGGGTAGGCGTTGAAGACACGCTCCGGGTCCAGCCGCACTTTGCGGAACAGCTCCAGCGCCCGGCGGCGAACCTTGTGGTGGTTGGTTTCGCCGTGCGCGCGGGCCGTGTCGTAGAACATATCGCGCACGCGCAGCACCGGGTTCAGCGAGTTCAGCGCGGCCTGGAACACCATCGCGCACTCGGACCAGCGGAAGCGTCGCAGGCGGTCCTGGTTCATCTTGAGCACGTCGACGGTCGAGCCATCGCGCCGGGTGTAGACGATCGCGCCGTTGGGAACGCGCGCGTTGCCCGGCAGCAGGCGCATCAGCGCCAGGTTCAACGTCGATTTGCCGCAGCCGCTTTCGCCCATCAGCGCCAGCGTTTCGCCCTTGTGCAGGTCGAACGACGTGTGGCTGACGGCCTTGAGCGCGCCGCGCTGGGTCAGGTAGTGGACCGAAAGGTCTTGAACGCTGAGAACGACTTTGTTTTCGCTCATACCGTCCCCTTACAGGCCCTGGCGCAGGCGCGGGTTGAAGATCTCTTCGAGCGAGCGCGTGAACAACACCAGGAACAACTGGAACAGCGCGATGGCGATGATCGGCGAGATCAGCATGCTGGCGGCGTTGGGGTTGAAGATCGCCCCCTTGGCGCGCCCGAAGTAGATCATCACGCCCCAGTCCGGTTCCTGGATGGGGACCATGCCCAGGAAGACCAGGCCCACCAGGTTGTACATGGCGCTGCGGATGGTGAAGATCATGTTGACGACGATGTAGCTGATCATGTTGGGCAGCACCTCGCGGAAGATGATGTGGAACATCCCCAGATCCAGCGCGATCGCTGCCTGGACGTAGTCGCGCTCGCGCAGGCTGAACACCTGGGCGCGCACCGCCCGCATGAGCGTCGGCCAGTACAGCGCGGCGAACAACAGGGCCAGGTAGGTCATGTTGTCGAACGTGATGACGCTGGCTAGTACCAACAACAGCGGGAACGATGGCACCGTCAGGATGAAATTCGAGAGCGCGGAGAAAACCTGATCCACCACGCCGCCCAACAGCCCGGCCAGCGAGCCGAGGGCCACGGCGACGATCGTTGTGAGCAGTCCGGCTTCAGCCGATACCAGGATCAGATTCTTGCCGCCATAGACGACGTGCGAGAGCACGTCACGCCCGGCCCAGTCCAGCCCCAGCGGGAACTCGCGCGTGGGGCCCTGGTACAGCGAGGACGCGCCCGGCCTGCGCCGCTCCATGTGGGATTCGCCGTCGTACTCGATGAACAGGGGGCCGAACACGATCATGAGGAAGAAAAACAGCAGGCCCAAGAAGCCGATGAAGCCTGCCTTGTTGCGGACCAGCGCCCGCGTCGCGGCCCGCGTGCTGCGTCCCAGCGCGGCCATCTGGCGGATGAAGAAATCGAACCGGGTTTCCTCGAAACTGACCTGATCGATCGAAGCGCGCGAGGTGAACGGGTCCTGGCGATCGACGTACGCGTACGAGATCACCACGGCTGTCGTCAGCACGATCATCAGCGCGCCGCCCCAGATGCCCGCCGCAGCCCCGCCGAAGACACACGCGGCAAAGCCGAGCAGCGCGGGGCGCATGAAGCGTTTGCGCAAGCCCAGCACCAGCGGGATCAGGCCGCACAGGATGCCGATGATCAGCCCGGTCGGGGATGCGGCGGCGCCGAACCCAATTGCATGATCGATACCCATGACTATTTCTGACCTCCAACTCGCACGCGAGGATCCAGCAGGCCGAACACCAGATCCGCCAGGATGTTGGAGACGACCACTGCCGCGGAAATGACCAGGAAGACCCCCTGCATGGTGGTGTAGTCGCGCCCGTTGATGGCGGTGTACAGCAGGCGGCCCAGGCCCGGATACTGGAAGATAAACTCGATGATGACGCTGCCGCCGACGACGAACCCGATGCTGATCGCCAGCCGGGTGATCAGGGGCAGCATGGCGTTACGCCCGACGTAGGCCAGCACGATGCGCCGTTCGGGCAGGCCGCGCGCCTTGGCGACCGTGATGTAATCTTCGCCCAGCGTCGAGATGGTGCTGCTTTTCATCGTCAGAATCCAGCCGCCGACCGTCGTCCAGACGTAGGTCAGGACGGGCAGGCCGGCATGTTGGACCAGGCTGGTGATGTAGGGCACGTTGAAGCCGGCCTCGACGTCCTGGCTGATGCCCCCCAGCACGTCGCCGACCTTGAACAGCTCAAGCTGCACCCCCGCTACCAAAAGCAGCAGCAGCGCGATCACGAAATCCGGCACGCCGTACATGATCGACGCCACGACCGTCATCGTGTTGTCGAGAAGCCCGCCGCGCCAGTAGGCCATCGACATGCCCAGCAGCACCCCCAGCGTGAAACTGATCAACAGCCCGGACCCGACGCTGAACAGGGTCCAGGGCAGGTAGCGCCGGATCTGGTCGGAGACCGGCGTCCCGGCGGACAGGATCGACTTGCCGAGGTCGCCCCGCGCCAGCTTGCCGATGTATTTGACGTACTGCTGGATCAGCGGCTCATCGGGATCGAAGTCGTACAGCCCGGCGGCGCTCTTGAGCGCGTCGTCATACGATAGCTGGCGCTGGTCCATGAGCTGGTCGATCTTGATCTGGATCGGGTTGCCCGGCATCTGGCGGATCAGCACGAAGGTGAACGTGGTGACCGCCCACAGGGTCAGAATCCCCTGAACTACGACGCGAAAAGCGTAGCTCCCCACGACGCGCTTGATCGCGTCATAGAGGCGGTGCGCTGGTGTACCTTCCATACCACTGTCCTGTTGGCATAAGGAGCGGACGTTGTGACGAACGAGCAGCCTTGAATGGAACCAAATTGGGCGGGAGAGTCCCCCCGCCCAACAGGTACGGCATCGGCTCGCTTATTTCGGGCTGAACGCACCCGTCAGCAGCGAGTAGATGATGAAGTGATCGGTGCTGGACGGGTTCTGGAGAATCGGGTCGTCCGGGTCCGGCAGGCCGTCGATCAGATCGGTGTTGAACGGCTCGACGCTGATCAACTCGTTGAGCGGCACGAACGGCATCAACTGGTTGATGATCAGGGCCACCTCGCTGGTGATCTCGACCTGTTTCTCGATGTCGAGCCCGGCGCTGGAGTCGTTGATCATCTGGTCGAGGTCGATCATCTCGCCGTTCCACTCGAACTCCATCGGGAAGTTCATGCCTTTTTGGCCCTGGGTGAGTCCGACGTAGTTGAAGCGCTGGATGGGGCCGTAGAACTGGCGGGCCGGGAACGGGCTCTGGCTCGACCACGACCACACCGACAACTCGAAGTCACCATTGCGGATGTCGTCGGCGCACTGCTGCCAGGGGATGGCGCGGGCCGTGATGTCGAAGCCAAATTCGTTCAACTGCTCGGTGGCGTTCAGCGCCATGCCGGAGAAGTCGGTGAATTCGGCGGGGAACTTGAACTCAGCGGTGATGACATTCCCATCCGCGTCGGCCCATTTGCCGTCCGCGTTGCGCTCGAAGCCGGCGCTCTGCAGCAGTTCCGCCGCGCGGTCGGGATCGAACTCGTAGCGGTCGAGCTGGTCGATCGCTTCCTGGGTCATCCACAGCGGCACCATGGAGTCGGCGAGGCCGGCCATGTATTGGGTCGCCGTCGCGCCGAGGCCGTTGGTCAGGAACGCGTTTTCTTCACGGTCGATCACCAGGGCGGACGCCTGGCGAACTTCGGTGATGTTCCAGGGCCAGGTATCGTGCTGGAACAGCAGCGCCGGGCCGTAGCCGCGCGGGATCGCCACGGTGTTGATCCCCGCTGCGGCGAAGGCTTCCAGGGTCGAGGGCGGGTAAACGTTGGTCGCGTGCGCGATCTCGCCGCTCAGCACCAGGGGCGTGGTGGCCTCGGTTTCGCCGGCCCAGATGCGGATTTCGCCAAAATTGACGCTGTCGGAGAAGATGCTGTTGGGGTGCCAGTGGAGCGTCATGTAGGTGTCGCCCACGTCATCCAGGGTGTAGGTGTAGGGGCCGGACGCGAGCAGCTCGTCCGGGCGGAACGCGTTGATCTCGTCGACCAGCTCGGTCCACTCCGGATCCTCGCTGGTCTTGCCGCTGTCGTAGAGTTCCTGGGCCTTGGTCGCCAGCTCGCCATAGGTATAGGCATCGCGGATGTAGTTCTTCAGGATGAACCGTTCCGCCAGCAGCGAGCCCTGGCCTTCGAGGAAGATGTAGTTGACGGTCTTCTCGTCAACTTTTTCGAGCCGGTCGATGTAGGCGAAATCCGACCAGTTCATGAGCCGGCCAATGGCGTAGGTCGCCAACACGTCGTCAGCCGTCACCGGGTCGCCGTTGCTCCAGGTGGCATCCTCGCGAATCTTGGTCCAGTAGTAGCTGTTGTCATCCGAAAAGCCCCAGGATTCGGCCAGCAGGGGGAGATATTCGCCCGTGGACCACATGTAGAACGCCATGGGCAGCTCGACATAGCTGCGGAACCCTACGCCGAGGTTGGTCTCCAGCCCGCCGTTCGTGACGTACGCGTTGAAGCTGTGCTCGGGGGGGAGCACATACGGCCACGTGCCGAACCAGACGCCGGAGGGAGCTTCTTGAGCTTGGGCGGGTTTGTTCAGGCCAGCGGCCCCCACCAGGCTCAGAACCAGCGCGGCAATCAGCAGACATTGCAAATAACGCTTCATTTTAATCTCCATGGAGTTATTCTAACTGGTCTTGAGGATCGGGTTATGGTTCGAATCGGGGATGGTTCAGAGGCAACTCCTTTAAATCTAATTGGCGGCGGGCTAAGTTCAGTAATTGACTCGTCTAATCTGGAATAGAGTGGTATATGCCACTTGGCCTAAGTATAACGTGGAAGAAGGCGCAAAGTCAACCAGGACGCCGGGCGGTTTTGAAGGACCGGCTTGCTTGACATGCCGCGAGAGGTCGCACTAAGATCGGTCAAGCGGTTGCGCAAGCGCCTGGCCGGGCTCCACGCCGCCGGCACAACAGCCCGCACCCACGGCAGCGCCAAAACCATCCTCCATCCCCGCTGCTCTGCCCGCCGCCGGTGCCAACCATGACGCGCCTGCTTGTATTCGACACATTCGGAGAGGAACGCATGAACAGAATCGGGATTTATTACGCCTACTGGACTCACGACTGGGATGCCGATTTTCACCCGTTCGTGGACAAGGTGGCCGACCTCGGCTTCGACGTGCTGGAGGTGAACGCCGGCACGATTGGCAACATGACGTCCGAACAGCGCCGGTCGCTGAAGGCGCACGCCGACGATCGGAACATCGGGCTGTCGTACTGCGTGGGGCTGACGAAGCAGTACGACCTCGCCGCCGAAGACAAGTCCGTCCGCGACAACGGCATCGCCTTCCTGCGCACGATTGCCGGGGCGATGGGCGAGATGGGCGGCGGCAATCTCGGCGGGATCATCTACAGCTCGTGGCCCGCCACGCTGCCCGCGGGCGTCACCGACAAGCGCCCCTACCGGGACCGCAGCCTCGCCAGCATGAAGGAGGCGATCAAGGCCGCGGAGGATAACAACGTCTTCTTCAACATGGAGGTCGTCAACCGCTTCGAGCAGTACCTGCTCAACACGTGCGCGGAAGCCGTCGCCTACGTGGAAGCGGTGGGCAGCCCCCACGCCAAGGTGATGCTCGATACGTTCCACATCAACATCGAGGAGGACTTCTTCAGCGAGGCGATCCAGACCGCCGGCGAGCACCTGGGCCACTTCCACATCGGCGAGAACAACCGGATGCCCCCCGGCTACGGACACATCCCCTGGACGGAGATCGGCGCCGCGCTCCGCCAGATCGGCTACAAGGGCGACGTCGTGATGGAGCCGTTCCTCATGCCCGGCGGCGAGGTGGGGCGCGACATCAAGGTGTTCCGCGACATGAGCGTCGGGCTGGACCTGGACGCGGAAGCGGCCAAGGCGCTGCAATTCACCCGCGGCTTCATGAAGTAGCGCGAAGGGCCGGGGTCAGGCTGCGCAGGGGCGGCAAAACGCCCGGCGACCCGGAACGTCGCCGGGCTGCCGCCGGGCACGTCTCGCCCCAGGTAATCACAACCTGACCGGGCGAGTACATCAGCGCGACGGGGCGCCGGCGGCGGGCAGCGTGTACGCCAGGTCGTAGTGGTGCGTCCCGTCGACGATGTCGATCGTCATCGTCCCTTCGAGGCCCGCCAGATCGCCGGTCCCTGAATCGGGCACGACGGTGATCGTCAGCCGCTGCTCGCCGCGCGCCATGAGGCCGTTGTGCTGCAGGACGAACGTCCCGCTGCGCCCGTGAAGCTGGCCGCTGACGCGCTCGACTGCCACGTACCCGGCTGAGCCTTCCGTGGCGGTTTGGACGGTGAGCATGACGCCCTGGCTGGTGGCTTCGAGATCGCCGTGGAACTGCTTGGTCAGCGACCACTGGCCCAGATTTGCCGCCTGAGCGTGGTCGCTGGGCGTCTGCGGGTCGAGCGTGACGTCGAACGTACCGCGTGCGCGTGTAGTCATGAAAATGCTCCTTGTGTCGTCTACGTCCAGGATAGTGTTTTGTCCGAGGGGAAACCCGCGCAGGCGGCCCATTCGTCGAACTCGCGCAGCAGGCGCGCCTTGATGGCGGGCTCGGCATAGCAGGCGGTGAAGGCGTTCCGGGCGAGGCGGATCACCTCGGCTGCCGGGTAGCCGAAGACGTCGACCAGCAGCCGGTATTCCCTGGAGAGCGTGGTGCCGATCAGCTTCGGGTCGTCGGTGTTGACGGTGACCGGCACGCCCGCCCGGTCGAGCGCGGGCAGCGGGTGATCCTCGATGCGCCGGCAGAAGTTCAGGTAGACGTTGCTGGTCATGTTGACTTCCAGCGGGACCCCCCGCTCGGCCAGCGCGTGCAGCAGTCGCTCGTCTTCGACGGCGCGGACGCCATGCCCCACGCGATCGGCCCCCAGCGCGTCGATGGCGCCCCACACACTGGCCGGGCCCGCGCTCTCGCCCGCGTGGGGCAGGCTTCTCAGGCCGCGGCGTTTGGCTTCGGCGAACACGGGGGCGAAAGGCTCCGGAGGCGCGTTGACCTCGTTACCCCCCAGGCCCAGCCCGATCACGCCGCGCTCGCTGCCGAGCAGCGCGTATTCGAGGGTGCGCTCGGCAGCGCCCGGCACGTAGGCGCCCCCGGTGCGATAGTCGGCAAAGGCGCGGTTGCGCGGAATGTCGAACACCCAGCGCAGCTCAATCCCGAAGTCCGCCAGCACGCGCGCCCGACCCGCGTCCAGCCCGTCGAGCAGCAGGTCGATGGTCAGCCCCTGGTCCAGCGCATCGATGAGGCTGTACGGCGTCACGGTGATCTCGGCATAGCGGACGCGCTGCGCGTCCAGTTCCTGCCCGGCAGCGTAGACCGCCAGCGCGACGTCGTCCGCCGTGCGCAGCAGCTTCTTGATCGCGCGCTTCACTTCGACGAAGTGGTAAAAGTCGCGGAAGACGAACCAGTTGACGAGGGTCTCTTCCGTATCGCCGGGCAGCAGGTCGAGCGCGCCGTGCTGTCCGGCCAGCTCCAGGACGGTCCGCGGGGGCAGGGCGCCATCGAGGTGCAGGTGCAATTCCACTTTGGGCATATCGTCGAACATCGTTCCTCCACCCGGCAGGTCGCCCGCGTTCATCTGGCGGTACGGTTCGGATTCCATGTTCACGCGTCCGGATTCACGATGGTGACTGACAGGGGCAGCCCGACGAAGTCGGCGTAAGCCTGGGCCGCGGCCAGGACCTGGTCCTCCGCCGGACCGAGCGGCGCGAAAGGCAGCAGCGTGACCTCGACCGCCTTCTTCTTGAGGCGACGTTTCCAGGTGCCCACGATCTGCCCGCTGACGACGATCATCGCCAGGAAAATGCCGTTATTCCCCGGGACAACCTTCTGCGCGTGTTCGGCGGCGAGCACGGCGCTCCGGTCCTTGTACCCCAGCAGGAATTCGTCGAAGCCCGGCAGCAGAACGGAATCGCCCACGCCGGCGGGCAGGGGCGGCGCGCCCTCGCTGTACCAGTATTCGGCCCCCTCGATCGTTTCCGATGCCAGCGCCGGTTTGGCCCCTTCGAGCCCCTGCCGGGCATCGGCCACGGTGAGCCCCGTCCACCACGCGAAATCGTGCACGGTGGCCGGGCCGTGGCTGGCATAATAGCGCCGGGCGAGTTCGACGAGCGCCTCCTCGCGCGGCAGATCGCGGGCGTCCGGCGCCCATTCGTCCAGCAGCGCGAACGTCTGCTGTTTGCCCTCCATGGGGCCCACGCAGATCACGCCGCTTTGCGAGAGGTACCACAGGATGTGATAGCCGCGCTGGCCCTGTGTGCTGATGCCTGCGTCCTCCAACAGGGCCATCATCTCCGGGCGGGACAGGCGCTTGCCGCCGCTCAGCGAGTCGCGGAACAGGTCCCCGCAGCGCGCGATGATCTCGACGGTGAGGTCGAGCTGGGCCATGCGGCGCTTGTCCGCCGCCAGCATCCGCACCGCGGACAGGTTGAGCATCCAGCGGGCGTTTTCCGGCGGGACGAAATGGATGGTGCCGCGCATCGGCCAGGTCCGGATGATCTTGGCGTCCTCAATGGCTTGCTCGACGTCCGCCAGCGTGGCGGATCGGGTCCGCACGCCGATGGCCCACACGGCCTGCCCGTAGTCCTGCGCCTGGAGCGCGCCCATCCAGCGCACCGCGTCTTCGGGGTGGTCGAATGGGTCCCCGGCGATGTGTTGGTTGGCGAGCCGGTGGAAGCCGATGTCTTGCTGGAGCATGGTCTCACCCCCGTGGATTGGTTTGGGCAGCACTCGGCGCTGCCCGCAGCGACAGCGCCGAGTGCGTTCCGGTGAGCGATTGTTCGCGCCCTACGACGCGGAACCGTCGTTCGCCGGCGGGATATTCTGGTTGAGCCGGAACAGGTTGGCCGGGTCGTACCGGCGCTTGATCGCGGTCAGCCGGTCCCAGGTGGGCCCAGGATAGGCTTCGCGCACGCGCGCTTCGCCTTCGTCCCCGATGAAGTTGACGTAGGCGCCGGTGCTGTCCTGGCGCAACGCCGCCGCGAATTCCTCGGCCCAGGCTTCCTGTTGCGGGGCGTCCTCCGGATTCATGTATATCGCGGCCACTTGCGCCATGATCCGCCGGTCGCGATGCGCGAACGCGGTCGCGTCGGCGGGCACCCGGGCCATTGCCCCGCCCAACACCCGGAGCTGCGTGACGGCCATCTGCGCGGTGGAATTGTTCAGGTAATCGAAGATCACGTCCGCCCCGCGCTGGTCGAGCGTGTCGAGGAACATCGTGCGGCCCGTCGCCATAGGGTGGTAATCGCCCTCTTCCGGCGGGTAAAGTTCCGGGTAGCGCATGGGCCGGACCATGTCGACGATGGGCGTTGCCAGCGCGCGGAACGGCGCGATAGCGCGCTCGCCCGCCTCAGCGTCGCCCGCGTAGGCCATCAGCGCCATGGCGATGAGCTTGCCGTGATATTCGGCGGGCACGAACGGCATGGGCGGCGCGACCATCACGTTGAGGATGGTCGATAGCTCTTCCGGCGCGGCCTCGGCTTCGGCCATGAACGAGCGCACGACGTCGGGCGTTGCCGGGAGGATGAGCATCCCGCCCACGATCGAGTCGACCTCGTGCAGCCGGAACTGGAAGCGCGTCACCACGCCGAAGTTGCCGCCGCCGCCCCGGATCGCCCAGAAGAGGTCCGGGTGCGACTCGGCATCCACGCGCAGGAGCTGGCCGTCAGCGGTCACGATGTCCGCGGCCAGCAGGTCGTCGATCGTCAGGCCGTACTTGCGGACGAGATAACCGATTCCGCCGCCCAGCGTGATGCCCCCGATTCCGACCGAGCCGGTGTCGCCGAACCCGGTCGCGAGGCCGTGCGCCCCCACCGCGGTGGTGTACTCGCCCGCGGTCAACCCCGCTTCGGCCCACGCGGTCCGCCCTTCGACGTCGATATCGAGCGCCTTCATGGCCGAGAGATCGAGCGTGATTCCCCCGTGCGAGACGCTGTGACCGGCAGCGCTGTGGCCGCCGCTGCGGATGGCAAGCTCCATCCCGGTGTCGCGCGCGAGCGTGACGACACGCGCCACGTCGGTCGCGTCGGCGGCGCGAATGATGACCGCGGGCCGGTGATCGAATCCGCCGTGGAAGACGGCACGCGCCTGGTCGTACCCGTCATCGCCGGGCGCGATCACCTGGCCGCTGAACGTGGCGTGAAGCTGCGGGATCGAGAGTCCCTCCCCAACGAGGGCCGGGTTGTTTGCGCCGTTGTCTGAGGCACGTTCCTGAGTGGTCAGGGCGTTCTTGTGTTCGAGTGACATGTCGCTTCTCCCTACTGTTGATTCGATGCTTGCTGCGTTGCTGGCGCGCGTCCGGTGCCGGGCACGTGCCAGGTTTGGGGATCGTCACTATCTGTCGGAAGACGTCCTCATTCGTAACAGAACAAATGTTCTGTGCCCTTGAATAAAGTACATCTTTTTCTTGCTAATGTCAAACAGATAGTATTACGTAGAGAGCATGCGAAGGTTTCATCACTCGGCCAAAGCGAAGGGTGGCCCGCAGCCGGGCGGGCCACCGGCGGTTGTCAGCGGGTTATGACTGCGAATCGGGCGCCTGGAACAGCGTGATCTGCATCCCATCCGGAGCCTGCAGGCGCGCGTTTCGGTCGCCCCAGGGCGTGACCAGCGGCCCGCGAATCAGGCTGGCGCCGTGCTCGACCAGGCGCTCGACCGCCGCATCGACGTCCGGCACCTGAAACGCGAAGCGAATCTGGCCGCTGAGGCGCTCGCCCGCCTCGATCTCGTCCACGTTGGCCGCGTGCTTCTCGTCGAAGATCTCCAGCGTGGCGCGGCCCATCTCGAGCAGCATGGCGCGACCATCGTTGTCTGTCCACAGCGCGGCAGGCTCGAGGCCCAGCCCGCGGCAGTAGAGATCGACCAGCCGCTCATAGTCGGCGACGGTGAGGGCAACCCGCATTTCCAAAACCGGCGATGTCGTCATGGTGTGCTCCTGGTGTGGTCTGCGATGTCATGCGATGGTCCGATTTTAGCACAATGCCCTATGTTTATACGCAGCGAAGACGGCGTTGTGTCACTCGCGTTCGAGCGAAGGTTCCTGCTGCTGGATGAGCGATTCGTACAGCCCGATCTTGTAGCGGATGAGCTTGAGATGCTCGCGCACCTCGGCGATGCGCGCCTCGGCTTCCTGCTGGAGCATCCGCAGCATGTCCACCCGTTCGGGCAGCGTGTCGTCGCCCTGGCGCTGAAGCTCGGCGTAGCGCTGCATCTGCTGGATCGACATGCCGGTCGCGCGCAGTTTGTTGAGGAACTCGATCCAGCCGACGTCGTCCATCGTGTAGCGGCGGTGGGTGTTCTGCGCGCGGTCGATGGTGTGGATGAGGCCGATGCGCTCGTAGTAGCGCAGCGTATGGGTGCTCAGCCCGGTGGCCTCCGCGACCTGTTGGATGGTGAGTTCGTCGACCTGGGTATCCATGTCTCGCTCGCTCTTTCACTCGCAGAGAATCGTATTGTATCGAAGATGGGGCGGGAGTGCCCACTCGTTCGCTCTCCCGGCGAGCGCGCGTACCGCTCACGTGCTCGCCACCAGGGAAGGCACTCCCCCCGCGCCGGACGTCCCGCGATCTGCCGGGCGACTCAGTCGGTCGGGACGGGACGGCCCAACAGCTCGTCGATCTGGCGCATCTGGTCCGCGCTCAGCGGCCCGTACTGCATGGCGCCGGCGTTTTCGGCAGCCTGTGCCACGGTGCGAATCCCCGGAATCGGGATGGTGATCTCGCTGCGCGCCCAGATCCAGGCCAGCGCGCCCTGCGCCAGCGTGCGCCCGCCGCTGGTCAGAATGTCGCGCAGCGCGTCGAGGTTTTCGAGGGTGGGCGTGAAGAACGTGTCGAGCGACCAGGGATCGCGGCGCACGTCATCCTTAGCGAAGACCGTGTCCTTGGTGTATTTGCCGGTGAGCGCGCCGCGCGCCAGCGGGCTGCGGTTCACGCTGGCGAGATTCGCCTGCTCGCACAGCGCCAGCATGTCCGCCGCATCCATGACCACGTTCAGGTCGTGCTGGATGGCGGCGCAGTGCTCGCCGTCGGCAAACACGCGCGCCGCCTCGACGGAGTCCGTGCTCCAGCCGTAGTACCGGATTTTGCCGTCACGGACCAGCGCTTCCAGCTCGTCGCGCACGGCGACAGCGGGCTCCAGCGGGTAGTCCCACACGTGCAGCCAGTACAGGTCGATGACATGCGTGTTCAGACGGCGCAGGCTGGCTTCACATTCGGCCCGCACGTTCCTGATCACGTCGCTATCCTGGGGGTGGCGGGCGACGACTTTGGCGGCCTCATCGACGTGAAAGCCGAACTTGGTCGCGATGATCGCCTGGTCGCGCCGGTCTGCCAGCGCCTTGCCCAGAATGTGCTCGCTGTGCCCGGCGCCATAGTTGGCCGCGGTGTCGAAGAAGGTGATCCCGTGGTCCAGCGCGTGCTGGATGGCGCGAATCGACTCGGCATCGTCGACTTCGCCCCAGCCGGCCTGAGAATCGCCGAACCGCCACGTCCCGCCAATGGCCCAACAGCCCATGCCCAGCGGGGAAACCTCGATATTCGAACGTCCCAAAGATCGTGAATTCACTTTCGGCACTCCTTGTCTAACACGCGAACGGTGCGCGGACGAGGCACCGCACTGCCTCCTGGCAGGCTGTGCCGCGCCCTCGCAATTCACAGTGTACAAGTTAGAGTGCGCTCTAAGTCAAGACCCCAATTTCCCCGGCTGGACGGGGCAGGGTGCGCGGAGAAAAACGCGGGAATGGAGGCGCGTTCCGGCTGGTGGCACCCATTCCCGCTGCGGGAAATCGTCAGGCTGTTTCGGCGGGCTCGACCAGGTGGCAGGCGACATGATGCCCTGGGCTGACCTCGACCAGGGGCGGCTCCGCCTCGAAACAATGGGGCTGGGCCAGCGGGCAGCGCGTGTTGAAGTTGCAGCCTTTGGGCGGGTTCGACGGGCTGGGCACGTCGCCTTCCAACTCGATGATCTCGCGCTGCTCCTCGATGACCGGGTCCGGGATCGGCACGGCGGACAGCAGCGCCTTGGTGTACGGGTGCAGCGGGTTGTCGTACAGCTCGTTACGGTCGGTCAGCTCGACGATCTTGCCCAGGTACATCACCGCGATCCGGTCGCTGATGTGCCGCACCATGCTGAGATCGTGGGCGATGAACAGGTAGGTGAGGCCGAGCGTGTCTTGCAGCTCTTCGAGCAGGTTCACGATCTGCGCCTGGATCGACACGTCGAGTGCGGAGATCGGCTCGTCGCACACGATGAAGCTGGGCTCCAGGGCCAGCGAGCGGGCGATGCCGATGCGCTGGCGCTGGCCGCCGGAGAACTCGTGAGGGTAGCGCTTGGCGAAGTAGGCGCGCAGGCCGACCATCTCCAAAAGCTCGCGCACGCGCTCCTCGCGGTTGGCCCGGCTGACGATGCGGTGGTAGAGCATCGGCTCGCTGATGATATTGCCGACCGTCATGCGCGGGTTGAGCGAGGCGTAGGGGTCCTGGAAGATCATCTGCATCTTGCGCCGCGCCGCGCGCATCTCGGACGGGCTGAGGCGGGTGATGTCCTGCCCGTCGAAGAACACTTTGCCGCCCGTCGGCTCGTACAGCCGGAGCAGCGTCCGCCCGACGGTGGTCTTTCCGCAGCCGCTTTCGCCCACCAGCCCCAACGTTTCGCCCTCGTAAATGTCGAAGCTGACGCCATCGACCGCTTTCACGTCGCCCACGTGCCTCCGGATGACCATCCCCTGGCGAATCGGGAAATACTTCTTCAGATTCTGCACGCTGAGCAGGACTTTGGGCTTATGATTGCCGGACACGTGGGCCTCCGTTTGCTACGTCGTCTTTGCGCCAGCAGGCGACGCGGTGATGCTCGCTCACCGGTTCCTCGGGCGGCATCTCGTGCAGGCAGCGCTCGATCACCATGTGGCAGCGCGGCGCGAAGGGGCAGCCCTCCGGCAGCGCCACCTGGTCCGGCGGCTGGCCGGGGATCGAAAACAGCTTGGTGTTGGGCGGCGCGTCGAGCCGGGGGAGGGAGCCGAGCAGGCCGAGCGTGTACGGGTGGCGCGGATCGCCGTACAGCTCCTTGACCGGGGCGGCCTCGATCACGTAGCCGGCGTACATCACCATCACGCGCTGCGCGAGCCGGGCCACCACGCCGAGATCGTGCGTAATCCAGATGATCGCCATGTTGGTTTGCTGCTGCAGGCGCCGGACGAGGTTCACGATCTGCGACTGGATTGTGACGTCGAGCGCGGTGGTCGGCTCGTCGGCAATCAGCAGGTCGGGCTCGCACGCCAGCGCCATCGCGATCATGGCCCGCTGGCGCATCCCGCCCGAGAACTGGTACGGGTAATCTTTGAGCCGCGCGCGCGCGTTGGGAATGCTGACCATCTCCAGCAGCTCGGCGGCGCGCTTAGTGGCGGCAGCGCCGCTCATCTTCCAGTGTTGTTCGAGCGCCTCGGTGATCTGCCGCTCGATGGTCAGCACGGGGTTGAGCGACGTCATCGGATCCTGAAAGATCATGGCGATCTCGTTGCCGCGCACCTTGCGGATCTGTTCGTCGTTCAGACCAAGCAGATCGCGCCCCTTGAACATCACGCGCCCGGACTCGATCTTGCCGGGCGGCTGCGGGATCAGGCGCATGATCGAGCGGACGCTGACGCTCTTGCCGCACCCACTCTCGCCGACAATCGCCAGGGTTTCGCCGTGGTCGATGTTGTACGACACGCCGTTGACGGCATGCACGACGCCCTCGCTGGTGTAAAAGCGTGTAACGAGATTCTCGACTTCCAGCAGCAAGTCTCTTGGCTCCTCACTATTCAGCATGATCGGTATCGACCCGCACGCGGCCTTGAAGATTCTTGAAACTCGCCAGCAGCCTTTCGCGCGCCAGGGCCGGATCGCGGCTTTGGATCGCGTCGAAAACGGCCCGGTGCGATTGATACTCGACCCGGATATCGGCTTCGCCGTGCAGGTCGCTGTCCACCGTCTCGAAGGCGCGCCAGAAGACGTGCAGCAGGCTGGCGAAAGTGTCGTTTTCCAGCGAGCGGTACAGCACGTCGTGGAAGCGCTCGTCCAGGTCGGCGAAGCTCTCGTCCGAGTCGAAGCGCGCTTCCCACTCCTGCAGGATGGCCTCCAACTCGGCGATGTCCTCGGGCGTCATCCGCGCGACGACCTCACCGATCGTCGCCGCCTCCAGCCAGACGCGGATCTGCATCAACTCCCGGAACGCCGCCGGGTTGAAGCAAATCCCGTAGCTGAGTGTTTCCAGCACGGGGTCCAGGTTCCATTTGCGGACGAAAAACCCCTCGCCGCGCTGCACCCGGACGATGCCCAACGATTGCAGCGATTTCATGGCTTCGCGGATCGAGCTGCGGCCCACGCCCAGGTCGACGGCGAGCTGCGCTTCGGGCGGCAGCGAGTCGCCGGGCTTGAGTTTCTTTTCGAGGATGTAACGTTTGATGTGCTTGCGGACCGCCTCGCTCAAGACGGGCCGGCGAAAGTTGGCGTTCATCTGGCTGCTCGAATAACTCAAAGAATACAGCAGTTCTATTTCCAGGGTTTGGACCCGTGCCGTGTTGACAAGTCGATGGATTCTTCTTATACTATAATTCAGATGTCTGATATCTGAACTAAGTATAACATCAGCTAAATTTGAATGTCAACTATGCCGAGCCTTCGTTTTCTCTCATCCTGATATACCCGGCCAGACGGATTCTAAGGAGGCCCCTATCGCACGTTTTCCTCGCACGTTTCCCAAACTGGTTCGTAGCTTTAGACAGACTGGAGAGAATCTCGTTATGATCAAAAGACTGGTTGTGCTGCTCATCGTCCTCGCCATGCTGGTCCCGGCGCTGCCCGTGGCGCTGGCGCAGGATGGCGAACAGGTGCTTTACGTGGGGCTCGATGTTGGCCCCGGCGGCTACAACAACAGTATGCCGTACAACTATGGCGCCGGCCACACCATGCACATCAAAATGTATACCCCGCTGTTCGTGTGGAACGCCGACTCGACTGACATGGAGCCCTTCATCGTAGAGAGTTACGAATCCAACGACGACTTCACCGTGTGGACGTTCAAGCTGCGCGAAGACGTGTACTTCTCGGACGGCGAGCAGCTCACGGCCCACGACGTCAAGTTTACGGCTGACTTCATGACCGCGCCCGATATCAACGTCGAAAACTTCAACCACGTTAACGAAGCGTATGCCCAGATCGAGGGCTTCGACGCGCGCCGCAATGGCGAAGCGGACGAGCTGGCCGGCGTTCAGGTGATCGACGACTTCACCTTCCAGTATACGCTGAGCACGCCCAACCCCCGCGTCTATGGCCGCATGTACGGCACGTACGTTTTCCCCGAGCACGCGATCGACTTCGAGCCCGCGGATTACCAGACAACCGACTGGTGGTACAACCCGGACAAGCAGGTTGGCTCGGGCCCGTTCGTGGTGGGCGACTACCGCCGCGACGAGTACATCGAGCTGGTGCCCAACGAGTATTACTTCAAGGGCAAGCCCAAGCTCGACCGCCTGGTCAGCCGCTACTTCCCGGATGAAACCGCCGCCGTGCTGGCGCTGGCTGCCGGTGAGATCGACTTCTCCTACGTCAGCCCCGATGTCATCCCGACGCTCGATCAGGATAAGTTCACCATCTTTAGCGGCAACTCGTACGTGTCGATCTTCTTCCACGTCGACTACTCCAATTCGCCCGAAGCATGGCAGGATCTCCGCGTGCGGCAGGCGTTCATGTACGCCGTCGATCGCCAGGCCATCGCGGACATCGTGCTCGAAGGCACCCACTCGGTGCTGCCGTGCCTGGTCCCGATCGAGAGCGTCTACACCGACGACCTGAACGACTACGCCTACGACCCGGACAAGGCCCGCGAGCTGCTGGCCGAAGCCGGTGTCGATCCGAGCGACCTGGGTACCATCGACTGGATAACCCACCCCGGCTACGCCAATCCCCTGATGCGGGATGCCGTCCAGGCGACGCAGGCGTACCTCGCTGACGTGGGCATCCAGGCCGAAATGCGCTACCTGGATCTGCCCACGTGGCGGACGACCTATCTGGCCGAAGGCTATCACATGGGCTTCCGCGGCCAGGCCTACCCGATCTTCAGCCCGCCGCTGACCAACCTGTACACGAATGCAGGCGGCCAGGGTGGCGATATCATCGGCTGGGACTGGGCGGCCACCGGGTTCGAGGAGAAAGTCTCCGAGATTCAGCTTGCGCCGACGTTCGAAGAATACACGGCCAAGTTGGGCGAGCTGTGCCAGATGGAAAACGAACAGCTCCCGTGGCTGCCGATGTGGGTCGGCCAGCGCTATGGCGCGGCCAACAACCGCATCCAGGACTTCTACTGGTATCCCGCCGGCGGTGGTGGCCCCTATGACGACCACGCCGAACTGTGGTATGTTGAAGACTAACCTCGCCGGTTAGTCAGGTTCCGGTGAGGGGGCGGGGCGTCCGTCCCCTCACCCTGTACTGTCAAAAAACGTCAGGTTCCCAATATTCACCTGAAAGGGTGCATGGATGGGCGGGTATATTTTACGGCGCCTTTTGATCAATATTCCCGTGTTGTTTTTGGTCACGTTTTTGGTCTTCTCTTTGATCGAAATCGCGCCGGGCGATGTCGTCGATTACTTCATTTCGCCCGACATGATGCAATACACGACCGAAGAGGACATCCAGCGGCTGCGCGAGCGCACCGGCCTGGATCAGCCGTTCCTCGTGCGCTATGGCAAGTGGTTGGGGCGCCTGGCCCAGGGCGACCTGGGGTACAGCTTCGTGGAAAGCCAGCGGGTCGACGAACTGATTGTCGCCCACATGAAGAACACGCTGCCCCTGATGGGCGCGGCGTGGCTGATGGGCGTCGTCTTCGGAATCTCGCTGGGCGTGTTCGTGGGGCTCCGGCAGTATTCCGTCTGGGACTTCTCGCTGACGGGGCTTTCCTTCCTCGGCCTCTCCGTCCCCGCCTTCATTTCAGGCATCCTGGGGCTCTACATCTTCTCCGTCCGGCTTGGTTGGTTCCCGGCGGGCGGCATGCGCACGGCGGGCGGCGATTCGTCGCTGGGCGATGCGCTGTACCACCTGGTGCTCCCCGCGGCCACGCTGGCCGTGATGGACATCGCGCGCAATATGCGTTACATGCGCTTCGCCATGCTCGAAGTGTTGAACCAGGATTACATCACGACTGCGCGCGCCAAGGGGCTCCGGCCCCGGCTGGTGCACTACCGGCACGCCATGCGGAACGCGCTGCTGCCCGTGATCACGATCGTGGGGCTGAGCCTGCCCCAGTTGGTGGCCGGCGCCGTGTTCATCGAGACGATCTACAGTTGGCGCGGCATGGGCTCGCTCTATCTCAATGCGGTGTCCGGGCGCGACTACCCGGTGATCATGGGCGTCAATCTCGTCTTCGCGGTGATGGTGCTGGGCGCCAATCTGCTCACCGACATCGCCTATTCGGCAGTAGACCCACGCGTACGTTTTGAGGACTAAATCACCGTGTCCGAGCAAATGGAATCCTTAACGAATAACGCTGCTCAGGTCGTCCAGATCGAAGCCAAAGCGCGGATCGAGACTCCCACCCAGATCGCCTGGCGGCGTTTCAAGCGCCACCGCCTCGCGCTGATCAGCCTGATCGTGCTGGTGATCATCATGGTGATGGCCGCCGCCGCGCCGCTGTTCACGCGGTACGATCCCAACGAGATGAGCCTGCGCGACCGGGCTTTGGCGCCCAACAGCGAGCACTGGTTCGGTACCGACAATCTCGGTCGCGACATGTGGGCGCGCACGGTCTACGGCGGGCGAATCTCGCTCCAGGTGGGGCTGGCCGCCGCCCTGATCTCGACGGTCATCGGCGTCATCCTGGGGGCGGTGTCGGGCTATTATGGCCGCCTGATCGACATGGTGATCATGCGCATCACGGACGTGGTGATGACGTTTCCGCCGATCATCATCATGCTGACGGTGGCCGCCATCGCCGGGACAGGCCTGACCAACGTGATCCTCATCATCGGCGGGCTGCGCTGGCCGGCCACGACGCGGCTGGTGCGCGGCCAGTATCTGTCGCTCAAAAACCAGGAGTTCGTGCTGGCGGCGCGCACGATGGGCCTGCCGGACTGGATCATCATCATGCGCCATATCCTGCCGAACGTGATGGCGCCGTTGATGGCGAACGTCACGTTCGCGGTAAGCGCGGCCATTCTGGCCGAGGCCGGGTTGAGCTTCCTGGGGATGGGGATCCCGCTGCCCACGCCCACCTGGGGGAACATCATGGAGAACGCCCGCAGCCTGGCGATTCTGCAAGACAAGCCCTGGATGTGGATGCCCGCCGCCATCGCTACCCTGACCACCGTGTTGTGCATCAACTTCGTGGGCGACGGCCTGCGCGACGCGCTCGACCCGCAGCAGATCATGTAGCGCGGGGAGCGTCGAGCCTTGAATCCCCTGCGCAGTGACCAGATCCGCGGCAACTGGGCCGCGCTGGTGCTGCCGATCAACGCCGACGACAGCATCGACTACGCGCGCCTGTCCGGCGAAATCGACACCCTGATCGCGATGGGTGTGGACGGCATCTATTCCAACGGCACGACGGCGGAGTTCTACAACCAGACGGAAGACGAGTTCGACGCCATTCACCGGCTGTTCGCGGAGAAATGCGCCGCCGCCGGGATGCCCTTCCAGATCGGCGCCAGCCACATGAGCCCGGCCATCTCGCTGGCACGGCTGCGCCGCGCGGTGGCGCTGCAGCCAGGCGCGATCCAGGTGATCCTGCCGGACTGGTTCCCGCCCACCGATTCGGAAGCCATCGCGTTCTTGCAGCGCATGGCCCGCGCCGCCGCGCCGGTGGGGCTGGTGCTCTACAACCCGCCGCACGCCAAACGCGTCCTGTCGCCGGAGGACATTGGCCGGCTCAAGGACGGCGTGCCAGAGCTGGTGGGTGTCAAAGTGGCGGGCGGCGACGCAGACTGGTACGCGCGGATGAAACGGGCCGCGCCGGGCCTCTCGCTGTTCGTGGCGGGGCACACGCTCGCCACCGGCACACGCCACGGCGCGCACGGGGCGTACTCCAACGTCGCCTGCCTGCACCCGCGCGCCGCGCAGAGCTGGACCGGCCAGATGGGGGCCGATCTCGCCGCCGCGCTGGAGCTTGAAACGCGCATCCAGGCGTTCATGCGGGCGCACATTCACCCGTTCATCAGCGAGCAGGGCTATTCGAACCAGGCGGTGGACAAGCTGTTGATCGCCATCGGCGGGTGGAGCGACGCCGGCACGCGCCTGCGGTGGCCCTACCGCTGGATTCCGCTAGAGGAGGCCTACCGGCTGCGCCCGGTGGCCCGCGACATGCTGCCCGAATTTTTCGACTGACTCGAGAAGAGACTATGCCCCCCAACGTTTTGCTGATATTGACCGACCAGCAGCGCGCGGACACGCCCGGCTATCGCGGGCTGACGCCCTGCCGCACGCCGCACATCGACCGCATCGCCGCCGAGGGAATCGCGTTCGACCGGGCGATCTGCACGGCGCCGCTGTGCTCGCCGTCGCGGGCGTCGATCTTTTCGGCGCAGTACCCGCACCAGGTCGATATGATGACGAATCACAACACGCTCCACGCGCCGCCGCGCCTCACCGATACGCTGAAGGCGCTGGGCTATCACACGGCTTACGCCGGGAAGGTGCACCTCCAACCGGACGACAAGCCCGCTGACATTTTCGACTCGAAAGAGGAGCAGGAAGCGCGCTACCGGCTGGAGGGGGTCCGGTTCGAGGCGGGCGCGGGCCGGATCATCGAGCGCTGGTTCGACCGCGTGGCCGGGGAGAGCGTGGCCGAATACAGCGAGTGGTGCGCGCAGAACGGCCTGCCGAACGGCTTCCCCTACGCCGATCCCCGGCTGCGCACGCACCGCCAGCCCGCGATGTCCATCCCGAAGACTGCCGTCATGGAGATGAACGTGCAGGACACGATCGACGGCTGGACGACGAATCACGCGCTGCGCTTTTTCCGCGAAAGGCCGCGCGAGCAGCCGTTCTTCCTGGCGTGCAGCTACGTAGGGCCGCACCCGCCATTCAAGGTGCCGGAGCCGTATTACAGCATGTACGACCCGGCGTCGATCCCCGAGCCGCCGAACTTCCGGCCCACGCCCAACAAGCCGCGTGCCAATACGGCCAGCTTCTACCACCGGCTCTGGCTGGATCACGGCGACGACTGGCGCGCGTGGCAGCAGTCGATGGCGGTCTACTGGGGCTACTGCACGCTGATCGACGACCAGATCGGGCTGCTGCTCGGTGCGCTGGAGGCCGAGGGCGTGCTCGACGAGACGCTGGTGGTTTTCGCGTCCGATCACGGCGAGATGCTGGGCAGCCACGGCCTGTGGCACAAGATGATGCCCTACGAAGAAGCCGTGCGCGTCCCGCTGGCGATGCGCCTGCCGGGGACGATCCGCGCCGGGGTCCGCAGCGAGGCGGTCACCTCGCTGATCGACATCGCGCCGACGATCCTCTCGGTCTGTGGCGTGGACGCGCCGCCGGACTACGTGGGCCGCGACCTCTCGCCGGCGTTCGCGGATGGCCGCGAATTTCAGGACGATCCGTACCGTTTTTCCGAGCACAAGCCGCTGGGCGACTGGCACGGCACGGTCGAGTTCCGGCTGGTGGTGGACGACCGTTACAAATACGTATGGAACGTGGGCGACCTGGACGAGTTGTACGATCTCCGGGCCGACCCGCACGAGCTGAACAACCTGATCGACCAGCCGGGCCACGCCGCGACTCAGTCCCGCCTGCAGGGCCGGTTGGCGCGCTGGATGCACGAAACTGCCGACCCGCTGCGGGCGGCGTTCCCCGGCGCGGGCATGAATGACGAGGAGCGACAATGAATCACACCATCGCGTTTCCGCCCGGCCTGAGCCGTTTCCAGCCGCTGGGCACGATCCTGTGTTACGACGATTTCGACACAGGCGCCAACGGCTGGCTCGATCTCAAGCCGAATTACCGCTTCGAGGGGTTCGAGCCGCGCAAGGGGGCGGTCGACATGACACGCTGGGGGCCGACCATGCTCAGCAGCGCGACCTTCGCCTTCCCCGGCACGCACGGCTCGATGACCGGCACGTATTCGCTCAAGCTCACCACGCGGCCCGTCGCCAACCCGTATCAGGCGATTCCCGCGCCCGGCAGCCTGGGCCACGCGCTCAAGCGCCTGTCGGTGCACCGGCCCGCCGGGCTGCTCCAGTTCGAGATGTGGTACGCCTATACGCCGGAACAGGATCGCATTGGCCTGGGCGAGAAGGACATTCGCGCGTTCGGGTTCCTGTTCGACCTGCAGGATGCCGAGTACCGCTATATGCCCGGCGTGCGCTATCTCAACGCCGTCGATGGCGAGTTGGTCCAACGCTGGCAGTACTGCAACGCGGACGGCGTGACCGATGCCGAGTGGGAATACGGCACCGAAGGCTGGTGCAAGCGCGGCATCGATCCGCAGTGGTTCGGGCGCCGCTACGCCGATGGGCACACCGACGGGTTCAAGTACGTGCCGGACGGCGCGCAGCGGCTGTGTTACAACGAGAGCGACGACAAGATCAACTGGCTGTACCTGCGCTTCCAGGTGGACCTGGCGACGCGGTCCTACGTCGAGCTGCAATCCGGCGACCGCGTCTTCGATCTGCGCGGGCTGAGCCCCACGCTCGTCCCGGCCTACGCCAACATCGAGGGCCTGTTGAACCCGCTGCTGTGGGTCGAAACCGACACCGACCGGCGCGTGTTCCTCTACGTCGATTCAATCGTGGTTTCAGTAGCGTGAAGGAGTGAGGGCGATGCGAGCATTTCAGACGACCGTCCTGGAGCGCAAGGAAGCGGTCGAGCGCACGCTGGCGACCGAGCCGTTCGAGGCGGGCTGGGCGGGCGAGGCGATCTTTTTCGTGGAGGCGCACGAGCTGGCCGGGGGATCGCTGCTCGCCCGCGTGCAGATCTCGCCGGACGGCATCCGGTGGATCGACGAGGGGACGGCGCGGGCCAGCCTGGATGGGCCGGGGCATGCGGTCATCCGGGTCACCCATTTCGGCGGCTGGCTGCGGCTGGTGCTCGACGCGCCGCCCGGCGGTGGCGGGGCGACCCAGATCACCGTTCACCTGGCCCTGAAGGAGTGAGCGATGCACCCGATCATCGAAACGCTGCGCGGTGGGATCATCGTCTCGTGCCAGGCAGTGCCGGAAGACCCGACCTACGGCCCGGCGTTCATGGTGGCATTCGCCAGGGCGGCGCAACGGGGCGGGGCGCTGGGCATCCGCGCCAACGGGCCGGAGGACGTCGCCGCGATCAAGCAGGCGACCGGGCTGCCGGTGATCGGCATCTGGAAGCGGCCCGGCCTGGACGGCAAGGGGATCATCATCACGCCGGGCGTCGAGGACGCATTCGCGCTGCGCGAGGCGGGCGCGGACATCATCGCGGCTGACGTCGACGACCGGCCACGCCCCGGCGGCCTGGATGCCCCCGCGCTCGTCCGCTGGATCGTGGACGAGGTGGGGTTGCCCTTCATGGCGGACTGCGGCACACTGGAACAGGCTCGCCGCGCGCAGGATGCCGGGGCGGCGATCGCGGCCACGACGCGCGCGCTCCCGGCCCACCTGGGGGCCTATGAGCCGGACCTGGACCTGCTGGCCGCGATGGTCGAGCACCTGGCGATCCCCGTGATCGCCGAGGGGCGCTTCTGGGACCCCGTGGACGTCCGGCGGGCGTTCGAGCTGGGCGCGCTGGCGGTGGTGATCGGCTCGGCGGTGACACGCCCCTGGGAGATCACAGCGCGTTTCGTCGGCGCCAGCCCGTCGGGAGGGGCCTCATGAGTGGGGCGGGGCGCGGGGCCATCGGCGTCGATCTCGGCGGGACGAACGTGCGCGCGGCGCTGGTGCGCGACGACGGCGCGATCATCCGGTCGCTGCACCGCCCCGCCGCGTGGGACCCGGCCACCTACGCCAATCTCGAGGACAGCCTGGGCGTGTTGGTGAGCATGGTCGAGGAGCTGGCCCGCGCGCCGGAAGCCGCGGCCCTCGCGCTGGTTGGAGTCGGCGTGGGCGTCACCGGGCAGATCAACCGGCGCGGCGAGTTCGTCGGCGGGAAGGGGCCGCGCGGGGCGTATCATGGCGCGGTGCCCGTGCGCGACCTGCTCGGCGCGGCGTTCGAACTGCCGGTATGGGTCGATAACGACTCCAAGGCGGCGACGTGGGGCGAATACCTTTACGGCGCGGGGCGCGGCGCGAACAGCGTGATCGGCATCACGATCGGGACCGGCATCGGCGGCGGGATCGTGCTCGATGGGCGGTTGTTCCACGGCGCGATGGGCCTGGCGGGGCATCTCGGCTTCATGACCATCGACATGCACGGCCCGCGCGACGTCTGCGGCGTGGTGGGCCACCTCGAACGGTACGCATCGGGGACCGGTATGGCCCGCGCCGCCCAGGACGCGCTGCGCGGCGGCGCCCAGAGCATGATCCGCGATCTGGTTTCGGGGCGGATCGAGCGGGTCACGGGCGAGACGGTGTTTGCCGCGCTGCACCAGGACGACCCTCTCGCGCGGTCCATCGTCGAGGGGGCGGCGCGCGCGCTGGGGCTGGGGATCGCCAGCCTGATTCACCTGTTCAACCCGGACCGGGTGATTGTTGGGGGCGGCGTGGCCGAACAGGGCGCCGTGTTCCTCGACCCGGTGAAACGAATCGTGCGCGAACACACGCTGATCAACTTCGACCAGACGCCGATTCACGCGGCTGAGCTGGGGGATGCGGCGGGCGTTATTGGGGCTGCGGCGCTTTGCTGGCAGCCGTCCGCGCCTTGATGATCCGCCGCAAGCCCTCGTAGGTACCGACCAGTTCCTGCTTGGCGACTTCGGCATCACCACGCTTGACGGCTTCGACCACCGCGCGGTGGCGGTTGACGTTGTCGAGCTTCTTCTCGACGGTGGGAGGATCCTGCTCGAAGGTTTCGAACGCGATCCAGAATACCTCGAACAGTTTCAGCATGGTTTCGTTGCCCAGCGCCCCGTAGAGCGTGCAGTGGAAATCCTCGTCGATCGCGGCGTCGTCGAAATCGCCCGCTCGCACCTGCGCTTCCCAGGTGGCGAGCAGGTCTTCGAGCCGGGCGATCGTCGCGGGGTCGATGATCTGCACGACGTCATCCATCACGGCGGATTCGAGCCACATCCGGATGTCGAGGAGCTCCCCTAACGACTTCGTGTTGAACTCCAAGCCGTATTCGAGCGTCTCGAGCACCGGGTCCAGGTTCCACTCGCGCACGAACAGGCCATTGCCGTGCCGCGCCTCGATGATGCCCAGCGATTGCAGCGCCTTGACGGCCTCGCGGACCGAGCTGCGCCCGACGCCGAGATCGTCGGCGAGCTGGTTTTCCGACGGCAGCGGGTCGCCCGCGCGCAGCTTGTGCTTGATGATGTAGTCTTTGATGTAGTTGCGGATCGTGTGGCTCAGCGCCGGACCACGCAGTTTTTGCACCATCTGTTGATCCTCAGATGTCTGATCATAAGCTGTATCTTACCCCCCGACAGTCGTGGTGTCAACATCGCTTGACAAGCGGGATGCTGACGCATACAATCATATCAGATGTCTGATATCTCATAAAGTGCTGATTGCACCAAGAGCAAATCTTATGACACCACCCAATATCCTCGTCATTCTCACCGACCAGCAGCGCATCGACACGGTCGGCGCCTACGGCGGCCCGATCTGCCGGACGCCGCACCTCGACCGGTTCGCTCAAACCGCCGCCGTGTTCGACCAGGCGTACACCGTCTGCGCGCTGTGCAGCCCGGCCCGCGCCACGATCTACACCGGCCTGTACCCGCACCATCACGGCATGGAGCGCAACGAGATCGAGTTCCGCGACGACGCGCGCCTGATCTCGCAGGATTTCCGCGACGCCGGGTACGAGTGCGGCTTCGTGGGGAAGTGGCACTGCGGCGTCGAGAAGCTCCCGCGCGATTTCGGCTTCGACGGCATGAGCGTGCCCGGCTACGGCAACGCCCGCAAGACGCCGGAATACAAGGCATACCTGGCCCGCGCTGGGCTGGAACCCGCCAGCGTGGAGCCGGAAGGCGCGGGGTGGTCCAACAACACGGTGCTGATGGGCAAGATGGGCGGACCGGTGGAAGCGTCGGTCCCCTACTTCCTGGCCGAGGAAACGATCGCCATGCTGCGGCGCTACCGGGATTCCGGGCAGCCGTTCCTGATCTTCCTGAATTTCTGGGGGCCGCACGCGCCCTATCTACCGTCCGAGCCGTACGCGTCGATGTACGACCCGGCGGCGATCCCGCCGTGGCCCAATTTCGGCGACACGTTCGCGGGCAAGCCGGTCGCCCAGCGCCGCTACCGGGACGCGTTCTACGGCGAGGGGAACCCGGTGCGCTCGTGGGAGGAGTGGTCGACCTGGGTGGCGCGCTACTTCGGCTTCGTGACGCAGATCGACGCGCAGATCGGGCGCGTGGTGGCGGCGCTCGACGCGCTGGAACTGGCCGAGAGCACCGCCGTGCTGTTCAGCACGGATCACGGCGAGCACGCCGGGGCGCATGGCGGCGTGCACGACAAGGAAATGCTGATGTACCAGGAGACGTATCACATTCCCTTCATGCTGCGCCTGCCGGGGCAGGCCGCGCCGGGGCGCGTCGCCGGCCCGATCAGCAACCTGGACATCGCGCCCACGCTGCTCGACCTGGCCGGGATCGCGCCCGCCCGTCCGCTGGACGGGTTGAGCCTGCTGCCGCTGCTGCGCGGCGAGCCACAGCCGGAGCGTGACGGCGAGGTGCTGTGCATGTTCAACGGGCATCACGTCCTCTATCAGTCGCGGATGATCACCGACGGCGCGATCAAGTACGTGTTCAACCCGACCGATCACGACGAGTTGTACGACCTGCAAACCGATCCCTGGGAGCTGCACAACCAGATCGACAACCCGGCCTACGCGGGCCAACTGCGCGCCCTGCGCGCGCGGATGGAGGCGCGGCTCGCGGCGGTGGGGGATGCGCAGGTGCACAAATACTTCCGCGATCTCTTCGCGCCGCGCCTCCCGGCCCGCCCGGAAAACTTCACCCCCTACCGGGACTGAGCGCCGGAGAAAGGACGAGCGATCCGTTATGCCAACGCAACACGCGACGCCGGAATGGTATGCGAGCGCGGTCAGGCCGCTGTGGTCTTCGGACGTGCTGGTGGTCGGCGGAGGCCCGGCGGGCGTGGTGGCCGCGCTGGCCGCGGCGCGGGCGGGCGCCTCGGTGACGCTGGTCGAGCGCTACGGCTTCCTGGGCGGCAACAGCACGCAGGTGCTCGACCGGTTTTGCGGTTTCTTCACGCCGGGCAGCGATCCGCGGAAGGTCGTGGGCGGCATCCCGGATGACGTGATCGGCGAGTTGTTCCGGCGCCACGCCGCGGATTACCACATGTGCCCCTACAGCGACGCGCAGCTCATCACGTATAATCCTGAGGTGCTCAAGGTCGTTTGGGAGCGCATGGCACAGGACGCCGGTGTGCGCCTGCTGGCCCATACCCAGGTGATCGACGTGCTGTGCGACGGCGACCGCGTGACCGGCGTCGTTGCGGCGAGCCGGGGCGGGCTGGTGAGCCTGCGGGCGGCGGCGATCATCGACGCGTCGGGCGATGCCGAGGTCGCGGCCCGCGCCGGGGTGCCCTACGAGGGGATCGAAGCGGGCGCCGTCCAGGCGCTGACCACGACCTTCAAGTTGATCAACGTGGACACGGAGCGGGCGGGGCAGGTCGCGCCGGGGGAGCTGCACGCCATGATGGCCGCCGCCCACCAGCGGGGCGAGTACGATCTGCCGCGCCACGGCGGCAGCGCCAGCCTGACCAGCACACCCGGCGTGATCGCGACCAACCTCACGCGGATCACCGGGGTGGACGTCACCGACTCCGCCCAGCTCACCGCCGCGGAGATCGAGGGGCGGCGGCAGGCGATGGAGTACGTCCGGTTTCTCAAGGAACAGGTGCCCGGTTACGAACGGGCTGAGCTGGGCACTCTGAACACCCAGATCGGCATTCGCGAGAGCCGGCGCATCGTGGGCGAGTACCGGCTGACGCGCGACGACATCGTGCGCCGCAGGCCGTTCGACGACGTGATCGCGCGGTGCGCGTGGCCGATCGAGGATCACCATGCCAGCCCTGACACGCGTTGGGAGCGCGTCGCAGAGGGCGAGCCGTTCGACATCCCGTACCGCTGCCTGCTGCCGCAGCGGGTGACCGGGCTGCTGGTGGCCGGGCGCTGCCTGTCGGCGGATCACGACGCGCACGCCTCGGTGCGCGTGATGGCCCAGTGCATGGCGATGGGCCAGGCTGCCGGGGCGGCGGCGGCGCTGGCCGCGGGGCGGGGCATCCTCCCGCGCGAGGTGCCGGTGAGCAAGCTTCAGGACCGGATTCGCGCCTGGGGCGCGCTGATCTAGCCGCGTTTTCCGCGCCGATTGACTTCCGCCGGCGGTTGATCTACAATTCGTATTAAGATATCAGACATCTGAACACAACGGAGAGCAATCCGTATGTCCGAACGCCTCACCTTCGACGCCCCCCTCATCGCGGATGTAGAAGTCCTGGTCTGCGGCGGCGGGCCAGCCGGGATCGGCGCGGCGCTGGCCGCGGCGCGCCAGGGCGCCCGCACGATGATCATCGAGCAGCAGGGCTGCCTGGGGGGCGTGGCCACCAGCAGCCTGATCGGCACGTGGTTCGGCAGCTATTCGCGCGATGGGCGCTACCCGGTGATCGAGGGCATCTTTAAGGAGATCGTCGACCGGCTGGTGGCCGAGGGCGCGGCCATGCCGCCGACCAACGACCTGGATGGCGGCTCGGCCTACAGCGGGTACGCGCCCTGGCACAGGGGCACCGTGCCGTTCGAGTTCGAGGCCACCAAACGCCTGTTCGACTCGCTGGTGCTGGCCGCGGGAATCACGCTGCGCTATTTCACGACCGCGCTGTATCCCAAGGTCGAGGATGGGCGCATCGCGGGCATGTTCGTCGCGTCCAAGAGCGGGATCGAGTACATCCGCGCGCGGACCGTCGTCGACGCGACCGGCGACGCGGACGTTACGTACCGCACCGAGTGCCCGATGCTGATCGGCCTGGAAGAGGAAGGCCACCGGGGCTGGATGTCGCCCGGCGCGATGTCGTTCGTGCTGGAAGAGGTGGACGCGCAAGCCTACGGTGATTACTGCCGGGCGGGGGATTACCGCTTCCGCGAGCTGATCGGCAGGCTGCGCGAGCAGGGCGAATGGCCGTTCACCGACAACATCTTCATCGCGTTCGAGCTGCCCAACCCCAGGCAGTATTACGTCAAGGTCAGCCCGACGACTCACGAGCAGGGCTTCGATGGCACCGACCCGGACGTGCTGACGCTGGGCATGACGAAGGGGCGGGAAGCCGTCCAGACCATGCTCGACGTGCTGCGCAAGCACTTCCCCGGCTTTGCCAACGCCCGCCTGACGCAGACCGCGCCCGTGATCGGCGTGCGTAACACCCGGCGTATCGTCGGCGAGTACCAGGTGTCGGTGGGCGACGTGCGCGATGGCCGCCATTTCGAGGACACCATCGCGCTGACCGGCTATCACTGGGACATGGCGACGCCGGGGACCGAGCAGCGGCTGCTGCACAAAGTCGAGATCGCCTTGCCCTACGCCGAGATCCCCTACCGGTGTATCGTCCCGCGCGGGATCGACAACCTGCTGGCGCCGGGCCGCGCGATCTCGGCGGAATGGGACGTGCTGGGGCCGTTCCGCATCATGCCCGCCGCCTTCGCGATGGGCCAGGGCGCGGGCACTGCCGCCGCCATGGCGGCGCACAGCGGCGCGGCGATGCGCGAGGTCGATGTCGCGGCGCTGCGGGACCGGCTGCGCGGCCAGGGCGCGATCGTCGATGGGCCGGAGGTATAGGGACGCCATGCTGTGCTGCGGCGATCGGTTGGGGACGCGATGAACTCACGCGAGCGGATCAAGACACTGCTGGCCTTCCGCGAGCCGGATCGCATCGGCAAGACGGACGCCTATTGGGAAGACACGCTCGCCCGCTGGCACGCCGAAGGGCTGCCGCGCGAGGTCGATGTCAAGGATTATTTCGCGTTCGACATCGAGCCGGTCTTCCTCGACGCGTCGCTGCGAATGCCCGAAAAGCTGCTCGAAGACACCGCCGAGTACACCATCCGCGAGGACAAGCTCGGCTACACGGCCAAGCAGTGGAAAGGCAAGTCGGGCGCGCTGGGCTACCTGGCGCATGCCGTCACGTGCCGCGAGGACTGGGACCGGCTGAAAGGTCGGCTGGCGGTGGACTTCGGCGGCACCAGCCGGATTCACACCGTTTCGTACTTCGAACCGTTCGTGCGCTATCCGTCCTGGGCCGAAATGGGCGCGGCGTTCCGCGAACTGCTCGCCAAGGAGCGCTACGTGCTGCTGCACGTCTACGGCCCCTGGGAGGCGACCTGGCGCAAGCACGGCTTCGACCGCGCGCTGATGAACCTGGTGCTGGAGCCGGACCTGATCGCCGAGATGTGCGAGTCGCACGTCGATGTGGTGATCGGGACGCTGGAGCGGGCGCGGCAGGAGGGGATCGTGCCCGATGGCCTGTTCCTGGTAGAGGACCTGGGCATGAGCACCGGCCCGATGTTCTCCCCGCGCGCCTACGACCGGATCGTGTTCCCGGCTCACAAGCGCCTGGGCGACTACCTGCACCGGCGCGGCATCACCTACTTCGTGCACAGCGACGGCGACATCCGCGTGCTGATCCCGCGCCTGATCGACGCCGGGGTGCAGGTGCTGCAGCCGCTGGAGGCCAAGAGCCGGCTCGACGTGCGCGAGCTAAAAGCCCAATATGGGCGCGATCTGGTATTCTTCGGCAACATCGATGTCGGCAAGATGGCGGCATCCCGCGCCGAGCTCGAAGAAGAAGTGCGCAGCAAGCTGGAAGTGGCGATGCGCGGTGGCGGCTATATCTATCATTCCGATCACTCGGTGCCGCCCACCGTCAGCTTCGAAAATTACCTGTTTTTGATGGATCTACTGAATCGATACGGTTCCTACGGACCGTAGGAGGACATAAACCTGATGACCGATTTTCACGGTACCTGGCCCGCTCTGGTGACGCCGTTCACGGCTGACAACACGATCAACACCGACACGGTGGTCAAGCTCGTCGCGCACCACCTGGACAAAGGCGTCACCGGATTTTACGTGTGCGGCAGCACGGGGAGCGGGGTGTACCTCTCCACGAAGGAACGCAAGCAGATGGTCGAGACGGTGACGGGCGTCGTCGCCGGGCTGGTGCCGGTCGTCGTGCACGTGGGCGCCGTCGCGCTGATCGACGCGATCGAGTTGGCGCGGCACGCGCAGGCCCACGGCGCCGCCGGGTTCAGCAGCATCATCCCGCCGCTTTACCCGACGCTGGAGAGCGTCATCGCCTATTACGAAACGCTGGCGGGGGCCGTCCCCGATCTGCCGTTCTTCCCGTACCTGGCCCGCCCGGAATTCAACGCCGTCGATCTGGTTAGCGGGCTGATCCACCTGCCGAACGTGGTGGGGAGCAAGTATACCGGCCCGAACATGTACGAATTCAACCAGATCGTCCGGCTGCGCGAGGATCGCTGGTGGGTGTTCTCCGGCATGGACGAGCAGAGCGTCTTCGCGGCGATGTCGGGCTCGTGCGGGCACATCGGCTCCACCCTGAACTTCATGCCGGGCATCTATGCCAAAATCCGCGCGGCGCTGGCCGAAGGCGATCACGACTGCGCGCTGAGCTTGCAGCAGCGGGCGAATGCCGTGACCCAGGCGCTGCTGACCGTCAACTTTGGAGGCGCGCTGTACGAAACGATGAACCTGCTCGGCTTCGACTGCGGCCAGCCTCGCCTGCCCGGCATGGTGCTCTCGGCGGACGAAAAGCAAGGGCTTCGCGCCAGGCTCGAGGCGGCTGGCTTCTGGGACGTGGTCGAAATGTCATGATCCGCGGCACCGTCTTCGACATCCAACGCTTCTCCGTGCACGATGGGCCGGGCATCCGCAGCACGGTCTTTCTGAAGGGCTGTTCGCTGCGGTGTTTCTGGTGCCACAATCCGGAGGGCATCCGCCCCCAGCCGGAGATCCAGTTCGAGCCGGATAAGTGCATCGGCTGCGGCGAGTGCGTCGTGGTCTGCCCGCAGGGCGCGCAGCATCTGGACGGTACCCGGCGCATTTTCGAGCGCGATCGCTGCGACGCCTGCGGCCAGTGCGTGGAAACGTGCTACGCGGGCGCGCTGTCGCTGGTGGGGCGGGCGATGGCGGTCGAAGACGTGCTGGCCGAGGTCATGCAGGACCGCCCCTTTTACGACAGCTCCGGCGGCGGCGTGACGCTCTCCGGCGGCGAGCCGGTGCTGCAAACCGGGTTTGCGCGGGCGCTGCTGGCGCGCCTCCAGGCCGGGGGCGTGCACACTGCGATCGAGACGGCGGGATATTACCCATGGGAGCGCCTGGAGACGCTGCTGCCCCACATCGACCTGGTGATGATGGACCTCAAGCAGATGGACTCCGCGCGGCACCGGGCCGCCACCGGCGCGCCGAACGAGCGGATCCTCGAGACGGCCCGGCGGCTGGCGCAAACCGCGATCCCGGTGATCTTCCGCGTGCCGGTGATCCCGACGGTGAACGACACCCCGGGCGCGATCCGGGCCATCGCCGCTTTCGTGGGCGAACTGTCCGCGCTGCGCGGGGCGGCCCTGCCGCTGGAACTGCTGCCATTTCACCGGCTGGCGGAGAGCAAATACACGAGCCTGGGCCGGGAATACGCCGCCCGGTCGCTGCCGGCGTCCGTCGAAAACTTTGCCGAATTACAGACTGTGGTGCAGGAATACGGTTTTTAGCAGGTGGTAGGAGAATCAGATGGCAGTCTCTACGCTCACATACGGGCAGCGCCTGGACGCCCTGCGCGCTGCTAAGCTGGAACAAACCCGCGAAAAACAGGAAGTGCTGGGCGCGATGGACCACGATGACTGGGCCGTCGTGCTGCCGCCGCCTGAACTGCGCGAGGTGATCGACGCGATCAGCGGCTCGGGCGAGCCGATCACCGACTGCATTTTTAAGGGCTGGCATCCCCAGTCCAATCACCCTTCCGGCGGCTTCTTCGGCCCGCGCGCGGTGGGCGACAACTACCGCGACTTTTTGGAGCATCACCCGGTGTACATCGACCCGAACAGCTCGCTGGCCGGGGCGTATATGTTCAACTTCATGTCGTACCGCAAGCCGTACTGGAATCCCGATTTCGATTACAGCCATTTGCAGCCCGACCAGGAAAAATACCAGCTCATCCACGGCATTGGCGGCAGCCAACATTTCTGCCAGGACCTGCAGATCGGCCTGGACCTGGGCTGGCAGGGGCTGCTGGAGAAGATCCGCCACTATCGCAAGCTCAACTACCCGCACGGGCACGACTTCTATCACGGGATCGGCTCGGTCGTGCACGGTGTCCAGGATTGGATCCGGCGCCACGCCGACGCGGCGCGCGCCATGGCCGGGGAAGAAACCAATCCGGCGCTGCGGCAAAACCTGGAAGAGATCGCCGCCATGAACGCGCACCTGGTCACCGAGCCGCCGCGCACCTTCCGCGAAGCCTGCCAGTGGATTTTGTGGTACCAGATGGTGGCGCGTATGTTCAACGGCAGCGGGTCGTTGGGACAGCTTGACGTGCTGCTGGCGCCGTACTACGAGCGCGATACGGCGGCGGGCCTGCTCACCGACGAGGAGGCGATTTTCCATATCGCGTGCCTGCTGCTGCGCGACACGGCGTATATCCAGCTTGGCGGGCCGGACGCGGATGGCCGCGACGTCACCAATCACGTCTCGTACCTGGTGCTCGAGGCCGGGCACCGGCTGGGCATTCCGGCCAACATCGGCGTGAGCGTGGGCGAGGGGATCGATCCGGGGCTGTTGGAGCGCGGGGTCGAGATCATCGTGGGGGACCGGCACGGCTACCCGAAATTCCTGGGGAGCGATCACGTCGTCGCGGGAACGGTCAGGAACGGGGTCCCGCTGGAGGCGGCGCGCCAGCGCACCTATTCCGGCTGTCACTGGTCGGCCATCCCGGGGCGCGAATACGGCCTGATGGACATCGTCAAGATCAACTTCGGCGCGGTGTTCAACGTGGCGCTGCGCGACATGCTGGCCGGCGAGAGGGCGCCCCACACGCTCGCCGCGCTGTGGGAGAGTTTCGTGCATCACCTGGCGCGCGCGGTGGCCGTCGTCGCCGAGGGGCTTGACGTCCACATGGCGCACATGCACGAGGTCTTCCCGGAGCTGGTGCTGGACCTGTGCTGTCACGGCCCGATCGAGAAAGGGCTGGACGCCTCGCACGGCGGCGTGGAGTTTTACCTGCTCGGCGTCGACGGGGCGGCGCTCGCCACCGTCGCGGATTCCTTCGCGGCCATCGAGCAGCGCGTGGTGCGCGAGGGGCGGCTCACCTGGGAGGACCTGCTGCGGCACCTGGACGCGGACTGGGCCGGCCCGGATGGCGAAAAGGCGCGGCTGATGATGAGCAGCGTGCCGCGCTTCGGGCACGGCAACACGCCCGCCGACGACTACGCCCGGCGCATCAGCGAGGCGTTCAGCGCCCTGGTGACGGCCAAACCCACCCCGGCGGGCTTCCGCATGGTGCCGGGGCTGTTCTCGTGGGCGCTGACGATCGCGATGGGATCTCGGCTCGGCGCCACGCCGAATGGCCGCCGGGCGGGCGAGCCGATCTCGCACGGCGCGAACCCGCATCCCGGCTTCCGCAAAGATGGCGCGCCGACGGCGCTGGCGGTGGCGGTGGCGGCGGTGCAGCCCGGCTACGGCAACACGGCCCCGCTGCAGATCGACCTGGAGCCGTCGATCGCGAGTGACGAGGCGGCGCGTTCGCAGATCGCCAGCCTGATCCGCACCCATTTCGACCTGGGCGGCACGCAGATCAACATGAACGTGCTGGACACGCAAAAGCTGCTGGAAGCCTACGAGGACCCGTCGAAATATCCCGATCTCGTGGTGCGCGTGACGGGCTTCAGCGCGTATTTCTCCAGCCTGTCGCCGGAGTTCCGCAAGATGGTCGTGGACCGCGTGCTCGCCGCCGAGTCGGCGTGAGCGAAGGAGGGCAACGAATGACCTCGATCGACGCCGCTGTGCTAGACAAACTGCGCCAGTTCGACACGCCGACCATCTGCAACGTGATCGAGCTGTTCGACATCCGCCCGCGTACGGAAGGCTTCATGGACGGGCGAATCCGGGCGAGCTTCCCGGAGATGAAGCCGATGGTCGGCTTTGCCGCGACCGCCACCTTTCGCGCCGCGATCCCGCCGCGCGCGGGCAGCGCCTACCACCACCTGACGGCGCAGGTCGCGCGCTTTGGCGAGCTTTCCGGCGCGCCGGTCGTGGTCTTCCAGGACCTGGACAGCCCGGTGAAGGCGGCCACGTTCGGCGAGATCATGTGCACCACGTACCAGCGCTTCGGCGCGGTCGGGCTGGTGACATCCGGCGCCGGGCGCGATCTCGACCAGGTGCGCCGGCTGGGCTTTCCGGTGTTCACCGACGGCACGATCTGCGCGCACGGCTTTTGCAGCATCGTCGATCTGCACGTGCCGGTGCACGTGGGCGGGGTGGCGATCTACCCGGACGACCTGCTGCACGGCGACCTCAACGGCGTGACGACCATCCCACGCGCGATCGCCGGCGAGGTGGCCGGCCTGGCCGGGGAATACGTGGCGGCGGAAGCGATCATCCTGGAGACGCTGGGCCGGGACGCGCCAGCCCTGGACACCGTGCGCGAAGCAACTGCCGAAGCCGACCGGCGAATCGATGCCCTGCGGCAGCAGGTGCGCCGCCGGTAAGGCGTGGGGTGAGCGTTGTCATTCAGTGCGGACAGACGGCGGTCGTCGCTGTAGGATCTGGGTAGTCTACGTTTCGAAGCTGACAAGGATACCCAACCATGAACACAGCAATCAACTGGGTGATGAGGCCGTTCGTGATCGGACTGGTGGCGCTCGCGCTCCTCTTCGGGAGCAGCGCCCCGTCACCTGCCGCCGCGCAGGCGCCGGGGTCCTTCGACGTGCGCGACCACCCGATCTACCTGATCGCATCCTATTACAACGCCATCGCGCTGCAAGACTATGGGCGCGCCTACGGCTATTGGAACGGGAACGCGCCCGGCGGGATCACCTACCAGCAGTTCGTGCAGGGATTCGCCGACGTGCAGACCGTGCGCGCGCTGGCCCGCCTGCCCGTGGTGATGAGCGCGGCGGCGGGGACCGCTCACGCCGAGGTGCCGGTCGTGGTGCTGACCACGCTGAAAAGCGGCGGGTCGCAGATCTTCGCCGGGTGCTTTCACGCCGTTAAGACCAACGTGCCGGTCGGGGATCCGGGCGTCGTCGATCCGAACTGGTACCTGAACAGCGCCGTGCTGAATCCGGCGACGTCGGTCGACTTCCTGCAGGCGACGAATGCCTGTTCGCAGGCCGACGTGTTCCCCACGTCCACGGGCGTGCACGACCAGCAATCGCCCCTGGACCTGATCACGTCGTACTACGACGCCATCGCCGCCACCGATTACTACCGCGCCTACCACTACTGGCCGAACGGCGCGCCGGGGCAAACCCTGGACCAGTTCGCGCAGGGCTTTGCAGGCACGGCCAATATCGGGGTCGTGGTGGGGCTGTCGTTCCACATTGGCGCGGCTGCCGGCAGCACGTACGCGAACACGCCGCTGTTGATCACGGCGACGAGCTGGGGCCAGTCGCAGTTGTTCGTGGGGTGCATCGTCGCCCGGAAATCGAACGTCCCGGTCGGCAATTCACCGGCGCCCGATCCGAACTGGTACCTCTACAGCGCCAACATCAACCCGGTGAGCACGCTGGATGCCGGGGTGCAGCAGGTCTGGAATGCCTGCTCCGGCTGACGGGGCTTCCCGCCCGCGCCGGAGTTGAGGGGAGGCGAACCACGCGGCGAGGAGTTGGGCCAGAGCGCCCGGCTCCTCGCCGTGTGTTTGCGCAGACGTCCGGTTATTCGCTCTGCGCCGGATAGCCTTGCAGGCAGGGCCAGGCGCGCCCGCGCTCCACGTTGACCCACAACGGCAGGCTGAAATAGTCGTAGGTGTCGGTGCGCCAGGCGGGGCCGTGCGCCGTCTCGCCGGACAGCAGGTGGCGCCACTCGCCCGCGGGCAGGTAGTAGGTGACCTCGGACCGGTCGTTGAACACCGGCGCGACGAGCAGAGCCGGGCCGAGCATGTATTGCAGGTCCAGGTGGCGGCAGGCCGGGTCGTCGGGGAACTCCAGCACCATCGCGCGCATCATGGGCCAGCCGTGCTCGGGGGCTTCGCGCGCGGCGTCGAGCAGGTAGGGCATGAGGTGCGCCTTCACGTCGTTGAAGTGGCGCAGCACGTCGACCGACTCGTCACCGAACAGCCACGGCATTCGCACGCTCCAATGGCCGTGCAGCCGGCTGTGCGACGAGAGCAGGCCGAACGCGACCCAACGCTTGTACAGGTCCGGCGTGGCGGTGCCGATGAACCCGCTGATGTCGTGGCTCCAGAAGCCGAAGCCGCCCAGGCCCAGCGACAGCCCGGCGCGCAGCGTCTCCGCCATGGAGGGGTAGGTCGACGAGTTGTCGCCGCCCCAGTGCACGGGGAACTGCTGGTTGCCGCAGGTGGCCGACCGCGCGAACAGCACGGCCTCGTCGCCCTTCAGCTCGCGCATCAGGTCGAACACGGCCCGGTTGTACAGGTAGGTGTAGTAGTTGTGCATCCGCTCCGGGTCGCTCCCGTCGTGGTAGCGGACGCCGGTCGGGATGCGCTCGCCGAAGTCGGTCTTGAAGGTGTCCACGCCCATATCGACCAGCGCGCGGAGCTTGCCGGTATACCATTCTCGCGCGGCGGGATTGGTGAAGTCCACCAGGCCCATGCCGGGCTGCCAGTCGTCGACCTGGTAGACGTCGCCTTCCGGCGTCTGGAGCAGGTAGCCGGCAGCCATGCCCTCGGCGAACAGCGGCGACGCCTCGGCGATGTAGGGGTTGATCCACACGCAGATCTTGATCCCCTTGTCCTTGATGCGCCGCAGCATGCCTTCCGGGTCGGGGAAGTTCTGGCGATCCCACAAGAAGCTGCACCACGTCAGCTCTTTCATCCAGAAGCAGTCGAAGTGAAACACGCTGATCGGGATGCCGAGCGATTCCATGCGGTCGATGTTCGCCAGCACATCGGCCTCGTTGTAGTTTGTCGTGAACGAGGTGGAGAGCCACAGCCCGAACGACCATTCGGGGGGCAGCGCCGGGCGCCCGCTCAAGGCGGTGTACTGCTCCAGGACCGCTTTGGGCGTGGGGCCGCCGAACAGGTAATAGTCGAGGCTGTGCCCTTCGACGCTGAACTGGGTGCGCGTGACGTGGTGCGATGCGATCTCGAACGATACGCGGCCCGGGTGGTTGACCAGCACGCCGTAGCCCTGGCTGCTGAGATACAGCGGAATGTTCTTATACGCGATCTCCGAATTGGTCCCGCCGTCTTCGTTCCACATATCGACCGACTGCCCGTTGCGCACGAACGGCGTGAAGCGCTCGCCCAGGCCGTAGATCGTCTCGCCGGGCGCCATCGACAACTGCTCGCGCAGGTACGTCTTGCCGCCTTGCGCGAACAGCCCGATCGCCTTGCGCTCGCTGCCGGTCAAGGGTTGCCCGCCGCGCCGGTAGTCGATGCGCCAGTCGCCCTGGGTGGGAACCTCCACCGTCAGATCGCCGGTCTTGAGCCACGCGACGTCGTCGTCGCGGCCAATCTCCGCCGCATCGTTGGACAGCGAATAGTCGAGATCGAACGCGGGCAGGCGCGGGCGGCGGCCCTTGAAATGGGTGAGCTGGACGCGAACCACGTTGGGCATGGGCGAAGTGAACCGGGCGGTGGTCAGCGACCCGTGCAGGTAATCGTCGCGCGTCTTGACCTCGTGGCTGTACCCGGTGACGACCAGCGCGTCAGGCTCGGTCCGCACGTCCACGACGGTCAGCGGGTAGACCGCCTCCGTGCCCGGCAGCAGTTGCCAGTATCCAGCATCGAACTTCATGATAAGGTGTCTCCTTGTGACAGGGTCCAATCGAGTAACTACACAAACACACGCTCAAGATCGTAACGGGTTATTTCACGCTGCCGGCTGTGATCCCTTTCGTCAGAGTGCGCTGGAACAGCAGGAAGAAGATCACGCAGGGCAGGATGCCCAGCAGGGCCGACGCGCTCGACGTGGTGGCGTCCATGTTGTGCTGGCCCTGGAGCACGGCAATCGCCAGCGGCACCGTCTGGTTCGACGTGGACACCAGCAGGATCATCGGCAGGAAAAACTCGTTCCACGTCCAGATGAAGAAGAACACGAACAGCACCGACAGCGTCGGGCGGCTGATGGGCGTCACGATCCGCAGCAGAAGCTGGACCTTGTTGCAGCCGTCGATCCGGGCGGCTTCGAGAATCTCGCGCGGGAACGTGCTGAAAACCGACGTCAGCAGGTACGTGCCGAACGCGCTCTGGATCACGGAGAACACGATGATCACCGACAGCCGCGTGTTGTACAGGCCGAGCGACTTGGCGAAATAATACAGCGGGTAGGCCAGCGCCTCCTGCGGCAGCGTGTTCGCCATCAGGAAGAAGATCAGGAACCAGACGCGCCCCCGCACCCGCCCGATCCCCAGGGCGAACGCATTCAGCAGCGACAGGCCGATCCCCGCGACCGCCACGCTGACGCTGATCACGGTGCTGTTGATCAGCTTGTTGGTGAAATCGACCCGGTCCCAGAAATCGCGCAGGCCATCGGTATACAGGCCGCCCGGCAGGCTCAGCGGGCCGTTGCTGGCGTACTCCGCCGGGGTCTTGAAGGCGTTGATAGTCACGATGGCGAAGGGGAAGAGCATCACGATCAGCAGCGCGGTCAGCAGCAGCAGGGCGAGCGACTTGTTGAACCGTTCGAGCACGAGCGAGGCGTTCATCGTCTAGGCCGCCTCCCGCAGCTCTTGCCGCGACTGCACGTTGATGAACAACACGGTCAGCAGGATGATGATCACGGTCATGATGGTGGCGATCGTCGCGCCATAGCCCACGTTCGCCTTCTCGAAGAAGTTCTGGTAGGCGAAATACGACGGCACGATGGTGGCGCGCCCCGGCCCGCCGCGCGTCAGGACGAAAATTTGCGCGAATATCTTGAGCGAGTGGATCAGCGTCATCAGCACGACGACGAAAATTTCGGGCCGGATCTGGTGAATGGTGATGTGGATGAATTTCTCAAGCCAGTTGGCGCCATCGACCGACGCCGCTTCGTACAGCTCCGGATCGACTCGCTGCAGGGCCGCCATGAAGATCACCAGCGGGTAGCCGATCTGGAACCAGACCATGATGCCCATCACCGAGTAGATGGCGATGTCGGCATCGCCCAGCCAGTTGCGCGGCTCCATGCCGACCTGGTCCAACAGCCAGTTGAGCACGCCCCAGCGCGGCTGGAGAATCCAGCGCCACACGACCCCGGCGATGGCGACGGGCAGGATCTGGGGCAGGTAGTAGCCCGCGCGGAACACGCTGGCGACCCGGTTCCCGATCTTGTTGGCGACGAAATCGTACAGAAACGCCGCCAGAAACAGCCCGATGATGGTCGGGATGATCGTCATGGCGACGATGATGTACAGGTTGTTTTGAAACGACATCCAGAAGGTTTTGTCGTGCGCCGCTTTTTGGTAGTTGTCCAGCCCGATCCAGGTGGGCTCGGTGATGCCATTCCACGCGGTGAAGCTGATCCCCACGTTGATCAGGAACGGGATGATGATCACGAGCAGCAGCGCGACAGCGCCGGGCAGCAGGAAGACCCAGTATCCCCTATCGAGTGACACGCTTTTGACAGCCATCAGTTGTGTATCCCCGGAAGGCGGCGCTCGTGCGGGCCGGGCGCCGCCTTCGCTTGCTTCAGTCTCGGTCGATGAACCGACCGTGACGGGGTTAGTCCGTCACCGTCTCGCGGTATTCGAAGTAGGGATCGGCCAGGAAGTCCAGGGCCTCGTCAGGCGACATCGTGCCCGCGATCAGCTCCTGAACGCCCGACACCAGGATGTCGTAGTAGCCGGGCGCGGGCCAGTCCGGGTAGAACGCGAAGCCGTCCGCCTCGATGATCGCGTTGAAGTTGCTGATCAGCTCGCGCACCATCGGGTCCTCGATCTGTTCCAGGTCGGCATTGACCGGGATGCCACCCGCGTTACCCAGAATGCTCTGGATTTCCGGCGACATGGTGATGTCGATGAACTCGTAGGCCAGCTCTTTGTTCTTGGCGTTGGCCGGCACCACCCACAGGTTGCCGCCCGATCCGGCGTGCAGATCGTTGCCGGGCCACAGGAACGTGCCCCACTCGAAGTTCTCGATCTCGTTCATGAAGCGCCCGTACCACCAGCTCCCCGACACCATCATCGGGTGCTCGCCATTGGTGAAGGCCACGCCCATATCCTCGGCGGGGATGCCGGTCGCGTCGTCGGAGATGAAGCCGCGCTCGACCCAATCGACGATCTTTTCCGCGGCATAGGTGAAGGCTTCGTCGTGGAAGTCCACGTCGCCCTGGTACAGCTCGAAGGCATTCACCCAATCGCGGTCGGCCTGGCTCAGCACCAACTGGTAGAAGATGTGCTGGGCCGGGTATTCGGTCGCGCCCACGCTCAGCGGCGTGATGCCCGCGTCGACGAAGGTCTGCATGGCGGCTTCCCACTCCTCGAACGTGGCGGGAACCTCGACGCCGTGCTCAGCGAACATGTCCTTGTTGTAGTACACCATGACGTATTCGCCGTAGTTGGTCACGCCGTACCACTGGCCGGAGCCCATGATCCCGTTCTCGTAGCGGCTGGTGGTCTGCAGGCCGGGGCTGAGGATCTGGTCCCAGCCGTACTCGATGGCGACGTCGGTCAGGTCGGTCAGCAGGCCGTTCTGCGACAGGAAGCCCGCCGTCGCGTTGCCCTTGTTGTACTCCATCACATCCGGCACTTCGTCCGAATTGAGGATCATCGGGGCCGTCTGGCGGATTTCCTCGAAGCCGCGGCTTTCAAACTCGATGGTCACCTCGGGGTGCAGTTCCTCGAATTTGTCCATGGCGGCCTGCCACGCGGCGCCCATCGCGCCGTCCGGCGACTCGTAGTGCCATATCTTGAGCGTGGTGCTGTCCTGGGCGGCAGCCTGGGGCGAAAAGTTGGGGGTGGCGATCATCAGGGCGGCTAACAGCAGGATCGTGATGCTTAACAATGTCTTTCGCATGTCAAATCTCCTCGTGTGAACGGTCTAAATGTGTCGAGAAGGGAACGGTGATTTTGTCGAACAGCGTTATACACCTCCTATGGCACTCATCAACGGCGGACTCGTGGCGCATCGCCAGCCGGCACGTCCCGCGCCGTCATCTGATACGCGCTTTTGCTTTCGCACACGCGCGGTCCGGTTTGGGGCCGGTGCTGTGCCGCACGACGAGGCGGCACGGCAGCAGGACCTGCGATTGCTCCTGGGGCCGTCCTTCCAACTGGTTGATCAGCAGCTCGACTCCCAGGCGGCCCATGCCCCCTGTCTCCGCCTCGAGCGTGGTCAGCGGTGGGATCATCATCTCCGCGATCGTGCGGGACGTGACGATCACGACCAGGGAGAAATCGTCCGGCACCGTCCAGTTGCGATCGTGGATCGCGTGCAGCACACCGGGCACCGCGCGCTCGTTCATCGTGACGATCGCGGTCAGGTCGGGATGCTCTTCCAGCAGCGCGTTGAAGGCGTCGTAGCCGGCGCGCAGCTCGGTACGGCAAAAGCGGGAGATACACTCGTGATCGCGCTCGGCCATGATCTGCTCGAAGGCCGCGTGCGTGCGGACCGCCGGCCCGTAGCCCGCCTCGAACGCCGCGCGCGATTGGTTGAGGAAGGCGATCTCCGTATGGCCCAGCCCGGCCAGGTGATCGACCGCGTCGCGGACCGTCTGGCTGAAGTCGATGTCCACGTAACCCAGGTCGTCCATTCCGGTGCAGCGCCCGATCATGCTGAAAGGGAACTCGATCTGGCGCAGCATGTCGATGCGCGCGTCGTTCTCGTGGACTTCCATCACGACGACGCCATCGACCAGCCGCTGCTGGGTCAACTGGCGCAGCTCGTCCAGGTCGTGAACGTCGTAGGACCACAGGACGAGGCTGTACTGGTTTTCTTTGGCGGCGTTGGCGGCACTGGTGACGAACTCCAGCTCGGTGAAGCCCAGACCGCGGTCGGTATTCGGTAACAGCAGCGCGATGATCCGGCTGCGCTTGCTCGCCAGGCCGCGGGCGAGGGCGTGCGGCTTGTAGCCGAGTTCTTCGATGGCCTGAAAGATGCGCTGGCGGGTTTCCTCAGAGATGGGCCGCGTCCCGTTCAGCGCATAGGACACGGTGCTGACGGCCACTCCGGCGCGTTTGGCGACGCTCGTCATCGTGGGCATGGGCAGTCCAATCAACGGCACGTGCGAACGAAGCGCATTTGTCGAAACGTTTCGACTATGCGTTTCGATTATCGTGCCACGAACGGCCCGGCGTGTCAAGTCACTGGTGGCCGCTTGCTTGCAGATGGTCGATCGGGGGACTGTCAAACTGCCCAAACCGGCAGTGTCGCGGCGTGGCGAAAGCGCTGTCTGAGCACATCGAAGCGTTTCGAGAGGCGAAGAATGACTTGCGACCGGCCCAAGTTCCATTATAATGATAGTAGTCATCCAGCAGTTTTCGGTTAGCAGGCTGTAACGCTCTCAACCCGTACCTGTGTCACCAACCGGGATGGTCGCAATCGATCTAATAGACTTATGTTCCCCCAACACCGACACCATCGTCACCTGTCGCTGACCATCGTAGAGCTGGACCGATCCGGGCACCTGCGCCGCCAACGGCCACCACACTATACTTAGGAGTCGCTTCATGGATATTCAGAACGCCGTGACCGATACCAGCACGATGCTCAGCAGAGTTAGATCCCGGTCACCTGGTTTTCTTCGCGCTCGCGAGCTGCCAATCGCTATCGTATTTCTGGCCCTGTGCCTCTTCTTCTGGAAGGAGAAGCCCGACGTCTTCCTGAGGCCGGCCAACCTGGCAATCATCATGCGGTTTGTCGCCACCTTCGGCCTGCTCGCGATTGGCGAGCTGCTCGTCATCATCACCGGCGGGATCGACCTGTCCGTCGGCTCGATGACCGCGCTGACCGGCGTGCTGGTGGCAACCCTGATCATGAAGGGGTTTGGCGCGGTCCCGCCCTTCGACGCTCTGCTGGGCGACACGTCGCCCATCGCCATTCTGCCGGCGATCATCGTCGTCCTGTTCTTTGGCGGGCTGGTCGGGCTTTGGCACGGGTTGTTCGTCACGAAGCTGCACATTCCGCCCTTCATCATCACCCTGGGCACATGGCTGATGGCGCGCGGCGCGGCGGCCTACATCACGCGCGGCTACCCGATCGTGTTCCCGTCCGACTCCGCCTTCCTGAATCTCGGCCAGGGTAAGGTGACTCTGGGCGAGGGGGCAAATGCGCTCCAGATCCCCAACATGTTCATCGTGCTCGTGGTGGCGGCGGTTGTGGTTGCCTTCATCCTCAACGCGACTACGTTGGGGCGCCACATCTATGCGGTCGGCGGCAATACCGAAGCGGCGCGCGTGTCCGGCATCAACGTCGACCGCGTGCGCATGTTCAGCTTCGTCGCCAGCGGCATGATGGGCGCGCTGGTGGGCATCCTGCTGGCGTCGCGGCTCGGCCAGGGGACGCCAACCGTGGGCACCGCCTACGAGCTGTGGGCCATCGCTGCGACCGTGATCGGGGGCACCAGCCTGTTCGGCGGCGAGGGGACGGTGTTGGGCGTCATTCTGGGCGCGGCGATTATGGGCGTCATGCAGAACGGCATGGTGCTGCTCAACGTGTCGTCGTACCTGCAAGAGATTGTGTTGGGTGTTGTTCTGGTTATCGCCGTGACCTGGGATATGTGGCGGCGTCACCGGCAGACTTGAGCGCAGCGATAAGGATAAGGACCCATGACAGAACGAACACCCCTGGTTGAAATTCGCAATGCGAAAAAGCGTTTTGGGGCGGTTCAGGCGCTGCGGGGCGTGGACCTGGCGGTGTATCCCGGCGAGGTGTTGGGGCTGGTAGGCGATAACGCCGCGGGGAAATCCACCCTGATGAAAGTGATCAGCGGGGCCTACATCCCCGACGAAGGCGAGATTCTCATCAACGGCAAGAAGGCGCACATCGCCAACCCTGAGGATTCGCGCCGGCTGGGTATCGAGATGGTCTACCAGGACTTCGCGCTGGCGAACAATCTCGATGTCGCCGCCAACGTGTTCCTGGGGCGCGAGATGGTCCGGTGGAGCCTGGGGCCGCTGAAGATCATGAACAAACGGGCCATGGAAGCCGGGGCGCGCGACCTGATCGACAACCTTAAGATCGATATCGACTCGGTGCGCCTGAAGGTGGAAAACCTGTCGGGCGGCCAGCGCCAGGCGGTCGCCATCGGGCGCGTGACGGCGTTCAACGCCAAAGTCATCATCATGGACGAGCCGACCGCGGCCCTGAGCGTCGCAGCAATCGGCAAGGTGCTGGACCTGATCCGCGAGCTCAAAGCACAGGGCTGCGCGATCATTCTCATCAGCCACCGCCTGGAAGACGTCTATGAAGTCGGCGACAGGATCATCGTGCTGCGCCAGGGACGTAAGGTGGCCGATCGCCCCATTGGCGAGGATATTCACCAGTTCCGGGAAGAGATCGTGGCCTATATGGTTGGTGCTAAGGACGATTTCAGTCCAGAAGCCGCTACAGTGTGAGGAGGAAAGGAGTTGATGTCTAGCGATTACCCTGGCTAGAACGCTTACGCCGAACGACTATCGTTGTCTAAAGTCTTTTAGGAGAGAGTACCATGAAACGGCTCAGTTTGTTGTTGGCTGTCGTGCTGATGCTGCTGCCCGCACTGCCGATGTCTGTCGCGACTGCCCAAGATGATTTTGTAGTCGTAGTGATCGGGAAGTCGGTGCACCCGTACTGGAGCAACGTGGAGATGGGGGTGCGCGGGGCAGCGGAAGCCCTGGGGCTAGAGGATGACCAGGCGATCTTCTGGGTGCCGCCGCAGGAAGACGTAGCGGCGCAGATCCAGACGATGGAGACGTACATCGCGCAGGGGGTGACGGGGATCGCGATTGCGCCATCGGACCCGAACGCGCTGGAGCCGGTGATGGCGCAGGCGGCGGAAGCGGGGATCATCGTGACGACGCTGGACAC